>Ga0209068_10000951_pt1 | contig 14750 bp, 12 predicted proteins | sample ColStrG_CSR_2012_FD_187200 | JGI IMG/M metagenome (GOLD analysis project Ga0209068, IMG submission 187200) | Freshwater sediment microbial communities in response to fracking from Pennsylvania, USA - Cold Stream Run_MetaG_CSR_2012 (SPAdes)... | ecosystem: Environmental > Aquatic > Freshwater >... | reverse complement strand
CAGTGAGCCGCAAGTATTTCTCGTCTTGGCAGCAACCAAACTGCTGCCCCCGCGTTATCGATCCAGGGAGCTTGAAATTCATTTTTTGGAGTTATCTCAATGCGACAAACTTTTCTTCGCACGACGGCGACGCTCGCGCTGATCTTGCCGGCGCTGGTGACGAATGCCATGGCGCAGGAAAAAAAGGATCAGCGCGGAGCAGCGCCGGCAGCTCACGCAGCACCTGCGGCAGCCGTACAGCGTGCCGCTCCGCCCGCACCCGCTCCGCATGTGGTGGCCGCGCCCGTGCAGCATTTCACCGCACCCGCGGCGCGCATGGCCGCGCCCGTACAGCAACAGCACATCCAGCAGCAGCAGCATATTGCCGCACCCGTCCATGTTGCCGCACCGGTGCATGTCGCAACGCCTCACGTCGCAACGCCTCATATTGCGACGCAGCAGAACTCCCGGCAGACCATCGTTCATCAAAACGGGCCGCATCCCACCGCGGTGACTTCAACCGTCAAGCAGCAACAGATTCAGGCCCACGGAAACGACACGGGACCGCACAATCTGGCGCATCGGGGTGGTCCGACCACGCCGAACGCGGCCAATTCGGACAAGGCTATTACGAACAACAAGACAATTACGAACGACACCGCCCACACCGTGACGGGCCCAAATAAGACGCTGCCGAATTCGAAGCTGGCAACCCCGAACAAGACAGGTCCAAACACCGCATCGCCGAGCACCGCTACCCCGAGCGTGCTCGGACAAGGACCTGGAAATCAAGGATCCAGAAATCGCGGTCGCAACGGAGTGAACCAAAATGCGGGCACCCAGCAGGCACTGACGAAAGCGCAAGAGCAGGAGAAGGTGCAGGCGCGAGCGCGAATCTACGTCGCCGGCCGCAAGCCGATCCTGCAAAATCAAACCTTCTCCCACCTGTCGACCCGCGATCCCGCAATGCGCGCGCTGGCGCACGCCACGTTCCAGGGCAGGTTCGCGCAGTTCCGCGACCAAGGCCGCGACCGACACGAGCGGTTTGCGGAACGGCGCGGATTCCACGGTGTCGTCATCGGCTGGGGCGGCCCGGTGTTCTGGCCCTACGCTTATGCGGATTTGGTCGAGTACACGTACTGGCCGTCGGCCAACGACACGTTCTGGCCCTATGCCTATGACGACGTCTACGACGGCATATTCGGCGCCTACGCGCCGGATTCGACCGCCTATGCCAATGTACCGGCGACCAGACGCAGGCCGGTGCCCCAAGGGCAGATCGGCACCGGTATCGGTGTCGGTACCGGCGTTGCCACCGGCCGGGCGGCAGGCGGAATGGCGCAAATCTGCTCAGGCCAAGCGTCCGGTCTGACCGACTGGCCGATCGAGCGGATCGCCCAACAGGTCGGGCCGACCGACGACCAACGCACATTGCTCGATCAATTGAAGGATGCCACCGGGCAAGCCGTGAACCTCATGAAGTCGGCCTGCCCGACCGATCTGCCCAGCACGCCGACCGGCCGGCTGGCGGCGATGCGGCAGCGGATCGAGCCCATGCTGCAGGCGGTGCAGATCGTGCGCCCGGCACTCGACAAGTTCTACCAGTCGCTCAGCGACGAGCAGAAGGAGCGCTTCATCGCGCTTGAAGCCGAAGGCGCGCCGAAAGCGAGCGCCAAGCGGCAACAACCCAATCTGGCGCAAGCGTGCGGCGGATCGGCAAAGCAAATCGCCAGCCTTCCGATCAACCAGATCCAGCAGCTTCTGCACCCCGACGACGCCCAGCAGGCGGCGCTCAATGAGCTCAACGCTGCGTCCGCGCAGGCGGCCGCAGTGCTGAACGCGAATTGCGCGCAGGATCAAGCTCTCACACCGCCCGGCCGCGTGGCCGCCATGGAAACGCGGCTCAGCGCCATGCTCAAGGCCTTGGACACCGTGCAGCCGGCGATCACGAAATTCTACAATTCGCTCACAGACGAGCAAAGGGCGCGCTTCGATCGGCTCGGTCCGCGCCAGGGCTGACCGAGCGGCAAGGAACCGAAACGAACAAGGGCGGCCCACCGGCCGCCCTTTTTGTTGCGCGAATTGTTGGAAGCTATTCGGCCGCTATGCGTACTTCGGGTGCCGCGGCCCGCACGTCGGCATCGACGGTCGATTCGTATTTGACGAAGTTCTCCTGGAACATGCGCACCAAGTTGCGCGCCGTCTCGTCGAACGCCGCCTTATCCTTCCAGGTCTTCATGGGGTAGAGAAGATGCGGCTCGACGCCCGGCACCGAGGTCGGCACCGCGAAGCCGAAATAGGGATCGGTGCGGTAGCTCGCCGACTTGAGCGAGCCGTCGAGCGCGCCGGTCACCAAAGCGCGCGTCGCCTTGATCGGCATGCGCCGCCCGACCCCGTAGATGCCGCCGGTCCATCCGCTGTTGACGAGCCAGCAGTCGACCTGGTGGGTGGCGATGTAATCGCGCAGCAGATTGCCGTATTCGGCCGGCGGCCGCGGCAGGAAGGGTGCGCCGAAGCAGGTGGAGAATTCGGGCTCTACCCCGACCAGGCCTTTCTCGGTGCCCGCCACCTTGGCGGTATAGCCGGACAGGAAGTGGTACATCGCCTGCGCCGGCGTCAGCTTGGCGATCGGCGGCATCACGCCGAACGCATCGGCCGTCAGCATGATGATGTTCTTGGGCTGCCCGGCGCGACCGGTCCGCGACGCGTTGGGGATGAAGTCGAGCGGATAGGCGGAGCGGGTATTCTCGGTCTTGGAATCGTCGTCGAAATCGCAGACCCGGGTGCGCGGGTCGAACACCACATTCTCCAGCACGGCGCCGAAGCGGTTGGTGGCGGCATAGATTTCAGGCTCGGCATCGGCGGAGAGCTTGATGCATTTGGCGTAGCAGCCGCCCTCGAAATTAAACACCCCGTCGGGGCTCCAGCCGTGCTCGTCGTCGCCGATCAGCGTGCGGTTGGGATCGGCCGACAGCGTCGTCTTGCCGGTGCCGGACAGACCGAAGAACAGCGCCACATCGCCGTCCTTGCCCACATTGGCGGAGCAGTGCATCGGCATGACGCCGCGCGCCGGCAGAAAGAAATTCAGCGTGCTGAAGACCGATTTCTTGATCTCCCCCGCATAGGACGAGTTGCCGATCAGGATGATCTTGCGCGACAGGTCGATGGCGATGATGGTTTCGGAGCGGACCCCATGGCGTTTGGGATCGGCTTTGAACGACGGCAGATCGATGATCGTGAGCTCAGGGACGAAATCCTCCAGCTCGGGTTCCGTCGGCCGGATCAGCAATTGCCGGATGAACAGGGAGTGCCACGCATATTCGGTATAGACCCGCGTATTGATCCGATGTTTCGGATCGGCGCCGCCATAGAGGTCCTGGGCGAACACCTGCTTGCCGCGGGCGTGCGCAATGAAATCCTCGTAGAGGCGTTGAAAGTTCTCCTGGCTCAGCTTGCGGTTGCCTTCCCACCAGACTGAACTCTCGGTCAGCGCGTCGACGACGGTGTGCTTGTCCTTGGGACTGCGGCCGGTATGGACGCCGGTTTCCGCGCAGAGCGGTCCGCCCTGGACGATCGAGGCCTCGCCGGCGGCGAGTGCGTGCTCATAGAGCGGCGGCGCATCGAGATTCCAGTGCACCGCAGCAAGATCCTTGAACCCGATTTTGTCGGCGCCCTGGGCGCGGTTTCTCAATCCGGTTTCCTGCACAATACCCTCCGCCAAAAAGTCCGGCCGCCGCCGGAGCCCTTCCAATGTGCCGCGTCTTGCAGCGCCGCGTCTCGCACCCCGGCCAAGCGCGCCGTGGCGCCCGCCCCTGAGGCCCCGAACCTATAGTGGGCCGCGGCCGGCCTGCCAAGGTCAAATGAAATTCCGATATACTTCGGTTAACCCGTTGGCGCGTTTTCGCATTGTCTCAAAACAGAAACCGCCCTGTCATTATTGCATTTTTTGCATTGTTGCATTTTCGCGCGGAAGCCCCGCTTCCGCCTTTCCCGACAACGCTCCAGCTGCGCGATTGCCCGCGCGCGGCTCGAGCCAGCCCCGATACCTGACGATCAAGCCCATCAGCGGATGATCAATCTCCACATGGAAGTGGAACCGTCCATTCTCGGCAAATTCGTAAGCATGGCTGCGCGGCGCGAAGACCGCCGGCAACGGCAGCCCGGCAAAGCTCCAGCCGCGCAGCACGAGCTGCAATCGATCGTGTTGCACGACCAGCGCCAAGCCAAAGCGAAACGGACCGAACCGTTCGCACAGCAGCCGCTCGAAGCGGCCCCGACCGGGCTCCTGCACGCTCGCAAACGAGCTGCCGCCGAAAGTCCGCCGCCAATGCTCGCATCCCTCCTCGACCTCAAACATCACCGTCAAGGGAACATCCCGCCCGGCCGGGGGAAGGCCCATCAGCCACGCCACCAGCCGCGACATGAACCCCGGCCCGCGATCGACCATGGCCGCGCCGTCTGCGATCAGAACGCCGTTCACCGCGTGCATGGCCCGCAGGGGCGGTGGCAACAAGTCCCAAGCGTCCCCGAGCATGCGTCGGTAAAGCGGGGCCTGATCCGCTGCCGGGCCGGTCTGCCAGCGCCCGGTGCTGATCCGCCGGCGCGCGAACAGCGCTTCGTAATCGGCGAGTTCCAGATCGGCGGCTGCCGTGCGGGCGCCGGGTTGCGGCGTTTTGTCCGCAAGGCAACGGCGGATGAGGGCCTCGGCCGCCATCGAGGGGATCAGCGGTCCATCCTCACCCTCGGCCAGGAGATGCCAGGACCGCTCGAGCCGGCTGCCGTCCGCACCGACACCTTCCACGGCGACGAACATGCCGCCGCGATGCTCGCCGAAGCTCAGGCGATTCATGGTGCCGTGCATGAGCCCGGCCAGCGGCGACAGCGATGGCATCAGCTTCAGCCGCACCGCCCAGGCCAGCGCATTCAACGCCCGATGCAAAATCTCGGGCACCGGCCCGGCGCCGACCCAAACCGACCGGAGGCTCGGCCACAACACAGGCAGCACCTGCAGGTCCGGCACGTCCACCAGGGAGAAGCGGATCGGACGCAAAGGAAGCTGGCCCGGCGGCGCAATGGTGTAGCGCTTGGTTTCGATCAGCGCGTAACCCACCGTCTCTCGGCCATCACGCCGGAGCTTGATCGCCTTGCCGGCATAGCTCGCGATCGCCCGGATCACGTTGCGGCCCACATTGGCGTAGGGCGAGGGCGCGATCCCGCCCGTCACCGTTTCGATGCGCGCCATGCCTTGCTGGAGCCGCCGGATCACCGCCGCCGTCAGCACCGGAAAGCTGCTCACGCCGGCGAGCACGAACAGGCCGCGCGCGCGGGCATCGGCGTCGAATTGCGCGACCCCTTTGACGAAGTCGGAACCGTCCGCCAGGTCGAGATAGTTGATGGCGAGCGCCAGCGCGGCTTTCACCACCCGATACGGGTCGGTTCCGTAGGATTGGAATGGCCCGGTTGCATCCACCACGATATCGGGCGCGATTTGGCGCAGTTGCGGCTCGATCTCGCGATCCCGATCGAAGGCGATCGGAACTGCGGTCGCTCTCGCCCGCAAACTCTCGCAAAACGCCGCCGCCTTCGCGCGCGAGCGGCCGCCGATGATCAGTATCAGCCGATCCTCGTCCGCCAGCAGTCGCGCCAGCCGGCCCCCGAAGGTGCCATAGCCTCCGATGATGAGAACCTTGAGCCGACCCGCCGTCATCGGAGAAATCGATCGTCATGGCGCGGGTCAGGACGATAGCAGGTCGCGCGCCTGCCGAAGAGACGGAACCGATTGCGGGCAACCAATCCGTAGAGCCGATCCCGCCATGCGCCGGGAACCACCCGGAGGATTCCAGCCAGCGACCAGGGAAAGCCCAAACCTTGCGCCATCCGAATGGCGGCTTCCGACTTGAACCAAGCGACGCCGTTCTGGATCAATATGTAGGTTTCATAGTCCTGCGGATCGAGGCCGTAGTGAACGTAGAGCGCACGCCCGACCGGAGACTGCGCCGGTAACAGCCGATAGATTGCGCGGCGATCGTGACGCAGGATGAACGAAGCCCAACCCGAGCAGAGCACGCAGTAACCGTCGAATACGATGATCGGCCGGTCGTCCGGGAACTTCGGAACGGCGGGATCGTCACGATAGCTGTGAGCCGTCCGCACCGTGCCGGTCGCCGCAGCGCGCTGGTTGAGCATTACACGGGGATCAAACACTTGGATCGAACACTTGGATCGAACACTTGGATCGAATTCTTCCCGGCGCGGATCGAGCGCAAGAGCTAGGCGGCGCGCGCCTGCTCGGCGAGCTGCATGAGCATCTGCCGCAGCGGCTCGGGGGCGCTCACGCGCTGCGGAAACGGCAGCCGCAACGCCATGCGGTCGAGCTGCAATTCGAGCCCCTCGGGGTCGCAGCCCACGCAGCGCCAGGCGCCGTCGGGAGCGCCCAGGAGCTTGGTCGCATAGAGCCGGCAGGCCTCGGCGTGATCCTCGTTCATATGCGCGAGCACCGCGGGCTCGGCCGCCACCAGCTCGCCGGCGTCCTCGGTCGCGGTCAGCACATCGGCGGGCTTGAGGTCGACGATGCGCCCGAAGCCCGCGACCAGGTGCACACTCTTTAGCGCGATCTGGTAGAAGCTGAAATCGGCAAAGGACGCGAACATTTCGGCTTCCGGTTGGCGATCGAGATAACGCCGGCGCGCGCCTGGATCGTCGGTCACGGCCGCCGTCCCCACCATCATGATGCGCCCGCCCTGGAGCGGATCGCCCTCCTTGCGCTCGTCGATCATGAGCGAGACGCGGGGATCGGCGAGGATGTTCTTGGTGTGGACCGCGAGGCGGGAGATCAGCAGCAGCGGCGCCCCGTCGGCGGCGGTGGCGACATTCACCAGCGAGCAATAGGGATCGCCCGAGCCCGGCATCAGGGTCGCGAGAGCCCCCGAGCGGCCTTCGCGCAGGAGCTTCTTGGTCGCGGTCCTGGGATTGAAATCGGGTGTGGGTTCCATGGGGCGCCTCCGGTTGAGCAAGGTCTTGAAGATGGGCGGGGCAGCGCTGCTCTCAAAATTCTATCCGGCCGCAGACGGCGGGTCCGGCCCGCAGGGTGTCCGGTTTGACGAAAATTGGCAACCAGCCGGTGCGCCGCCGCGGCAACATAACCATGGCATGGGGGCGCGCGGACCGCTATACCATCAGGAAATCCTTCGACGAATCACGGCTTTGACGAGGAATAGTCACACTTCGGCCTAGCTTTATGGGCTTCAAAGGTTCCGGGTGACCCGTCAGAGATGACCGTCAGAGAACAGGGGCTTCATGCCAACCATCGCTCTCGTCGACGACGACCGTAACATCTTGACCTCCGTCTCGATCGCTCTCGAGGCCGAGGGCTACCGGATCATGACCTATACGGACGGCGCCTCGGCGCTCGACGGATTCAAGACCAGTCCGCCGGACCTCGCCATCCTCGATATCAAGATGCCGCGCATGGACGGGATGGAGACGCTCCGCCGTCTGCGCCAGAAGTCCGACATGCCGGTGATTTTCCTCACCTCGAAGGACGAGGAGATCGACGAATTGTTCGGCCTCAAGATGGGCGCCGACGATTTCATCCGCAAGCCGTTCTCGCAGCGGCTCCTGGTCGAGCGCGTCAAGGCGGTGCTGCGCCGCGCCATCCCCAAGGATGGCACCGCCCCCAAGGAGGCCGACACCAAGGTGCTCGAGCGCGGCCTCTTGCGCATGGATCCGGAGCGTCACACCTGCACCTGGAAGAACGAGCCCGTCACCTTGACGGTGACCGAATTCCTGATCCTGCAGGCGCTTGCCAGCCGTCCGGGCGTGGTCAAGAGCCGCAACGCCCTGATGGATGCGGCCTACGACGACCAAGTCTATGTGGACGACCGCACCATCGACAGCCACATCAAACGGCTGCGCAAGAAGTTCAAGTCCACTGACGACGAATTCGATATGATCGAAACGCTCTACGGAGTCGGTTATCGCTTCAAGGAGATCTGACGCCGCGCCGGACGCGACGGCGTCACCGGCGGCATTGGAAAGCCGGCGTCCGAAGGCCGGCCACGCGTGGGGCGCGGCGCCCTGAAATTCAGAAGATTGCGCTCGCGCGCCACCAAATTGAGCACCGGCCGTGCTAGTATTCCCGCATCGGAATCCTGGCCTGGATGGGGGCGCGCAACCCGGCTGACCGAATGAACGTGCTTGATCGAAACGTGCTTGATCGAAACACTGGTGTCGTCGAGACCAAACCCGATGCCGATGTCCCTGACGGGACTTCACCGGGTTCCGTGCCGCGGGGCGTGCGCAGGCTTGTTCTGCTGCTGAGCCGGGCCGGGCAGTTCCTCGTCAGCCAAAGCTTCTCGAGCCTGACGCGACGTATCATCTTTCTCAACGTCACCGGCCTGCTGGCGCTCGTCATCGGGATTCTCTACCTCTCCCAGTTTCGCGCCGGCCTGATCGATGCGAGCGTCAAGAGCATGCTGGTGCAGGGTGAGATCATTGCGGGCGCCATCGCGGCGTCGGCGACGGCGGATTCCGACGCCATCACCATCGACCCCGAGCGGCTGCTGGAGCTGGCGCCGGGCGAGAGCTACGACCCCTCGGAGGAATCGCTGTCGGGGCTCGATTTTCCGGTCAATCCGGAGCGGGTTGCGCCGGTGCTGCGGCGCCTGGTGTCGCCCACCAATACACGCGCCCGCATCTACGATCGCGACGGCGGGCTCATACTCGACAGCCGCAATCTCTACGACGTCTTGCGTTTCGACTTGCCGCCGCCGACGGCCGAAAAGCCGGGGTTCTTCGAACGGGCGTTCGTGGCGCTGCGGACCTGGTTCAACCGCGGCGACCTGCCGCTCTATCGGGAGTTCGGACCGCAAAACGGCAAGAGCTATGAGGAAGTCGACCACGCGCTCAACGGCTTCAAGTCCAGCATGGTGCGGATCAACGATCGCGGCGAGGTGATCGTCTCGGTCGCGTTGCCGGTGCAGCGCTTCCTGGCGGTGCGCGGCGCGCTGATGCTCTCGACCCAGGGCGCCGACATCGACAACATGGTGACGGCCGAGCGGCTCGGCAATTTCAAGGTGTTCCTGGTGACGCTGAGCGTCATGCTGGTGCTGTCGTTTCTGCTCGCCGGCACCATTGCGGGACCGGTGCGACGGCTCGCCGGCAGCGCCGAGATGGTGCGGCGGCGCACCGGATCGCGCGTCGAAATCCCGGATTTCACCGGGCGCCGCGACGAGATCGGGCATCTGTCTGGGGCGTTGCGCGACATGACGGACGCGCTCTACAGCCGCATCGAGGCCATCGAGAGCTTCGCGGCCGATGTGGCCCACGAACTGAAGAATCCGCTGACCTCGATGCGCTCCGCGGTCGAGACGCTGCCGCTCGCCAAGAGCGACGCCAGTCGCGCCCGCCTGCTGGAGGTGATCGAGCACGACGTGAAACGGCTCGACCGCTTGATTTCCGACATTTCGGATGCGAGCCGGCTCGACGCCGAATTGCAGCGGCGGGAGACCGGTGCCGTCGATCTCACCAAGCTGCTCACGACCCTGGTGACCATCGCCAATCAGGTGCGCCACGACGATGGCGTGACGGTCAGCTTGACGTTCGAGGGCAACCCGCGCGCCTTCGCGGTGCCGGGTCACGATTCCCGCCTCGGCCAGGTGGTCGACAACCTGATCGACAATGCCCGCTCGTTCTCGCCGCCCGGCGGTGGCGTGCGGATCACCTGCCGTAGGCTCAAGCAGGAGATCGAGATCATGGTCGACGACGACGGGCCGGGCGTGCGCGCCGAAGCGCTGGAGAAAATATTCCAGCGCTTCTACACCGACCGGCCGCATCAGGGCTTCGGCCAGAATTCGGGACTTGGCCTCTCCATCTCCAAGCAGATCGTCGAGGCGCATGACGGACGGTTGTGGGTGGAAAATCGCATCGCCGCCGCCGACGGTGATGACGTCGCGCCCAAGGTGCTGGGCGCCCGCTTCATCGTGCGCCTGCCGGCGATGTGATGGACACCAAAACCGCGACCGTGCATGCCTCGGCGGTACTGGCGGGTCGGCGCGCCATTCTCATTCGCGGGCCGGCGGGTTCCGGCAAGTCCCGGTTGGCCTTGGCTCTCATCCAGGCTTCGGAATGCGGGCGCATCACCTTCGCCCGCCTGGTGGGCGATGATCGAATAGAGCTTGTGGCCGCGCATGGGCGGCTGCTGGCGCGATCGCCGCAGGCGCTGGCCGGATTGATCGAGGTTCGCGGTCTCGGCATCCGGCGGCTCGCGCATGAGCCCGTCGCGGTCATCGGCCTCGTGGTCGATCTCGCCATGCCGGAGGCTGAGCGCCTGCCCGGAGCGGCCGAGCGCGAGGTCGCGGTCGACGGTATTATATTACCTCGATTGGCCGTGGGACCCGGCACGGATCCGCTGCCAGCCGTGCTGGCGTGCCTCTTGACCTCGGGCGCCGAAGTCTGATCAGTGGCCCCAATTGCTGCGCTGCCCTAAAGCGCGTGAAGACATCGGTAACCATAAGAGGCTAGGATTGTCGGTTGTAACCTCGCATTCCGGCAAGATCGTCGCACCCGCTTACCGCAATGCAACATGGCCCCTAAATGAGCCGAAAGGCCCCTTGCGCAGGGGCGAAGGATGGTCAAGATGGTGCCCATTCGTGCGGTGCACCGGGAGGCGCCCGCGAGGAACTCAATGATCGGACTAGTTCTCGTTACGCACGGGCGGCTTGCCGTTGAGTTCCGCTCGGCCCTTGAGCACGTGGTCGGACCGCAGCAACAGATCGAGGCGGTCACGATCGGGCCCGATGACGATGTCGAGCAGTGCCGCAAGGATATCATCGAGGCGGTCAAGCGCGTCGACAGCGGCGAAGGCGTCGCCATTCTCACCGACATGTTCGGAGGCACCCCCTCAAACCTCGCAATCTCGGTGATGAGCCGTCCGAAGGTCGAGGTCCTGGCCGGCATCAATCTGCCGATGCTGGTCAAGCTCGCCAAGGTTCGTGACGAATGTCCGCTCCATGAGGCCGTCCATGCGGCCCAGGAAGCCGGACGCAAATACGTCACCATCGCCAGCCGCGTTCTCAACGGCAAATGAGCAACCCAGACGGCGCCGACGATAGCCCCGCGCCCAGTCGAGAACCGCCCGCCGGAACAGTCGTGCGGGTGCTCGAGATCTGCAACAAGAAGGGCTTGCACGCCCGCGCCTCCGCCAAGTTCGTCCAGACGGTCGAACGGTTCGACGCCGAGGTCCGGGTCACCCGCGGCCACGAGACCGTCGGAGGCACATCGATCATGGGACTGATGATGCTGGCGGCGGGTCCCGGCACCAGCATCACGGTCGAGGCCACCGGAGTGGAGGCGGCGGAAGCGGTCGATGCCCTGGCCAGCCTCGTGGCCGGGCGTTTCACCGAAGGGGAGTGAGGCTCGACCCGAGCCGCCAGTCGCCTCCCCCCAAGTTTAAAGAAATCATTAGACATAAAGAAATCTTTATATCTTCGTTGCAGCAGCGCGCCGACGCTGCTATAGGCAAGCGCCACGCAGGCCCGCCAGCGGGCCAGAGATTCCCGCCAGCCTAAGGACCATCATGAAAGCCGCATCGAAACCCGCCAAGGGCGCTGCCACGGATTACGTCGTCAAGGACATCAGTCTGGCCGAATGGGGCCGCAAGGAAATCGCCATCGCCGAGACCGAGATGCCCGGCCTGATGGCGACGCGCGAGGAATATGGTCCGCTCCAGCCGTTGCGCGGCGCCCGCGTCTGCGGCTCGCTGCACATGACGATCCAGACCGCCGTGCTGATCGAGACGCTCGAGGCGCTCGGCGCCGACGTGCGCTGGGCCTCGTGCAATATCTATTCGACCCAGGACCACGCGGCCGCCGCCATCGCGGCCACCGGCACGCCGGTATTCGCGGTCAAGGGCGAAAGCCTGGAGGAGTATTGGGACTACACCCACCGCATCTTCGAGTGGGCGGACGGCGGCACCCCCAACATGATCCTCGACGACGGCGGCGACGCCACGATGCTGGTCCATCTCGGCATCCAGGCCGACAAGAACCCCTCGGTGCTGAACCATCCGACCAACGAGGAAGAAGAGGTGATGTTCGCCGCCATCAAGAAGCGGTCCAAGGAAAAGCCCGGCTGGTACGCCACGCTCGGCAAGAACATCAAGGGCGTCACCGAGGAGACCACGACGGGCGTCCATCGGCTCTACCAGATGGAAAAGGACGGGCGACTGCTGTTTCCGGCGATCAACGTCAACGACAGCGTCACCAAATCCAAATTCGACAATCTCTACGGCTGCCGCGAATCGCTGGTCGACGGCATTCGCCGCGGCACCGACGTCATGATGGCCGGCAAGGTCGCCATGGTGGCGGGCTTCGGCGATGTCGGCAAAGGCTCGGCGGCCTCGCTCCGCCAAGCCGGCTGCCGGGTGCTGGTCTCCGAGGTCGATCCGATCTGCGCCCTGCAGGCCGCGATGGAGGGCTACGAGGTCACCACCATGGAGGACGCCGCGCCGCGCGCCGACATCTTCGTCACCGCGACCGGCAATGTCGACGTCATCACCATCGAGCATATGCGCAAGATGAAGGACCGGGCCATCGTCGCCAATATCGGCCACTTCGACAGCGAAATTCAGGTGAATTCGCTGCGCAATCTCAAGTGGCTCAACATCAAGCCGCAGGTGGACGAGATCGAGTTCCCCGACGGCAAGCGTCTCATCCTGCTGTCGGAGGGTCGCCTGGTGAACCTCGGCAACGCCATGGGCCATCCGAGCTTCGTGATGTCGTCCTCCTTCACCAACCAAATGCTGGCGCAGATCGAGCTGTGGGCCAATCCCGGCAAGTATCAGAACAAGGTCTATACGCTGCCCAAGCATCTCGACGAGAAGGTCGCCAGGCTTCACCTCGCCAAGATCGGCGTCAAGCTCACCAAGCTCAACGAAAAGCAGTCGACCTACATCGGGGTGCCGGCCGACGGCCCGTTCAAGGCGGATCACTACCGCTATTGAGGCAAACAACGCCCGGCACGCGTGTTACGTGCCGGGCGGAATCGTCACGATCAGGTAGCGCACCGGCGTGTCGGCATGGCCGAAATAGCTGCGCGACAGCTCGACCTCGACGCGCTTGCCGGCCGGGCTGTGGGCGGCGCGGTCGTTCACCGCCTGGACGCAACCCGTCTCCTCGATCGGACAGAACAACGCAATGCCCTCGCGCGCGATGCGGGCCTCATCGGTCCACGGCGTCACGCTCGGGTTCGTGATCTCCAACGTGGAAGGGCGCTGCGGAAAATAGAACAGCGCGCCGTAGAGCAGATTGTTGTAGCTGCCGATCAGGCGGAGCGGCTGATCGGTAGTCTCACGCCACGCCTTTTCCGCCGCCTGGGCGACCAAGCGGTAGTGCGTCGCGTAGTTCGGCACGCCCCGGCGATGGATCGCGATCGCGATCGCCGGCGAAAGCGCCGTGGCGATGATCGGAACCGCCATCGCCAGCACGAGGATGCGCCGCATCTGGGTGCGCGCGAGTGTTACCCGCGCGGACGACAGCAGCACGACCGGGGCGAGCGTCATGCCGCCGATCGACCACAGCGACACGATCTCCTCCCTGGCCGCGATCGCCGCGGCGATCGGCAGCACGAGCGGAATGAGGAAGCAGAGCAGGACCAGCCGCCGCTCAGGCTCGCCCGGCCAAACCGTGTCCGCAATGGCGCTCCATGTCGGACGCACCGCCGCAACCGCGATGAGCGCGGGCACCGCCAGATAGCCGGCGGAGCCCGCCACATAACCCAAGCCCGACAGCAGCCCCGCCCACGCGGTCGCGGCGTGCGACTCCAGCGCGTAGTCGAACGGCTTGAAGTCATTGGCGTAGAGCCAAACGAGGTGAGGCGCGAGCCCCGCCGCGCCGGCCGCGATCGTCAACCAGGGGGCCGGTGAGCGCAGATAGAGGCCGCGACGCCGATCGGCGAGCGCCGCCATCCCGAGGCCGAGGAGAAGCACGATCGACCAGTACTTTCCCAGCATGGCGGCGGCCGCCGCCAATCCCGCCAACACCGCGTAGGCAGGCTTGCGCGCTTCGAAGGAGCGCAGGAACCACCAGGTGGTCAGCGCCCAGAGCGGCGTCATGATCGTGTTGGCGTTGAACTTGAGCGCATGGAAATTATAGAACGGCACCAGCGTCAGCAGCGCGAGGCCGGCGACCCGCTTTTCGCCGCTGAGATAGGGCGCCGACGCCTTCCAGGCGAACCACAAAGCCGCCGTCGCCAGCAGCATGGCAAACAAATAGTAGGCCCAGTCCTCGAGCGGAAAGACGCTGAACCAGGCCCGCACCAGCCAGGCCGGCAACGGCGGATGCTTGGGCGTGCCGAACGTCACCTCGCGCGACCAGGCAACCATCTCGCCCATGTCGAAATGGATGTCCTGGCTGCTCTTGGCGATGGCCCCATAGATCGACCAGATCGCCGCATAGGCGGCGAGCAGCGCCAGAACGGTGCGCTCCCGGCGATCGGGGTCGAGGAGGGAATCGAGCAAGCGCTCGAGAGGCTGCGCCTTGCGAGACCCGCCGACGGCGCTTACGTCCGACATCGACGTTGCCTCTTTGGCTGGCCGGTTCATGACCGCGGCGTGGCGCAGGCGGCCGGGGTGCGGTTGCGCAGCGCTGGCTCTATGGCACGGGGTGCCGACGAGGTCCAGAATCGATCCGCCATTGCTTTGCCGCAACCGCCCGCGATGGTAAGCCTTGACCGGGTCGGGATTCGGAGCCGCCCATGTGCCGGTGGATCGCCTA
>Ga0209068_10000950_pt1 | contig 14774 bp, 17 predicted proteins | sample ColStrG_CSR_2012_FD_187200 | JGI IMG/M metagenome (GOLD analysis project Ga0209068, IMG submission 187200) | Freshwater sediment microbial communities in response to fracking from Pennsylvania, USA - Cold Stream Run_MetaG_CSR_2012 (SPAdes)... | ecosystem: Environmental > Aquatic > Freshwater >... | reverse complement strand
ATGGTGAGTGCCTACACCTTGAATTACCCGGAAGAGGCCATCGGGCTTGCTAAGGCAGCGCGCTCTCTCAAAATCCCTATTGCGATTTCCTTCACCGTGGAAACCGATGGCAGGCTGCCGTCGGGCGATTTGCTTGCAGCTGCCATCGAGCAGGTCGACACGGCCACAGATTCGGCGCCGGCGTATTTCATGATCAACTGCGCGCATCCGAGCCACTTCGAAAGTGTGCTCGAGACAAACGAGCCGTGGCTTGGCCGGGTGTACGGAATCAGGGCCAACGCATCTAAAAAATGTCATGCCGAACTGGACAGCGCCACGCAACTCGACGCTGGCGATCCGCTGGAACTTGCGAAGGATTATCAGATGCTGCGGGCGCACCTGCCGCACTTGTCCGTGCTGGGAGGTTGTTGTGGAACCGACCATCGCCATGTGGAGGCGATCGGCCGGGCGTGTCTGATTCCGTCGTAATCAAAAACGCCAACGATGCGTTGTTTGGCCAGGGTTGTCGCACGGTTCCGACCTATTTGCGTGCAAGGTCGCTCCAGGCCACGAATACCTTTCCTTGGTAACTACCGACCCATCCCCAAGACAAATTCGAGCCTGCCGGCGCCACGGTTACGGTCCCATCAATACATGAACCTCCGCTGCTCTTTCCGTCGCGAGTGATGGTCTCTATATAAAACACGTACCCCTTCGATGCCCCGACGCGATTGAGCGTTCCGCCGCATTTGAGTTCGGGATAATCGGTCTCGGCTCCAGCGCTGGTGATGGTCATGATCACCGTATAATTCGATGCACCAGAATTCTGATGCACCGTACCGGTCCAGGTGCCGATTATCTTCGACGTTTCAGCGAACGCCAAACCGCATTGCATCCCGAGTGCAGCGAACAGCACGAGCGTCCATCCGAGCATTGATCTTAACATCATCATCTCCAACGGTGGTTCGCATTTCCGAAGACTAAAGCGATCCCGATATACACTCGAAGGACCAACAGGTCACGCCCACTGCAGATTGACGCAAGTTAATTAGGCGGTACGCTTTAGATATGCCCCCACCAAACGATGCGAAATTCAAAAAGCAGACTACAGAGCGTGATTTCGAGCGTGAGTATGAGCTCGATTGCTACGTCGAGATGTTTGCGCTATTCGCGCAGTTTTCCGGAGCCGATTCCTCAGACAGCGACGAGTGACGTGCGGGGTCGTCCCGCCCACGTGTTCTTCGGGCACATCCGAAATTCGAGGAAGGTAGTCTTGGAAATCAGTATGAGTGCAGGATAGCACACCGATGCATTCACCCGTGTTGCCTTTTTGTTCTCTTGATGCTAGACATCCGGCTATGTCCGAGCCTCGTTCCATTCGCGATCGATTTCCTGCGCCCTGGCGCGTCGACGAGATGCCGGCGGGGTTCCGTGTCGTCGACGCCTCGGCGACACCGCTCGCCTATGTCTACGCCCTGAGCGAACAGCAGCGCGCCGCGCTCCCCGGCCGCACGCTCACCCAAGCAGAAGCGCGCGCCATCGCCGCCGCGATAGCGTCTCTGTCCTTGCCGACCTAACCGCTTGCATCGTGTTGCAATTGAGTGCGGCCCTGGAGATCGATGATCGCCGACAGTTCTTGCACCCCAGCAGGTCCGCAGTGTCCACAAGGGCTGCCTCGTCGGGCGAAAGTCGATTCTAACGACGTTCTTTACAATGAACGCATCCGCATGAAATATCGTGAAATGTCACAACTATAACGACGCGATCTACAATTAGTAGCGCCCAATAGTGAAGTGGGCTCTCCAGACCAATTGCGAATTTCTGAAAGCGATAGCTGAACACGCCTTGATAGCGACCATGTGCAGGATTGTCAGGCAGGTTCATGAACTCAACAAAATGACTTGGTAGGGACTGGTCTGACGCTGGAAATAATTCCACACCAATAGTCCAATCAGCAGGAAGTAACTTGGAAAAATGATGAAAATATAGTCCACGGACGATTTTCCAAGCAACACGTGATAGCCTTACTCCATCAAATCTCTTGGCGACCTTTCCAACCGGGAGAATTAACCCGCTTGGCGTGGTGTCGAACTCTTTCAATACCATGTGCTTGAGAGGCACGTTTTTTTGTTCGTGCACATCCGCTCGGTGTTTGCGAAAATGCGAATCGCCTGCGATTGATCCGGCAAAAAATGGCATCAGAGTAGCCAAAAAATAATCTTCGTCCATTTGAAACGCGCTGTTGCATGCTTTGTGAACAGGTATAGTAAGTAATACCAGCGGCTTATAGATCGCCCGTAGTTCCGGCGTCCAAAGCTGGCGCATTGGCACATGGTCTTTATTCGTCGGCGCATGAAGCGCCTTGCCGCAAAGATAGCAGGTTGTTAACTCTTTCATCGTTGAAACGGCCCATCATTTCCACAACCTTCGAACCGACTGCCGGCCACACGCGTGTACTGGCTCCGGGCCCCGTGTCTTGCCTGGGTTCGCTGGGGTTTTTTCATGTCACATCAATGCCGACTACACGAACCGTAATCGGGCCAGTATCGTTGGTCGTGATTGTCTTGGCCAACGCTGTCAGCCGGTCGACCACATTTGCAAAACTCAATGTTGCGTTGTTGATCGGATCACGCCAAGTACGCGGCCTGTGCAAGGTGATCACCAAAACACCATGGCGACGGTTGACCGGGCGCAAATATCGCTCCGCGAGTTGCGTCGTGAGGGCATCCTCCAGTTTCAGTACTGTCCAACGCTTATTGCCATTCTTGACCTCGATGGCTACTTCGGCCGTTATGGCGATGGCTGACGCGACGATGTCAGGCTCCTTCTTGTCTGCTACCTCCGGCTCGCGATGCACGTGATAGCGATTTTGCGCGCGCAGCTTGAGCTGTTCCCATAGCCAACCCTGCACCTGCTTCTCGTTCGCAGCAGACTGCAGCAGCGTCCGTGACGACGCGTCTTCCTGCGTCAGGCCATACCGGATTTCATCCAACACGCGCAACACCGTGGCATAGAAGCTCTCCGGGGTTTTGACCGGCAGCAACGAGGTCGCCTCGAACGCGACGACCTCCTTCGGCGACCAAGGCACGATTTCCGCATCCCTCTCCGCCTTGCCGTGGGCAAGTTCGCGGAATCGCGTCGGCCGGATTCCAGCAATGCCCGATGTTCCGATCTCTATCAACGCGGCGTAGGCGTCGGGCCCGGGCCGATCGATGATGGCTGACACAATGGCGTTGCGGGCGCTTTCCGCGGAATCGCGCAGGTCAGGCGTGAAGGTGCCTTCATGCTCGACGTCCTCAACGGGACTGACTTCTGTGTAAGCCAGACGCGACAGCGCTATCAGATCTTCGACTGTGATGGCCTCGAGCTCACGTGGCACCAGTGCGTGGTCACGTCCAAACAGACGCCCCAATATGAAGGCCGCGCGTTGTTTTTTTGCCTCCGGTTCCGCACCAATGACCCAGCCTCGCAAGCGCCCGACGCCGGAACTGGCATCGGCCATTATCAGCAGCGCGATGTTGACCGCAACCGGATCCGGATCGCTTCCCTTCGTGACTTCATCGAGGCGCGCGGTAGCGACGATGGCGAGCCTGGTGCGGTCTACCGCGATTCGGGCGTTTTGGATCAGTCGGACGCCGAGCTCCGCCGCGCGCGGCGACGGAGGCCGATCACCGAGCACAAGTTCGACCAGCATGCCGCGCACTTCGGGTATCGGCTCCTCGGCTGCATTCGCGTACTCATGGAGGAACCTGTGGTTGTCGTTCGCGCCAACCCATTCCTCGACCAACGTCCTTTGCAGTTCTGGCAAGGCAATCGTCGGTTGCTCCTTGACGAGATCATCGAGCCAGACAGGAGGACCATTGCCGCTTCGGCAGGCAAGTTCACTGGCCCTCAAGGCTTCTGCCGAAGTGAGCTTCTTTGCCCAGTCCGCATCTTCCGCCGCCTCCAGACAAACTCCCGCGTAAGCAATCTCCGTGATGAAATAGGTCGTAATTGGCCCGCCATCCTTGCGCTCTGGCCAGCGTGCGGGTGTGACGCGCCAGAAGTGCAACATGGCTTTGCGATAGGCGGTGGCGATGGCGGCACTGCCGAACCCGGTTTCGAGCGCACGCCAATTCAACACGGCCTTCTCTTCGGATGCATCGCCGGTGTGCGAGCACAGCCACCGCGTCAGGTTTTGAAGATCTCGAAACCCGACGAAATCAGGTGGCGATAGGCGCGCTGTATCTGAAATGCGCGACGGATCGGCCTGCAGCTCAGAACGAAAGGTGCGCCAGGACTGTTTTGCTTCCGCCTCCTCGGCTTCTCGCTTCTGTTTGTACACGCTTTCGCGGATCGCCATCCGCTCCAAGGCGGCGCTCGGCGAGGGCGGCGTCGACACTTTAATCAGTTCACGCTCTAGCTCTGTTTGCCCTTTGACGGCATCGGCAAGCTCAGATTGTCTCGCTTCCCACTCCCCAGCCCCCATCAACACGCCGACGGCAATGCCGAGCGTGAGACGCCGATCACTCAGAGCGCGCGTGCCTTTGATGTCACCGATGAGCCACGGTAGGTCTGCGACACCGAAGCTCCAAAGTGATCCCCCATAAAGATGAACCTGATGGACGTTCTCAGGTCGCGCCTGCGAGATGCCGCTGGCTCCGTCGACGTCTGCCCACAGCAGCGCCTGGTTCACCAGCGGATTGCTGCGAACTCTGGCGGCGACCTTCTGTTCATCGTCATGGCGGTGGTATCGGTCAGTACGCTCGATCGCCATGAGCGCGCGAACGAGTTCCGGCCCTGGGCGCTCGGGTCCCAATTCATCAAGAGCCTGCAGGACCGACGGCACGAGATGCTCGGCAAGGCCGTGGTGGCGCCGCGACAGACCCGAGTGGTCGCCATTTAATGGGGGCGATAGGGCAAGTTCTGCCAGCCCGCCGAGTAACGCCGATCGTTCCTTGCTGTTGCGGCATGCGGCGAACAATTTGTCCAACGCATAAGCAAAACCGTCCACCATATTGCCTGGCAGGGGTTTGCAGCCAGCAATCACGGCAAGCAATTGCGCTACCGAGAGATATTGCGGAAACAGCACTGCCGCCAAATTGGTCGCCGTGACTTCGCCGAATTCGCCAGGGCTCGCGGCCAAGGTCTCCGTGGTCTGCGAGAGTACGTGCGTGTCGCAACAGGCTGCAGCCGTTTCAAGGGCCACAGCACGAAGGTAGTCTCGCGCCTCCTCTCTCGGCGGCTGTGCGAGGACCTCACGCCAGAGCGGCTGGCAACTCGCAAGCTTGGCGTCGCGCACAATGCGTAATGCGTGTATGCGGAAGTCCTCGCGGTTGTTACAGCCCCAGGCGGCAACAACGGCGCCTGCCAAGTCTCCACGACTGAAGAGCCACACCGCACGGTCATCCAGCCGATCGTTGCTGATGTCGCCGCTTTGGTGCAGGGTGGCATACCGCAACAGCAGGTCTCGACGCACGCTCAGTGGCAATGATGCGGGATCGCCGTTCCGAATAAGCGTCGTTGGCTCGCGGCGCACCAATTCAGAGCAAATATCCTGATGCGCGAGTGCCAGCCATGCTGCCTCGGCGCGCAGCGACTGCACAACTGTATCGGTGCCGTAGCGGGACGCAAACAGCAGTTCCATGACCAACCGGCGATCACACCCGGCATTTAGCAACCCATCGAGCCAATGCGCCGCCAGATATTCTTGCGTTCCGCGATGATGAAATCGCACCCGCCCGTAGGTCGCCGGCGCGAACACGCCCCGTCGCAATAAGGCGCCGCGTTCAGCATCAGACCAATCCGGAAGGATCTCTTTCACATCGAGTGCGCCGGCCGCCAGTGTTGGATCAGCCTCCTGGTTCGGTGCCCGCACCGTAAAGGTATGTCCCAGTGTCAACGCCGCCGCAATCCGCTCAGCGCCCCTGCGGGCACGTTCCATGGTCAGGATCGCATTGTCGGGACGCGATGTATCTCGCTCGCTAAGTTTCAAGTTTACGAAATACTCCGTCATCTGCGCGAGGCTGGCGAACTTCCCATGCGCCTTCCAGTATTCAGCCAGTTCAAGAAGGTCACCCGGCCGATCGGCTAACGGCTCCAAGCCCTGACGTGCGATCGCCGTCATGAAGGCATCGAGGTTAGGCACCCGCGCGGCCGTTGCCAATGCTCGGCGGTCAGTATCGCTTAGGGAGACGAGCCGCACGATTTGCAGTGCTGCCGGTTTTGTTTCCGATGCTTCTTTTTTCGTTTCTCGCTTCTCGAAGATCGGCTTCAGGAGAGCTCCGTCCGGGTCTGGTGGCGACACAGTCGATACTGCGATCGGCATCGGCAGCAAACGCTCGACTGCATTGTAGTCGACCCGCCCCTTCCAGTCGCTAATTCGGCACGACACCAGCACGTGGGATCGAGCAATCCCAGTACCGAGTTCTCGCGCGAAGCGCCGAAGGGCTGTCTCGAAACTCTTGTGATTTAGGCGCGCCTCATCAACCGAATCTATGAAGAAATATCCCGTCGACTTATCTTGCTGCCATTCCTTCAATCGTGCTGCGGTGTCACTGTCGAGACTGGCATCAAATCCAATATCAACCAGATCTTCGACGCTGACAAAAAACGCGGGCTTTCCTTCGCCCTGTAGGGCACGGCATCGCGCTTGGAATTCTTCCGTCTTTCCGCTACCCGCTTCGGCGAGCAGAACGATCCGCGGCAACAGCAACAACTCAGCCCAGTTCATCCAGCCGAATAGCTTGCGCCCCCATGACGATGGCGCTTCGAGTGAAATTTCCTTGTCCTTGTCGACGGGAGCGAAAAGACGCCCAAGCTCGACGTACTCCATTGGCCCACTTACCGGGCGGCGGTCGCCAAGATTATCCAACGTGGTCGTATTCATCCTGCAATTATATAGAATGATCTCCTTCCAGCGCCTACAGAGCCCCTGCTGTCCACTGATTTCGTACCGCGGCCTTTGTCGCCCGCGACCAACCGCGTCTTTAAGAGCATCGACGAAGTACTGCCCAGCTTCGTCAAAAAATGATTTACGCCATCCGTCCCCCACTCTCCTCCATATCCCCGCACGCTAGCACACGCATCACCCGTGCCTCGGGCTTTGACTACTACACCCACACTCCCAATAGCTGAACGAGAAAACCCACAAAGATCAATCCGAGCCCAGCTCGCGACCGGATTTCGTGCCGCCTCTTCAGCCGCTTCTGCTCGGCGATGATGTCGGCGACCTTGGTGCCGTCCACAAGCACGGTGGCCTCTTCGATCGCAAGACCGACGCTTTCGTCGAAGTTGGGTTGTGGAGGCCCCCAGACAAAAATCAAAATGACCCCCATCATTCCAAGGATCAGCCCAATCGAATTCACGACGTGACTAGCCATATTTCACCTCTCGTGGATACCGGCACTCGTGCGAAAGGCCAGCCACGTCTACCAAACGAAAACACCACAGAGTGTGTGGCGTATTTCGTGAGCGAGGTGTGCCTTTCCCGCGCCGTCAGTGGACTGACCGCAACTCAAACTCCCCTCCCCTTGTCCCCTGTCAAATCCCGAATACACTGTTCCCCATCGCGGCCATGCCGCGTGGCTCGACGACCCCATGAGCCACGCGCCACGTCCGTGACCCAAGCAGCGTTGGCCGCTTTTCCCTATCGACGAACGCACAACGGTGGCAGTCTCCAACTCGCCGACGCGTCCAATTTTTGGAGCCCGGTTGAATAAATTGCAATTCGCTTCAACAATCAATTTTAGGGAAGGAACAAGAATGACCGTCATCTCAAAGAGAGTGTTTCGCCCGCTGCCAGGCAAAGCGACTTTGCTCCTTGAGCGCGTTCGGCGCTTGAGCGAGATCATGACCCGCGCCGGAGGCCGCATGAGGATCGCCAGCGTCGCCTGGGGCGATGGCGCTCGCGACATTCATCTCTACGGCGTTTTCGAAAATATCGAGGCCGGCGGAAAGACGGCTACCGCAGTTAACGCCGACCCAACCTCTGTTGCACTGCGCGCTGAAGCCGAAAAAGAGCCGGCGTCGAATTGGGAGGGGCCCGAGGTCTGGCGCTGCGTTTACGGCGAGCCCCAGCCCAGTTTCCCCGTTCTGTTGCAGCGTGAGTACGAAATCGATCGACGTAACCTAAAGAGCGCCCTCGCACTGCTGCCAGAAGTTCAGGCTTTGCAGGGTGACAGGCCTGTCCTCGGCGTTGTGCCCGCCATTTCCGGCGATATGGGACGTTTGATGGTCGTCTATTACGCTACGTCACTCATCGATCTCGGCGCGCGCATGGACCGCATCGGCCCATCGGACGCGTTTCAGGCCATCCTCGTGCGCGCCGCCGAGTTTGGAAAACTGACAAAATCGCGTGTGCTGACGAACATCTGATGGTGAGCGAGCGTCGACGCCAGGTGCTTCGGCGCTCGCGCCACTTTCTGTCCACGCGTCCGCGAACCCGAGGATGTGAAGCTCGCACATAATTGCTATATTCAGCGGTGCATGGAAACCCAAAGTCACCGCACGTGAGGCCTCTCAGGCATCTGCACCCAGGGGGTCAGCGACGTGTCCCTGACTGACGTGATTGCGAGCAGAACGGTGCAAACAGCGATTTTTGAAGTGCGGCTCGAGGGTGGCTTCCGAATATATTGGAGTTCCATCACTCCTACAGTCGGCGGTTGCCTCGACATTCTTGCTGCCCCCGAGTTCTGCCCTGCCGCCAAGTTTCCGGGGATTTTCGACGAGCAAAAGGACGGCCAGTGGGATCTATGGCCCATCGATAACTCGGCACGTCCTCACCCGCTTAAGGAATCTGACCAGCTCAGTCGATCTGTTCTGATTACCGACCGAACATTAGGGATCGCATTGATCTCTTTACAGCGAAACGATGACCACGGTCCTCATTGGCTGTGGGTAGAACTATTCCTTTCAGCGCACGAACCTGCCCAAAACGGTCGCTCGGTGTTTGAAGACTGGGCTGAGATATTGAGGGCCAGCAAGGACGACGTACACAAGCAAGCGGTCTTGCGCCTCAATCTTGGAGTGGTGACGCCCGATGAGATCGCCGGTTTCAATTCGCGAAAGAAGCTAGTCACTTCCGACCTCACGCTGGATATTCGCCCACGACCAAGAGCAACTTCGTGATCTGACAGTATGCCATCGCAGCTACGCAATAGATGCTGTCCGCCGCTCTTCTGCCACTTGGATTTGGCGAAGCCCATCTAACCAGCTCCAAACCAAGAACGATTTGCGGCCACGCTCCACTCGGAACTACCCACACCCCTTGCTCATCTGTGCCCATTCTCCCCAACAGCAGGCGTTGCAAATCAGTGCCCGCCATACCGATGCCCCGCGTCACCCATTTTGCAAATCCGTGCACGTCCACGAACCGTGTGCTACACTCCGCGCATTCTCAAAACCGTATGACCGCCCGCGACGACAACCGTCACCAAGACAGCAATCATCGAAAAGACTTCGATCGTTGGAACGAGCAAAAGAAGACCCTAATCGCCGACATCGAGCCCGTCTATTTTCGCGAGGGCGAAATCTGGTGGGTGCATCTTGGCGTCAACATTGGTTATGAAATTGACGGTAAGAGTGACAACTTCGCGCGCCCGGTGATCGTCTTACGCAAGTACAACAAATACTCATTTCTCGCGCTTCCACTCACAACCAGCACGCGCCCCAATCCCTGGAAGCTGCCCCTCGGAGTCATCGGCGGGAAACCGTCGTTCGCCATCCTCTCCCAGCTGCGTAACATTGACAGCCGCCGCCTCTATCAAAAGGTGGCGTCGCTTCAGTCAGAGCTGTTCCAATCTGTTCGCTTGGCGACATTCCGTGCTAACGCGACCTCATCCGAGGCGCACTCATCTGACAAATCGATTGATCAAAATAATTAGCCCCCGCTTTCGCGAGGGCGAGCCATCGGCCATCTGTACTCAAAGTGTATGCCATCTCTCAGTTCTGTCAAACCACCCGATCGATGCCCGCATTGCAATGCCGGCATCGCTAAGATTACCTCCCGCGGCACCCGCAAGAAGAAGCTCGAGACCGTTCGGCTCTTTCGGTGTCGCTCATGCGGCCGCTCGTTCACCGCTGGCCCACGGGCTCTGCGCAACAAGACGTTTCCGTTGCCCGAGATCCTCGAAGCCCTCACACTGTATGATCGCGGCTACAGCCAGGCCGAAACTGCAGCGCGTTTGTCCTCTCACCACGGCCACACCGTCAATCCGGCTACAATCTCGCGATGGCTGGCGGAACGACCGCGGCTAACGTCCTACCGCCGACTACGAGCACGCGGCCGGGCGCTTTACCCTCCCCCGCAACTGATTCGTACGCTCAAGCTCTACCATCGCCAGGTCTACGAGTTTGCCTTTCACCGCGGAAAGCTCGCGTTCCTTCGCGACGGCACTCTCGATGACAAGCGCAGCAGCACGCCCAAGTCTACCGCTCATCTCTCGGCTCTCGCCGATTTTCTCGAGGCCGTGCCTGCGAGATGCCCGCACGAATTATTCCGCCGTGAGGACGGCGCCCGCGGTTCACAGCTCGAGTCAGATTTTCTCGCACTCGACAAGCTCATCGTTGTTGAAAGGCAGAATGCTGCCACCGAAACCGCGGCTCTGGTTTTACCGACTGTCGGCACCAACTTTGAGCGGCATCCCAAACTGCAACGCTTCATGCTCGCCAACGATTCGACAACGATCGCCATCGAAGTCCCGATCTGGCTCGACGAATCCGAAATCACATCGCTCGAGCGCGAGCACAGGGTTATCATCGTCCCCAAAGTGCCGGCCGATCCCCTGCGTTCGAACAGCCCACACAAACCGCGACACGTCACGGGCCACATCGACTTTCTTCAGGTGCGAAATGGAGCGGTGCACATTCTCGACTACAAGCCGGACGCACGCACAAATCAACCCGTCGCGCAACTTGCGATATATGCACTCGCACTGACGAGACTTGTGCCCGGCCTCAAACTCTTCGACATCAAATGTGCCTGGTTCAATGAACGCGTCTACAACGAATTCTTTCCGCGCACCGCTCTCAAGCGCTGAGGTTCCAGCCGCGATGCTGTGGCGTCTTTTGAAGCGCGCCGAAGTTTCAAACAGCACGGTCATGAGCTCAACTTCACTGTGATGGTTGTAAGTTTGCTGCCGCGACGCACGGTCAAGCGCGCGGGGCAAGGGCCCCCGCGGCCGCGCCAGCGGCTTCGCTTGACGGTGGGTTTCTTAGCGGCAGCTATACTCGCCATCAGTCAGTGAAGAGCACTGCGTAACATAATGCATACAGTAGTCACATAAGAGAACTACTAAAAAATGTACATTGTTTTGAATTACGATTCATATATAGTGATTGTAGTGTTGTAAGGCGATAGAAATGGTGATGACACGCAATCGATTATCGTTGCTCGATTTCGAAAGGATCAGGCAACGAGCGTCGCTCGAACAAATTCTCCAACACTATCGCCTCGACGCCGAACTCAAGCGCGTCGGGTCGCAGCTAGCCGGTCATTGTCCCATTCATCGTGGCAGCAATCGCCGACAATTCGTGGTCGATCTTCGTCGAGGCACTTGGCACTGCTTTGGCGACTGCGCCCGCGGTGGCGGCTCGCTTGAGCTCGTCGCCGAGATTGAACGTCTCGATGTACGAGGTGCCGCAGCTCTGATTTCGCAATGGTTCTCCATTGCTGATCGGTTCATGGCGCGTGACTTGTTCTCTCAGGAAAGGAATGGTCCCGTGAGTGGGAAGCCAACACACAAAGTGTACGTTGTCGAAGACCGAGCTGGTGACGGCGACGAAAATGATGCGTTCTGGACTCGTGTGGGTTCGGCTTGGCCGCACAAGGACGGCAAAGGCCTCAACGTGGTGCTCTCTGCACTTCCGGTGAATGGCCGCATCGTGCTTCGGGAATATACGGCCGAAGACGAAAAGGCCGATGAGGCAAAGCAGACGCAGAAAGCCCGCTACGCGAAAAAGTAGCGTGCTCACAGCAGTCGGAGCCGCCAGCCCAATCTCTGGCGGCTTCTCTCTCCCCCTCGCAATCCGGTGCCCGACGGTCGGACATCGGACAACGAGATGGAGTCTTCTCAATGGGACAGGTGAAAATTGCTCGCATTCGCGAACTCAACGATGCCTTCCGAAAATCCGCAGTGAGCACCTTCAGTGGTGCAGGCCATACGGTCGGGGGAAGTGATGCTCGTACGTTCGGTCGCACGCTCGTTACTGCCGGCATCGAGGCGAATGGCCCCGAGTTCGTGCTCAAGGTTCTGATTGCGGTCGCCGACTTCGAGAAGTTCACCGGCGACAACGATCCCCATGGCGAGCACGATTTTGGCAATCTCAAGGTAGAGGGGCTAAAGATCTATTTCAAGATTGATTACTACGACGCCACGTGCGTCTACGGATCGGAAGATCCAAGCGACCCCACCAAGACCACAAGGGTCATGACCGTCATGCTCGCGAGCGAGTACTGACCCTCGCTCTCAAGTCCTTCGCCCTGCCGCGTTCCACCGCTGGCAGGGCTTTTCAATGCTATGCGCACGCTCACATCACCCGCGACCAAAAGATTGATACTGGATTGAGCATAAAAGAAGGGCTGCATGTTGCCGTGCAGCCCCGCGTTGCTAGCCGGGTAGGCCACTCAAGATTGGCGGGCCGTTCGCCAATCTCGTGACGGCCGCGTGGGTCTCACAGGGCAACATAGGCTCAGGCGGGCAAACACCGACCGTCGCTTATTTTATCACGGGAGCCAGAGGTCACAGGTCGGGGGCGGAGCCGTGTCGCTCCTCATAAAGTGCGACGGCCCGAACGATAATTTCCGACAGACTGATATTGTCGCGTGTCGCCAGTACGCGGACCCTTCGCTTGATGGTCACCGGTACTCGCAAGTTGAGTTGAACCGTCGGTTCGGACTTCCGGGGACGCCCCGGACCCTGGCGCTCAGTGACGAGATTGCCGACAATTTCGGAGGGCGATGGCGGAGAACCAATCGACGCAAACATCGATTGCACTTTTTTCTTGGCGTCGCTCATGCGCTCTCCCTGCCTGCCTCATTCTCGCGTTTGATTTGTCGCCGAAGATCTTCAATTTCATTTTTCAATCGCTCGAGCATTGCGACCATCAGTTCCTCCGCGCGCATATTTAAAGATGCGTCATTGGTTTCAGTGATCGCGCGTCCCGTATTTTGCGCAGCTCGATATTCCGAACGCTCCGGAATTGATCCGGGCAAAACACTGTAGTCGGCTTTTGCGAGATAGCGACGCGCCGCTACCTCTTCTTCTTTGGCCGATGTTCGGCACAGAGCAAAAGTCATTCTGGATACAGGAATTCCTTCCGCGAAAAGTTCATGGAACAACAGCACACCTGGATGCAGATCATCGAGACCTGGTCCCGTCGGCTGCACGATCAAATGCGATAGGCGCGCGATGTTGAGTGTCGCAGCGCCCGCACGTCCAGGTGCGTCGACGATGATGAGGTCGTAATCTTTTCCGCCCTCGATCGCCTCATCCATCGAATCAAAGGCAACCACATCAATTGGTGGTTGGAGTTTTGTAGTCACGCGATGCTGGCGCCAATGCATCACGGTGCTCTGTTGTCTGTCGAGGTCCGCGACGAGAACCTTCACGCCGCTCTTGGTGGCAAGATCGGCAAGAGCCCGCGCGAGCGTGCTTTTGCCGACACCACCTTTTTGACTGAGAAAGGCAACCACGACAGGCATTTCCATTTCCTCGGTCAACGCGGCGCCATTGCCGGTGTCGTGTCCGCGGCACGCGCATGCAACCAGTCGAGGACTTCCGACAACCACCAGCCAACACGGCGCGGCCCGATACGCACGCGCTTCGGGAACTTCCCTTGCTTTTCGAGACGCAAAATATGCTGCCGCGAGTAGGGCACGAGCCGCAGCAATTCCTTGAAAGTCAGCATGCGAGGCAGAGCAGGTTCCATGATTATCACTCCATCAGCATAGCCCCCAGCATGAATGGATAGCTGCGTTGATGTAAAAATGTCAAGAAATAAACAACTCAAGAAATAATGCTAGCAGTGTAGCAGCGCTAAAGCGAACGCGGTTGGAGACGAACGAGTGCTGAGAGCGCTTCGGAAATTATCTCGTTGTAGAGCGCCGCGACAGGGCGCGGCAGGCCACGACGCACCGCGACGCGTCAGGGGACGTCGGGTTTCGTCGCGACCAGTCGCTCGACGTGGGACGACCATTGATCCAGCGCGGCGCGCATCTCAGGCAAATAGCCAAAGCGATTGTAAATTCCAGCGACGCCTCCCAGTGTGTAGGAGGTGTGGTTGAGAATTCGTTCGACGACGTGCGGCGCAACGCCGAGCCGCGCGAGGCCCGTTGCCACGGTCCTGCGAATATCGTGCAGGGTCCAGCTCGCGACACCCGACGCTGCGTCGAGCCTATGTTTCGATTTGCTGAAACCCGAGAAGCTCCCACTCTCACGGCCCAGGGCGGGAAATACCAGGTCGTCACTAAGGCGAGGGAGTTCTCGCAACACCGAACACGCGGAGGCCGAGAGCGGCAGGATTTGCTCGCGATTGCTTTTCGTTCTTTCCGCAGGGATCGACCAGACACGTTGGTCCAGATCGACCTCTTGAAACAGCATGCCAGCAACCTCGCCGCGTCGCTGCCCGGTGAGCACCAACAGTTTGATGATCGCCTCGAATGGATAGCCGACGATGTCGGTCGCGCGCCAGATTTTGCAAAGCTCGTCATCGCTCAAGACACGCTCGCGTGACGGCGTCGCCGCCGGTCGGGCGATTCCCGCGCAAGGGCTCATCGAAATCAAATCGCGCGCGACGCACCAATTGAAGAGCTTTCG
>Ga0209068_10000949_pt1 | contig 14778 bp, 16 predicted proteins | sample ColStrG_CSR_2012_FD_187200 | JGI IMG/M metagenome (GOLD analysis project Ga0209068, IMG submission 187200) | Freshwater sediment microbial communities in response to fracking from Pennsylvania, USA - Cold Stream Run_MetaG_CSR_2012 (SPAdes)... | ecosystem: Environmental > Aquatic > Freshwater >... | reverse complement strand
CGGTAGGCGATGTCCGCCAACGTGGGCCTGGTGCGGTCGATCTCCGCGGGCGCGGCGCCCGCTGGCCGTAAGATGCGCCGCCGTGGCGCGGATCATGATTGTCGGCGGGGGCTGCCGCGGGCGCCGGCTCGCGGCGCAGCTCGTCGGCGAAGGCCATGCCGTGCGCATCAGCACGCGCAGCGAGGCCGGTCGCGCGGCGATCGAGGCCGCCGGCGCGCAGTGCTGGATCGGCACGCCCGATCGGCTCGCGACGCTGCGCGGCGCGCTCGACAGCGTGACGGTCCTGTGCTGGATGCTCGCGAGCGCGAGCGGCCCGGCGCGAGAGCTCGCGGAGCTGCACTCGACGCGCCTGGAGTTCTTCCTCACGCAGGCCATCGACACGACCGTTCGCGGCGTCGTCTACGAGGCCTCGCGGCTGGACGCCGCGGACCCGGTGCTCACGCAGGCCGAGCGCATCGCCGTCGAGCTGACCTCACGCAACGCGATCCCGGCCGTGCTCGTCCGCGCCGCTCCAGATGACGCCGCCGGCTGGCTGCTCGAGGCGGGCGACGCGGTGCGCGTGCTGCTCGCCGGCCGATAGCGCGTCGCCGCTGTCAAGCAGCGAGCGCGGCCGGCCGATGAGAGACGGAGATGGCTGGCGAACGCTCGCGATATGGCCTCGTGGTCTCGGCGCTGGGAGCGATCGTGCTCGCAGTGTCCGTGTTCCTGCCCTGGTACGGCGTCAGCCTGACCGCGAGCGGCGTCTCCTACGTCGAGCAGATCGGCGGCGAATTCGCGGCGCGCTTCGGCAACGGCACGCTGCAGAGCGACGTCAGCGGCCTGCACGGCGCGCTCGGTGGACTCGCCGGAGCGCAGGTGACGGCGCTCAGCGCCCACCAGACGCTGCACGACGTCAGCATCGTGCTGCTGGCGCTCGCCGGTCTCGCGCTGCTCGACGCGCTGCTCGCGCTCGCGCGGCCCGCCGGCGCGACGCGTGCCGGCGCGGGCGCCTCGGTCGTGCTGCTCGGCTGCCTCGCGACGCTGTTCGTGCTGTACCGCATGCTGGCGCCGCCGACGCCGGCGGGCGCGTTCCTCGAGCTGTCGCTGCGCGAGGGCGCTTGGCTGTCGCTGCTCGGCGCGATGGCGATGGCGCTCGGCGGCCTGTGGCCGCGTGTCGTCGTCGCCACCGGCACGTCCGAGACGCAGGTCATCGGCGCCTGGAGTGGGCTCTCAGGCTGGACGCCCGGCGCGTAGCGCAGGCGCCGCGATGACGGCGCGGCGCGCGGCGACGCTATCCTGATGGGAAATAGCTGTAAAGCCGATCAGGATTCACCGTAGTGTCCGTAGCGCCACGGCTTCCTGTCGAGAAAGGAACCAACTCATGACGCTGCAACTGGGCGACACAGCCCCCGACTTCGAGGCCAACACCACCGAGGGGCCGATCAAGTTCCATGACTGGGTCGGCGACTCCTGGGCGGTGCTGTTCTCACACCCGAAGGACTTCACGCCGGTCTGCACGACCGAGCTCGGCTACATGGCCAACGCCAAGCCCGAGTTCGACGCCCGCAACGTGAAGATCATCGGTCTGTCCGTCGATGCGCTCGACAACCACGAGCAGTGGGCGAAGGACATCGAGGACACGCAGGGCACCGCGCCGAACTACCCGATCATCAGCGACAGCGACTTCAACGTCTCCAAGCTCTACGGCATGCTCCCCGTGGGCACCTCGGGTGAGGCCTCAGAGCGGACCCCCGCCGACAACCAGACCGTCCGCAACGTGTTCGTGATCGGCCCCGACAAGAAGGTCAAGCTGATCCTCATCTACCCGATGACGACCGGGCGCAACTTCGACGAGGTGCTGCGGGTGATCGACTCGCTGCAGCTGACCGCCAATCACAAGGTCGCGACGCCCGTCAACTGGAAGCCCGGCGAGAAGGTCATCATCGCCGGCTCCGTCTCCAACGACCAGGCCAAGGAGGCCTACCCGGACGGCTGGGAGGAGCCCCGCCCCTACATCAGGATCGTGCCCCAGCCGACGAGCTAGGCGCACGGCCGGCCGCTCAGAGCGCCAGCGTCTCCAGCGGAGCGCCCTCCCCGAGGCGCTCCAGGAGATGCTCGATGATCCGCGCCGTCGCGCCCCAGATCAGATGCTCGCCGACGACGTACGCGTCCGTCTCGAACGTGAAGCCGCGGCGTTCCATGCGTGTGCGCGTGCGCCCCGCGCGAACCTCGCCGAGCGGCAGCTCGAGCACCGCGTCGACCTCTCGCGCGGATGGGCGCCACGACAGTCCCGCCGGTATCGCACCGACGAACGGGTGGATCACGTAGTTGGTCGCGAACGTCGATGTCTGCGGCAGCTCGCCGATCATCCGCACCTGCGAGCGCTGCAGGCCGATCTCCTCCTCCGCCTCGCGTAGCGCCGTCTGCGCCAGATCCACGTCCTCGACGTCGCGGCGGCCGCCTGGAAAGGAGATCTCGCCGGCATGGCGCCGGAGATCGGCGCGGCGGCGTGTCAGCACCACGTGAGGCTCCGTCGCGCCGTCGCTCAGGAACAGCGGCACCAGCACGGCCGACGCGATCTGCTCCTCCGGATCGACCGGCGCGAGACGCGCCTTCCAGTCCTCAGGCGGCCAGGTGGACTCGCTCAACGCGCTCCTGGAACATGACCTCGCCGTCGAGCGCGCGGTGAACCGGGCACTTCGCGGCGATCACCTGGAGCTTCTGCACCTGCTCCTCGGGGAGGTCGTCGGGGAAGCGCATGACGAGCTGGAACTTCGTGGGACATCCGCGCTCCGCGGGGCTGTACTCGACGTCGACCTCGACGTGGCCGATGTCCCAGCCCTTGCGCGCCGCGTACATCTCCATCGTGATCGCCGTGCAGGAGGCGAGGCTGACCGCGAGCAGCTCGCGCGGGTCCGGGCCGGCGTCCTCGCCGCCGGCGGTGAGCGGCTCGTCGACGGTCAGCTGGTGGTCACGCACCTGAACCGTGTGCCTGAATGCGCCCGCGTCGCGGCGGGCTGTGGCTTTCATCCGTGTGAGCCCCTGCGTCTCCGTCATAACGGTCCTCCGATCGCTTCCGCGTTCCTTCTGGATTCGATGATACTCACCGCCGGGGCTAGGAAAGCGGGTTGAACAGGAGCCCCGTCAGCAGCTTCGGGAAGAAGTAGGTCGACTTCGGTGGCATGTTCTCGCCGGCCGCGGCCACCTCGCGCACCTGCTCCACCGGCGTCGGGCGCATCAGGAACGCGGCGTCGTACTCGCCGGAGGCGACCTTCGCGAGCGCCTCCGCGCTGTCGCGCGCGTAGAACATGCCGTTGAAGTGCGCGATGTCCTCGTCGCTGAGGCCGAGTGCGCCCTTCAGCACGAGCGCCTCGAGCACGCCCGTGTCGAGCTCCCGGTAGGCCGCCGATCGTCCCGGCAGCGACGCGTCGGCGATCGCCTGATCACGCAGTCGCAGCGACCGCGCGCGGGCGCCGCCCCGGTCGATCACGCCGATCTCGAGGGGCCCGCGCCCGGGCGCCGGCGTCGCGTCCTCAGCTGAGCACTCGACGACGTCGAAGTCGCGCGCGAGCGTCTGCTCGAGCGCCTCGCGGCGGGTCTCGTCGAGGCCGCCGACGAGCCTGTGCGTCGGGAACACCGTCAGCCCCGGGTCCTCGAGCGCGACCAGGCACATCAGGATGTAACGGTGATCGCCGTCGCCGCCGATCTCCTCGGCGTAAGCCTGCATCGTCTCGTAGCGGTGGTGGCCGTCGGCGATCAACAGCTCCGACGAGCTCGCCGCGGCCTGCACCGCCGCGATCGCGGACGGGTCCGAGACGCGCCACAGCCGGTGGACGGTGCCGTCGCCGTCGGTCACCTCGCCCCACGGAGGTGATGCCGTCGCCGGTGCCAGCGCGCCCCAGGCGGCCCCACCCGGGTCGGAGTAGAGCGAGAAGATCGGCGAGACGTTCGCGCGCGTCGCGCGCGTCAGCTTGAGGCGGTCCTCCTTCGGTCCCGGGTGCGTGCGCTCGTGCGGGCGCACCCGTCCCGGGCCGTAGTCCTCGATCCGCACGCGGCAGAAGAAGCCGCGTCGCGTCCGAGCGACCCCGTCAGGACCGCTGTAGTCCTGCGTGTGCGCCCAGATCGCCGGCTCGCCGTCGCGCGCGAGCACGCCCTGCAACTGCCAGCTCTCGAACAGCTCGCCCGCCGTCGCGTACGGATCCTCGCCGCCCTGCGGCAGATCGACCGCGACGACGTTGAACGGCGAGCGGGCGAGCAGCGCTGCCCGCTGAGCCGTGTCGATCACGTCGTATGGCGGTGCGACCACGGCGGCCAGCGGGCCCGCGACGGACTCCTGGTAGTGCAGCGCTCGCAGCGGTTGGACGTCAGCCATGGCGGGAGCGGAGGCTAGCAGCGACGACAGCGCGCGGGCGGATGCTGGCGCGGAGGCTACGCTTAGGGGCACGGGGCGTGGCGCAGCCTGGTAGCGCACCTGCTTTGGGAGCAGGGGGTCGCCGGTTCAAATCCGGCCGCCCCGATCAACGAGAACCACCTCGCTTTCGGACCCGCGAGGGCGGCTGCCCAGCGTCCCTCGTCGCAGCCGGTCGGAACTGGCAGCGTGACGCGGGTGGGCCAGGGTTGAAGAACGGCGTCATCAGCGTGTGCGTAGAGAACTCACCCTGGAGGTCGAGGTTCGCGTCCGTGGCCCACGTCTCCCGGATCGCGCGGATGGCGAGCACGAGCCGCCCGCCGGCATCGGGCCGGCCGAACCCGGCAGCTTCTCGACGGCGGGGCGCGTCGCCATCGGGCCGATCTGGCACGCTGTGTCCGTGCTCGTGCAGTCGATCATCCCTACGCGCCGGCACGCGGGGATGCGTCGTGCGTGCACCAGGCATCCAACGCGCCAGATCGCAGGCGGCCGAGATGCCGGTTGACGGCCGTCCGCCGCCGGTGCGCGGGACGTTCTTCGAGAGGCTCACCGACGCCGAGCGAGCAACCCTCGATCAGCTGGCCGTCAAGCGGACGTTCCCGAAGGGCGCGATCCTGATGTTTCAGGGCGAGCACCACGACCGCCTGCTGCTCCTGCTGAGCGGTCGCGCCAAGATCACGCGCGCCGCGAAGCGCGGTGACGAGGTCATGCTCGCGATCCGAGGCGCCGGCGACGTGCTCGGGGAGCTCGCGTTCATCGATGGGCTGCCGCGTTTGGCGACGGTCACCGCACTCGAACCGGTCGAAGCTCTCGTCCTGTCCGGTCAGCGTTTCCGAAGCTACCTCGAGGGAGCCCCGCGGGTGGCGGTCGTGCTGCTGGAATCGGTCGCGGGGCGCTTTCGCGAATCCACGCTCATGCGGCTGCAGTTCACCGAATCGGACACGCTCGGTCGCCTCGCTTCACGCATCCTCGAGTTGGCTGATCGCTACGGACAGCAGAGCGACGACGGGCTAGTCGTACCGATGCCGATCTCGCAGGACGATCTCGCCAGCTGGACCGGCGCCTCGCGCGCCGGTGTCGCGCAGGCGCTGCAGACGCTGCGCGAGCTGGGATGGCTGACGACGGACCGCCGCGTGATCATCATTCGCGACGTCGACGCGCTGCGTGCCCGCTCGGCCTGACGGCGGATCGGAAACCGTGAGGATCCTCGGCGCGATCGCTCGATCGTTGGCTTCGTGAAGCACGTGAACGAGCGTTCGCGTCACCTCAGGCCGCGCGGCGGTGCGGAGCAGCAGACGACCGCGGCCGAGCTGTTCTTCGACCTCGTTTACGTGTTCGCGGTGACGCAGCTCTCGCAGCTGCTGATCGCCCACCTCAACCTCGCCGGGGCGGCTCAGGCAGCGTTCCTGCTCGTGGTCGTGTGGTGGGCGTGGATCTACACGACCTGGATGGTCAACTGGTTCGACCCGGCGTCGGGGACGGTGAGGCTCGTGCTCATCGGCGCGACGCTCGCGAGCCTGCTCATGTCGGCGGCGATCCCGACCGCGATCGGTGCCAACAGCCTGCTGTTCGCCGGCTCCTACGTGGCGCTTCAGGTCGGGCGCAACGTCGCCGCGGCGTCGCTGCTGACGCGTGAGCACGCCCTGCGCAGGACGTTCGAGCGCATCTGCTGCTGGAGCGTCTTCTCGGGCGCGCTCTGGATCGCCGGCGCGCTCGTGCCCGGCTCGCTCAGGTTCGTGCTGTGGGGGCCCGCGCTGGCGGTCGATCTCGCGGCGCCGATCGTCGGATACTGGACGCCCGGCCTGGGACGGGCTCTCACCGACGACTACCCCGTCGAGGGAGGGCATTTCGCCGAGCGCTTTCAGTCGTTCATCATCATCGCGCTCGGCGAGTCGATCGTCGTGACGGGCGCGAGCGCCAGCTCGAAGGGTCTCAGCTCGCTCGTGATCGTCGCGCTCGTCGCGGCCTTCCTCGGAAGTGCGGCGCTGTGGTGGCTCTACTTCGGCGAGGTCGCCGGGCACTCGCGCCGGCAGCTCGCCGACGCGCGCGACAGCGGCGTGCTCGCTCGCGACGCCTACAGCTACCTGCACCTGCCGATCGTGGCCGGGATCATCATGGTCGCGGTCGGCGACGAGCTGCTGATCGGCGCGCCCGATGGGACGCTGGGCACGGCCGGGATGGCGATGATGGTCGGCGGCCCCGCGCTGTATCTCACCGGCGAGAGCCTGTTCCGCCTGCGGATGATCGGCTCGATCAGTCCCAAGCGGGCTCTCACCGTCGCCGCGCTCGTCGCTTGGGGGGCGCTTGCGGGCGCGTTCTCGGCGCTCGCCGTGAGCGGTGGCGTCGCGGTGGCGCTGATCACGCTCGCCGCGTGGGAGTACCCCGGCGCCGATCCGGCTCCCGCGCCGGAGATCGTGCGTTAGCGAATCCTCGATCGAACGGTCGAGCGCCCCGCCGACGAGCGAACGCGGCGGCCGTCGAGACGCGCCGACGCGTACCATCGGCCCGGCCCGCGCCGCGCCCGCGGCGGCGAGCAAGTCATCGGCAAGCGAACGGAGGACGATCGACCCATGCTCACCCTCACCGGCCTCGACGAGATCCGAACGTACGTCGGCAAGGAGCTCGGCGTCAGCGACTGGCAGCTCGTCACGCAGGAGCAGATCGACCGCTTCGCCGAGGCGACGGGCGATGATCAGTGGATCCATGTCGATCCCGATCGCGCGGCGCAGACGCCGTTCGGCGGCACGATCGCGCACGGCTACTACACGCTGTCGCTGGCGCCGCGCTTCTCCTACGACATGTTCACGTTCGAGGGGTTCGTGTTCGGCCTCAACTACGGGCTGAACCGTCTGCGGTTCCCCGCGCCGCTGCCGGTCGGAGACAGGGTGCGGATGCGCGCAAAGCTGCTGTCGGTCGATGAGATCGCGGGCGGCGCGCAGATCACCACCGAGCTCACGTTCGAGCGCGAGGGCGGCGAGAAGCCGGTGTGCGTCGCCGAGTCGCTGTCGCGCGTGTACACCGGCTGAGCGCGCCGCGAGCCCGAGCGCACCGCCGATGGCCGACGTCCGGTTCTCGCTGATCGCCGGGGTCGCGAGCCTGCTCGTCGCCGTCGCCTCCGGCGCCAAAGGCCGGGTTGCCGTCGCCGTCGTCTTCGGGCTGCTCGCGATCGGGTTCGCGCTGCGCGCGGCGCAGGGCCGGCGTCGCGGCGGCTGACGCGTCCCCTCAACGGGCGCTGACTTCAGGGCGGGCGCCGGACGGCCGATGTTTACGAGACCGGTCGCTCGGTCGCTTCGCGTCATGGGGCTCCTAGACACAAGATCACGCGCCATCCGAGTCGGCTTCCTCTTTGTCGCCGTCGCGATCGCGTTCGAGTGCGCGCACGCACTGTTCGGCCTCGGCGGCAAGCGTCTCGATGCGCTCGTCGAAGACCAGCTCTACACCGTCATCGAGTTCACCGCCGTCGCCCTCTGCGCCGTCCGCGCGCTGAGCCGCCGCGAGGACCGCGCGGCGTGGGTCCTGATCACGATCGCCGTGCTTTCCTGGGCCGCCGGCGATCTCGTTTGGACTGTGTGGCTGGACACGCTCGCGCACCCGCCCTCGCCGTCGATCGCCGACGTCCTCTATCTGGGCATGTACCCGGCGATATTCGCCGCCCTGGCGCTGATGGTGCGCGCCCACTTCCGCCACGTCGGTCCCGCCGTCTGGCTGGATGGCATCGTTGTCGGTCTCGCCACGGCGGCCGTCGGCGCCGGCCTGATCTTCCCCTCGGTGCTCGCCGCCGGCAGCCGCGACGTGGCGACGACGGCCGTCAACCTCGCCTATCCGCTCGGCGACTTCTTCCTGCTCGTCTTCATCGCGCTCGGCTTCGCGCTGTGCGGCTGGCGACCCGGACGCCAGTGGCTGGCACTCGGGATCGGCATCGCCGTTTCCGCGTGCGCCGACATGGTCTTCCTCTACCAGGAAGCTCACGGCATCTACGTCGAAGGCGGCATCCTCGAAGCGATGTGGCCGCTGTCGATGGCGCTGCTCGCGCTCGCGGCTTGGCAGCCGGCCGCGCCCGACAGGTCCCGGCCGGCGTTCGACCAGTACACGATCCTGCTGCCGACGCTGTTTGCCGCGCTCGCGCTGGCGCTGCTCGTGAGCGCGAGCTTCGCCTCGCTCACGCCGCTCGCCGTCGGGCTGGCAACGGGCGCGATGGTCGCAGCCGGGGTGCGCGCGGCGCTCACCTACCGCGATCACGCCCGCATGCTGCAGCGCGAGACCCGCAACGCGATCACCGACCCGCTCACGGCGCTCGGGAACCGGCGCCGGCTGCTGGAGGAGCTCGACCTCGCGCTCGCGCGTGCCCACCAGGGGCACCCGGCGACACTCGCGTTCTTCGACCTGGACGGCTTCAAGCGCTACAACGACAGTTTCGGGCACGGCGCAGGCGATGCCCTGCTCGTGCGACTCGGAAAGGCACTCGCCGCATCCGTCGCCGGGGTGGGCGCCGCGTACCGGCTGGGTGGCGACGAGTTCTGCGTGCTGCTCGACGGGGCTTTTGCGCGCGAGCATCCGGCGGTCGCGCGGGCGCGCGCGGCGCTCGCCGAGCGCGGCCGTGGTTTCGTCGTGACCGCCTCGTGCGGCGCGGTGACGATGCCCGCGGAAGCCGACACCGTCGGCGAAGCGCTGAACCTCGCCGACGAGCGCATGTACGCCGACAAGTCGGGCGGCGACGGCCCGAGCCGCGTGCGCGCGCAGAACGTGCTGATGCAGCAGAGCGTGCTGATGCAGCTGCTCAACGAGCGTGAACCGAGCCTCAGCGATCACCTGTCGGACGTCGGCCGGCTGGCGGTGGCGATCGGCAAGCGCTTCCGGCTGAACTCCGAACAGCTCGACGAGCTGCGCCGCGCCGCCGAGCTGCACGATCTCGGCAAGCTCGCGATCCCGGACAGGATCATCAACAAGCCGGGTCCGCTGAGCGAGAGCGAGTGGCGGCTGATGCGCCAGCACACGCTGATCGGTGAGCGGATCCTCAACGCCGCGCCGGCGCTGCGACCGGTCGCGGTTCTCGTGCGCTCGAGCCACGAGCGCTGGGACGGAAGCGGCTACCCCGATCAACTGGCGGGCGAGGGGATCCCCCTCGGCGCGCGGATCATCGCAGCCTGCGACGCCTACGACGCGATGGTCTCCGAGCGTCCCTACGACGCGGCCCGCTCGACCGCCGAGGCGCGCGCGGAGCTCAAGCGCTGCTCGGGCCTCGCGTTCGATCCGGTCGTCGTCGAGGCGCTCTGCGCCCATCTCGACACCGGCGCCGCGCCCTCCTCCTCGCCACGGCGCGCTCGCAGCTACGCGCGGCGCGCGCGTTGAGCGCGCGGGCAGTCCGCGGCCGGCGGCCCACGCATGCGGCGCTCAGCCGCTGAGCGCGAACAGCGGCCAGCGTCCGGGCACGCCCTTGAGCTCGTGCAGCCCGCGGTCCTCGAACACGAACGGGCCGCCGACGACGGTCCCGAAGACGGTGCCCGAGACGAGCACCTCGCCGGCCGCGGCCACGTCGTTGACCCGCGAGGCGATGTGCACGGCCATGCCGCCGACGTCGTCGCCGATCAGCTCGCACTCGCCCGTGTGGATCCCGATTCGCACCTCGATCCCGAGCTCGCGCGCGGCGCTCGTGATCGACAGCGCGCAGCGCAGCGCGCGCGACGGGGGACCGTCGAAGGTCGCGAGGAAGCCGTCGCCGACGGTCTTCACCTCGCGACCGTCGAAGCGGGCGAGGTCCTTGCGCACGTCCTCGTCGTGGCGCGCGAGCACGTCGCGCCAGCGGCCGTCGCCGAGCTCGGCGGCGCGGGCGGTCGCATCGACGATGTCGGTGAACATCACCGTCAGCAGGCCGCGCGCGAGCTCGCCTCCGCGGCGACCGCCCGTGAGGAACTCCTCGACCTCCTCGACGATCGAGTCGCTGTCGCCGACGAACGGGAACGAATCGATGCCGTCCAGCTCGACGTAGCGCGCGCCCGGGATCTTCTCGGCGAGGTAGCGCGAGTGGCGCACGTCCCATACGAGCTCCCGCGGGCGGTGCATCACGAGCGTGGGCACGCGGATCCGCGGCAGCGCCTCGCGCACGTCGACGTCGACCATCGCGCGCGAGATGATCCGCGCCTCGCTCGGGCTTGCGGCGAGGCGTTGCATGCGCGCAAACCAGGCGACGAGCTGGGGGTCGTCGGCCATCGACGGCGCCCAGGCCGCCATCGCGTCGCCGTTCGCCTCTCCCCACGACGCGATGTTGCGCTCGCTGAGCGTCTCGCGCTCCTCGAGCGTCATCGCCCAGTCGTAGTCCGGCGCCCACGAGGTACGCGCGATCGACGCGTACATGATCAGCGCGCCAATCCGCTCGGGATGCTCGGCGGCGAGATGCGCGCCGACGAGGCCGCCCTGCGCGTAGGTCAAGAGCGCCGCGCGTTCGCTGTTGGCGGCGTCGAGGACCGCGAGCGCATCGTGCGCTTCCTGCTCGACCGTGTAGGACTCGAGCACGCGCTCGGACAGGCCCGTGCCGCGGCTGTCGAACAGGATCAGCCTGCCGAACGCCGCGAGGCGTTCGAGGAACCTGCGGTTCGCGGGCGCTTCCCACAGTTGCTCGATCTGGGTGATCCAGCCGGTCAGGAAGAGCAGGTCGAGGCCGCCGTCGCCGATCACCTGGTAGGCGATGCTCGCCTCCCCGCTGCGCGCATATCTGGTGGTGGGAACCATCACGATCCTTCTATCAGCGCGCGGAACGGCGCCGCCGGCTCGACACTCGCGCCCGCGGCGTAGGCGCGGTCGGCGAGCCAGCGGTCGGACGTGACGACACGAACGCTCGCGGGCTCGAGCTCGCGCAGCCTGCGCACGATCTCATCGTCGGCCGAGTCGCGTCGCGGCCGTGGCGCGTGCGTCACCTCGATCACCGTCGAGCGGATCGGCGGTCGTGGCGGCTGCTCGAACACGACCGTCACATCGGCTCCGCTGGTGGCGGCCCAGCGCTCGAGCATGTCGACAAGACGCAGCATCGCGGCGTGGCGATCCTGCCACCAGGCGTCGGGACGCGTGCCGATCACGTTCATGCCGTCCACGAGCCAGCGCACAATCTCAGCCTATGCGCTCGAGGCGTTCATCCCCGTGAAGTGTTCGCTCGAAGGCCCGATGGGCTTCCACTGGCGATGAGGCTCGAGGGGATCCAGACCGGCGACATCGTCGAGGTCGACCACAAAGGCCGGCGCTTTCACGCGCTCGTGACCGGGTCCGCGCCCGGCGGCCTCGCGCTGCAACCGACCGATCGCCGCATCAACCACTACAGCTGCCGCAGCCGCGAGGTCATCGGCCACTGGGCCAAGCGCGGGCGACCGCGCCAGACGGGCGAGCCGCTGCGGCCCTCGCCGCGCCAGCTCGAGATCGACCTCCCGCCCGAACCGCGCGACGGACGCACCTGAGCGTCGCTCAGCCCGCGCCCTTCAGGCGCAGGGCAGCCGCGGCGTCCTCGAGTCGGTCATCCCCCCAGAACAGCTCCCCGTCGACGATCACGGTCGGCACTCCGAAGACGCCGGCGGCGAGCGCCTCGTCGTTGAGCGCGCGCAGCTGCAGCTTGACCTCGGGGTCGGCGAGCGCGTCGCCGAGATCGCCGGCGTCGATGCCCGCGCGCCGTCCTGCCTCCAGCACGACGCCGCGCTCGGCGAGGTCGGCGCCCTCGCGAAAGGCCATTCGCATCGCCGCCAGCGCGAACTGGTGCAGAAGCCCGAGTCGATCGGCGAAGATCATCGCCCGCCCGGCGTGAAGATCGCTCGTCGGCCAATCGCGCGGCCAGGCGAGCGGCCCGAGGCCGCGGGCCGCCGCCCGCGCCTCGCAGTCGGCGAGACCCTCCGCGCGCCGCTCCGTCAAGCCCCACGAGGTGCGTCCGTGGGCCGCGAACACGACGCCGGCCAGCACGCCCCGCCAGCGCGCCTGCGGCAGCAGCTCCTCGATGCGCTCGGCGGCCAGCCACGAGTACGGGGACATCACGCCGAAGTAGAACGGCGGCGGCGGGGACATCGGCTCATCTTCGGCGATCGGCGCCGCGCGCGCGTCGCGCCCACGTTCGCGCCGCATTCCGGTGGGTCCGGCGACCGCACGAGCCGAGCGCGCTCGCGCGGGTGGCGAGGCGCCTGCGGGGGCTGTCACGGCCGGGCGAGATAGGGTCCTGGGAATGAGCGACCGCGTGCTCATCCTCTCATGGGAGTACCCGCCGGTGATCGAGGGCGGACTGGCTCGGCACGTGCGCAAGCTCGCCGAGGCGCTCGTGCGCCAGGGCGTCGCGGTCGACGTGCTGACGCGCGGGGTCGGCGCCGAATTTCAGGACGAGAGCCCTCGCCCTCAGGAGCGCGGCGGGGTGACCGTTCATCGCGTGCGCGAGCCGAGCTGGCCGCGCGACCTCGACCGCTTCGTCGCGTGGGTCGAGCGCATGAACGAGGACATGCTCGCGGCCGGCGAGGCGCTCGCGCTCGAGAACTCCTACGATCTGGTGCACGGTCACGACTGGCTCGTCGCGAAGGCGTCCGCGGAGCTCGCAACGAGGCTGACGGTGCCCTACGTCACGACGATCCACGCCACCGAGCATGGTCGCCACCAGGGCTGGGTGGCCGATCAGCCGCAGGCGCACATCCATGCGGTCGAGCGGTGGATGGCGCGCCGTGCCGACGCTGTGATCGTCTGCTCCTATTACATGCGCGGCCACGTCGCCGACATCTTCGACATCGACGAGCGGCGCGTCACCGTTATCCCCAACGGCGTCGACCCGAGCGAACTGCGCCCGAACGGCGATCTCAGCGCGCTGCGCGGCGAGTTCGCCCGGCCACACGAGAAGCTCGTGCTGCTGATCGGCCGCCTCGTCTACGAGAAGGGCTTCCAGCTCGCGCTCGACGCGCTTCCGGGGGTGATCGCGGACGTCGGCGACGTCCGCTTCCTCGTCGCCGGCAGCGGCACCCACGAGGCCGAGCTGAGGGCCCAGGCGTCGCGGCTCGGACTCGACGAGCACGGCACATTCCTCGGCTGGATCGGCGACGACGTCCTGCACTCGCTGTACCGGATCGCGGATCTGTGCGTGGTCCCCTCGATCTACGAGCCGTTCGGCCTGGTCGCGCTCGAGGCGATGGCCTCCGGCTGTCCGTGCATCGTCGCCGACACGGGCGGCTTGCGCGAGGTCGTGCCGGTCGGAGAGAAGGTCGGCCTGCGCTTCAACGGCGGCGACGCCGCACACCTTGGGGTGATGATCGAACGGCTGCTCGTCGATGAGGGCCTGCGCGACCGGCTGGTGACCGAGGCATCCGAGCACGTGCTTCGCTTCGACTGGGATGACATCGCGCAGCGCACGCGCGGCATTTACGATGACCTGCCTGAGCTGACGGCCCGCGAAGGGGCCAGGAGGGGATGAGAGAGATGCTGCCCGCGCTGATGCAGGACGACTTTCCGCTGACGCTTGACCACATCCGCCGCGCGCTGCTGGCCAACCGGCCGGATGCGAGTGTGGCGACGCTCGTACAGCCGGACGTAGTCGAGCGCTCGACGTTCGCCGAGACGTCCGAGCGGATCGACCGGCTCGCACGCGCCCTTGGCCGGCTCGGCGTGCAGCCGGGCGAGCGCGTCGCGACGTTCGCCTGGAACAACCAGCGTCATTTCGAGCTCTATTTCGCGGTCCCGTGCGTCGGAGCCGTGCTGCACACGCTCAACATCCGCCTGTTCGAAGAGCAGCTCACCTACATCGTCAACCACGCCGAGGACAAGGTGATGTTCGTCGATGACTCGCTCGTCGGAGTGCTCGAGAAGCTCGTCCCGACATTCGAGACGGTCAAGACGTTCGTCGTGATGGGCGACGGCGACGCCGGCGGGCTCCCCGGTGCGCTGCGCTACGACGAGCTGCTCGAGGACGCCGGCGCGGGCGCGTTCGACTACCCGGCTCTCGACGAGCGTCAGGCCGCGGCGCTCTGCTACACGAGCGGCACTACGGGCAACCCCAAGGGCGTGCTCTACTCGCACCGCTCGATCAGCCTGCACTCGACGGCGACGATGTTCAAGGACGGCCTCGGGCTCTCGCGCTCGGACCGCGTGCTCGCGGTCGTGCCGATGTTCCACGCCAACGCATGGGGGCTCCCGCATGGCGCGGCGCTGGCCGGCGCCGATCTCGTGCTGCCTGACCGTCACCTCGGCGCCGCGCCGCTGGCGAGCCTGATCGCCTCCGAGCGCCCGACGCTGATGGGCTGCGTGCCGACGATCTTCTCGGACCTGCTGCGCTTCGCCGACGAGCACCCGAGCGTCGACCTGTCGTCGCTGACGAACGCCACCTGTGGTGGCTCGGCTGTCCCGCGTCAGCTGATGAAGGACTTCGAGGATCGCCACGGCGTGCGTATCTT
>Ga0209068_10000948_pt1 | contig 14795 bp, 17 predicted proteins | sample ColStrG_CSR_2012_FD_187200 | JGI IMG/M metagenome (GOLD analysis project Ga0209068, IMG submission 187200) | Freshwater sediment microbial communities in response to fracking from Pennsylvania, USA - Cold Stream Run_MetaG_CSR_2012 (SPAdes)... | ecosystem: Environmental > Aquatic > Freshwater >... | reverse complement strand
GTTAGATCCCGCGCATCCTGGGCGGTTTGCTCATCGGCGTGGAGAGTTTCACGGGCGGCGCGATAGTTGTTCAGAGCAGTCAAATCGGCGACCGATTGCGTTAAGGTCGCACGCAAATCGAAATAGTTGAACGGGCCGACAATCGTTGGGAAGGTGAACCCGCGAATCGGCAGGTTAATGTGCAAACCTTGCGCTTGCAAGTTGGTTTGCTGGACCGCCTCTTTTAGCGCGCCGTTGAGATTCGGCAAAAGGGCGGCTCGGGCAGCGCGTGCTTGACCATGGGCCTGGCGGATAGCCGCCGCTAAGCCAATGCCACCCAAATTGTATTCGAGCGCTCGCTGAACGGCTTCGCGAAGGGAGAGCTTTCCTGAAAACGTCGGGCCGCCCGCACGGCTACCGGTGTACGGGCCGGTAACAGAGACGTTGGTATTGAGGGCATTGACGCTGGAGGTTGTGCCGGGTAAAGCGGACTGCGAAGAAGTAACCGAGCCGGTTTGTCCGCTACGGCCTGATAGCGGCAATTGCGTGGCGGTTGCGCCCGTACTTGCCTGCCCGGAGCCGCCGCCAAGTTGCGCAAGGGCCGAGTGAGCGGAATAGATGCCAACCAACAAGATGAGAAGAGTTCTGTTCATTCGTTTATCCGAGTTGCTTGCGGAAACGCCACACGCTGAGCGACAACAACGCGGCAGTGAGAAGCGCGAGCACTAAAAAGTTGGGCCATAACGAGCCGATACCGCTGCCTTTGAGAAGTACTCCACGGGTGATGACGGCGAAATGGCGGATGGGATTGAAGACGGTGAGCGGTTGCAGCCAGTGAGGCATGGCTTCAACCGGAGTCAAAGCGCCCGATAGAGAAGAAAGCGGCGGGTTAATGAAGAAGCTGGTGAGCAGGGATTGTTGAGCGGTTTTGGTGAACGTGGCAATGAATGTGCCGATACCAATTCCACAAAGCACGCAAAGCGCCGCGCCCACGAAGACCAGCAACAGATTACCGCGGAAAGGCGTATTGAAAACGAACTTGATCATCAGCATGGCAAACATCACCATGACATTCAGCAGCAGAAACAGCGGCGCTATTTTGGCGAAAACGATTTCCGCCGTGCTGGCGGGAGTCATTAGAAGCTGTTCCACCGTGCCGCGTTCGCGTTCCTTGACCATCGCGGTGGCGGAAATCAGCGAGGAGTTCAAAATCAGCAAGAGGCCAAAAACGCCAGTGACGATGAACCAGGAACTGACCAAGCCGGGATTGAAAAGAAAGGCGGGCGTTAGCAGGACGTTGCCGCGACGACCGGGATTGCTGGAAGCAATTTGGGCAAACTGCGCATGTACGCCGCTGTTGGCCAGCAGATTGCGGTTGTAAACCTGAACGATTCCTTCTGTGTAGCCCTGGCCGATGGCGGCAGTGTTGGCGTTGGTCGCGTTCAGCAGAACTTGAATCGACGTTTGGCGGCCGCGCTGCAGGTTGCGCGCAAAATCGTAGGGAATGACGATGCCGGCGTCGAGGTCGCCCCGGGAAATGGCGGCGCTCATTTCATTCACCGATAGATAGACGCCCGCCAATTGAAAACTTTTGCTTTCGGTCATGGTGGACGCCAGCTCACGGCTTTCCGGCGTGCGGCTATCGTCAATGAGGCCGAGGCGCAGGTTAGTGACGGTCGCATTCAGGGCAAAACCGAACAACAACAATTGGAGTGTAGGCGGCACGATGAGTGAAATGGCCAAACGGCGGTCACGCCGAATCTGGCGGAATTCTTTCAAGATGAGAGCGCCTATGCGGCGGGTGAAATTCCGTTGATGAAGATCGTCCATGGGAGCTACGCTTTCAATTGCATGCGGCGCATGTTGCGCCATGCCAGCAGGTAAAAAATTGTGCCGATTACGCCGATCATTAGGACCGAAAACCAAGTGGCAGGCCAGCCGCCGCCTTTCAGCAGCGCGTCGCGAACGATTTCGATGTAGTAGCGCCCCCAGACAATATTCGAGATCCAGCGCAGACTGTCCGGAATATTTTGAATGGGAAAGAGAAGACCCGAAAGCAGAAATACCAGTAGAAAACCACCCAGGGCTACGGCTTGAATGGCCGCCGCCTGATTGGGAATAGCCGCGCCAATGAGGGTGCCGAACGCGGCCACGCAAAAAGCGTAAAGGATGGTGGATACGAAGAACGGAGTGGGATCACCGGCCAAGTGGAGGCCAAAATAGGTGAACAAGGCGACAGACGAAAGGACCCATTCGCCCAAGGCAATGATCATGAAGGCGAATATTTTGCCCAGCAGAAACTCATGGGCGGAAATGTTTGAAACGTAAACCTGTAGAATTGTCTTCTCTTCGCCCTCTTTCGACATGGCAAGCGCCGCCAACAACGGAGGGAACATGGAAAGGCCGAGCACGAAAATGCCAGGGCCGTAAAACTTCTTGGATTCACGGCCGGGGTTGAACCAGAGGCGGACTTCCGTTTTGACGGGGTCGAGACGCGTGGCGCCGCCGTTTTGGCTCGCATAAGCGCGCACGATTTGCCCGGCATAGCCCTGCACGAGTTTCGCAGTATTGGCGTCGGTGGCGTCGACTAGCAATTGCACTTGAGCGTTGACGCCGCGCGCCACATCGCGTCCGAAATGGAGCGGAATTATGAGCGCCGCGCGGGCTTGGCTGTTGCGCAGTGCCTCTTCGGGTTGGCGAGTCACCGGCGAAGCGACGACATGAAATGTTTCGGACGCGCGAAAAGCGTCGATAAAACTGTGAGAAGCGAGCGAATCATCCAGATCTTGCACCACGATGGGAAGATTCGTCACGGTGAGCGAGATAGCCGTTCCCAGCAACATCAGCAGAATCAATGGCAGCACGAGCGCCAAGGCTAAGGCAAGACGGTCACGAACTATTTGCGTTAGTTCCTTGCGGGTTTGAGCAACAATTCGCCGCATTGTTAATCCTCGACGGCCACTTTGCCGCTTAAGCGGGCTTTTTCTACCACGGTAATGAAAACATCTTCCAGAGAGAAGCTGCCTTCACGGGCACTCAACACGGACACGCCGTTCGCTTTCAATTTCTCAGTTGTGCTGCGAATACCTGAGGCGCTGTCGTCGTCGGTAATGATGTGCAAGCGATCGCCAAACAGCGACACGCGCCAGCGGTCACCTTGCTGCTTCAGCACATCCGCGGCCTTCTGCGGTTGATCGACAACGAACTCCAGAAGATGGCCGGTCTGCTGGGCTTTGACGCCGGTGGGAGTGCCCTCCGCCACAACCTCGCCGGCCACCATAAAGCCCAAGCGGTTGCATTGCTCCGCTTCTTCCAGATAGTGAGTTGTCACGAGTATGGCCGTTCCCGCATCGGCGAGGCGATTGATCATACGCCAGAAGGCGCGGCGCGCCAGTGGATCGACGCCGGACGTCGGCTCATCGAGAAACAGCACGCTGGGTTCATGCATGATGGCAGAACCGAAGGCGACGCGCTGCTTCCAGCCGCCAGGCAGGCTGCCGGTGATTTGATCCAGCTTGCCTTCAAGACCTGAGAACGCCAGTACCCAACGCTTCTTTTCTTCGCGCTCGTGTTCGGGTACGCCATACACGCCGGCGAAGAAATCCAGATTCTCGCCGATCGTCAAATCGTCGTATAGCGAAAACTTTTGCGACATGTAACCGATGCGGCTCCGCACGGCGGGAGAACGCAGATTGCCACTTTCGCCGGCGAGCCGCATGGCCCCGCTGGTCGGTTCGAGTAAACCGCAAAGCATTTTGATGGTGGTTGTTTTACCCGCGCCGTTTGCGCCTAGGAGACCATAAATCTCGCCATATTGCACCTCGACGCTCACATTCTTAACGGCGGTGAACGAACCAAAGCGCTTGGTGAGGCCCGTGGCGCCGATGGCAACGTTGCCGCAAAGGTCACGGTGGGGATGTTTGCCAGGGAACGGCGGCGCTTTCATCTCCTGGCCAATGGCGCGCAACGTAGCGACGAAAGTGTTTTCGAGCGTGGGCTCATCGGCAGTAATCTTTTCGATCGGCAGGCCAGCGATGCGCAGGGCGTTTTCGATAGCGGCGCGGCCGAGGTCCGGGTCGGGCGCCATCACGTCGAGCCGGTCGCCAAAACGCTGAACGTCAGTGATGCTCGTCTTGCCTTCGGCCTCGCCGGCAAGAATCTCTTCCGCTTTGCCCAGATCGGACGTGCGCACTTCGAGCCGCGTGGCCTGAAGATTGTGGCGCAGTTGTTTGGGCGTGCCTAGTTCGCGGATCTCGCCTAGATGCATCAACGCGACGCGGTGGCAGCGTTCGGCTTCGTCGAGATACGGCGTGGCCACAAGAATCGTAAGACCGTCGGCGGACAGGTGCGCTAGGGTATCCCAGAACTCGCGGCGCGAGACCGGGTCGACGCCAGTGGTCGGTTCGTCGAGAAGCAGAACGCGCGGCTGTGCGACCAGGGCGCAAGCGAGAGACAGTTTCTGCTTCATGCCGCCGCTCAGCTTGCCGGCGAGACGATTCTTGAAGCGGTCCATGTCAAACATGGAAAGATAACGATCGCCGCGTGTTTGGATGTCAGGGCGTGCGACACGGCGTAGATCGCCAATGTATCTGATGTTCTCCGCGACAGTCAGATCGGGGTAAAGACTAAACGACTGGGTCAAATAGCCGGTTTCGGCGCGCGCGACGCGCGCCGGCCGATCAAATATGTCGGCGGCGCCTCCGGTGGCCTCCATCACGCCGCCAAGAATTTGAAATGTCGTCGTCTTGCCCGCGCCATCCGGCCCGATCAAACCGAAAATTTCGCCGCGAGCGACGACCAGATCGATACCGCGCACGGCTTCGATCTTGCCGTAGTTCTTGCGAAGTCCGCGCACGGAAATCGCCGGCCTGCTTTCCGTACCGCCGGGCGATTTCGCGGCGGCCGGTAGATCGGCCGTAATCACTGATGAGTCCTCCGCAACGGCCATTGATCGCCCGAAACAAGAATCTCGCCGTCGGCGGGCATACCCGGTTTGGCAAAGCCAAAGGAGCCTTTTAAGCGCAGTTTCACGCCGACAACCTGCTTGACGCGGTCGTCACGAAAGTAAGTGTTTTCGGGAGTGAAGGTGGCCTCAGGATCAATGCGCGAAACTTCCGCCTCAATGGGTTTTGCCGGATTGGAATCGAGGTAAACGCGGGCCCGTTGACCGATAGCCACTTTGCCGATTTGGCCTTGCGGCACGTAGCCGCGCAGATAGACTTTCGTCAGATCGAGAAGAGTGACAATAGCGGTGCCGGCTTGCACCACCTCACCTGGTTCGGCGCTGCGCGTAATCACAGTTCCGTCAAACGGCGCGTGGACGATGAGATCGCCACGGTTGGAGTGTGCTTCGGCCAATTGCGCGCGCACGCGGTCGGCGTCGGCGCGGGCGTTCGCGATGGCGGCTTGCTGCTGGAGGAGTTGCTTACGAATTCCGGCCGATTGCGCATCGCGTATGCCGGGATTGGCGAGATTGGCTTTGGCAATGTTGAGAGAACCGCGGGCGGCCTCGACTCTGCGCTCTGCCGCTTCTACGACGGCTTGTTGCGTAGCGGCGGTGGTTTCCGCCTGCTTGCCTTGACGCTCCGAGACGGCGCCGTTCTTGGCAAGCCGGGTATAGGCATCCCTATCGAACAGCGCGAGTTGCAGCGAAGCGCGCTGCTGCGCGAGCTCGGCTTTCGCGCCGGCTAGTTCCGCCTGAGCCTGATTCACGCGGCCTTCCGCGTCGGTCGTGGCTTGACCGCTCTGCAGACGGGTTTGCATCAGTTGCTGGTCTAAGACTGCAATTTGATCTTGCGCGGAGCGCAACTGTGCCTCCGACTGGATGACGGCCGCGCGGGCTTGATCTTCCCGCGCGCGCACCTGTTGATCGTCGAGCACGGCAATGGTGTCGCCAGCCTTCACCAAATCGCCTTCGCGGACGCGAATTTCTAAGATGTGCCCGCTGGTTTTGGGCGAGACAGCCGAATCGTCGCCTTCAATACGGCCGCTTAGGGCAACGATGTTTTCCGGCAAGGAGGGCCGCGAAAAGAATAGCTTCCAAACTCCGAAGCCAACGAGCAGCAAGACCAACAGAATGAGAATGCGAGGGAGCATGCAGCTGCGCGGCTGCACTGCCTCGCGAAGAGGGGTTTGAGCGGCAGAAGAAGGGTTTTCGGTAGCTGTCATGGTTTCTTTCTCAGGGCGCGCAGATTGCGCAAAGTGAAATCGGCGATGTGATTCGCCACAAGTTGCCGGTCTTTCGGTTTGGCCAACTGCAAGTCAGGCCACAGCACCGCGATAACGGGCCGCCCATGGATGTAGTGGATCAACTGGCCAATAATGCTGTGAGCGCACAAGCGGGTAGTCTCATGATCCGGCGAAAGATCGAGGATCTGGCCGATGATTTTGCGAAGTTGGTTATAGCGCGGCCGGATCACTTCGTCAATCACGTGGGCGAGCGCCGGCGTAGGCTGCGCCATTTCATGCGCCATGATGCGTATGTTCCAAGCCGGACGGCCTTCGCCGTGCATGCGGCTTAGCATGCCCTCAATGAACTTGCGAAGAGCGTCTTCCGGAGTCTTGGCACGCGCCAAGGCCTGCCGCATCGCCTCACCTTGATTGTCAAGAATCGACGCACTGAGAACTTCCGTATACAGGCACAGCTTGTCGCGAAAGTAATAGTTAATAGCGGCGACATTCGCGCCCGCGCGCCCGCAGATTTCGCGGACCGTCGCCATTTGAAACCCGCGTTCGGCGAATACTTCGCCCGCGGCGGCAATGAGCTTGGCGCGGACGGGGTCGTCTTCCAGCAATTGCGGCGATTTCTTGAGAGCGGCTCCAGCCATGAAACAGTAGTTTAAAACAAGCGTTTCAGGATTGTCAAGACCGTTGGAATTTCCGAGCCGGCCGCATTAGGGCTTCCGGCTCCGATTCAGTAGCGAGGCCCCAGCGATTAGTGAAGGAAGTCGATGAGAATTTCCGAAAGCGCGGAGATAAGAAGCTCTCCCGGATTGTCGGGCGACCAATCGGGTTCCTGCATGCCATCGACGGTGATCGCCATGGCGATGGGGCCATTCTTTGAATACACGATGCCAACGTCGGAACGGAGCGCATCCAGCGCGCCGGATTTATTGGCCACAACCGTATCCTTCAAATCGCGGGCAATGCTGGAATGATCACGCTGCTTTTTGAGAATTTCGAGCATTTCCTCCGACGCTTTCTTGCTCACGAGTTCGCCGCGGTAAAGCTTTTCAAGCAACGTCACCATCTCATGCGGGCTGCTGCGCCCGATGCCCCACTTCTTATTCTCCGGTTTAGCGCCTTCATCGCTGATGCCGCTGGGAAAAGGTTTCAATTTGTTCCCGTCACCCAGAATCTTGCGCATCGAGCGGGTTTGGTCGAGGCCAAGTTTGGCCATGCGTGCGTTGACGGTATTTGCGGTAATGCGGTTGATAATCAGATTTGTCGCGGTGTTGTCACTCAGCGTGATCATGAGCACGATCAAATCCCGTAATGGATATTCACGCCCTTCGCTTAGATCCTGCAAAATGCCGCTACCGGAGACTCTTTCTTCGGCGGTCAGCTTCACCATTTCCGCCAGATCAAGCTTGCCTTCCGCGGCTTCGGCAAAGCACGCGATCATGATCGGAAGCTTGATCGTACTGGCCGTGCGGACCGCTTCATCGCCGGCAAGGCTGTAGCTCGCGCCCGTCTCCAAATGCTTCGCATAGAGCGTGACGTGTCCCTTGAATCCGGCGATTCTGGCCTTGATCGCCGCATCCAGTTTGGCCGTGCCCGATTCCTGCGCAAACAATGGCAGGAGCAGGCAAACAAATCCCAATACAAATCTCATCGCTTACGCTCCGAATCACGCGGGCGACTGAGGCAAGGATGGCCCGCCCATATAAAGCGCAAAGGCCAGTCGACGCATTCACTGATGCCGATGCGCGGTGTGATGGCGATTTCAAAGATAGGCCGGTCGCGCCAGCGACGAATCTTCAGCCGGCCCGCTTCAAGCCGGTGGCCGTAATAGTGGTCGGTGATGCCTAGCGCTTGCGTGAGCTTGCCGGGTCCGTTGGCGAGGTGGCATGGTATTCCAGCCCCTTTGCGGCGCTCGTACATCAGCGTCAGCCCACAGAGTGGCTCCAAGGCGCGGATCAAGACACAACCGGGTACGCCTGGCGCATCGGCCACCACGTTGAGGCATTCATAGATGCCGTAAATCCGGTAGATATAAGCGCGTCCGGGCGGTCCGAAAATCACCTTCGTGCGCTTTGTTAAACCGCGTGAGGCGTGAGAGGCCAGATCGTCGCCGCCCAAATAAGCTTCGGTTTCCACGATCATGCCCGCCGTCTCGCCGCTAAACAGCACTGTTCCTAAGAGACTTCTGGCGAGTTCGGCTGCGGGAAGGGCGAACGCTTCTAGCGGCATGGGCTCGGTGGCGCTCAATAGAGCCGGCCTAGGCCACGGCGATTTGTACGGGACAGCCACTTAAAGATATAAGCTAGAACAGTAGCACGGCGTTACTATGCGACTCTTTACGGCAATCGATCTTCCGGCGGAGATGCTTATCCGGTTGGAGCGGCTGCTCAGCGCGCTCAGGCCGGAAGCCTTGATTAAGTGGAGTCCGCTGGACAATCTCCATATCACCACCAAGTTCATTGGCGAGTGGCCGGAACAGCGCCTGGAGGAATTGGATCAGGCACTCGCCAGCCTCGCGCCGCGCGAACCTTTCGATATTGAAGTGCATGACTTGGGATGGTTTCCCAATGAGCGAGCGCCGCGCGTACTATGGGCCGGCGTTCACTCGGGCCCGTGCCTCAATCGGCTGATGGCGGAAACGGAGGAACGGCTGGCCGCCATCGGCATACCGAAAGAAGAGAAGGCGGCGAATCCACATCTGACTCTGGCGCGAGTCAAAAATCCCGTCCCCTTGCGCAACTTGCGGCAAAAAGTAAGCGAATTGCAACCCGCCGATTTGGGCACTTTTTCAGCCCGGCATTTTTGCTTGTTCCGCAGCGATCCCGGCTCCAACGCCAGCGTCTATCGCCGGCTGCGCAGCTACCGTTTTGAAGCCGCCGTGGCGGCTTCGTAACATAGGCCAAGTGACCTCATTACCTGCTGGCTTGCAACTGGCCGCGGCGGCGCTGTTGGCCTATCTCATCGGCGGTTTGCCGTTTGGCTATTGGTTCGTGCGCTTCTCGTTGGGAAAAGACATTCGCAGCATGGGCAGCGGCAACATAGGCGCCACTAACGTTCACCGCTCGGCCGGGAAAAAAGCCGGCGTTATCGTTCTATTCCTCGACATTCTGAAAGGTTTTATTGCGCTGTGGGTAGCGGCATTGATTACCGATAACATTGCGTTAGGGCTGGCCTTGGCTACCGTGGCAGTAATGCTGGGCCACTGCTATCCCCTCTTTTTAGGGTTCAAAGGGGGCAAGGCGGTAGCGTGCTTTGTGGGCGCGGCTCTCTATCTTGCGCCGCTCGCGATCCTGGCCACGGCTTTCATCTTCGTATCTATTGTGGTCCTGAGCAAATTCATTTCGCTCGCGTCGATTCTCAGCGCTTTGCTATTCCCCGTAATCTACTGGGCGCTGTACCGGCCTGCCCGCGAATTGCTCATCGCGGCCATCGTGGCGGGTCTGCTGATTGTCTACCGTCACAAGGCCAACATTCATCGTTTGCGTACGGGGAAGGAAAATGTCTTTTCGCTTAAAGGCAAAGCGGCGTGAAGCGGCTCGCCATTTTGGGGGCGGGAAGTTGGGGGACCGCGCTGGCCATCGCCCTCGCGCCGCGTTTTGACGAAATACGGTTGTGGGCGCGCGATCCCGCAAAAGCCGTAGCCATCGCCCAAACGCGCGAAAATGCCGCATACCTCAGCGGCTTTCGACTCCCTGGCCAGGTGGCCGTCTCGCACGATCTCGAAGAGAGCCTGGCTGTCGCGGAACTTGTTTTGAGCGTTGTGCCATCGCGCTACCTGCGCGGCGTCATGCGGCAAGCGGCACCGTTTATTGCGGGCGAGACGCCGGTGGTCAGCGCCACCAAAGGCATTGAAGAAGGAAGCCTGCGGCGCATGTCGCAACTGATTGCGGAAACACTAGCGGCGCCAAGCCCGGTGGCCGTTCTCTCGGGGCCGACGTTTGCGCGTGAAATCGCGGCGGGCGAACCGGCCGCAATTGTTATAGCGGCGGAACATCTCGCCGTTGCGGAAAAAATTCAACGCTCTCTCTCCACGCCTGCATTACGTTTTTACACCAGCCAAGACGTGGTGGGTGTGGAAACCGGCGCGGCCCTGAAGAACGTCATTGCCCTGGGCGCGGGCATTTGCAGCGGCCTTGGCTTGGGCAGCAACAGCGTAGCTGCCCTAGTTACCCGGGGTTTGGCCGAGATTACCCGGCTCGCCGTCGTCTTAGGCGGCAAGGAACGCACGCTAAGCGGGCTTGCCGGACTCGGCGATCTGGTCCTCACCTCCACCGGGCATCTCTCGCGCAATCGCGCCGTTGGCATGAAGTTGGGTCAAGGTCTGAAGCTGCACGAGATTCTGGCCCAAACGACGATGGTTGCCGAGGGAGTTTCTACTTGCCGGGCCGCCTGTGAGCTTGCGGCACAGCGCAACGTGGAGCTTCCTATCAGCGGGAAGATGTACGAAGTGCTCTATGAGGGGAAAGACCCACGGCTCGCGATCCGCGAATTGATGGAACGGCGGCTTACGAGCGAGTAGGTTTTTTCGCGGAGGCTTGCTTGCGATAGTCGAGCCACATAAAATAGCCGACCAGTGTTTTGCCGTCTTCGATCTTGCCGTCACGAATCCATTTGCGGATCTGCTTGCGGGTGAACCAGGCAATTTCAATGCGCTCATCTTCCATCGGCTGTTGTTCCCCGGCGGTCAAATCCAGCGCCAGGAAAAGATTCATCTTCTCCGCAACATAGCCTGGGCTAGCCCAATACGAAATCAGCTTCACCCATTTGTTGGCTTGATAGCCGGTCTCTTCGCGCAGTTCCCGCTTGGCGGCCTGCAGCGGTTTTTCTCCGGCATCGATGCGGCCGGCGGGCAGTTCCCACAGATCCTTCCCCGCCGGCAGGCGGAACTGTTTCACCAGCAGAATGCGGTCTTTTTTGTCAACGGCCATCATCACCGCCGAACCCGGATGTCGAACAATGGAGCGGTGAATCTCAAAACCGCTGGAATCATGCGCGATTTCATGGACAACGGTGAACAGTTTGTTCTTCAGAAGTTCTTTGGACGAGATGATCTTAATGGGTTTCGGGCCTCGCGCGACCATTGTCCCAAACATTCGAAAACAGGAAGAGCGAAATTGTCGCTCGCCGCATCAACGCAAGCGGAGACAGGCTGCCAACTGAGCGCCGACGTGCGAAGTCGCGCCGTTTGTTGAAATGTAAGAGATCTATTGAGGCGTGAGCAATGTATCGGACAGCTTCTTGCCCTTGACCTCATCCCAGCGCTGGACAAGCTGCTTCCATTGATCGAACGTCAACACCTGGCGGATCTGAACGCTCATCTCAAGAAACACTTTGGTGGAGTTGGCACGCGCGCTCGCCACCCGGTCAATCACCGGCTTAGCCGCCTCGGAAGTCGTCACTTCCTGATCGTTCATAACATCGTCGAGCGCGGCCTCGGCTTTTGAGAGATTATTGCGGGCGTCGAATAGACGGTCGCGGTAGGAGCGCACGATTTGCCGGATGCGCGCCGTCTGCGCGGAACTCAAGCCGATGTCGGAGGCCACCGGACTGTTCCACCAGGGAAACTGCGCGCGATTTTGCGCGAACGTAAACAAGGAACAAAACAGCAACGCGGCGGCAATTCGCAAATAGCGCTTCATTCGACGAAGAGTCCCTGGAGAGGAGCGGTGGCTTGCGGTTCCGATTCAAAGCTCATGCGACTTACATCTTGCGCCAGATCGGCGTCCGCGCGAAATTCGGCTAGTTCACGCCGGTGGCGCTCGTAAACAGTCGCGCTCCCGGCAAGAACGGCAACCATCGCCGCAGCCGAGGCCCAACGCCGCACCGGCAATTCCAGCCACCAGCGGCGCGGCTCAGATAACCGCGCATAAATCGTTCGCCGCTGGGCGGCTAACAGGCTTTCGCTCACGGGCTCGTTCACGGAAACCCGCTCACGGCGAATCTGCATGGCGGCCAGCTTCGCGCCGCAATCGGCGCAATGATCCAAATGCTTGTCGTTTGGACCGACACCGTACAAATGATCGATCAGTTGTTCATCTGTCCAATGCCCCGACTGAGCGGACGCGATGTTCATAATATCCCCCGGCGCCTGTTAATCGAGCGCTAGATACAGGTCTTTCAATTCTTCCCTCATTTTAGTTAAGGCCCGGAACAGATGGGCCTTCACTGTGCCGACGTCCAATTTCAACGCATCGGCTATATCTTCTAACGGCATCGCTTCGTAGTGGCGGAGGGCGAAAACGGTCCTCTGCCGGTCGGAAAGCTTGGCTTGAGCGGTCTCCAGTCTTTGCCGGATTTGCTTGGCGAATAATAGACGTTCGGCATCCGGGCCGGTTCCCGGAGCCATTCGCAAAATCACTTCTTCGTCTTCCGGCGATGGACGCCGTTGCCACAGCTTCCAACTCTTGGAGCGCAGCTTGTCAAGGCAGGTATTGACCGCGATTCGAGTCAGCCATTTCCCGGGATTATCCAGATCCTCTTCCGCCGAACGCTTGCTCAGCGCCCGGTACGCTTTGAGGAAAACATCCTGGGTTGCGGAATCGGCCTCGTCCGCATTCTGTAAGAGCCTGCGGCACAGTAGGAAGACGCGCCGCTGCTCGGACACCATCCAAGAATTGAAGTCACGAAGGTCGAGGCCGGAACAGATTTCACCCTCGAACTTCTCGGCCATCACGCCTATCATAGCTATCCAATACTTTCTGGACGAGCGCGCTAGGCGAGAGGTTTACAAATGAAGAATTGCTAGGGTTTGTTGGCGTGTTTGCGGATGAAATGGGGAGTTAAAGACCACAACTCTGGGCCGAATTCATGTACAAGCGCGGTCACAAAGTAATGACTGTATACTATGCCGCTATGGCGTAGCGCATCATCTACGCCGTTCCGGTGGAGGTCAACGGCCATGGAGGTAAATCCTGAGCCGAACGCTCCCGCCAGAGGAGCAAAGGCCGGTCTGGCGTTGCCGTCTTGATCCGGGCTTTCGATCACGCTGAACAGGGCCGCGCGAGTGCGGCGCCAAGCGCCTTTTTCGGCGGAAGATCGCAGCCGCGGGTCTTCGTGATGAAGGTAGCCAACCATGAGTTCCGCACTGGCGCGCGCCGTTCGCCGGGCGTAGTAGTTGGCAATCCGCCGGGTGAATTCCGCCGAGTCCTTGGGATTCGCGCTTGAAGCATTTCGCCAGTGGGCATAGCCCGCCACTGCTCCGGCCCGCAGGAACAAACCGGGGCTCGCCAATTCCGCGATTTGCATACATGATCGCTGGCGGAAAGACAATTCCTCCGGCAGAACCTGTAGCCTCCAAGGATTACAAGATGCGGGAGCCGCTCCAGAATTTGGCTGATTCTGTTGAGCGGCGGCAACCGCACAGGCGATAACGGCAAACGTGGCCAGCCGACCAAGTCGGGAAATAGACATTTGGGTGTTGCCCGATTTAATCAAAAACTACTATCGTCAAAGTTGTGGTTTAAGTATATAAAGCTGCTAGAAAAAATACAAGTTTCTTCAACGGTGAAAACTAAGAAAACTACTAGCATTTTGAGCTTTCCTCGAATTTGGGCGAAGAAGCAGCGATAGAGCCTCGTGAGCCAGTTCCTCGAAAATGCCCGAGAAATTTTCGAAGCGGCGGAGAGCAGCGCCGCCGCCGGCTACGCGCCATCCGAGTACACGATTCTGGTGGGTTCGCCGCAGGGCGGCATTTACATGATCGCCGATTCGGATTGGTCGCTGGGATCCCTGCAGCGAGAACATGCCGCGCAGGTTGCCTATCGCGTGCGAAGCCAGGGCGGTAGGGTGATTGTGGATGGCCATGAGGGAAACCGGAGCTGCCACCTGGAGGCGGTGTCGGCTTCGAAGACGGCGCAGTTCTTGTTGAATGCCGTACCCGCGTGGAACGGCAGCGCTTGCCGCGCGGCGTTAGTGGCGTAGAATTAATAAACGCAATTCTTGCTTCAGTTCATCCCTTTCAACTTCTTCAACTTGTCAATTGCGTTTTGGTTCTTCGGATCGAGTTGCAGCGACACTTCATAATCCCGAATCGCCAACTCCTTCTGCCCCGCCTTCATGTGCGCCTCACCCAGACTGTCGTAGGCGTTGGCCGACTTCGGATACTCGTCCACATTGCGTTGAAAAATGACAATCGCGTCCTGTGTCCGTCCGGAGGACAGCAAGGTATAGCCCACGCTGTTGAGCGTACCTTCCTCAACTTTGTCTTGCGCAGCGCCAGACTTCTTAAATTCCTCGTACCGCCGGAGGGCAGCTTGACTGCCTTGGAGCTTGGCGATCAGCACCAGGGCGGCAAAAGCTCCGGCGCTGGAATCCGGCTCTTCCAGCCATATTCCTTCGCGACGCTCCGCAGCAGAAACTCCGCAACGGCAATACCATTATCCGAGTTAGCCATGATCGCCACACCCTTGCCGGACTCAGCATTCATCGTCAGCAGCGCCTGAAAGCCTTCGTCGGCTCCATCGTGGCCGAACTGCCCGGGATTGTCCGCATTTAGAAAGACGCCGAGCCCCGCATTCTCTAAAACCGGCGTCAACATTTGGCGCGTCATGCTCTCGGAAAGTACGCGGTTCGACTTGCCATGTTTTGAAAGCGCAATTTCAATAGCGAACTTGCTCAGGTCCGTTGGCGTTGTC
>Ga0209068_10000947_pt1 | contig 14807 bp, 12 predicted proteins | sample ColStrG_CSR_2012_FD_187200 | JGI IMG/M metagenome (GOLD analysis project Ga0209068, IMG submission 187200) | Freshwater sediment microbial communities in response to fracking from Pennsylvania, USA - Cold Stream Run_MetaG_CSR_2012 (SPAdes)... | ecosystem: Environmental > Aquatic > Freshwater >... | reverse complement strand
CGCTTGAGCACGCCGCGCTCGCGCAGGAACACGATGTTGTAGGCGAGCGCCGTGAACGTCGTCGACATCACGGCCATGCCGGCGATCGACGGGAGCAGCTTGTCGAGGTCGCGCTGGTTGCCGCTGAGGATCACGCCTGCCCCCACCAGGAACAGCAGCGGCAGCAGGAAGTTGAAGAAGGCCGCGCTCGGGTTGCGCCAGAACATCGTGCGCTCCAGCCGGTACTGGCGCCAGGTCAGCGCGAAGGTGTCAGGCATCCGCGGTCAGCTCCAGGTAGACGTCCTCGAGCGTCGGGCGCGCCACCGACAGCTCGTGCAGGCGCTCACCCCGCTCGAGCGCGTCGCGCGTGAGTGCCGCGAGCAGCGATGTCGGGTCGTCGGTCTCGTGCTCGAGGAGCTCGCCGCGCGCGTCGCGGTAGGCGATCGTGTACCGGTTGCCACCGGCTCCGCCGACGCCGAGCTCCCGCGGCGGTCCGATCGCGAGGATCCTGCCGTCCTTGACGATCGCGACCCGGTCGGCGAGCTCCTGTGCCTCGTCGAGGTAGTGGGTGGTCAGCAGGATCGTCTTGCCGAGGTCGCGCAGCGAGCGCACGGTGTCCCAGGCGGCGCGCCGCGCCTCGGGGTCAAAGCCCGTGGTCGGCTCGTCGAGGAAGATCAGCTCGGGATCGCCGATCAGCGCCAGCGCGAAGTCCAGCCGCCGCAGCTGGCCACCGGACAGGCGGCGGCTGCGCTCGTCGGCCTTGTCCGTGAGGCCGGCCAGCTGCAGCACCTCGTCTACGTCGCGGGGATGCGGGTAGAAGCTGGCCCAGTGTCGCAGCGCCTCGCGCGGCGTGATGTGGCTGTAGATGCCGCCGGACTGCAGCACGATCCCGATGCGCCGGCGGAGCTCGAGCGAGCGCCCCGCCGGATCGTGCCCGAGCACCGACACCTCGCCGCTGGTGCGCGAGCGGTAGCCCTCGAGGATCTCGACGGTCGTCGTCTTGCCGGCGCCGTTGGGACCGAGTAGGCCGAACACCTCGCCGCTGCGTACGGAGATGTCGATGCCGCGCACCGCCTCGTAGTCCCCGTAGCGCTTGCGCAGCGCGCTGACCTCGATTGCGGGGGGCTTCTCGCTCACGGCCGGATCATCGCACCGACCGCCGCGCGCGCTTGCTGTTACCAGTGCACGCCCCGCGTCAGCGTCGCCATCGCGATCTGCTCGAACGACGCGCGCTCCTCGACGTCGGTGTGGCCCTTTGACGCCGCCGAATCGGGGAACACGCGATATGCCAGGTGCAGCAGTCGGTCCATCATGTTCGGCGACAGCGAGTAGGCGACCTCGCCGAACTTGCCGAGGCGCGTTCCCATCTCCTTCGGCCGGCTGCGGAGCGCCTCGCAGATCATGTCGCCCGCCTCGTCAGGGCTGATCGCGGGGAACGCGTCGTACATCTTCGTCGGGGCGATCATCGGCGTGCGCACGAGCGGCATGTGGATCGTCGTGAACGTGATCCCGTCGCCGATCACCTCGGAGGAGACGACGCGGGTGAACGCGTCCAGCGCGGCCTTCGAGGCGACGTAGGCGGAGAACCGCGGCGGGTTCGTCTGCACGCCGATCGAGGAGACGTTGACGACGTGCCCGGAGCCGCGTTCGCGCATGTGCGGGAGCAGCCCGATGATCAGCTTGACGGCGCCGAAGTAGTTCAGCTGGATCGTCCGTTCGAAGTCGTGGAAGCGGTCGTAGCTGAGCGCGATCGAGCGGCGGATCGAGCGGCCGGCGTTGTTGACGAGCATGTCGACGTTGCGGTGGTCCGCGAGCACCCGCTCGAGCAGCCGTTCGATCGACTCGATGTCGGAGAGGTCGGCCGAGTAGACGTACGCGGTGCCGCCGGCGGCGACGATCTCGGCGCGCACCTCCTCGAGGTTCTCCACGCTGCGCGCCACCAGCAGCGGCACGCCGCCGGCCGCAGCCACCTTCAGCGCGGTCGCGCGTCCGATCCCGGAGGAGGCGCCCGTGATCAGCACGTGGCGCCCGCCGAGCGCCTCCCGGAGCGTTCGGCCGCGGCCCAGATCCGGGTCCATCTCGCGCTCCCAGTAGTCCCACAGCCGCGCGACGTACTCCTGCAGCGGCGGCGGCTGCTCGAGCGGCGAGCCGGCGAGCGCGCGGCCGGCCTCGTGGGTGTCGAAGCGCGGCACGAGCTCCATGTGGGCGAGCACCTCCGGCGGGATCCCGAGCTCGCGCAGCGCGACGTTCGTCAGCTGGCGCCACGGCGGCAGCTGTGCGGCCAAGGCCAGCGGCCACCGCGGCAGCGGATCGGTCAGGCGTTTGTCGATGCTGAGCGCGAACCGCGGCGCGTGCGCCGCGGCGGCGAGCTCGTTGATCAGGTCGTCGACGCGCTGGGGCCGCGGATCGGTGAGATGGAACGCGCGCCCGTCGAGGTCGGGCTCGTGGGCGATGTGCTCGAGCGCTCCCGCCACCCAATCGACGGGGACGACGTTGGTGTGTCCGAGGTCGAGCCCCACCAGCGGCACCCACTCCGGAAGCAGGCGGCGCATCCGCTGGATCGCCTTGAAGAAGTAGTACGGGCCGTCGATCTTCTCCATCTCACCCGTCTGCGAGTCGCCGACGACGATCCCGGGGCGGTAGACGCGCCACGGGGTGTAGGGCTGGTCGCGCACGATCCGCTCGGACTCGAACTTCGTGCGGTGGTACGGCGAGGGCAGGCGCTGGCCCTCGTCGAACATGTCCTCCTGGAAGACACCTTGGTAGGTGCCCGCGACGGCGATCGAGGAGACGTGGTGGAGATGCTTGGCGTCGAGGGCGCGCGCGAGTTCGACGGCGTGGGTGGTGCCGCCGACGTTGACCGCGTTGTTGCGCTCGGCCGGGGCGGTCATGTCGTAGACCGCTGCGAGGTGGAAGAAGTGCGTGATCTTGCCGCGCAGCTCCTCGACGGTCTCCTTCTCGACGCCCAGCAGGGGGCGGCGCAGGTCGCCGACGACGGGCTGCACGCGCTCGGCGGCGGCGCTGCCAGCCGGCATCCCCCAGCGCTCGATCAGCTCGTCCAGGCGCGGCTTGGAACTCTCGCGCACGAGCACGTAGATCTTGCCCTGACGCTTTTCGAGCAGCCTTTCGACGAGGCGGCTGCCGATGAAGCCCGTCGCCCCTGTCACGAAATAGGCCATCGCCTGCAGAGCCTACCTCTAATCCCCGCACGCGGGCTGCCCGCGACGGCGCCGGCGCCAGGCTGCGCCGCTCAGGCGCCTGCGCCCGCCCCGCCGCGACCCTCGCCGGCCGCGAAGCGTGCGGCCCCGCGGGCGCCGTCCGCGAAGACGTCGGGTCCAGCGGCGGCCTCGAGCGCGAGTGCGTCGGCGAGAGGCATCCCGAATCCCTCGATCGCCGCGCGGCGATCGGCGAGCATCGTGCGCTGCGGGAAGCGGGCGAGGCCCTCGGCGAGCGCGAGCGCCCGCTCGAGGTGCGCTCCGGGCGCGACGAGCTCGCTGACCAGCCCGATCGAGAGCGCCTCGCGGGCGTCGATCATGCGGCCCGTGAGGATCAGATCGAGAGCGCGTCCGAGACCGACGATGCGCGGCAGGCGCTGCGTGCCACCGTCGATCAGCGGCACGCCCCAGCGGCGCTCCGGGTAGCCGAGCGTCGAGTCCTCGGTTGCGATCCGCAGATCGCACCAGAGCGCGAGCTCGAGGCCGCCCGCGAGCGCGAACCCGGAGATCGCGGCGATCGTCGGCTTGCTCGGCGTCAGCCGCGTGAATCCCATGGGCCCCTCGGGGCTCATCAGCCGACTGACGAACGTGTCCGTCGCCTTCAGGTCGGCGCCGGCGCAGAACGACACGCCGCCGGCGCCGCTCAGAACGAGCACGCGGGCGTCGTCGTCGGCCTCGAAGCGCACGTAGGCCTCGTGCAGCGCAGCGGCCGTGGGGCCGTCGACGGCGTTGCGTCGGTGCTGGCGATCGATCGTGATCAGTGCGGCCGCGCCGAGACGCTCGTAGCGGACGGCCGGCACACTCGCGCCGTCCTGCTCCGCGTGCTCGCCCTGCTCGGGCTCAGCCACGGTCCTGCGGCCGCTCTACCAGCCGCCGCGCCACTGGCTGTTGCCCGTGTACGCCTTCTGCGCCGCTTTGCGAGCTTCCTTGCGCTTCTCGAGAGCTTTCTGGAGCATGCTCATCGCGAACACGAACAGCGGGAAGAAGATGATCACGATGAAGCCCGCGTTCGTTACGACCTTGTCGTTCGTGGCTCCGTAGAAGCCGCGGCCGTCGTTGTAGGCGTCGGCGACCGGCGCGAGCACCAGCATCAGCACGAGCACGAGTCCGGTGAGCTTGCCCAGGCGGGACATTCGCAGAGGATCCTAGCTCAGCTCGCGGGCGGCTCGCACGCTCCCCGCTTCGTCCTACCATCAGCAGCCGTGGCGCTGTTGATCGCATCAGACCTGCACAAGGACATGGCCGGCGCGCCGTTGCTGCGCGGCGTCTCGTTCAAGCTCGAGCGCCGAGAACGCCTGACGATCGCCGGGCGCAACGGCGCCGGCAAGACGACGTTGCTGCGGATGCTCGCCGGGGAGACGTCGATCGATCGTGGCGAGCTGAGCGTCGCCAAGGGCGTGCGCATCGCGCTGCACGACCAGCGGCCGCCGCTTGACGCAGCGCGCGCGATCGCGCTGCGCGACTACCTGCTGTCGGGCTGCATCGAAGAGCTGGAGATCGAGGCCGAGCTGGCGAAGCTCGAGCAGCGGATGACCGGCGGCGGCTCGGACGACGCGACGCTCGCCCGCTACGCCGACGCGCAGGCCCGGCTGGAGAGCCGCGGCGGCTATCTGTGGCGTAACCGGGCGACCTCGATGGGGCATGGCCTCGGCTTCCGCGACGCCGACCTCGACCGTCCGCTCGCGAGCTTCTCGGGCGGGCAGCTGACGCGCGCCTCGCTCGCGCGTGCGCTCGCCACCGGCGCGGACGTGCTGCTGCTCGATGAGCCCACGAACCACCTCGACATCGAGTCGCTCGAGTGGCTCGAGCAGACGCTCGTCGAGCTGGACGCGGCCGTGCTGCTCGTCGCCCACGACCGCTGGTTCCTGGAGGCCGTCGGCACCGCCGTGCTCGAGCTCGAGGCCGGCCGCTCGCGCTTCTTCGCAGGCTCGTGGCACAGCTGGCGTCGCGAGCAGGCCGCGCGCGAGCTGGCGCTCGGCCGCGCGATCGACGCGCAGAAGGCCGAGATCGAGCGCATGGAGCGGTTCATCGAGCGCTTCCGCTACAAGGCCACGAAGGCGCGCCAGGCGCAGTCGCGCGTGAAGAAGCTCGCCAAGATCGAGCGGATCGAGCGCGACCCGACGGACGGCCGCGGCCTCGAGTTCTCCTTCGCCGCGCCCGAGCGCACGGGACGGGTCATCTTCGAGCTGCTCGACGCCCGTGTCGAGGTCGGCGGCGATCACGGCGCCGCGCCGCTGGTGCTGCTCGAACACGCCGAGTTGTGGCTCGAGCGGGGCGAGCACGTCTCGCTGGTCGGGCCCAACGGGACCGGCAAGACGACGCTGATCGACACGCTCGCCGGCCGGCGAGCGCTCGCGGCGGGCAAGCTCAGCACAGGCCACAACGTCAAGGTCGGCTACCTCTCCCAGCATGCCGATGAGATCGGCGCGGGCGGCGCCCCCGAGCAGAGCGTGCTCGACGCGGCGCAGCGCGCCACCGGCCTCAGCCCGGGCCGCGCTCGGGCGCTGCTCGGGCGCTTCCTGTTCTCGGGCGAGGAGGCCGAGAAACCGCTGAGCGGGCTCTCCGGCGGGGAGCGCAGACGGCTTTCGCTGGCGGTGTTGGTCCAGTCCGGCGCGAACGTTCTGATTCTCGACGAGCCGACGAATCACCTTGACATCGAGAGTCGCGAGGCGCTCGAGGACGCGCTGCGGGCGTTCCCCGGTGCCGTGCTGCTCGTGTCTCACGACCGCGCGCTGCTCGACGCCGTCGGCACGCGCACGATCGCCGTCGACGAGCGCTCGCTGCACAGCTACGTTGGCGGCTGGCCGGAGTACGTGCGCGTGCGCGACGAGAGCCGCGCCGGCGGTGCTCGAGCGATCTCGCCGCTCGCGCCGCCGCCCGATGGCTCGCTGTCCGCACGGACGAACGGCAAGGCCGATGCCGCCGTCGCGGCGGGCGCCGGCGGCGCAACCTCGCCGGCCGCGGTCACGGCGACACGCGCCGGCGGCGCGAGGCCCAAGGCGAAGGGCCCTTCAAAGAATCGCCTCAGCGCCCAGGCGAAGGCGGAGCGAGCGGTCGAGGATGCCGAGGCGTCGCTGAGCACGCTCGAAAGCGAGCTCGCCGAGCCCGCCGCATGGGCGACGCCCTACGAGGCAGCGAAGTCGCAAGCGCGCCACACGGCCGCGACGCGCGCGGTCGAGCAGGCCTACGCACACCTCGGGACGTTGATCGACTGACCTAGACTTGGGGCATGGGTCAGCTGAAGGCGGCGCGCAACGTCGCGATCGTCCTCGCGATCGCCGCGGCTGTGTACGTGCTGCCGGGGGGCGGCCGCGCGGCGCGCACGTTCGAAGCCGCACTGTGGGTCGCGTTCGCAGGCGGGATGTCCCTTCTCGGCCTGCGCCTATACCGCGAACGTCGCATGTGGCTCTACGGCCTCGGCGACCGTCATCGTGGTCTCCTGTACGGGGCGCTCGCGGCCGGCGTGTTTGCGTGGATGGCGCGCGCGCGAATGTGGCAATCGGGTGTCGGCGAGCTCGCCTGGTTCGTACTCGTGCTCGGCGTCGTGTGGGCGCTGATGGAGGTCTACCGCTACTCGCGCACCTACTGAGCTGCGCCGCGCCGCGCCGCGCCGCGGCGGCCGCCCGCTCGACGCGGGCATCGGCAGAGCGCGGCTGTTCGTATCCTCGCAGTGATGCCCGTGAGCGACGCCGAGAGTGCAGCGAGCGACGCGCTGGCGAGCCTCGCCGACCAGCGACGCGCCCTGCCGGACCAGCCGGGCGTGTACCTCTTCCGCGACGCGCGCGGGAGTGTGATCTACGTCGGCAAGGCGAAGTCCGTGCGCAAGCGCGTCGCCTCCCATTTCGCCTCGGCGCAGGTCCCAAGCAGCCCCGGCCACGCCGAGATGCTCGCGAGCATCGAGCAGATCGAATGCGTTGTCGTCGCCTCCGAGGCGGATGCGCTGCTGGCGGAGCAGAGCTTCATCAAGCAGTACCGGCCGCGTTTCAACATCCGCCTGCGCGACGACAAGTCCTACCCGTTCATCGCGATCTCGCTCGAGGAGGACTATCCCCGCGTCTACTTCACGCGCGAGCGACACCGCTCGACGCGCGTCTATTTTGGGCCGTACTCCAACGCGAAGCGCGTGCGCTCCACGCTCGAGGTGCTCGCGAAGGTCTTCATGTTCCGCTCCTGCACCGGCCCCGAGCCGGGACGGCGCAGCGGCAGCCCATGCCTGGACTACTACATCAAGCGCTGCGAGGCGCCGTGTGTGGGGTATGTGTCCAGGGAGGACTACCGCCGCAGCATCGACGGCGTCGTGGACTTCCTCTCGGGCCGCTTCTCGGCGATCGAGCGCGACCTCGAGGAGCGCATGCGCACAGCAGCCGCCGACGAGGAGTTTGAGCAGGCGACGCTCGAGCGCAACCGGCTCCAGGCGGTCCGCTCGCTGCTCGAACGCCGTCGCGTGACGAGCGAGTCCGTCGGGACCTTCGACGCGGTCGCCGTCGCGCTCGACGGGCGCGAGGCCAACGCGCAGGTCTTCCAGGTGCGCGACGGGGTCCTCTCCGACCGCCAGTCGTTCTACCTCGCCAACGAGACCGAGCGCGAGCTCGCGGAGGTCGTCGAGGAGTTCATGCTCCAGTACTACGGCGGGCAGACCGCGATCCCGGCGCTGCTGGTCGCCCAGCGCGAGCTCGGTGAGCGCGCGGCGCTCGCCGATGCGCTGTCGCTGCGCCGCGGCGGTCCGGTCGAGCTGCGCGCGGCCGAGCGTGGCGAGAAGCGGCGCATCCTCGAGCTCGCCGAGCGCAACGCCCACCTCGCGCTCGATCAGGAGCGCCTGCGCTCGGAGCGCCGGCGCCAGGGCCGCGTCGAGGCCCTCGACGGCCTGCAGCAGGCTCTCGGGCTCGACGTGCCGCCGATCCGGATCGAGTGCTTCGACATCTCGAACCTGGGTGGCACGCACACCGTCGCCTCGATGGTCGTGTTCGAGGGCGGCGCACCGAAGAAGTCCGACTACAGGCGGTTCAAGATCCGCACCCTCGATGAGGGCGTCCCCGACGACTACGCCGCGATGGCCGAGGTGCTCGGCCGTCGCTTCGCGCAGTGGGAGCGCCAGGCCGACATCTCGCCCCACGACCCCGCGTTCGACCCGAGCTTCGCGTCGCTGCCCAACGTCGTGGTGATCGACGGCGGCAAGGGCCAGCTCGCCGCCGGACTTGGCCCTCTGCGCGGCTTCCGCGAGCGCGGCGTCGCGGTGATCTCGCTCGCGAAGCGGATCGAGGAGGTGTTCGTTCCGGGCAGGCCGGCGCCGCTCGTGCTCGACCATGTCACGCCCGAGCTGCAGCTGCTGCAGCGCGTGCGCGACGAGGCCCATCGCTTCGCGATCACCCACCACCGCGCTCGCCGCGACAGCACGATGACCAGTTCGCTGCTCGATGAGCTGCCCGGCATCGGCCCGGCGCGCAAGCGTGCGCTGCTCGCGCACTTCGGCTCGCCCGATGCGGTGCTGGCGGCCTCCCGCGACGAGCTCCAGTCCGTCCCGGGGCTGCCGGCGAAGGTCGGCCGGGAGCTTTATGCCTACGTGCGCCGCGCCGGCTGAGCGGGGCGATCGTCGCGCTCGCGAAGGACACGACCCGGCAACCGGCGCTGTCCGCCGAAAGCGCCACAATCCAAGGACGATGGCCGTGATCAGGACCCTGCGCCCGCTGCGGGTCGCCGGCGGCAAGTCGGTCGAGCCGGTCGTGGAGTCGCGACTCGAGGACCTCGTGGTGATCACCGGCTTCTCCGGCGCCGGCAAGTCAACCGCGATGAACGTGTTCGAGGACGCGGGCTACTTCTGCGTCGACAACCTGCCGCCCGAGATGATCCGCTCGCTGGTCGACCTGTTCGTACACAAGGGCTCCAAGGTCGAGCGTGCGGCCGTCGTCTCCGACGTTCGCGGCGGCGTCTACTTCGAGGCGCTGCGCGCGGTCGTGGATGACCTCGACGCGCTTGGGCTCCGCCATCACGTGATCTTCCTCGAGGCGTCCGAGCAGTCGCTCGTGACCCGCTACAAGGAGACGCGGCGGCGGCACCCGCTCGCGCCTGAGGGGAGCGTCGCGGCGGGCGTCGCGGCCGAGCGCGCGCTGCTCGAGCCGCTGCGCGGTCGCGCGGATCTCGTGATCGACACGACGGGCATGAGCGCGGCGACCTTGCGCGAGAAGATCGCCCACGAGTTCCTGCCGCGCAAGACCGCGGGGCGCCTGTCGGTGACGTTCATGAGCTTCGGCTTCAAGCACGGGCCGCCGCGCGAGGAGGATCTCGCGTTCGACGTGCGCTTCCTCGCCAACCCCCACTACGAGCCCCAGCTGCGCGAGCTGACCGGCCTCGATGGGCCCGTCGTCGACTACATCGCCGCCGACGGCCGCCTCGCAGAGCTCTACGAGAGGCTGGGCGGCCTGCTCGACTTCCTGCTCCCGCAGTACGTCGCCGAGGGCAAGGCGCACCTCGTGATAGCGATCGGCTGCACCGGCGGGCGGCACCGCTCGGTCGCGATCGCCGAGCACCTCGCCGAGCGCTATGGCGAGCACGACGCCCTCGAGGTCACCGTCGCCCACCGCGACATCGACAAGCTCCCCCGCGGCGCCTGAGCGCGCGCGGAGGGCCCGGAGGTGCGTGGTTACGCACTCCGTCGGCTGCGGGCGCGCTGATAGCCTCCCGGGCGGGCCGGGCGATGGAGCGAGAGCTTCGTGGACCCGGCATCGTTCATTTTCGGCTCAGGAGGCAATGAATGCCCTTACGCGTGGGGATCAACGGATTCGGTCGCATCGGCCGGAACGTGTTCCGCGCCGCCAAGGCTCGGACGGACGCCGGCACGGCGGACATCGAATGGGTCGCCGTCAACGACCTGACCGACTCGCGTACGCTCGCGCACCTGCTCAAGTACGACTCGATCCTCGGGCCCTACCCGGGCGCGGTCGAGGACCGCGGGACGGCGATCGAGGTGGACGGCGCCAAGCTACAGGTCCTCGCCGAGCGCGATCCGGCCGCGCTTCCGTGGGGTGATCTGGGCGTCGATGTCGTGATCGAGTCGACCGGCCTGTTCGTCGACCGCGAGAACGCCGCCAAGCACCTCGCGCAGGGGGCCAAGAAGGTGATCATCTCGGCTCCGGCCACCGATCCGGACGCGACGGTCGTCCTCGGCGTCAACTTCGACGAGGTCTACGACCGCGCGCGCCACGATGTGATCTCCAACGCGTCGTGCACGACCAACTGCCTGGCACCGGTCGCGAAGGTCCTCAACGACACGGTCGGCATCAAGCACGGGCTGATGACGACGATCCACGCGTACACCGCCGACCAGCGCCTGCAGGACCTGCCGCATTCGGACCTGCGTCGCGCCCGCGCGGCCGCGATCAACCTGATCCCCGCCTCGACCGGCGCGGCGAAGGCGATCGGCCTCGTGATCCCGGAGCTGCAGGGCAAGCTCCACGGCTTCGCCGTGCGCGCGCCGGTGCCGACCGGCTCGGTCGTCGACCTGACCGTCGAGTGTCCGCGCGAGACGAGCGTCGAGGAGATCAACGGGGCCCTGAAAGCGGCCGCGGAGAGCGGCCCGCTGGCGGGGATCATGAGGTACACGGATGATCCGATCGTCTCCAGCGACATCGTCTCCTCGCCGTACTCGTCGATCGTCGACTCGCAGTTGACGGCCGTGATCGACGGGACGATGCTGAAGGTGGTCGCGTGGTATGACAACGAGTGGGGGTACTCCAACCGCCTGGTGGATCTGGTGCAGAGGGTTCTGTGAGCGCCCGCCACGATCGCGGGGTGCTGCGGACGATTGAGCCGGCCGGTAGCGTGACGGAGCACGAGGAAGTGGGAGCAGGCCGATGAGGAGCATCGATGAGCTGGATGTGCGGGGGAGGCGCGTGCTCGTGCGGGTCGACTTCAACGTGCCACTCGAGCGCGGCGCGACCGGCGAGCCACGCGTCGCCGACGACACGCGGATCCGGGCGGCGCTTGCGACGATCGAAGAGCTCCGTGCTCGCGGCGCGCGGCTCGTGCTCGTCTCCCATCTCGGGCGTCCCGGTGGGGTGCGCGACGCGGAGCTCTCGATGGCGCCCGTCGCGACGCGCCTGCGCGAGCTCACAGGCGCCGACGTTGCACTCGCGCCCGCGGTCGTCGGCGAGCAGGTCAAGGCGATGACACACGACCTTGCCGATGGCGGGATCGTGCTGCTCGAGAACGTCCGCTTCGAGCAGGGCGAGAAGAGCAACGACCCGGCGCTCGCGCGCCAGCTGGCGGAGCTCGGAGACGTGTATGTCAACGACGCCTTCGGCGCTGCGCACCGCGCGCATGCGAGCACCGAGGGTGTCGCGCACCTGCTGCCGTCCGCGGCCGGGCGCCTGCTCGAACGTGAGGTGCGCACGCTGACCGGCATCCTCGAGCACCCGGCGCATCCGCTCGTCGCGATCGTCGGCGGCGCGAAGGTCGCCGACAAGATCGCCGTCATCGACCGCTTTCTCGAGATCGCCGAGGTCGTGATCATCGGCGGCGCGATGTGCTTCCCGTTCCTCTGCGCGTTGGGCCACGAGGTCGGCGAGTCGCTGTGCGACGAAGAGGACACCGAGCACGCTCGGCGGGCGCTGGCCGCGGCCAAGGCGCCGGGTCGCGCGCGCATCGAGCTGCCGACCGATCTCGTCATCGGCGAGCGCCTCGCCGCCGACGCCCGCCACCGGGTGCTCGCGGGGGTCGAGGTCCCGGACGGGTGGATGGGGCTCGACATCGGCCCCGCCACCGCCGCGCGCTACGCCGCGGAGATCGCCCGCGCCGCCACGATCTTCTGGAACGGCCCGATGGGCGCCTTCGAGCTCGAGCCGTTCGCGGCGGGCACGCGCGCGGTCGCCGAGGCGGTCGCCGCGGCCGCCGGGCTCACCGTCGTCGGCGGCGGGGACTCGGCGGCGGCGCTCGCGCGTTTCGGGCTCGAGGACGCCGTCGATCACCTCTCGACCGGCGGTGGCGCGACGCTCGAGCTAGTCGAGGGAAGGGAGCTGCCCGGAGTGCAGGCGCTGGCTGGCGCCGGGGTGGCGGCGCGATGAGCCGCACGCCGCTGATCGCCGGTAACTGGAAGATGTACAAGACCGAGGCGCAGGCCGAGGAGTACATCCAGGCGTTGCTGCCGAGGGTGTCGTCGCTCGACGGTGTCGACGTCGCGATCTGCGTCCCGTTCACCGATCTGCGGGCGATGATCGACAGCGCGCGCGGCTCGCGCGTCGAGGTGTACGCCCAGAACATGCATCAGGAGTCCGAGGGTGCCTACACGGGCGAGGTCTCCGCGCCGATGCTCTGCGAGCTCGACGCGCACGGCGTCGTGCTCGGGCACTCCGAGCGCCGCACGCACTTCGGCGAGACCGACAGGTCGCTCGCGCTGAAGGTGCCGGCCGCGCTCGAGGCCGGGCTCGTGCCGATCCTGTGCGTCGGCGAGACGGAGTCCGAGCGCGACAACGACGACACCGATCGCAAGCTCCGCCAGCAGATCCGCGACGACCTCGCGGGTGTCGAATCGGCGCGCCTGGCGGAGGTCGTGATCGCATACGAGCCGATCTGGGCGATCGGCACCGGTCGCGTGGCATCGCCGGAGCAGGCGCAGGAGGCGATCGCGTTCATCCGCGCACTCGTCGGCGACCGCGACGCGCAGGCCGCCGAACGGGTTCGCATCCTCTACGGCGGCTCGGTCAAGGCGGACAACGCGGCCGAGCTGCTCGCGCTTACAGACGTCGATGGCGCACTCGTCGGCGGCGCATCGCTCGACGCGGACGCGTTCGCAGCGATCGCCGCGGCCGCCGCGCCGTGAGCATCCCGGTCGGGCCCGGCGCGCTGCCGGCGACGTGCGCGTGCCTGATCGTGCTCGACGGCTGGGGGCTCGCGCCGCCCGGTCCCGGCAACGCCGTCTCGCTCGCGCGCACGCCCGTCTTCGACGAGCTCTGGCGGCGCTACCCGCACACGACCCTGACGGCGTGGGGCCGCGCCGTCGGCCTGCCGGAGGGGCAGATGGGCAACAGCGAGGTCGGACACCTGAACCTCGGCGCCGGTGCGATCGTGCGCCAGGATCTGGTGCGCATCGACGACGCCGTCGCGGATGGGACGCTCGCGCACAACGACGCGCTGCGCGCCGCCTTCGCGGACGCCGAGCGCGTGCACCTGATCGGTCTCGTCTCCGATGGCGGCGTGCACTCCTCGCTCGCGCACCTGCTCGCGCTGATCGAGCTCGGGCGCGAGCTGGCCGCGGGCGAACTCGTCGTGCACGCGTTCACCGACGGCCGCGACACGCTGCCGCACGCAGGCGCCGGATTTCTCGGTGAGCTCGACCGCGCGCCGGGCGCGCGCGTGGGTTCGGTCGTCGGCCGCTACTGGGCGATGGACCGCGATCGTCGCTGGGATCGCACGCAACGCGCCTACGACATGCTCGTCGCCGGTCGCGCGCCGCACCATGCAGCCACCGGCGAGCGGGCCGTCCGTGACGCCTACGAGCGCGGCGAGACGGACGAGTTCATCGAGCCGACGCTCGTAGGCGAGGAGGCGCGCATCCGCCCGACGGATAGCGTGATCGCGTTCAACTTCAGACCCGACCGCATGCGCGAGATCACCCGCGCGTTGGCCGAACCGGGCTTCGGTCAGGGCGCCGAGGAGCTCCCGGGGTGGACCGGCCGCCGCGGGGCTCCGGTGGCGCGCTACGCGACGCTGACGAGCTACGAGGAGGACTGGACCTATCCGGTCGCCTTCGCGCCGGAGCGACCGGCGACGACGTTGTCGGTCGTGCTCGAGCACGCCGGCGCATCGCAGCTGCACGTGGCCGAGACCGAGAAGTACCCGCATGTCACCTACTTCTTCAACGGCGGAGACGAGGCGCCGCTGCGTGGAGAGCGGCGCGAGATGGTGCCCTCGCCGCGCGACGTTCCGACGTACGACCACAAGCCGCAGATGAGCGCGCGCGAGGCGGCTGCGGCGTTCGTCGGTGCCTGGCGCGCCGACGCGCCGCGCTTCGGCATCATCAACTTCGCGAACGCCGACATGGTCGGGCACACCGGTGTGATCGCCGCCGCCGTCGACGCTGTCGAGACGGTCGACGGCTGCCTCGGCGACATCGTCACCGCGGTGCACGAGAGCGGCGGCGCGTGCGTGGTGACGGCCGACCACGGCAACGCCGACCACATGCTCGAGCCTGACGGCAGCCCGAACACGGCCCATTCGATGAACCCGGTGCCGTTGGTCGTGACGGTCCCGCAGCTGGAGCTGCGCCAGGGCGCCGGGATCCTCGCCGACGTCGCACCGACGGTGCTCGAGCTGCTCGGCATCGAGCAGCCGCAAGCGATGACCGGGCGATCGCTGATCGAGTCCCGCTCGCGATGACGGCGTGTCGGGCGGCCGGCGGCCGCTAGATTGTCGGAGCCGGCGGCCCGCCGGCACGGAAGCCGGAGGGGAGAGGCACGATGGCGCAGACAGCGGAGCTCGAGGATCGATCACGGCCGGCATCCGATCTCGAGGCCGACGCCGCGATCGGCCGCCGCGGAGGGCGCAGGCGCTCGCGCACGCTGCTCGGGCTGTTCTTCATCGGCGCCGGCCTGAACCACTGTCGCGACCCGCGCTCCTACGAAC
>Ga0209068_10000946_pt1 | contig 14807 bp, 21 predicted proteins | sample ColStrG_CSR_2012_FD_187200 | JGI IMG/M metagenome (GOLD analysis project Ga0209068, IMG submission 187200) | Freshwater sediment microbial communities in response to fracking from Pennsylvania, USA - Cold Stream Run_MetaG_CSR_2012 (SPAdes)... | ecosystem: Environmental > Aquatic > Freshwater >... | reverse complement strand
AAAGTTGCCATTGTTGTCCCTCCAAAGTTGCCGGAGCCGTTTTCGGAGAGCGGCTCCGGAGTGTTTAACGCCGTTCGAAAAATCCCTTCCCGCTATAAACCACTCCCGCGGCTGAACTGCCCAGATTCGAAATTTCGACCCAGCGCTCAAGCCGGTGATGTCTCGTCCTGTGGATCCAATACGCCGAGCCTAGCTTGGCAACCAGTTCCGCGGAGAAATACCCGGCAATCTCGGCCCGTGATCCGCTCGTAACAAACGGCCGCGCAATCGGATTCCACTCTTGTATCCCTTGGAAATTGCAGTGCTTCCAGTCGAACCGGCAGGTATTCTGCTGGGTAAAGAAGGCATCGGCGCCGACGAGCGCGGCTTGAGCGAAAACATACTTCTTCGAAAACTTGTGCGGCGGCTCCTGGCAATGGGCCGACACCCCCAAGATCGCAATCAAAAAAGCGACGACGCAGCACAGGATGATCGTGTACTCGCCGTGAGATGGTTTGTCGTTCATGCGCGCCACCAATCGCAGTTCTTTCGCTCGCGTTCAAGAGCCGTCAAAAGTTCCTTTTCCTCGATTGGCTGGCTCAACCCAGACGAAGGGAAGGGATTGGAAGCAGGGACACATGTGCCAACTCGCGCCAGCGCGGAAAACCGCTTGCGCTCGGCTCGGAATTCCTCTTCGGTCAGATCGCTCTTGAGCCGGTTACAGTCAACACAGGCGGGCACGATATTCGCGATGGCATCCGTTCCGCCCCGCGATACAGGCAGCAAATGGTCCTTCGTGGCCTCGGCCAAGGTGAGCGGAATCCGGCAGTACCAGCAGCACATCTGGCAGCGGAAGAACTTGCCCTCCCACTGACGCTGCGTGTGTCCATTTGTTGTGGAAATCATTTCTCCTCACTTCTCCACAAGCCGCGAAAATCACCGTTGAAATTTGGAAACCTACTGCACCAGCTCCGGCCCACCCTGATGCTCAAACAGGCATCCCTCGCAGAACTCCCCTTTGCAGGTTGGGCAAATTTCGACATGCACGGCACACAAGGGCTGCTCGCATTTCTGGCAGACGGCCAAGGCTCGCTGGCTGCAGGTTGTGTCGTACTGGCGGGTGGGCCAATCGACATGCGTGACGGTTGAGCAAGTGTCGGTTTCGGAAAGCTTGAAAACTTCGCTGAAATTGGTTGCCATCTCCATCCCTCCAAGGACAGAAAAATCCCGCCGCGCTACCCCCTAGCAACGCGGCGGGTCGGACGTACAGCAGGTTGTGCAGACTTCTTCGGGGGAAGGTCTGCGTCCGTGCTCGCGGGGAAAATTTGGTCGTACAGTGGCCCGAGTTTGGCCCGTCGCCGCTCCTCGATAGCTGGCCACACATGATCGGGGTGAAGTCCGAGCGTCACCTGGGTCGCGCGGACAGTCGGTTGCGGAAGGTCCCGGCTCGCATAAAGAACCGTCAACCACGAGATGTGCAGGTCGTCTTGTGCCCAAGGGTCGGACTCTTGGGATTTGGCCCACTCCAGGTACTCCAAGACGTGCGCGGTCTTCGAGTGGGGCATAGCTCGGCCAGAGGAAGGCGCACGCTAGACCCTCTGGCATAAGGAAGTTGTAAAGAGAAGGGTTTGTTACGATTTCCGGAAAAGCCAGGCTACTGTCAGAAGTTGACAGAATACCTGAAATACGCTGCGCGTTATCCGACAGAGCAGTCTTTTCGCGGGTTGGAGACCAGCAAATCACGCGGTTGCCTCGATTTTCTGGCGTTCCCGGTAGATGCGCTGCGACTCTCGATTGGCGCAGCGTGGAGAGCAGAATTTTTGATCCTTCCGAATGGGCGTGAACTTTTTGCCGCAATCGGAAGACTCGCAAACTCTCTTCGGGTATTTCATGGGAACACAGTAAGCCCTTATAGAATGCTTGTCAAGGAAAATCGTAAGGACTTATAAAGGAAAGTAACCAAAGTCACTTAGGCTGGTTTTCAACCGATTTGCACAGGTGTGCTAAGCTAGGGGCAACTTACTTCATTGAGCCGATCCACGGACACGGCCCCGTCACCTGGCGGGGCTTTGTTGCTCTGGCGATTCTCCGCGACCTCCTTTTCGGAAGAGGATTCAGGTGCATTCGGACCCATCGTAACCCAGTCTCTACCTTTGGGCTGCCCCAAAATGGCGTACTGGGGCAGAATTTGATTGTTGGACGCCTTTTCAAAGCCGGAATTACTCGCCCTTTTGACTGCGGCGCGCGCCCGATCGGAGCGCGACTGGCTGATGATCCTGGTGGCGTATACGCACGGTTTGCGGGCCTCGGAAGTGCTCGAACTCACGCCAGCACAGCTAGATGGCGAATTCCTGCTGGTCGAGCGACTGAAGGGCTCCGAGCGCACCACGCAGCCTATCTTCGACAATCCCGAGCCGCTACTTTCCGAGCGCCAGGCGCTCATTGATTTAGTCCGCCGGACACCCGGAAATCAAAAGCTCTTTCCCGTGTCCCGGAAGACGTTCTGGCGGCGAATGCAACGCTACGGCCGCGCCGCCGGCCTGCCCGCGCACAAACTTCACCCACATGCGCTCAAGCACTCCTGTGCTCGCCAACTCATTGACTCGGCTGGGATTCATCGTACTCAGGCCTGGCTCGGCCACAAGTCCATGGCATCCACCGGGAAGTACCTGAAAGCATCGGACGAAGAAGTAGCAGCGGCGGCGCGGCGTGCCTTGGGAGGGGTGGATTCGGATTGATTGTTTGATTAAATACAGCTGTTTTCAAACTCCGTGTTTTGAGCCAGTTTCGCCCGTTCCCACAGGTGTAGCACGAAGGTAACTAGGAAGTTACCCCGGTTTTGCCGTAGACTGCGCCTAGTTCTCTGGCCCGACCGCCTGCCCGCGCGCCAAAGCGGAGCCTCCCCAGCCGTCCGATGCAGTATCCTGTTTTTCCAAGGCACTCTGACCCCCGCAACCATCCTCCGCAGTTCCGCGCCAACAAAACGACATGTTTGGGCTGGGTGGAGTTCGGCTTTGCGCGCATGGTTGGCGCGGATTTGCGCGAAGGGATCATTCTGACCGGCAAAAAGGAAGCGAGTCCAGCGCTTTCGGCTGCAGAGCTCGCCGCCGCGATCGACGATTGGCGGATTTTCCAGATGTCACACTTACCCGGGGAAGGATACCGGTTGCCCAGCACACAATCGCTGCGCATCACCACCCGGCAGCTGGATACGTAACCTGTGAAGGAAGATGAGCGCACTCCAGAAATCAGCCTGGCGAACCAGTTCCGGCTCTTCCTGGCGAACAAGAGCGATTATTCCCACCGCAGTCATGCCGAGCTGGTCAAGGATGTCAACGCGCTGGCCGATTTGCTGCGGGAGTACATCCGGGAGAATGATCGATTGATGGCCGCGGTCCTCGAAGCCAAAGAGCAAGTACGCATGGCACGATTGAAGAATTGGGTGCTGGGCGGGGCAACAGCTGGGCTGACCGGGCTGTGCGGCTTCCTGGCGCTGCAGCTGTTTGCGAGGCTCCACTGAAATGGTGGGTAATTTTTACGCTGCTAGGCTCGCTTTCGGGCTGCATCGCGCCCAAGCCGGCTGCCCACATGCTGATCGAGCCAGCCTGCCTGACCGCTCCGATCACGCTCTCGGAGTGCAGTTTTGAGACCGAGCCGCCACGCTGCAAGCAGTCCAAAATTCAATACCGGAAGGGCTGTGAGCGGCTGGTGATCGGCAAATGACGTGTTTAACCGAGAATACCAGAAGCGTGCTACCCGGCAGGGAATCCGCTCGTTTGCGGCGCAGGAGTTTTACCGCCCGGCACAACGACCCGATCCTCGGCCTGCTCGAGCTCGAGGCGGACGAGCACAACCAGCCGGATCTGCCAATGTACCGGAACAACTAAGCCTTGACTTCTCAGCCGATCGGCCTCTCTCTGACGTCTTCCCCGATGCCTACGACGAGTAACGAGCCCTTGCTGATCAATCCCGACCGGTTTGTCGAGAAGTTCGGGCCAGCGGACCTGTTCTCGGGGTTTCATAAGGGGAAGTGTCGAATAGCGAAACAGCCGGCGGCGATCTGCCACAGCTGTATTACCGGACACTGGGAGCGCTGCGAAGGTGACCGGTGTACATGCGTGGATTGCCGGACGCGAAATGGCTAAGGGTGGCAAGCGGCCGGGAGCCGGGCGCCCGAAAACCAAGCCACAGTCCAAGGTCAGGCGCGATGTTGCCTTCGATGTTCTCGATGAGATCAACAAGGGGAAGACGCAGCTTAATCCGAGCGGGCGGCGGGAGATCGAACGCTGGATCGAGCACCTGGACTCGACAAACGAGGACATTTCATTGCGGGCCTTGCGGGCACTCAAGGATTCGGCGGATGGGAAGCCGATGCAGCCCATCGGCGGTGCCGACGATCAACCCCTAAGAATCAATGTCAACATCCGCCGCGTTGGAGCGTGAGCTTGAGATTGACCTTTGGTTGCAGCCAAAACAGGAAGCGCTTTGGGAACTTGTCGATGAATCGCCTTACACAGACATCGGCTTTGGCGGGTCGCGCGGGGCGGGAAAATCCGGGGCCGCGCGGCGCATTCTTATCGCGCGCAGGCTTAAGTATGAAGGCACGCCTGGCCTGATCCTACGGCGCACATTTCAGGAGCTTTACGACAACCATCTCGTCCCTCTTCTCGATGAATTCCCGATGCTACGGCCGTGGTGGGACGCTGGCCACAAGCAAGTGGTCTTTCCGAATGGTTCACGGTTGCGCTTTGGCTATGCGGAACATGAGGATGACGTAAAGAAGTACGTTGGCTCCGAGTTTGGCGACATCTGCCCGGAAGAGGCAGCATTATTCAGCCAGAAAGAATTGGAGATGTTGAAGGGATCCTGCCGCTGGTCGCGCCATCCCAGCTTCACCGCCAAAATGATCTACCCCTTCATGCCGGGCGGTCCTGGACACTTTTACCTGAAGCGGATCTTCTACGATCGCGACTACGAGGGGCAGGAAAAGGCCGAGCAGTATGCCTTCATTCCGGCCCGCGGCTGGGATAACGTCGAATGGTCCCGTCCAGCGCTTCTCGCTGATGGGTTGACGGCGAAGGACTACTACCAATGGACCGACTTGCAGAGACGCCAGTACTTCATCACCCGGTCGGACTACGGACGGAAACTTGATGGCTTGGCCGACAAGCAACTGCGTGAGGCTTGGCTCGATGGCTCGATGGAGATTACTGAGGGTGTTGTATTCCCTGAACTGCGCGAGCCGGTGCACAATCTCGATAACTTCATCTCCGATGATCGCTGGTACGAGTTCTGCGCAAACCTCAAGAAGATCGGCTCAATCGACCATGCTTCATCCGGTGTAACTGCTTACGTGCAAGAGGGTTATTCACATGAATCGATCAAGTTCTCACTCGAAGAGTACTATGAGAGAAATAAGACCGTCGCTCAGCATGCGGGTTCCATCCTGTCCGTAATCGAGCGCTATGGCGAGCAGGACCGCACCCTGATCGACCCATCGACTGAAGCCAAGACACTGCAGGGGAAAAACCCCCAAACCAATCAGGATGAGCTGTGGTCGGTGCTCGATGAATACCGGCGTAACGGCGTGAGCGCATTTCCGGCGAACCGGTCCCAAGTGAGCACTGGCTTGGATGTTCTAAAGGATCTACTGCGCGTCGATCCGCTACGTGTTCATGCCTTTACCGGGAGGCTGGGGGCACCTTCCTGGTTCATTTCGAAGAAACGTTGCCCAAACCTCTGGCGGGAAGTACGCGAACTCCAGCGCGTATTCAGCGCAACCGGAACTTGGGAATTTGTTGGCTCGGATCATGCTTTGGACGATGCACGATACATCGCCATGAGCCGACCTCAGCCGCCTAAGCGCAAGCAAGACGTGAAGCCAGAGCACATTATGGCTGCTGGACGGAAGCAAACCTCGATCGATTGGAAGGCAGCCCGCTCTCTCTCTAAGTTCGACAAGAAATTCGGCAAGAGCCAGACCGAAAATGAATGGTTTCCAAGGGATTGAATGCCGAGCGTATCCGGTGACCAGCAACGATTTATGCGGATGGCTTACCAGCGCAGACGGGGCGGACATCCACGCGCCACTGATCCCAAGATGAGCGTGCGGAAACTGCATGACTTCACTCACAAGGTATCGGGAGCACCGGAGCGCGCCCCGCAACGCTATGGCAGTTCTCCGGTGACGGTGACTACATGAATTTCTTTCAAGACACGATGCGAGCGCTCGGCGGAAATCAGGGGGCCTTGCGCAGCGACCTACAGCGGCGACAACCAATGCCGCCCCAGCCTGTCGGACCAATGCGGCCACCTCTTCGTGGTGGGCCGATGCCCATCCGGCAGAGGATGCCAATGCGCCGGCCTGGCCCTGACATGCGCCCCCAGAGATTCGGCAGTCTACCGATTCGAGAGGATATTTAAGCCATGACCAACCCAAAATGGGCCGCGATGACCGCCCCAAAAGGCTCGATGATTTCGCCCGAGAACGACACCCGGCACAACCTGATCGACGTCAACCAAGGCGGCTCCCCGCGCGGCGGAAAGGGCACGAAGAACATCGCTCCGGCATCGCGCGGCGGTTTCGGCCACAACGGGCGGGATATTGTTGCCCAGCGATCGTCGATGGGTGGCGGACGAGCGGGAAGCGGTAATCCAGCATCGCGCGGCGGCACACCGAGCAAGATGCGGCCCGATACGCGCGTCCCCGGCCATGGCGGATCCCCGCAGGGGGCTCAACGCTTCCAGAAAGCGCACCAGTTCGGCAAGAGCGGCCAGCAGAATGTACCGACCAACCCCCATGCAAATCCAAAACCGACCGCAGGAAATACTTCTGGCCGTTCCTATCGGCTGATTGCCGGACGTTTCAAGCGGGCTGCGATGGGAGCGCGACCAACCGGAGGCGGGGGAAAGTACGGCGGGGCTCCAGTCACGGCCAACACCTAGGGAATGCTGGCTCGACCCTATCATTTCTCGGATGCCAAAGGACTTGACGCCATCTTCCGAGGGAAGGGAATCACCGACCCGACTCGCGACCGCATATTTGTTGTGGGAGACGTCGGGAAACCGGCCGGGGTGCTCGTCTATCGACCCGGAGCTTTTGTACATGAACTTTCTGTGGGAAGAGACCTTCGATCCCGCCCGCGAGCCGATGCCCTCACCAACTACGCCATTGCGCACGCCCGGAGCGCACCCGTGAAACTGGAATCGGCCATCTTCCTCGTCCGGGGCGACAATGAGCCCATGAAGCGCTTTGTCGAGGGTTTGGGCGCAGAGAAGCAGACCGATCCGGGCGATGTTCTGTACCTGCTGACACCGGCATGATCGCGATCAACATCAACCAGGTGATCTACGACATCAACCGTATGGCCGAGGCTGCCTGGCGCCTGCACTGCCAGCAACTCTTCGGGAAGCAATGGAAAGAGGAGTTTTCACATGCCATTCCAAGGCAGCAACCGATTCAACGCGGACGCTAACCCACGCGGCGGCAGTCCTTTCACCGGCCCGGATATGGGCACCTCGCAGCGGGCTGGTTTCGGCTCCGAACAAAACCCGGCGGCTCCAGCGGGGCAGGAAGTTCTATCCTCGGCCCCGAAAGGCAACCCCCATTCCTCCTCTGGATTCCGCCGGGCGCTCATGAAAACCGCGCGCGCGGGCAACCGGTTGAAGGACCAGCTGCCCGACAAAACCACCTTTGGCGGCAAGGGCTTCGCCAAGCCGAATTACTTCGCCCAAGGCAAGGGGCGGCACGGTATGCACATTGGGGCTGGAGCGCCGTTTACCGGCCCAGCGGCGGGTGATTCGGGCTCGAATTTCGGCGGCGAATGATCAAAATTATCAGCCGGGAGTCCTACCAGATTCTGCTCGACACGATTTCACGCCTGGTGAAAGAACGCCGGGAACAGCAGGAGCGCATCGACCGGCTGGTTGAGGCGGTGGCGCGCAAGGATGGCGGCGTGATCGTGCGCATGCCTCCCCCGTCCGCAACCCTTCCGCAGTTCGATGTACAGCCCGCACCGGAAAAAGGCGTTGGCTGGTTCGATCAAGTGTCAAACCCACTTCCACCTGGAGGAACCAAACAGTGAAACGTAAACTCTTTGCTCTTGTTGTATGTCTTGGACTGATCGCGGCGGGGCTGTATTTCTATCCGGCGCGGCCAGCCAGCGGTCAGGCCACCGGCATCGTGACCGTCGTCGGCGGCACGAACCCGGTCAACCAGTTTCAGAACGCTTCGGCCACTACTCTGGCGGGTGCGGTCACCAACCCAGCCTCGAACTTCATCGTTCAGGTCGCTGGAGGGCCGATCTATTTCGGCGGCTCGGTGCAAGACATGGCGCAAGTCACACTGACTTTGCCCGCAAGCTCGACCAACCTGATCGTGTGGAACGGCACCACCGAGCAGCTCTACGCCAAACAGGGGGTTACGGGACCCGGCTCGAGCGGCACGACCGTGGGTGTGCCCACCTCGCTTTTATTCGCCACGCCGGGCGTCGAGATTCCCATTGCAACCGTGGTCTGCAACGCCACGGCGTGCGGCAATGGCGGCAACGGGTCGATTACCGACAGCCGGCCCCTGGCTGCTTTCCCGGCCGGGCTGTATGTCGGAGGCCACTTGAACGAGGCAGCTGCCGGAACAACGGCGGCGATGGCGTTTGCCGGTCAATGCACGTTGGCCGGGAATACCTGCACCATGACCTTCACGAATGCCTTTCAGGTCGCCCCGGTCTGCATCGCCACCGACCAGACGACTCCACAGCTCGTGAAGGCTCCGGCCACCACGGCCTCTGTGATCGTCACCGATACAGTAGGCGCCACCGATGTCGTCAGCGTAGTGTGCTTCGGCAACCCGAACTAAATGGGTGGTCTCCTCCAGGCTGTCCGGGGCCTCATCGGCGGAGGCCCCGGGACATCACAACCGGGCGGTTCCAACGGTCAACCTGCGGGTGTTGACCAGAACAAGGCCCTGCAATTTACCCAGGACAAGTGGAACGACCTCAAAAACGCCTATGTCGTCTATCACCAGGCGATCTGGCAGACCCTGCTTTTCTACGCCAACCAGAGCTGGATTGACTGGGACGATGCGCGGAAAGTCTGGCAGCCGCAACAGCCGACCGACGAATGGGTACCGCGCCCGCGCATCAACCGCTTTTCTCCCACCGTCGACGCCATCGCGTCGAATTTCTACCAGCTGCCGGAAATTGAGGCGGTGCCAAAAGAGCAGGATGACCCGCAAGCCCATGTGGTTGCTGACATCTGCTCGAAGCTGTCGGCCTACGCCGTGGTCAAGGAAGGACTCAAGCACCAGCAGGGAACGCAGAACGATAAGGTTGGTCTTGCGGCGCAGATGTTTGTGCTGCAAGGAGGTCTGTTCAGCATTCTGCGGGTCAAGAAAAAGAAGCTTGGCCAGCAACCACAGATGGGTATGGGGCCAGCCTTCGGCTACCAGTGCACCAGTTGCGATGAGTACAAGGTTTCTCCCGCAGGCGATGGAACTCCGCCGAACTTCTGCCCGGATTGCGGCAACCCGATCGAGCCGGAACAGACCGAGACCATGCAGCCCCAAGTCGATGAAATGGGCAACGCGCAGATGCAGGACGTGATGGAGAACGAGATCTGCTGCGAGCTGGGCAACACCTTGTTTGCCTTTCCGCGTCCCGGCTCGACCTCGATGGAGAATTCCCCGTACTTACTCTGGGCGGAACGGCAGACGACTGATTCCATCTGGTTTCGCTGGCAGTTTGAAGCCCAGCCCGACGCGATCTGGCCGGATGGCTACTCGGTCACTTACGAGCATGCCCTGAATTTCTGGTACACCGGATACTCGTCTTCAACCATTCAGGTGAAAGATTCCTGCATGGTGCTCGAAATGTACGTCGCGCCGGACAAGATCAAGGATCAGCCCAAAGGCTTCTACGCGGTCGTCATCAACGACAAGCCCGCCCACGTCGAGGCGTGGGATTTCCCCGAACACCCCCTGACTATGGCGGCCTATCTCGCCCTGCCCACGATTTTCTTTCCGCGCTCGGTGTCGTTTGATCTGGTCGAAATCTCCCGCGAATTGAATGCCTATGAGTCCCTGATCAAACTGCACGCCATGGTCTCGGCAGTCGATCCGGTCGTCGTCGATCAAGACACGATTGTCTCTGAAATCACGGGGCGCGCCGACAAGATCATCAAGTGGCGAAAAGTTACCCCGGAGTCCGAGCCGCCGCACCGCATGGGAGCCGGGCAACTCGACGAAGGCGTGTACAAGCAGCGCGAGAGTTTGCACGGCGAATTCCAGAACATCTCGATGGCGGTCAATTCCTTCCGGGGACAGCAGGAAGGCGCGGTGACAGCGGCGGCGGCGATTCAGCAACTGCGCTCGCAGGCCGAACTGATGTTCTCGAAACCCGCCGCCAACTGGCGGAATTTCTGGCGGGATACACTGCGCAAGTACGTGAAGTTCATGCAGAAGTACTTCAGCTTCGAGCAGCTGGCCGACATCATTGGGCAGGACCAGGAAGAGGAAATCCGGGCGTTCATGGCCGCGAACCTAGATGATCTGGTGGACTGGATCGCCTCGGACCATGGACTCCCGCGCACGAGAGACGAATTGCGGCAGGAAATGATGACGCTATTCGACAAAGGCGCGCTCGATGTCAACGATCCGGCAGTGCGGCAGAAGATTTACGAGCTGTTCGGCGAGACCGGCCTGATGCAGTCCTTCAATAAGGACGCGACCAACGCGCGCCTGGAAAATCAGGCATTCAAGACTGGCGGCGGCCAGCCAGGGCAACCCTACCAGCCCGTCCAGATCCATCCCCAGCCCATGATCGAGGACATGGCGGTGCATCTCTATTTCCACAAGGACCAGGCGAAATCGCAGGACTTCAAGAAGTGGGACCCGGCAGCCCAGCAGGCGCTGATCGAGCACATCATGGAAACCATGCAGGCAATGGCCCCGCCGCCGATGGCTGCACCGCCCGGAGCGGGACCGGAATTGACGGACGGGAAAACCACGCAGGGACAAAATCCGGCAGTTGCACCGCCGACGCCAGTCGCGGCGGCACAGTGAGGAACCGATGAAACGTCTATTTCTATTTTTGCTGTTCGCGATCCCGGCCTTTGCGCAGCAATACCAGTTCACCGCGCCCGACTGTCAATTTGAGTTTCGCTTCAACGTGGTGGGAGGCGCGATCACCTCAACCACTTCGCTTTCCGCGCAGCGGCTTCCACTTTCTCAAGGCGGCAGCAACGTCGTTGGTTATGACAACCGCTCACAGAAGTGCACGTCATGGACCGTCGTTTATCAGACGCAAGGTGTTACCACGCCAACGCTTGAAATGGACGCCGCGCCGATCGCCGCGGGCGATGTGCCGGGATCGTGGGTCTCCTGGCCAAGCCCGGCGCCGGGAACCGTTTTTCCTATCACCACGGCGGGCACGAATCAGGCGAGCGCATTCGGCTACAACCCTTGGGTGTCCGTCAATCTGAATTCGGCGGGCGGCACGGGGACGGTGTATGGTGGCGTTTATGGCTGGAGACCGCAGGCGGGATCGGATGTCACCGCACCCGGTAACTCGGTGGTGGTGGCGGGGTTCACGTACAAGGCAATCACTACTTCAACCAACACCCAAGTAAAAGCAACTGCGGGAACGATTCACACCCTGACCATCACACAGCCTGGGGCTACTGGACAGGCCATCACCCTGGTCGATACTTCGGTGGCTAATTGTACGGGCGGGGTTACGATTCTCTCGCTTGTAGCCGCACAATTAGCAACCCCGCCCGTTCCCCTTACCCTAACACTCGATGCCGCGACGGTGAACGGGATTTGTGTCATCACCGCGGGCACAACCCCGCCTCAACTCGTTCTAACTTGGAGATGATGAGCCGCGAGAACCTCGAACACGATTCTTCCCGCCCCGGCTTCCCGGTCTACGGAAAAGAACAGCTGCCCAAAGTCAACGCCATGCGGGTCGCGAAATCGCAGCCAGATTTCCATGGGATTCCGATCCTGCATGATCAGAACGTCACTTACACCAGCGCCGAGGCGATGCAGCAGCGGCCCGCATCGTGCTTTACCTGCGCGCTGATGAACTTCGACAAAACATGCATGCTGATGACCGAGAAAATCACCGTCGATAAGGTCACCATCGAAGGCATTGAATACTGGCCGCGCTGCGCAGAATTTGTTCCGGGGGAAGGGAACTCCGGGAAACGAATCCAGTTGACCGATCAGGCTCCGGAGCAGCTCGGTTTGATCTGGATCAATGCGGCAAAGCCGGGGCAGGAATACGGCGGCTCAAATTGCGGCGGCTGCGACGGCGGAGACGACTGCGATCACTACATGGTCGAATCCGGCGAAAAGTGGGACAACCCGCAAGGCCAGTGCCGGGTGCTCCAGCATACCGTCAGTTGTGGAGACTACTGCGCGGCCTGGTGGGACGACGACATTCTGGACTGGCAGGAAGCGCAAAACCAGATCACCAACGGGAACAGCGAGACCCGGAAGAAAAAGCTGGCCCGAGACATCATCGGAAAGGATGACGGCGAATGATCAAGCATTTACTGAGTTATCTCCTGTTTTGTGGCACGATGTTCGCAGCGGGCGCACCCGCAGTAGGAGGCGGCGGTGGGTCGGAAGGAACTGGAGCGGCACCTGGCACGGGAAGCGCGGCGCCAACCGCGGGTTCCCCGCCTGCCGCGGATGCCGGAACGGGGCAGGCACCTCAAGGCGGCGATAATATCCGCCAACTCCGTGAAGCCTATGAAGGCGTCAAGCGAGATTTCGAGCCCTGGCAAAAACTTGGAGTCAAACCCGAGCAGGTAGGGCAGTTTCAGGGCGTCTATCAGAAAGTTTATGGGGAAGTGGCCTCGATTGGCCGCGAACTCGGCTATCCCGACGAAGAAATCGCCGAGGCAATGGCCGAAGATCCCGTCCGGACGCTCGATTTCCTCAGAAATGAAGCCCAGAGGGTCTCTCAGGGCCAGCAAGGGCAGGCGGGCGGCGAGCAGGACTTGAATGATCTGGTCGCGCAGCACGTCGAGCAGGTTGTCGGGCCGATTCAGGAGCGCGAAAACCTGCGCATGACGAATGAGGCGAATTCCTTATTCGAGCGCACGGTCCACGCCGAAGTAGCCGGGATTTTCAAGGGCGAAGGCATCGACGTGGCCAACATCCCGCCCGATGAGATGTTCATGATTTCCTCGGCTGCCTCCGAGATCCTGAAATATGACGAGGCTGCGCTGCGGGCGCTGAAGTACGAAGGCAAAACCGCACCAGTACAGAAAGCGGTGCGCGAGGCCATCACTTTCCTCGATAAATATTACCTGGCACGCGCGGCCCGCACCTCGGCCAAGGTGCAACCGACTCGCCCCGGCCAGCCAGCAGCACAACCGGGCCAGAAAAAGTACTCCCTTGACGAGATGATCGAGAATCCGGCGCTCGTCAACCCGAAGTACGCCTAGGAGAAACAGAAGATGCGCATCCTTTTCAATTTGTGGGTATGGAAAGTTGGCCGCTTGATCCCCAGTCGCCGGTGGCGCGGGATGTTGGCAGCGAAATATGTTTCCAGCGTGCAGCGTGATCAGCCGATTCCCCCGTTGCCGATGGCAGGTTACCACTAATAAGTTCGGACGCAAAGCGGACTCGTCCACCGCAGACGGAATCGAGACTCGTCACCTCTTAAGGGCTGAGAATTTCCAACGCCTCGCCCCCGTTGAGCAGGGCCAGAAACAAAACACTTCACTCAACGGAGAATTCTCATGATGTTCAAGTGGTTCGTGTATTTCCTGCGATCCCTGTTCTCCCTGGTCTGCCCCAGCGCGGTCGATACCACCACGTATCTGCCAGACGCGAAAATCGTTTACGGGGCGATCCAGGAGCAGGTCTCAACTCTGCCCGCCGTGATGAATCTTTTTGGCGACGGCTCGAAATTCGGCAAACCCATCAACAATGTCGGCATCCGTGGCTATGTCTTCCTGGCCCGTGTTGCCCCCAACTGGAACCTCGGCTACCGTCCAGAAGGCACCTCGGGCGTCGGCGCGGCCGGCAACCAGGGCCTGACCAATGCCACGGTGACCTTGCGCTATTTCTACGTACCCATCGTCATTACTGGGCAGGCGGAGAACCTCACCAAAGGCGAATCCAGAGCTTTCATGCAGGCCAAGGCTTTAGAAGCCAAATTCGACATGAAAGACGCGGTATCGCACGTCAACGTGGTCGTAATCGGGGCCGAGCCGGGCGGCCAGCTTGCCCAGGCGGCTGCTCCCATCGTCGCCAATACGTCGTTCACGGCTGACAATACCGGCCTGTTGCCAGGCGCGATCTTTCTGCGCGTTGGCCAGCCGATTGACTCGATTCCGGTCGGCGGAGGCGCTCCGGATTTCATCAATACGAAGATCACCGCGATCAACTACTCGACGCGCGTGGTTTCCGTGCCAGCAACCGCAGTCGCCGGGCATGCTATCGCGCTGACGGGAGAATATCCCCAGGTTGCGATCGCGAACGATGGCTGGTTTGCCTCAAACGGCTTCCAGAACCTCGTCAATTCCTCGGGTGTCGTCGAAGGTATCGACCCCGGCGTGTTCCCGGCCTGGCAGTCGTACCTGTTCGACAACGGCGGCGGCGCGCTCAGCTCGCAGCTACTTCAGCAGTTGCGGCAGTTCGTCAAAAACCGTGGCGGCGTGGATGGCAACATCTTCATCGTTCCCTCGGCGCAGATCAACCAGTATGTCGGCATCGCAACCACCACGCTGCGCTTCGACATCACCAACGAAGGGCCAGCCGCGAAAGTCGGCAAAAAGGCGCTCGATCTGGGCTTCAACGTGTTCGACTATGCGGG
>Ga0209068_10000945_pt1 | contig 14808 bp, 12 predicted proteins | sample ColStrG_CSR_2012_FD_187200 | JGI IMG/M metagenome (GOLD analysis project Ga0209068, IMG submission 187200) | Freshwater sediment microbial communities in response to fracking from Pennsylvania, USA - Cold Stream Run_MetaG_CSR_2012 (SPAdes)... | ecosystem: Environmental > Aquatic > Freshwater >... | reverse complement strand
CCATGCCAGCGGGACCGCCGACCAGCACGACCTGGGCGTCGCCGGTCCGCGTGACGCTCTCCAGCGCAGCGCGCAGCTGGGCGACCTGGCTGTCGCGGCCGACCAGGACCGCGCCCACGGACGAGTAGTGCGCCACGGGGCCATTGTGGCGCGCCGGAATGACGCGAGGACCGTGTTCGCGCTGAGGCGGGCGCCGACGCGCGCGGCCGCCTGCTACCGGGCGCCCCCTTGGGCCACCGCGGAGGGCGCAACCGTTCCCGCCGCCATCCGAAGTACCCACGGATCTCGTGGCGACCACTGCGATCAGCGCGGAGCCCGAGTGAATGCCGTCAGCCCGTCCGATGCTGGGGCCGCCGACCCACGCTGGCAGGCGTGCGGGCGGGGCGGGCCCGGGCGAGCGTGCCGCCTGGGCGTGTCCGCCTTGGCGAGCCGCTATGCGCGCCGGTGGCCTTCCTTCTCGCGTGCTGGGGTCGGTGAGAGCTCCTCGTGGCAGGTAAGGGCGCCGTATGCCTGCGCCGAACGCTGCGCCCCGGCCCAACGAAGATGGCGGCGGCCAGCGCCAGGCAGAGCAGGGAGCCCATCCCGGTAGGCGTCTTGAGGTAGTACAGCCAGGCTCCCGCGTTGCGGGGGGCGAGGACGACATGGCCGACAACGTCCCGCGCGGGCACGCTGGACACGTCGGCCGTGGTGTTGGCGTCACCCTTGGTCCGGTAGGAGCCGTCCGGGTTGATGGCGATGAGGCGGTGGGTGACCAGTCCGTTGTGGGAGTAGAACGAGATGACCTCTCCGACCTGTACCGGGCCGAGGTCGACCACGACTGCGCTGCGGATGGGGATCGTCGGTTCCATGGATGCCGTGTGGACGATGTAGAGCCGGTAGCGGGTGGCGCCGAGCCCGACCGCCAGGGCAATCATCGCGAGCATCCCGATCGCGATCCAAGGCGTTCGCAGCCGCCGCCGTCGCACGTTAGACGCTCTCCCGCCGGTGGCCTGTTCGCGCCGGGACGTGGCCGCTACGGTGTCTGGCCAATCTGGGTGGCGACCAACTGGTAGGGCAGGCCGTTGCCGGTGCCGTCGGACGGGTTCGTGGTCTGCTGACCTGGAACCGGGTAGGTGTTGAAGACCGTGAACAGTGGTGACTGGATCGACATGTACGAGACGTAGTTGAAGATGATCGAGACGCTTCCGGACCCACCGGGCCCGACGGCCGAGAACAGCTTGATCTTGTTCGGCAGCGCCTTGCAAGGGTTCTGCGGGTGCGGCAGGTGTCCGAGGTCCGAGCTGCCTGGGGGGCACGAGATGGTGTTGTCGTTGAGGTTCTGGCTGTCGAAGGCGTCGGTGGAGTTCGCGTTGATCTGGATGTTGCCGTAGTTACCCAGGTTGTTCAGGGCGGACAGGGCCGTTGCATTCGGGAAGACGATCCAGACGTCCTCGGCGTTCAGCCCGCTGTTGGTGAACTGCGCAGTCGCGGTCTGTGGCTCGCCGGGAAGCATGTTGGAGTAGGACAGGTCGAGGCCGTTCGCGCCGGTTCCACCGGATCCGGTGATCTTGATCGAGCCGATCGTGCCGGTGAGCGTCCCGGACTTGGCATCGCTGAAGAAGGCGCCGGTGATGTTGGTGAAGGCCGCCAGTCCCACCGCAGCGGTGACCAGAGCACCGACGATGGACAGACGACCGTTTCGTGACAGCATCGTGGTTCCTCCCGATGGCCCGAGCGCACCAGACGTGGCCTGGGACCCCCTTGGTATCGCGTCTGCTGTCGTCGCGACGGGCGAATGGGCAAAGTCGTGGGCAGTTGACGCAACCCGCTTCAGCGCGGCGACGGACCCAGTGGCCCTGGCCTCGCTCTGGCCTCGACCGCTAGACACATAATTTTACCGGACCGACGCGGGCACCGTGCCACCCGACAGCCTCCACGCCTGCGATGCACCCAGGCTCGCCCGGCCAACCGGTGGTGTGTGCGACATCACCGTGCGTCCGCGTTCTTCTGCCCATGCCGGCGCGACGACAGGCACACACTGGGCGGGTGGACGAGGGGGTGCACGTGGCACAGGAGCCGGTGGACCCCGGAAGCTGCCCGCTGTGCGATACGCCCTGGTCGGCGGTCGCCGACCAGGGCGGCATGGTGACCTGCGCCGGTGGCCACTCAGCGTATGTCGGCTACGTCCGCGAGGCCTCATACCTGGCTGCCCGACTTGGCTGGCTCCGCGACCGCATTGGGGCGGGGGAGCCGGCTCCCGATGCCGAGACTGCGCGACGCTACGTGGTCTGGGCTGTGCCTGACGGGGATGGCGCCGCTGGCGCAGCGAGCCTCGGTACGGCGCAGGCGCCGGCCGTTCCCGCAGGCGGTCGGGGGCTGCAGGTCCTGCTCCTGTCTGTGGGCGCCTGGTTGCTGATCGGTGCCGCGGCCGTGTTCGCCGCGGTTGTCTGGGACCGGCTGGGCGCTGCCGGACAGATCGGCGTCATGTTGCTCACCACTGTCTTGTTCGCTGGTGCGGCGGCTCGGCTCGCCGGGCGGCTTCCGAATACGGCGCAGGCGCTGGCGGTGGTCGCTTTCGGGCTCGCAGTCGTGGACATCTTCGCGGCGTCTGCGCTGGGCCTGCTCCCCAAGTCCTGGCTCGGCAGCGACTACCCCCACTTGTATCCAGTGACTGCCGTGCTCGTGCTGGCCGCGGGCGCGGTGCTGCTCGGTCACCGCCTACGGGTGCGCGCGTGGGTGTGGCTTGGCTGGGCGGCCGGTGCGACAGTCGCCTACCTGGTCTCCGTCCTGCTCGCGAAAGGTGTCGCGGGCGGCGCACAGCCGTGGGCTGCGGCCAGCGTCAGCGTCGTCTCCCTCGCCGGGGTTGGGCTGCTGGCCGGGCCATACGTGTCCACCAGGTTGCGGGCCGACCGGGGGCCGATGACTGTCGCCGGGGTGCTGGCGCTGGTGCTGGCGTTCGCGGGGTGGGCCGACCACGGGTCGCGACTGGACCGCGGCACGCTTGCCGGCACGACGGTGACCGTTCTGCTGACCGCGGCTGCGGCCGGTGCTGTGTACTGGCGCACCCGTCTGCTCGTGGCCGGGTACGGCGCGGTGTTGCTGGTGGGCGTCAGTGGCGGTCTGGCCTCCCTCCTGGTGCAGCTGAACGCCCAGTCATTGTGGCTGGCCACGGCGGTGGCCGCGGCGGGTCTGGCGCTGTTCGCTGTCCTGGCGCGCGCCAACCAGGTGCGAGCAGGCCTGACGGCATCTGCGACGCTGTGGGCCACCTGGGCGCTGGGGGCCATCGCGATCGGCCAGCCCGTAAACCGAGGCGACCAGGTGACCAGGCAGCTCTGTGTCCTGCTGGCTCTGGTCGCGGTCATCTGGTTCGCGGTGGCCGGGGCCGCAGTACGTTTTCGGGAGCCTGGGATGGCGTGGCCGGCCGCTGTCGCTGGTGAGGTTGCGCTGCTGGTGAGCCCGATCCACCTGTCGACCCTGCCGGAGGCCTGGACCCTTCCGTTCGCGGCCCTGCTTCTCCTAGCAGGCGGGCTGTGGCATCGCTCGCGCGCCGCGCAGTCACTGGTCTGGCTGGGACCGGGCGTGGCCATGGCCCTGCTGCCGTCCGCATTGGCCTGCTGGGCGGCGCCGTGGGTCTTCCAAGGCACCGAGCAGGGAAGCGGGGAGGCTCTGGTCCGCACGGTCCTCGTCCTGGTGGCTGGCGTTCTCGCAGTCGCGGTGGGTGCGCACGGGCGCCTGGCCGGCCTGCTGGTCCCAGGGTCGATCGCGTTGACCGTGGCGGGCGGTGCCCAGCTCTGGGGTGGGCTGGCCTCCCTCCCCCGCTGGGTCGCCCTGGGACTGGCGGGTGCGACGTTGGTGACCCTCGGCGCCCGGATCGAGTGGCTGAGGGGACGTGGGCGCACGCTGCGCGCGTTCGCCGGAGCCTTGCACTGAGCCGCCTGCCGCATCCTCCGGACATGCCAACGCGGCAACGCGGCCACCAAGGCGAGCTTGCTGTAGCTGCTGGAGGAGGTCACCGAGGCGGGATCTCTATCGCTAACCCAACAACGCCTCAGCCACGAGCCTCAACCGCTCACGCCACCCAGCTCCAAGACAAGAGTCTGTCTAACCTTCACAACGCCCTCATCGCCGGGTACGGATGTGACGCCAGAAGGTATCCCCGACAGCTGATGCTGTCGTTGGACGTCTGGGACGTCGCGGGTCAGGAGCATCCGGCCGGCTCCGTGTGAAGCGCTGGAAATGACAGACGCATACATGATCCCGGTGCGCTCTGATTGGGCCGCGAAGTGACCGACGAACCGAAGGCGGACCGGACTGGCGCCGCGACCGCGACAATCTCCACGTGAACATCGTGTTCTTCGAAAGGTCCGCCCTGCTGCCGAGCAATTTTGTGTTGAGAATCACGGCCGCCGTCGAAGTATGCCAATCGCGGACGAACCTATTTGATCCCGGACTGTTCGGGAGATCTTGCTGTCAACCTGTGCCGCCGGGAAGAGCTAAGGCCCCGTTGGACAGCCCCTGCGATGACGGAGCTCCTGTGCCGGGAGGGGAGCAAGTCCCTTGGCAGCACCGCAATAGAGCTCTTGTGGTTTCTCACCGACTGTGTTCGAGCTGTGACAATCAGTCCGGTTCGTCTGCCCCAGGCGGACACATCCCGGGGTTATAGCTGCACGTGCGCCTCTGCGCTTCGCCACTGACTCCGATTACTCCGAATAGGCGTGTTTGGTGACAGGCGGCACACGGTCCGTCTACGGCTAGTGAGGGCGAGTGATAAATCTGATCCTTTGACGGATAAAGGGCCTATTGCGCTCCCGGAGGCAACCGGGGATCGTGAGTGATCGAGTGGGGAAGGGTACTGATATGACGTGTCCTGGGGGCAGGTCGCCGTCAGTGCCCAAGGGGAGGGGCTGGGGTGTCGGACGGGGCGGTTGGCAGAACAGCGCGCGCTGATGCGGAGCAGGCGCTTGCTCTGCAGACGCTCGTGCACGACCTGCGCCAGCCGGTTTTGGCGATCACCTTGCTTGTGGAGCTGCTGGGCGGGCGCGAAGACCTCCCCGAGGAGATCCGGGCCCAGATCCAGCAGCTGGACCTGGAGAGTCGCTGGCTCGCAGAGCTGTTGACGGTGACGGAGGGCACGGGCCTGGCGGACTCCGGCGTGCCACCTCCAGCTACCCCCACACGAGATGCCCGCGCGACGCCGGGCAGGTCTGACGCGTCGTCGGCGGCCCGAGCGGCAGTCGTGTCCGCCAGGTCCTCCTACGACGGGGTGCTGGTCCTTTCCGCACCCGGGCCGGCCGTGGTCACCGCGGACCAGACCGCGCTGCGCCGGGCGATCTCCAACCTGGTCGAGAACGCGACGCGCGCGGCCGGCCCGCACGGGCACGTGCACGTCGGGGTCTATCGCGACGACGCCAGTGTGCGGGTCGTCGTCGAAGACGACGGTCCCGGCTTCGGCCGCGTGCAGATGGGCAAGCGGCTCGGGCTGACCGTGGTCGCCCAGGCGGTGATCTCCGGCGGGGGCACGGTCGAGATCGGCTCCAGTGAGCTCGGCGGTGTGCGCGTCACCCTTCATCTGAAGGAAGCCGGCATTGAAATCGTCGGACCTGGCGAATGAACATCCTGCTCTGCGACGACCACCAGCTGCTCCTGGATGCCATGACGGCCTCGCTCACGGCGCACGGTCACGATGTCGTCGCCACGGTCACTGACCCTTTCGCTGTCGCTGATATCGCCGCGGAACTCGCACCTGACATCTGCATCATCGACATCGGCTTTCCGCGGGGCAACGGCGTGGACGCCGTCCGGGAGATCGCGCAGCGAGCTCCTTCCACCAAAGTTCTCGTGCTTTCCGCCTCGACCGATCCGGCCACCATCCGGGAGGCGTTCGAGGCTGGAGCCACGGGCTTCGTCCGCAAGCAGGACAGCATTGCCGAGGTGCTCGACGCCATCCGGCAGCTGATGAACGGAGAGATCGCTCTCGAGCCACGGTTGCTCCGGGCCGCGATGAGCCAACCGTCCTCGGCTCAGGCCAGCCGACCGGACCTCGGTGCCAGGTACACGCTGACGCCTCGCGAAGTTGAGGTCCTCAGGCTCATCGTGGCCGGACGTGGGACCGCTGACATTGCCGACGAGCTGCACATCGCCAAGAGCACGGCGCGCTCGCACATCCAGAGCTTGCTGGTCAAGACCGGGGTGCACAATCGGCTCCAGGTCGCGGCGCTGGCCGTCCGTCAGGGTCTGGTGGCCACGTCGACGTGAGCCGGTGGCGGTGCCAACGCGAGCGCCGTAGCACCGTGAGCCCCGTGCGCACCGTGACGGCGGACTCGGCCTAGACACAACGTCTGGACGCTGCGTCCTATAAAAGGACCACCGGGTCTCATCTCGTTTGGGGTTGGCTGGGCAGCCCAGTTGGCGCAGGCTCCGAGCGTGCTCAATGTGATCCTTGTCGACCGGTCGCGAATCTTTGCGGAGGCCCTCGCGGCGCGGCTGTCCAGGGAGGGCGACCTGACCGTGGTGGGTGCCGTCCTGTCCGCACGGGCAGTGGGCCAGCTTCTCGAGCGCGGAGACGTGGACGTCGCGGTGTGTGACGAGCACGAAGCCCACGACCTGGTGTCCAGTCAGGCGCGGGGAGGGCAGGCGTCGCGTCGACCGTCGGTCGTCGTCCTCGCGGAGTCGGGCAGCTACGAGCACGCAACCGCCCTTGTGCAGGTGGGCATCGCGGGCTGGGTGACCAGGGACCAGTCGATCGAGCTCCTGCTGGAGACGATCCGCGGCGCTGCCCGAGGAGAGACGCGCATACCCCCGACGCTGCTCACCCGAGTGCTGCAAGAGCTGACGTCGACCAGGCAGACGAGGCTGGCCGTCGAGGATCGCCTCGGGACGCTCACCGAACGTGAACGCGAGGTGCTGCTGCTGCTCGGCGACGGGCTGGACCGCAACGAAGTTGCGGCGCGGCTGCACCTGTCGCAGCACACGGTGCGCACCCACCTGCAGAACATCCGAACGAACCTGGCGGTGCACTCGACCCTGGCCGCGGTCGCCGTTGCCCGCGCCGGGAATACTGAGACGGCAGCAGCAGGCTGACCCAGCGGCCGCTGCGCACCATCGCCTGATTCAGCGCAGGTCCGCCTCGACGCGGGAGTGCCAGTGCTCGCTGTGGCGGCCCATGTGACAGATCAGTGCCACGGTGCGCAGAAGGGTCACCGCGTCGCCGCGAAGGCTGCGTCGACGCAGGTACTCCAGGTCGAGCGCCAGCTTCGGATGCAGCTGCACCTGCTCGTAAAAGGACTCAGGATCGCCGACGCCGTCCGGTGGCGCCGCCGAGTCGGTGTAGGTGATCTGGCCCGGTCCGGTCAGGCCCGGGCGAACGCGAAACAGCTCGAGCTCGTCGGCCCGGTAGCACTGCAGGAACCGCGGCACCTCCGGCCGGGGCCCGATGAGGGTCATGTCGCCTCTGAGCACGTTGAGGAGCTGGGGGAGCTCGTCCACTTTCGCCGCGCGCAGGACCGCGCCGACTCTGGTGACGCGCGGATCCCCTTGGTAGGTGATCTGGGGCCCCGCGGCGTCGGCGCCGCAGACCATGGAACGGATCTTGAAGATGGTGAAGGGGCGGCGTTCTCTGCCGGCTCTGATCTGTCGGTAGAGGACGGGGCCGCGGCTGGTCAGGCGAACAGCCGCCGCGGCCAGCAGGATCACTGGACACGCCACCAGCAGAAGCAAGGACGCGACCAGGATGTCCACCGCTCGTCGCAGGCCGGAGTCCAGCCGGATCTCCTCGCGTGGCTGGGCCGCGATGGTCAGCGGTGCGACTGGCGTCGCTGTCGCAGACACCACATCTGAGGACAACTCGGCCGAACGTGCCACTTTTCGGGCGAGCAGCGTCAATGTCACAGTGGTGACCAGGTACGCGATCGCCGAGGTGACCGCACCCCCCATCGCGCCGTACCGGGGGATGAGTACGAGGTCCAGGCCGACCGTGATGACGGTTCCTACCCCCATCCCCAGGGAGTTCAGGCCGGGCCGTCCACCGCCCAGCAGGAAGGCTGAGGAGACGGCAGCCGCACCCTCGACGGACAGGCCGATGATGATGACCTGGGCGGGCGCGACGGCCCCGATGAACTGCGCCCCGTACAGCAGCGGCAGAGTGAAGTAGGTCACGGCGGCCAACATCGGAGCCATCACCAAGGTCAGGGCGGTCGCTCGGGGCCCCAGCCGCCGGGCCTCGATGATCGCCCGGTCCATCCCCAAGGTGGCGAACCTCGGGTACAGCACATAGTTCATCGCGGTCGGCACCAGCCGCATCAGCTCAGCAAACTTCGACGCGACCGCGTAGATCCCCAGCGCCGCCGGGCCGGCGAGCGCCCCCAGCAGCAGGAAGTCGAAGCGCAGGTTCATCAGCCACAGCATGTTTCCCAGCTGGCCTCGCGCGCCGAAAGCCGCGACGCCTCGAGCCGTCCCCACATCCGGGCGGCCCCAGCACGAGAAGAAGCCCCGATGCGCGAGCCGCCAGGCTCCGGTCGCTGTCGCGAGGAAGCCAGCCACGATCATGGCCGCAAGGACCGTGCTGATTGTGCTGTGGCCGCGGGCCAGCGCCATGATCGGGTAGCAGATGACGAAGTACGCCTCCTCCGCGACGATGACGAGGTTGGCTCCGGTGATGTCCCCGCCGCCCTGGCAGCACGCCTTGGCGCTGATCGTGAGCAGCTGGGTGACCACCAGCACTGCCGCCAGGGCAACAACCTCGATCGGCACCTGCCTGAAGAAGAGCGTGTGGAACGGGGCCGCGCAGGCCAGCCAGGCCGCCGAGCCCAGGAGCGCTCCGGCCATGGCCATCACGGTCAGGGTTGGCCGCAACCGTGGATCTTCGGCACGCTTCCCTGCGAGGAAGAAGGCAGACGCCGTCGGCAGCCCACAGGAGCAGATGACGGCGAACAGCCACGGCAGCACCCGCAGCAACGCATACTCCCCGACCACCGCAGCGCCGCCGGCCCGCGCCACCATGAGGCTGGCCACCGAAACCGCTGCCAGGGCTGCGATCTGGGCGCCCAGGTTGGATGCCGCGTGGGAGACCACACCGCCGGGGGTTTCGCGGCGGTCAGGGGCGTCGACCCGCCGCTGGGTGGCCACCTACCGTCGCCTTCGGTCCGCGCCCAGGATCGCCACGATCCCGAGCAGAGCCCACAAGAAGCGAAAATGCAGGATCTCCTCGTAGAAGGAGTTCACCCCCAGTGCCAACAAGGCGGCCACCAGGCCGACCGGGGCAGGCACGACCAACGCGTAGCGGGAGGGCACCGCTGCGCGCATGATCGGCCCGGCGCGCGCGGCAGCCAGACCCACCAAGAGCACGACCCCGAGCAGGCCGATCGGCCCGCGCTCGACAAGTGCGGCCAGAAAGTCGTTGTGAGCCTCGTTCGAATACGGGTAGAGCCGGGCCGCGAGCACGGGCTTGATGCTCGCCGGTCCCAGACCGACCCACCCGTCGCCGGTCTGGAACAGCTGCTTCATCTCGGAGATGAGCAGTCCCCGCTCGGCGCTGCTCTGCGCGCTGCGCCCGATCGAGTTCACGAGCAGCGGCTGGCCGGTGCCCACCGCCCAGGCCCTGATCGAGCTCAGCGGCAGCGCGGTGAAGAACGTCACGACCGCCGAGCCGACGAGCAGGGCCACGGCCAGCAGTCCCACCCATCCACGGCGGCGGTAGGCACGGACCAGCACCAGGAAGACGACCGCCACCCCCAGGGCCAGCACCCCGCCGTTGGACTCGGTCAACGCCAGCGCCCCCACCAGCAGCACGTATCCGGTGATCCGCATCCACCGCGCGCGGGGCACCCGGGTGGCGTAGACCACGAAGATCGTGACGTCCCAGTAGGCGGATGCGTAGTTGGGGTCTCCGAACGTGAACAGGACCCGGTTGCCCGACGCGGCCTGCAGGCCCTCCAATGCGGTGACGTGTCCCAGCCAGGCCGCGATGACGACGGCGGCCCAGGCGATCCCCGACCAGCTCCACGCCGCGAGGGCGCACCGCATAACGACGGGCGCGGTGAGCACGTTGGCGACGGTGACGCACCAGGCGAACAGGAGAAGGTCGGTGCCGATGGTGACCAGCGCCAGGCCAGGCAGGGCGCCGTGCAGGCCTGACGCCGCGCCGGCGGCGACCATCAGGGCCACCGGGACGAAGTAGGGGACGCGCACCGTGTGGCGACCGACCCAGGCCCAGACGACGGCCGTCAGGATGGAGGCCACGGTCAAGACGTCGACCGGGGAGCTGTTGAGCGGTCCGCTGGGGTGCAGGACCGGCTGGAACACGAAGGCGGCGGTGATGGTGATCATCGTGATGCGCTGGAGGCTGCCCCTGGCAGGGACCGCGTCTGTGTCCAGGCGACGCCCCGGCGACGCCGGGCCCCGCACCTGGGCGGGGCGAGCCTGGATCGTCGTCACGATCCGGCCCGGGTCAGCCGCCGGAAGACCTGCAGGTTGTTCATGGCGAAGCTGGGCTGGTCCGCTTCGGCAGCGATGCAGGCGAGCTCGGCGAGCAAGACCGCTCGCCCGCAGCTGCTGGGGACGCCCAGGCGTGCCAGGCCGTCGGCGACGAAGCGACGCACCAGTGTCGGGTACCAGCCGGTCCCGGCGACCGCGTAGTCCAGGCCGGCCCCCCACACCCCGGCTCGCAGCCCCGGATGCCCGTGAACGCCCCTGCCCGGTCGGGTATGGCGGTCGAGGTACAGGGAGTAGGTCAGGGCGAAGTGGGCCAGGTCCCGAACGGCCAGACCACCGAGGCGGGCGCCCTCCCAGTCGATGACACCGCTGAGGCGTCCGCCGGCCACCAGCAGGTTGCCGGCCCAGAAGTCGCCGTGCATGGCGGTCCGCGGGACGAGGTGGCCGGCCAGCTGGTCCTGCAGGTCGGCCAGGTGCTCCAGATCGGCGGCGGTGTCCGGGTCGTCGCCGAAACGGCGCTCGATCACCTCGCCGATCCCTGCCACCATGGTGGCCAGGTCATCGCGTCCGCTCGAGGTTCGCTGCCACAGCTGCCCGAGCCAGGTGCCCGCGGCCGCGAAGTCCGCGCCGACCGCGGCCGGGCGGGCTGTGTGTCGGAACGTGTGGTAGGTCGCAAGCATCTGGCGACCCGGCAGCGCCGTGGTGACCAGCACCGGGCGTCCTCGGTCGTCAGCGATGGCGACCAGCTCGGGGATCGTCTGGCGCAGCGATCCCAGCTCAAGAGTGCCGAGCGCGCGAAGCATGGCCGCTTCCGCCTCGACGCTGCGTGCAGCCGCGTCGGTGGTCGGCACCTTGGCGACGTGGGCCGGTAGCGCCTCGCCGGGGCGGAACAGCAAGAGGGTGATCTTGGCGTTCGGGTCTTTCGACATGGACAGGCAGACCACGCGCCCCTGCGCGGCTTCCACGAGGTCGGTGATCGTCTGGGGCAGCGCGGTCGTGGAGCTCACGTCGACCGCTCCACCACGACAAGTCGGACCGCGCGCGCACATGCCAGCAGGTTCCACGCGAGCCGGAAACGCAGCACCCGAAGCCCGGCGGTCAGCACGACGCTGGCGGCGGTCCCCGCGCCCGGCGGCACCGACATGACCGAGCCCGCCACGTACCGCAGCACGGCGCGATCGCGGCTCGCGATCAGGATCGGCGCCAGGTCCGACGGCAGGGCCACGTAGGACCGCGGGCCCGACGGGTCCGCGTCCGCGCCGGTGCCCGCAAGGGACCACGGTGGTGCGATCTCGGCGACGTGTCGGCCCGGCGGACCGGGGATCGGCCCGCCGCCTTCGGCGCCTGTACGGCGGCGGCGGCTGTCCTGCCACCCGGTGCCTGGTGGGAGAACGGCTGCCCAGGCGGGCGAGTCTGGGCGGGTCTGGCTCATGACAGGACGGCGAACGGCCTCATCCGGGCCACCGGCTTCACGAGGCCGTGGCCAGTCAGGATGCCCAGCGCCTCGTTGACTCCGAGGTCGTCCAGATGGGGCACCACCGCGGGGGCCGCGCCGCGGTAGCCGTAGCGGTGGGTGGCGCGTTTGAGCGGGTCGGCGCTGGAGCGACCGGATTTCTCGAAGGCGGAGATGATGCTGCCGGATCCGTGGCACGCGCTGTAGAGACTGCGTTGGACGTCGGTGCCGGGGATGCACAGGTAGGACGACGTCCGGTTCGTGCCCGGCAGCAGCAACGGCTGGCCGGTCTGGGCGAACGCCGGGTGTCCCGCCATCATGTGCGCGGGAAGAGCGCGGCAGGCGTTGTGGCGGTGCACGAAGGCGGGGGCCCCGCCCACTTCTTCCTCGTAGACAGAGTTGTGCGGTGAGTCCACGACCAGGCGGGTGGTCGCCCCCAGCGTGGACTGCGCGATGGTCCGCAGCGCGGCGTACGTCGCCATCCGGTAGGCGAAGCCGTAGTTCATCGCCAGCCGGGTGGCCAGCAGTGCGCGCCGCCCATCGTCGCCGTCGACGGGGATGGACGGGCAGTCGTCGGCGAAGTACGCCGCCAGACGGCGGGTGATCTGCGCACGCGAGCGTGCGGTCGCCAGGTGGCTCAGCGGCTTCTGGACGGACATCTCGGCGCGCATCAGCCGCGAGGCGGCCTTGCGCCTGGCGTACAGGGCCCCCAGCTGTCCGGTGAGCACGCCGCCGCCGTTGTGGAACTGCAAGGTCACCTGGCCGGCTTCCAGGCCGAGGCTCTCCGCGGCTGCGGGGTCCAAAATCTCCTCCACTTCCTGAAGCTCCAGGAAGTGCGTGCTCGGTCCGATGCCCCCGAACCGCAGGCGCCCCATCTGCACCACCAGCCAGGGCAGGTCCTTCTTCGCCTGCCTTGCGCCACCGAAGGCCTCGATGTCCAGGCGTCCGCGTTCTTCGATGTGGTCGAGCTCGGCGTCTCCGAGGTCGTACCGCTCGGCCGCGAAGTCGGCCCCCTCGGTCGCGGCCCGCAGCACCTCGTCGAAGGTCAGGTCGCGGCGCCAGGTGGGTGGGCTGGGGAACATCGTGGTGACTTGGCGGTAGAACTCGGTCACCGCGGTGGGGGAGGGTCGGTCCACGTTCAGCGCCACCAGCGCCATCCCGCAGTTCAGCGCGGCGTCGGTCAGCGTGGGCCGGATCGCGCCTCGGGTGGCCACGGCGATGCTGGAGGGCATCTCCGACTTCTCTTTGTGACAGAAGTCCGGCAGGACGACCGGTGGCGCGGCGAGGTCGGTGCCTTCGGTGCCTTGGCCCAGGCGACTGATCAACTGATCGTCAGCCGGCGCTGCGAGGCTGTCGAATACCGTGAACTGCCCGCTGTGGTGCTCACCCGTTGTAGGTCCGGTGAGGACGTCGATCTCCATCCTGATCCTTTCGATGACGTGCTCGGTCAGCGGGCGGCGAGGCTGGCGAGGGTGTCGCAGACACGGGCGGTGTCGTGGTCGGACAGTCCCGGGTGAAGTGGCAGGGAGAGCAGCGTGGGGAACACCGCGTCCGCGACTGGCACCGAGGCGCACTCGGTGGGGCCGAGCAGCCGTTGGAAGTACGGCTGGTGGTGCACGGGGATGAAATGCACCGAGGTGCCGATCCCTGCTCGGGCGAGGGAGTCGATGACCTCGTCTCGGGCCATCCCGAAGTCCCTGCGGACTCGCACGATGTACAGGTGCCACGCATGCTCGTCCGTCGCCGGCCTGGGCGGCAGGTCGAGGCCGGGAACCGTGGACAAGAGCCCGTCGTACCGCGCGGCGATCCCACCGCGGCGCCGCTGCCAGCCGGCCAGTGAGCGAAGCTGTTCGCGGCCGACCGCGGCCTGGACGTCGGTGAAGTTGGCCTTCATCCCGGCGTCGGCCACGGTGTACCGCCAGGTCCCGGCGCGGTGGTAGCGCCGCCACGCATCCGCGCTCATCCCGTGCAGGCGCACCCGGCGGAACCTGTTGGCCAGGTCCTCGTCGTCGGTGGTGATCGCCCCGCCCTCCCAGATCGGAAGGTTCTTCGTGGCATAGAAGCTGAAGCAGGCTGCCCGGGACTGGCTGCCGACGCCGCGTCCGCCCAGGGTGGAGCCCAGGCCGTGTGCGGCGTCTTCGACGACGTGGGTGGCCGGGATGCCGGCGGCGGCCGCGAGCGCAGCGCTGTCCATCGGGTAGCCCGCCATGTGCTGGACCACCATGGCGGCGCCGCCGCCGCGCCGGGCCGCGGCGGCCGCCGTGTCCGGTGACACGCCGAGGGTCAGCTCGTCCACATCCACCAGGACAGGCCGATAGCCGGCCCGCACGATCGCTTGCACCGCACCGCAGAACGTCAGTGTCGGCGTCAGGACCGGGGCACCAGGGGGCAGGTCCAGGGCTGACAAGGCCATCTCGAGCGCCTCGGTGCAGGAGCTGACCGATACCGCATACCGGGCGCCCACCCAGGCCGCGAACTCCTGCTCGAACGCCGCGGACTCGGCGCCCATGGTCACCCAGCCGGCACTGAGCACCCGCAGCGCAGCCCGCTTTGCCTCCTGGGTGATCTCCGTACGGCAGAACGGGATGTCGTCCAATACCGTCGGCGGCTTGGCTCGTTCGTGGGCCGGACCCCGTGTGCGCAGATCGCTTACGGCTGTCACTGTGAAGCCACCCCCAGTCGCACTCGGCGCGGGCGCGCCGGGATGACCGGGGACGCGCGGTAGGTGTCGTCGAGCACCGCGCCCAGTGCCCCGGGGGTCAGCTCCTGGCCGAGATTGGCCCGGGCCGCTGCGCCGAGTCGGGCGGCGACCGCAGGGTTGTCGATCAGGTAGCGCACGGCCCCGCCGAGCAGCTCGGGCTGCCCTGGGGGCACGAGCAGCCCCGTCTCGCCGGCGACGACGATGTTCGCAACCGCGTTGACGGCGGTCGCCACGACAGGCAGTGCGG
>Ga0209068_10000944_pt1 | contig 14819 bp, 6 predicted proteins | sample ColStrG_CSR_2012_FD_187200 | JGI IMG/M metagenome (GOLD analysis project Ga0209068, IMG submission 187200) | Freshwater sediment microbial communities in response to fracking from Pennsylvania, USA - Cold Stream Run_MetaG_CSR_2012 (SPAdes)... | ecosystem: Environmental > Aquatic > Freshwater >... | reverse complement strand
GACGTCCTCGACGCGGAATCCTTGTGCCTTGGGGTCTTGCGCCTTGGGGTCTGGTGCCTTGGAGTCTTGTGATTTGGAGTCTTGTGATTTGGAGTCTTGTGATTTGGAGTCTTGCGCCTTCGGCTCAGGCGCTTTCGGCAGTTGGGCCGTGGCGAGCGGGACCGCAAATAAGAGCCCGATCAGAACTGCAAATGCCCGCGGCGTCCACATGACAGTCTCGTTGAACTAGCGCCAGTCCCAGAAGAAGCCGGAATTGCCGCGCGGTTGCGGACCCGAACGCGGATCGCCGCCGCGCGGCAGCTGCGGCTGGCCATAGGGCTGGCTGTAGGGCTGGCCGTAGGCATCCCGCCGCTGCGGCTGGCCCTGCTGAGGATTGTAGCCCGGCGCCGGCTGCCGCCAGGGTTCGCCAAACGGAGGCGGGTAGCGTCCGCCGCCGTCGAACGGCACGAATTCCTGCGCGGTCTCGTCGCCGCGCGATTCATACGTCATGGAGGCCTCCTCGCGCGACACCAGCTGGAATTGGGTGTCGTAGGGCTCGCCGCGCCGGTCGCGCCGGAAATATTCGACGAACGATTTTGCATTCCCGTTTGCATTCCCGGCCGCGATCGGTTCGCCCGAGGCGAGGTTGATGGGGCGCGCCACCAGTTCCCGCTTGGCCTCCGCGGATGGAGGATTGAGCGGTGTCTTGGGCGCGTATTGTGCCCAGACCGCCTGGATGATCGGCTCGAAAATGGGGATCGCTACGCTGGCGCCGGTTTGGCCGCCACCGAGCGTTCGCCGCTTGCCGTCGGCATTGTCGTAGCCCACCCAAACCGCCACCGTGACGTCGTTGGTGAAGCCCATGAACCAGGCGTCGTTCTCACCCTCGGTGGTGCCGGTCTTGCCCGCCACATAGGGTGCGAGCGCGGCGATCGAGTGGGCCGTACCCCGCGCCAACACGCCCTGCAGCATGGTTTTCAGCTGATAGAAGGATACGCGATCCGCCGATGCGATGGCGCGGGACGCTGCCGCCGCCTCATGCCGGTAGACCACCGATCCCTTGCGCTCGATCGATTCGATCGCATAGGGCGTGGGCCGCACGCCTTCATTGGCGATGGCGGCGTAGAACGGCGCGAGGTCGATCGGCCGGACCGGCTGCGCGCCCAGCACGAAGGGATAATAGGGGACGCATTCGCGGTAGATTTGCGCCTCGACCGCAAGCCCGCAGATGCGATCGAAGCTGCCATGGGGATCGCTCTCGATGCCACCCTCCAGCAAATTGACGGTCGCCAAGTTCCGCGAATTCTCCAGCGCCCGCCGCAAGGTGACCACGCCCCACTCGCTGCGATCGTAGTTCTTCGGCGTCCAGTAATCCTGCTCACGCGCATTGGCGCCGCCGCCGATGGGCGGAAGCGTGATCTCCTGGTCGCGCACCATGGTGTTGGGCTGCAGCCCCTTCTGCAAGGCCGCCAGATAGGTCAACGGCTTGAGCGCCGAGCCCGGCTGCCGCTGCGACTGGGTGGTGCGGTTGAGCTGGCTGAGCGGATAGGAAAAGCCGCCGGACATCGCCAGAATGCGGCCGGTCTTGTTCTCCAGAACCAGCGCCGCCCCTTGCACCACGGGCCGCACCCGGATTTCCGCGCGCGTGGTCTTGCCCTTGGGATCCGACAGGTGAACGAAAACGACGTCGTAGAGCTTGAGGTTGCGTTGGATGGAGCCCGAGAGGCCCGCAAGCGGCACGATGCGGCCATCCGCCAACCCGACGCGGATCGTGTCTCCGCCCTTGCCCTTGTCGACCACGACCGCCACCGGCCAGTGCACGTCGTAAAGCGGCAACCGCGCCTGCCCGAGCGCCTGCAGCCAGGGCGGCTTCTGCTGCCCGGTCTTGGGCTCAGTCTTGGGCTCGGTCTTGGGGTCGAACTTGGGCAGACTCTTGGGCTCGCTCTTGGACCCGGTCTTGGCCTCGGGCTTGGCCTCGGGCTTGGGCTCCAGCTTGGGCTCCGGCTGAATCCGCTTGATGGCGTCGGCGAGATTGGCCTCGGCCCGCTGGAACGAGACGCGGCCGCCATCGATCTCGAAACGGGCGAGCCCCTCCTGCAAGGCAGTCTCCGTGGCGCGCTGCAGATCCGGTTGAATGGTCGAGCGAACCGTAAAGGAATCGGCGGTGAGAGCATCGAGGCCCGCGACCGCCTTGGCTTCGCGTGCGAGGTGATCCACGAAATGAAAGCCGCTGTCGCGCCGCGGATTTACATAGGCGATGAGTGACGCGGTCGGGCTCGAGGCCGGCTTGACCTCCGTGGCGCTGATGGCGCCATCCTCCTGCATCCGACCCAGCACATAGGTGAGCCGCTCCTGGGCGCGATCCGGATGCTGGTCGGGGCTGAAATAGGTCGGCCCTTTGGTCAGCGCCGCCAGCAGGGCACCCTCGCCCAAAGTGAGCGCCTTCACCGACTTCCCGAAATAGCTGCGAGCCGCCATCTCGACCCCCCAGGAGCCGCGGCCGAGATAGGTCGAGTTGAGATAGAGCTCCAGGATTTCGGCTTTGCTGAGCAAGCGCTCGACCCGTGCGGTCAGAATCATTTCCCGCATCTTGCGCTCATAGGTGAGGTCTTCGCCGACCAGCAGATTCTTCACCACTTGCTGGGTGATGGTCGAGCCGCCCTGCGGTCGGCCGGACTTGGCGATGTTGCCGATGAACGCCCGGATCAGCGAGCGCTCGTCGATGCCGCTGTGCTGATAGAAGCGCTTGTCCTCGGCCGAGACGAAGGCCTGCTGCACCGCTTTGGGGATGTCGGCGAGCCCGACCCAGACGCGCCGCTGGTCCGACTCGAAGAGCTCCGCAAAGCGTGCGCCCTTCCCGTCGAGCACGACCGTGGCGCCCGGCAGCTTCGGGCTCTTGAGCTTCGCCGGGTCGGGCAGATCGGCGACCGCCTTGTTGTAGAAATCGATGACCTGACCGAGGTCTACGGCCGGCTTCTCGACCGTTTCGTTCTTGCAGAACTGTTTGTAGGCCGTGAACAGGTCGCTGAAATTGATGCCGCGAAAGGCGGCGATCCCACCGGCCATGCCCTGCGGGTCTTCCATCGCGGTCGCGATCAGGTCATCGAGGTTCAAATCCTCGATATCGAAGGCCTTGCGCATATGCGCACAGCCCGCCTGCAAGAGCTGCACCACCTGCCCTTGATCCCGGACGCGATCGAACTCGGTCTTGATCTGGTCGGGCGCGGTCGTCACCTGACTCAGAGTCAGAGCGGTGGCGAAAATTTTGACGAGGAGGGCGTCCATTGGGGGCGGCGTGACCGGCCGTGGGCGTGTTTGAGGACTGACAGTTCAACGCCATATAACGGCTTTTTGGCGGTTTAGTTTCCTAGGTTAAATTAATTTCATCCAGGTAAAGACCAGTTCGAGACCCTAGGCTTGGTCGCCGCGCCCGGATCGCGTCATCCGGCCAAAACGAGAGGCCGCCCGCCGATCCCGGGTAATCCCCAGAATCAACGGGCGGCCCCGTATTGGCAGCCGTTCGGCTGTGCTTGCCTCACTCCGCCGCCGGAAGCTGCGCCGGCTGCTCGACAGCGGCGGCAGCAGCCTTGGCGGCCGCCTCTTTCTCGCGCTCCTCGAGAATGAGCGCATCACGCTTGCCGGCGACCTCGCGCAGGCTGTTCATCATGGCGCCGGTCCCGGCCGGGATCAGGCGACCCACGATCACGTTCTCCTTGAGACCCTCGAGCGTGTCGATCTTGCCGTTGACCGCGGCCTCGGTCAGCACGCGCGTGGTTTCCTGGAACGATGCAGCCGAGATGAACGAGCGGGTCTGCAGCGACGCCTTGGTGATGCCGAGCAGCACCGGATGGCCGACGGCCTCCTTCTTGCCCTCGGTGCGCGCCCGCGCGTTGATCTCGTCGAGCTCGATCTTGTCGATCTGCTCGCCGTGGATCAGCTCGGTCTCGCCCTGCTCGCTGATCTCGACCTTCTGCAGCATCTGCCGGACGATCACCTCGATGTGCTTGTCGTTGATGGCGACACCCTGCAATCGATAGACCTCCTGGATCTCGTTGACCAGATAAGCGGCGAGATCCTCGACGCCCTTGATCGCCAGGATGTCGTGCGGCGCCGGGTTTCCCTCGACGATGAAGTCGCCCTTCTCGACCACGTCACCTTCCTGCAGATGGATGTGCTTGCCCTTCGGGATCAGATACTCTTTCGGCTCCTCGCCCTTGGTGCTCGACTCGATGATGACGCGACGCTTGTTCTTGTAGTCCTTGCCGAACCGGATCGTGCCGGAGGCTTCCGCGATGATCGCGGACTCCTTCGGACGCCGCGCCTCGAACAGCTCGGCCACCCGCGGCAGACCGCCGGTGATATCCCGCGTCTTGGCGCTCTCGGTCGGAATGCGCGCGATCACGTCGCCCGCTTTCACGATCGTACCCGGATCGACCGAGATGATGGCGTCGACGGCCAGCTGATACCGCGCATCGCCGCCGCGGCTGAGCTTGTGGATCTTGTTGTTCTTGTCCTTGATGACCATGGCCGGACGCAGGTCCTGCTGCCCGCGGCCTGACCCGGCTCGCCAGTCGATGACCACGCGCTTGGCAATGCCCGTGGATTCGTCGAGCGTTTCCGACATCGATTGACTTTCGACCAAGTCCTCGAAGCCCACGGCGCCCTCGACTTCGGTCAAGATCGGACGGGTGTAGGGATCCCACTCGGCGATGCGCTGGCCGCGCTTGATCTTGTCGCCATCCTCGATCCGCATGCGGGCGCCGTACTGAATGCGGTGAACGGCGCGTTCGGTTCCGTCGGGATCGAGCACGGCGACCACCATATTACGGGCCATCGCGATCATCTCGCCGTCGGAGTTCTTCATGATGCTCTTGTTCTTGATCTTGATCTTGCCGTCGAAGTTCGACTCGATGAACGACTGCTCGGAAATCTGAGCCGCGCCGCCGATGTGGAACGTTCGCATGGTGAGCTGGGTGCCGGGCTCGCCGATCGATTGCGCGGCGATGACGCCCACCGCCTCGCCGATATTGACCGGCGTGCCGCGGGCGAGATCGCGCCCGTAGCACTTGCCGCAAACGCCGGTGACGGTCTCGCAGGTCAGCACCGAGCGGATGCGCAACTCCTGCACGCCCGCGGTGACGATCGCCTCGACCTGCGGCTCCTCGAGCAGGGTGCCCTTCTTGACGATGACCTTGTGCGAAGACGGATCGCGCACGTCCTCGGCCGTGGTGCGGCCGAGGATGCGGACGCCGAGCGAGGCGACCACCTGGCCGGCATCGATGACGGCCCGCACATTGATGCCGCCAGCAGTGCCGCAATCCTCGATCGTGATGATCGAGTCCTGCGCCACGTCGACCAGGCGCCGCGTGAGATAGCCCGAGTTCGCGGTCTTGAGCGCGGTATCGGCGAGGCCCTTGCGGGCGCCGTGGGTCGAATTGAAGTATTCGAGGACCGACAGCCCTTCCTTGAAGTTGGAGATGATCGGGGTCTCGATGATCTCGCCGGAGGGCTTGGCCATCAGGCCGCGCATGCCGGCCAGCTGACGCATTTGCGCCGGCGAGCCGCGCGCGCCGGAATGGGCCATCATGTAGATCGAGTTGATCTGCAAGTCGCGCCCATCGGGACCTTTCTTGACGGCCGAGATCTCGCGCATCATCTCGTCGGCGATATGGTCGGTCGACTTCGACCAGGCATCGACCACCTTGTTGTATTTCTCGCCCTGCGTGATCAGGCCGTCGTTGTATTGCTGCTCGAACTCCTTGGCGAGCGTGCGCGTCTGCTCGATGATCTTCCACTTCGAAGCCGGGACCACCATGTCGTCCTTGCCGAACGAGATGCCGGCCTTGAACGCATTGTGGAAGCCGAGCGACATGATCCGGTCGCAGAAGATCACCGTCTCCTTCTGCCCGCAGTGGCGGTAGACTTGGTCGATCGTGTTGGAGATCTCCCGCTTGGTCATGAGCTTGTTCACGGCCTCGTAGGAAATCTTCGGGCTCTTGGGCAGGACATTGCCGAGCATGACGCGGCCTGGAGTCGTGTCGAACCAGCGGCGCGTGGGCTTGCCCTTCTCGTCGAGACCGTTCCAGCGATATTTGATCTTGGTGTGCAGGTCGATCGCCTTGGCGTGCAAAGCGTGCTCGATCTCGGCCATGTTGCCGAATAGGTGCGGGGTCTTGGAGCCGTCCTCGCGCATGATCGAGAGATAATAGAGGCCGAGCACGATGTCCTGCGACGGCACGATGATCGGCGAGCCGTTGGCCGGATGCAGGATATTGTTGGTCGACATCATCAGCACGCGCGCCTCGAGCTGGGCTTCCAGCGACAGCGGCACGTGCACCGCCATCTGGTCGCCGTCGAAGTCGGCGTTGAAGGCGGCGCAGACCAGCGGATGCAGCTGGATCGCCTTGCCCTCGATCAGCACCGGCTCGAATGCCTGGATGCCGAGGCGGTGCAAGGTCGGGGCGCGGTTGAGCAGCACCGGATGCTCGCGAATGACCTCGTCGAGGATGTCCCAAACCTCGGGCTTCTCCTTCTCGACCAGCTTCTTGGCTTGCTTCACCGTGGTGGAGAGACCCTTGGCGTCGAGCCGCGAATAGATGAACGGCTTGAACAGCTCGAGCGCCATCTTCTTCGGCAGCCCGCACTGGTGCAGCCGAAGCTCGGGGCCGACCACGATCACGGAGCGGCCGGAATAGTCGACGCGCTTGCCGAGCAAGTTCTGCCGGAAGCGGCCCTGCTTGCCCTTGAGCATGTCGGCGAGCGACTTCAACGGCCGCTTGTTGGCGCCGGTGATGACCCGGCCGCGCCGGCCGTTGTCGAACAGAGCGTCGACCGCCTCCTGCAGCATCCTCTTTTCGTTGCGGATGATGATGTCGGGCGCCCGCAGCTCGATCAGCCGCTTCAAGCGATTGTTGCGGTTGATGACGCGGCGATAGAGGTCATTGAGGTCGGACGTGGCGAAGCGTCCCCCGTCGAGCGGAACCAGCGGCCGCAGATCGGGCGGAATGACCGGCACGACCTTGAGGATCATCCATTCCGGCTTGTTGCCCGACTGGACGAACGCCTCGATCAGCTTGAGCCGCTTGGCCAGCTTCTTGGGCTTGAGCTCGGAGGTCGATTCGGCGATTTCCACCCGCAGGTCGCTCGCGATCTTCTCCAGGTCGAGCACCTTGAGCATCTCGCGGATCGCCTCGGCGCCGATGAGCGCGGTGAAGCTGTCCGCCCCGTAGAGCTCCTGCGCCTTGAGATACTCGTCCTCGGAGAGAAGCTGCCGGTCCTCGAGCGCGGTCAAGCCCGGCTCGATCACGACGTAGCTCTCGAAGTAGAGGATGCGCTCGAGCGACTTCAGCGTCATGTCGAGCAAGAGCCCGATACGCGAAGGCAGCGACTTGAGGAACCAGATATGGGCGACCGGCGCCGCCAGCTCGATATGGCCCATGCGCTCGCGCCGCACGCGCGACAGCGTCACCTCGACCGAGCACTTCTCGCAGATGATGCCCTTGTACTTCATGCGCTTGTACTTGCCGCACAAGCACTCGTAGTCCTTGATCGGCCCGAAGATGCGCGCGCAGAACAGACCGTCGCGCTCGGGCTTGAAGGTGCGATAGTTGATGGTCTCCGGCTTCTTGATCTCGCCGTAGGACCAGGAAAGAATCTTCTCCGGGCTCGCGATGGAAATCCGGATTTGGTCGAAGACCTGCGCCGGCACCTGCGGGCTGAAAAGATTCATGACTTCTTGATTCATCATCATCTCCTAGCGGACCACATACGATGGACGACCGGCGGCAGAGCGTGGCCTTGAAGCTGCCCCCGATCGTGCGTTCTGTGTCCTCTTGCTATTCCGCGGCCTCGGCACCCTCGCCCGGCCCGGTTCGCTGCTGCTTCGAATTGTGCAGATCGACGTTGAGGCCGAGCGATCGCATTTCCTTGACCAGCACGTTGAACGATTCCGGAATGCCCGCCTCGAACGTGTCGTCGCCACGCACGATCGCCTCATAGACCTTGGTGCGGCCGGCGACGTCGTCGGACTTCACGGTCAGCATCTCCTGCAGCGTGTAGGCGGCCCCATAGGCTTCGAGCGCCCAGACCTCCATTTCGCCGAAGCGCTGGCCGCCGAACTGCGCCTTGCCGCCCAACGGCTGCTGGGTGACGAGACTGTAGGGGCCGATCGAGCGGGCATGGATCTTGTCGTCGACCAGGTGATGCAGCTTGAGCATATAGATGTAGCCGACCGTCACCTTGCGATCGAAGGTGTCGCCGGTGCGCCCGTCGTAGAGCGTCACCTGTCCGGAATGATCGAGCCCGGCCAGATCGAGCATGTGCTCGATGTCGGCCTCCTTGGCGCCGTCGAAGACCGGGGTCGCGATCGGCACGCCGTGACGCAGGTTGCTGGCGAGCTCGACCAGATCCTTCTCGCCCAGCGACTTGATGGTTTCGTCCTCGCCGTAGATCTTCTTCAACAGATCCTTGAGCGGCTTGGTGTCGTGCTTGCCGTCGTGCTTGCTGTTGTAGAGGTCGACCGCCTGCCCGATCCGCAACCCAAGCCCGGCGCAGGCCCAACCGAGATGGGTCTCCAGAATCTGGCCCACGTTCATGCGGCTCGGCACGCCGAGCGGATTGAGCACGATGTCGACCTGGGTACCGTCGTCCAGGAACGGCATGTCCTCGATCGGAACGATCTTGGACACCACGCCCTTGTTGCCGTGGCGGCCCGCCATCTTGTCGCCGGGCTGGATCTTGCGCTTCACGGCGACGAAGACCTTGACCATCTTCATCACGCCCGGCGGCAGCTCGTCGCCGCGCTGCAGCTTCTCGACTTTGTCGAGGAAGCGCTGCTCGAGCCGCTTCTTGGACTCGTCGTATTGCTTGCGGATGGCTTCGATCTCCGCCATCAGCTTGTCGTTCGGCGACGCGAATTGCCACCATTGCGAGCGCGGATATTCGTCCAGCACCGCCCGGGTGATCTTCGAGTCCTTCTTGAAGCCCTTCGGCCCCGCTATGCCCTGCCGGCCCTCGAGCATTTCCGCCAGACGGCCATAGACGTTGCGGTCGAGGATCGCCTGCTCGTCGTCGCGGTCCTTGGCGAGCCGCTCGATCTCCTCGCGTTCGATGGCGAGCGCGCGCTCGTCCTTCTCGACGCCGTGGCGGTTGAACACGCGCACCTCGACGACGGTGCCCTGCACGCCGGGCGGCACGCGCAACGACGTGTCGCGCACATCGGAGGCCTTCTCGCCGAAGATGGCGCGCAGCAGCTTCTCTTCGGGCGTCATCGGGCTTTCGCCCTTCGGCGTTATCTTGCCGACCAGGATGTCGCCGGCGCGCACCTCGGCGCCGATATACACGATGCCGGCCTCATCGAGGTTCTTGAGCGCTTCCTCCGACACATTCGGAATATCGCGCGTGATCTCTTCAGGCCCGAGCTTGGTGTCGCGCGCCATCACCTCGAATTCCTCGATATGGATCGAGGTGAAGACGTCGTCCTTGACGATGCGCTCGGACAGGAGGATCGAATCCTCGAAGTTGTAGCCATTCCACGGCATGAAGGCGACGAGCACGTTGCGGCCGAGCGCGAGCTCGCCCAGATCGGTCGACGGGCCGTCGGCGATGATGTCGCCCTTCTTCACCTGGTCTCCGACCTTCACCAGCGGACGCTGGTTGATGCAGGTGTTCTGGTTCGAACGCTGGAACTTCTGCAGCCGGTAGATGTCGACGCCGGATTTCGAGGGATCGGTCTCGCCGGTCGCCCGCACCACGATACGCGTGGCATCGACCTGGTCGACGACGCCAGTGCGGCGCGCGGCGATCGAGGCGCCCGAATCGCGGGCGACCACGCCTTCCATGCCGGTGCCCACGAACGGCGCCTCGGCGCGAACCAGCGGCACCGCCTGGCGCTGCATGTTCGACCCCATCAGCGCGCGGTTGGCGTCGTCGTTCTCGAGGAACGGAATGAGCGCGGCCGCGACCGAGACCAGTTGCTTGGGCGACACGTCCATGAAGTCGACCTTGCCGGCCGGAACCATCTGAACGTCGCCGGCATGCCGGCACACGATCAGATCCTCGGTGAAGCGTCCTTTCGGGTCGATGGTCGCGTTGGCCTGCGCCACCGTGTAGCGCGCCTCCTCCATCGCCGAGAGATAGATGACCTCGTCGGTGACGCGGCCATCCTTCACCTTGCGATACGGCGTCTCGACGAATCCGTACTTGTTCACCCGCGCAAAGGTCGCCAGCGAGTTGATGAGACCGATATTGGGTCCCTCCGGCGTCTCGATCGGGCAGATCCGGCCATAGTGGGTCGGGTGCACGTCGCGCACCTCGAAGCCTGCGCGCTCGCGCGTCAGACCGCCGGGTCCGAGCGCGGACAGCCGCCGCTTGTGGGTGATCTCCGACAGCGGATTGGTCTGATCCATGAACTGGGAGAGCTGCGAGGAGCCGAAGAACTCGCGCACCGCCGCGGCCGCCGGCTTGGCATTGATCAAGTCCTGCGGCATCACGGTGTCGATGTCGACCGAGGACATGCGCTCCTTGATCGCGCGCTCCATGCGCAGGAGGCCGACCCGATATTGGTTTTCCATCAGCTCGCCGACCGAGCGGACCCGGCGGTTGCCCAGATGGTCGATGTCGTCGATCTCGCCCTTGCCGTCGCGCAGATCGACCAGCGTGCGGATCACCGCGACGATGTCCTCCTTGCGGAGCACGCGCATCGTGTCGGGCGCATCGAGGTCGAGCCGCATGTTCATCTTGACCCGGCCGACGGCCGAGAGGTCGTAGCGCTCCGGATCGAAGAACAGCGACTGAAACATCGCCTGGGCGGTATCGAGCGTCGGCGGCTCGCCTGGACGCATCACCCGATAGATGTCGAACAGCGCGTCCTCGCGCGTGAGGTTCTTGTCGACGACGTGCGTATTGCGGATATAGGCGCCCACATTGATGTGGTCGATATCGAGCAGCGGCAGTTCCTTGTAGCCGGCCTCGATGAGCACCTTGAGGTTCTTCTCGGTGATCTCCTCGCCGGCCTCGGCGTAGATTTCGCCGGTCTTCACGTTGACCTGGTCCTCGGCGAGGTAGTGACCAACCAGTTCCAGATCGGTCATGCGCAAGGCCTTGAGGCCCTTCTCGGCGAGCTGGCGCGCGGAGCGCACGGTGAGCTTCTTGCCGGCCTCGAGCACGACCTTGCCGCTATCGGCGTCGACCAGATCGTTGACCGCCTTGTAGCCGCGGAAGCGATTGGCATCGAACGGCACGCGCCAGCCGTCCTTGTGGCGCTTGTAATGCACCTGCCGGTAGAACGTGTTGAGGATCTCCTCGCCGTCCATGCCGAGCGCGTGCAAGAGCGACGTCACCGGAATTTTCCGGCGGCGATCGATGCGCGCGTGGACGATGTCCTTGGCGTCGAACTCGATGTCCAGCCACGAGCCGCGATAGGGAATGATGCGGGCGGCGAACAACAGCTTGCCCGAGGAGTGCGTCTTGCCCTTGTCGTGGTCGAAGAACACGCCCGGCGAGCGATGCATCTGCGACACGATCACCCGCTCGGTGCCGTTGACCACGAAGGTGCCGTTCATGGTCATGAGCGGAATGTCGCCCATGTAGACATCCTGCTCCTTGATGTCCTTGACCGATTTGGCGCCGGTCTCCTGGTCTATATCGAACACGATGAGGCGCAGCGTCACCTTGAGCGGGGCCGCGTAGGTCATGCCGCGCTGCCGGCACTCGTCGACGTCGTATTTGGGCGGCTCGAATTCGTATTTGACGAATTCCAGCATCGACGTGTTGGAAAAATCGGAAATCGGGAACACGGACTTGAATACGGTCTGCAGGCCCTCGTCGGGCCGGCCGCCGACCGGTTCCTTCACCAGCAGAAATTGGTCGTAGGACGCCTTCTGAACCTCGATGAGGTTCGGCATCTCCGCGACTTCCTGAATTTTCCCGAAAAACTTACGAACGCGCTTGCGACCTGTGAACGTCTGCGCCATGCTTTGTCTCTCACCTCGTCGAACCGCCGGGACCGGGACGACTCTCCGGAAGGACGCAATCCATCGCGACCGTCAGGACAGGCGTCGAGCCCGCGCCGTTCATGTATGTATGATTCGGCCCGACACCGAATCGATTAATCGTTACCGCCGCCCGGCGGTCTATGAGGCGATTCCGGGGCATCCCGAAATCACCGTTTTGTGTAGGCCGTGCTCCTCGCCACGCTCGGGCCTGCCCGGACTTTCGCGCACCACCCAAAAGACGCAACGCAACCCTCAAGGAGTACGGCAAGTCGATCGATCGACTTACGGTGCCGCCTGCGTTCCCGGGTCGCGCTTTGCATCCCCGGGGATTTCGCTGAAATAAACCGCGACTATTTCAGCTCGACCTTGGCACCGACCTTTTCCAAGGTCGCCTTGATCTTCTCGGCTTCTTCCTTGTTCACGCCTTCCTTGACTGCCTTGGGGGCGCCTTCGACCAAGTCCTTGGCTTCCTTGAGGCCAAGACCGGTCAAGGCCCGGACCTCCTTGATCACCTCGATCTTCTTATCGCCGACAGCGGTCAGCATGACCGTGAACTCGGTCTTCTCCTCGACTGCGGCGGCGGCCGCCGCCGGACCCGCCGCCACTGCCACCGCGGCAGCCGCCGAGACGCCCCACTTCTCTTCGAGCATCTTGGCGAGGTCGGCAGCCTCGAGAACGGTCAGGCCGGAGAGATCGTCGACAATTTTCTGCAGATCAGCCATTTCAGTGTCCTATCGGTTCGAACCATTCGAGCTTGCAAAGGGCCTCACGCCGCTTCGCTTTTATTGGCATAAGCTTGCACCACGCGGGCGAGCTTCGCCGCCGGGGCATTGACCACCTGGGCGATCTTGGTCGCCGGCGCCTGGATGAGGCCGACGATCTTCGCCCGAAGCTCATCCAGCGACGGCAGCGAGGCGAGCACCTTGATGCCGTCCGGGTTGAGCGCGGTCTTGCCCATCGCCCCGCCCAGGATCACGAACTTCTCGTGAGTCTTGGCGAAGTCGTTGGCGACTTTCGGCGCAGCCACTGGATCACGCGAATAGGCGATCACCGTCGGCCCCTTCAGCAGGGGCACGACCACGGCTGCGCCGGTACCTGCGAGCGCAATCTTGGCGAGGCGGTTCTTCGCGACCTTTACCGACGCCCCGGCCTGCTTCATCTGCCTGCGCAGGTTCTGCATCTGGGACACGGTGAGACCCGAATAATGAGCAACGACCACGACATTGGTGTCCTTGAAGACACCGTTGAGTTCCGCGACCAGCTCCTTCTTAGCCGCTCGATCCACTGCAAGCTCTTTCCGGTTTGGCGGTCCGAGTCTAAGCTCTGGATCCGCCGGTTGCGACCAGCCGCCCTACCCGCTTTGACACGGGACCAGGCGACGCTCATTTGATCCTGCCCCTCACGCGCAGCCTTAAGCCGCACAGAGTTCCAAGGTTCGAACCGGTCGCGGCGCGCCAAACCGACGGCCCTTTACGGTCTCGACCCGTCTATGCAGGACATTAAGCCAAGCCCAAAGCCGAACCAGGCACCTGCAGTCTTGGACAGGACCGCCGATCCGGCTTCGGAGCGGCGGCGCGCCTTCAATCGATGCCACAAACCCTTCTGGCTCTTAGAATAATCCCGCAGGACGTGCTCTAAGAGGTCAGGGCTCACCACATTTTTGAAGGACGCATGAAGGCGCGCCGACGGACTGGGCCGGCGCGCCCACAGGCACTATTTAGTGGATCAAGCGAACCTTGCCAAGCCCTTATTGTGCAGCTTTCGGGGGAAAATCCCCATAAATCCGCACCCTCGAGGCCGGACCGGGCAGCGACCAACCGGCCCACGTCCGGCGCGGCTCTGGCGCGACCGCCAGAGCGCACACGCCGGCTTCAGCTTGCCACAAAGAGCGACGACGGCTCGACCTTTACGCCGGGTCCCATGGTCGAGGAGACCGCGACCCGCTCGATGTAGGTGCCCTTGGCGCCGGGCGGCTTGGATTTCTGCACCGCATCCGCAAAGGCCTTGATGTTTTGCACCAGCTTGTCGGCCGAAAACGATGCCTTGCCGATGCCGGCCTGCACGATGCCGGCCTTTTCCACCCGGAACTCGACGGAACCGCCCTTGGCGCCCCGGACCGCGGTGGTGACGTCCATGGTGACGGTGCCGACCTTCGGATTGGGCATCATGCCGCGGGGGCCGAGCACCTTGCCGAGACGGCCGACCAGCGGCATGAGGTCAGGCGTCGCGATGCAGCGGTCGAAGTCGATATTGCCGCCTTGCACCTTCTCGACCAGATCCTCCGCCCCGACCACATCGGCGCCGGCCGCCCTGGCTTCGTCCGCCTTGGCGCCGCGCGCGAACACGCCGACGCGCACCGAGCGGCCCGATCCGTTCGGCAGGTTGACGACCCCGCGCACCATCTGATCGGAGTGGCGCGGATCGACTCCGAGATTCATCGCCACCTCGATGGTCTCGTCGAACTTGGCGGTGGCGCGCTCCTTGACCATCTTGATGGCATCGTCGATCGAATAAAGCTTCATGCGATCAACGCCTTCGCGGGTCTTTTGCGTCCTTTTTCCGTGCTGGGTCATGGTTCTTACTCCTTGACCTCGATGCCCATCGAACGGGCGGATCCTTCGATCATGCGCATCGCCGCCTCGATCGTGTCGCAGTTCAGGTCCTTCATCTTCTTCTCGGCGATTTCCTGGACCTGCGACTTGGTCACTGCACCGATCTTTTCCCGGCCGGGCGTCTTCGATCCGCTCTCGAGCTTGGCCGCCTTCTTGATGAAATAAGAGACCGGCGGGGTCTTCATCTCAAACGTGAAGGAGCGGTCCTGGTATGCGGTGATCACGACAGGAATCG
>Ga0209068_10000943_pt1 | contig 14826 bp, 16 predicted proteins | sample ColStrG_CSR_2012_FD_187200 | JGI IMG/M metagenome (GOLD analysis project Ga0209068, IMG submission 187200) | Freshwater sediment microbial communities in response to fracking from Pennsylvania, USA - Cold Stream Run_MetaG_CSR_2012 (SPAdes)... | ecosystem: Environmental > Aquatic > Freshwater >... | reverse complement strand
GCTGGGTCCCCGCGACGGCGGCGCCGACGAAGCGGTCCGTAAATACGGCCACATCGTGGTCGACGAGGTCCAGGACCTGTCGCCCATGCAGCTGCGCATGCTGACCCGTCGATCGTTGGCCGGTTCCATGACCGTGGTGGGGGACATCGCTCAGGCGACCGCGCCGTGGGCCCCGACATCGTGGGACGACATCGCCGAGCACCTACCCAGTCGGCGCCCGGCGAAGACGGTGGAATTGACTGTCAGCTACCGGACGCCGGCCGAGGTCCTTGCCGTGGCCAGCCGCGTCCTGGCCGTGGCTGCCCCCGACCTCACCCCGCCCAGGCCGGTGCGACGCACCGGGGTGGAGCCGGTCATGGTCCAGGTGACCGGGGAGCATGGCCCGGCCACGACCGGCGACCTGGCGCGGGCCGTAGCCCGTGCGGCAGCCGACGAGGTCGATGCCGTGCGGCCGGGCCGAGTGGCCGTCATCGCTCCCGACTCGCTCCGTTCGGTACTGTTCGACGCCCTCGAGCAGGCCGGCACCGCGGCCGTCGATGCCCGGGACCTGCGCAAGGGCGGCCTCTCCGAGCCTTTGGTCCTGCTGGCCGCCGACTCGGCAAACGGCCTGGAATTCGACTCGGTGGTGGTCGTCGAGCCCGCGGTCATCGCCGGCGAGACGGCCCGGGGTCTGCGCACCCTCTACGTGGCCCTCACCCGCCCGACCCAGCGATTGACGGTGGTGTCCCTGACCACGCCCCCGACAGCCCTGACTGCGGTCGACTGAGTGCCCCGGGGTCCGGTCGTGGCACCGGCCACGGGTCCTTCCGGTGAGTTGGCCATTCGAGGGCCGGATCGACTAAAACGTAGGCCGTGACTCAGGCACTCGCCGCCGATCCGGCAATCAGCACCCGCCCGCCGCGCCACATCCCCGATAGGCCTCCGATGCTTGCCGTCGGTGTCATCATCTGGCTCGGTTCCGAGGTGATGTTCTTCAGTTCGCTGTTTGCCGCGTTCTTCACCATTCGGGCCCACGCCACCATCTGGCCGCCCCCCGGTGCCCACTTGGACACTGTGCAGGCCGGCATCTTCACCGTCATCCTGGTGGCCTCCAGCTTCACTATGCAGAAGGCCGTGTGGGACCAGGAGCGGGGCGAACGCAAGAGCGCCAAACTCTGGATCTGGATCACCCTGGTGATGGGCACCGTGTTCGTGGCCAACCAGTTCGTCGAATGGATCACGCTCTCCCACGAGGCAGCCACCAACCCCACCCAGACCGCCTTCGGTTCGATCTTCTACATCACCTCGGGCCTCCACGGACTCCATGTGTTTCTTGGACTGGCAGCCATGCTGTTCCTCCTCGCCCGACTTCGGGGTCCGGCCGGCGACCCCGGCGAGACCCCGGTGTTCCAGGGCGTCAGCTACTACTGGCACTTCGTCGATGTCGTATGGGTCGGCCTCTACAGCTGCCTCTTCCTACTCAAGTGATGAGGCGAACCCTGCGGAACGACGTCACGGCCCGCTTGGGCGCGCCTGCCGCATTGGTAGGCGTCGTGGTCCTGTTCGGCCTGGTGGTGTTCTCGACAGGTCAGGCCCGGGCGGATACCGCACCTTCCACGACGGCACCGGCCACCATCTCGACGGTTCCCGGCGCCCAACCCGGCACCGTCCAACAGGTGCCGACGGCCATCAACGCCATTCCCTCTCCGACCGCCGCCGCTGCCGCGAGCTCATCGTCCAACCGGAGCGGCATCATCTACACCGATCTGCCGGCATCCTTCATCGCCCCCGGCCAGGCCCTGTTCCAGTCGAACTGCTCGAGCTGCCACGGCGACCAGGCCAACGGGAAGAGCGGCATAGCCCCCAATCTGTTGGGTCTGGGCGCCGGCACTGTCGACTTCTGGGTATCCACCGGTCGCATGCCGCTGGCCAACACCAGTGCCCAGGCCGTTCGCAAGGCTCCCCGGTTCGACCGGAACGAGACGCTGGAGATCGCCGCATATGTGCAGTCGCTGACCCCGGGCCAGGGTACCCAGGTCCCGCTGGTGAAGACGGCCGGCGCCGATCTCCAGGCCGGCAACACCCTCTTCACCCTCAACTGTGCGGCCTGCCATACCATTTCGGGTGCCGGTGACGCCCTCGTCGGTGGCGCCTATGCGCCGAGTCTGCATCTGGCTACTCCGACCCAGGTGGTCGAGGCGATCCGGTCCGGTCCGGGCAACATGCCCCGCTTCGCCACGGGCAACATCACCGACGCCGAGGCCCGGAACATCACCGCGTACGTGACCGGCGTGCTGCAGCACCCGAACGATTCCGGTGGTGTCGGGCTGGGCGGCATCGGTCCGGTCGGTGAAGGCTTTGTCGGACTCCTGATCGGCGTCGGTGTCCTGATGCTCGTCTGCTTCTGGATCGGAGATCGCTCGTGAGCGACCAAAACCCCAAGAACAACGGCTCGCAACCGCCGGCCACACTCGACGACCCCCACCTCCAGCCGGCTACCAAGAACCCCGAGCGCATGGAGACCCTGGCCGCCGTGGCCATCGTCATCGGCATGCTGGGCTTCGTGGCCTTCATCTGGGCCTACTGGGTCGATGCCAACACCCAATGGCAGGCGGCCGCGTTGACCGTGGGCATGCTGGGCCTGGGTGCGGGCACCATCGCCTGGGGCAAGTACCTCATGCCCCAGGGCCCCTTCGTCGAAGAGCGCCACGACTTCCACTCGTCGGATGCCGAGCGCGAATCGTTCAACGCAGCCATCACCGGGCGCGGTGGCCTCGAGGTCAAGCGCCGGGGCCTCCTGCTCAGCCTGTTCGCGGCGGGGGGAGGGATCATGACGATGGCCCTGCTGATCCCGGGTGTGCGCTCGCTCGGACCGAAGCCGGCCGCGGCGGCGGACACCCAGGCCCCGACGGACAACTCCCTCTTCACCACCAACTGGAAGAAGGGCGCCAAGTTGGTGACCGTGGGCGGCCGTGAGGTGAAGGTCGACGATCTCCAGGTCGGCGGCATCCTCACGGTGTTCCCCCAGGGTCACGAGGGATCCTCGCCCGACCAGGTCGTCCTCATCCGCCTCCAGCAGTTCGGCCAGGTGGAGAAGATGGTGCCCCCGGGTCGAAAGGACTGGACCGTCGCCGGCTACGTGGCCTATTCGAAGCTGTGCACCCACCTCGGCTGCCCGGTCGGTCTCTACCAGGAGAAGACCGAGCAACTGGTGTGCCCGTGCCATCAGTCCATCTTCAACGTCAACGCCGGCGCGGTTCCGGAGTTCGGTCCCGCCCCGCGGCCACTGCCCCAGCTCCCGATCACCGTGGACTCATCGGGCCAGATTTTGGCCGATGGCGGCTTCAACCAGGCCGTCGGCCCCGGATTCTGGGAGCGCCCATGATCGACAAGACGCTCAACTGGGTGGACGACCGCCTTGGCATCGCCAAGGGCGGCCGGACATTCGTCGACAAGATCTTTCCCGACCACTGGTCGTTCATGTTGGGGGAGATCGCCCTCTACTCGTTCGTGATCCTGTTGGGCACCGGTGTCTTCCTGACCCTGTACTACATCCCGTCCGGACACGAGATCGTCTACCACGGGAGCTACATCCCGCTCCGGGGTCAGCACGTCTCGGAGGCCTACGCCTCGTCGGTCGATCTCTCGTTCGACGTACGCACCGGACTTCTGATGCGCCAGGCCCACCACTGGGCGGCCGACATCTTCCTCGGTGCCATCGCTGTACACATGGCCCGGGTGTTCTTTACCGGGGCGTTCCGCAAGCCTCGCGAGTTCAACTGGATCGTGGGGACATTGATGCTCATTCTGGGCATCGTCAACGGCTTCCTCGGCTACTCGCTCCCTGACGACCTGGTTTCGGGTACAGGCATCCGGATCGCCTACTCGATCATCGAGTCGATCCCGCTCGTAGGTTCCTACCTGGGCTTCTTCTTGTTCGGTGGCAACTTTCCCGGTACCGGCATCATCCTCGAGCGCTTCTACATCATTCACGTTCTGATCGTCCCGGCAATCATCGTGGGACTACTGGCCGCACACCTCGGGCTACTGGTCAAGCAGAAGCACACCCAGTTTCCGGGGAAGGGCAAGACCGAACACAACGTGGTCGGCTCTCCGATGTTCCCGACATTCATCGCCAAGACGACCGGATTCCTCTTCATGTCCAGTGCCGTGATCTTCGGCCTCGGCGGCTTCGCCCAGATCAACCCCATCTGGCAGTTCGGCCAGTACCAGCCGTACCAGATCTCCTACGCCGTGCAGCCGGACTGGTACATGGGCTGGCTCGACGGAGCACTGCGGATCATGCCCAGTTGGGAGTGGGTCGGCTGGGGCCACACCATCCCACTCGAGGTGTTCCTGCCCGCTGTCGTCTTCCCCGGACTCATCTTCAACATCCTGATCGTCTGGCCCTTCATCGAGTCGATCTACACCAAGGACCACCGCTATCACAACTTGCTCGACCGACCGCGGGACCGTCCGAAGCGGACGGCGGCCGGTGCGGCCATGCTGACCCTGTTGGGTGCGGTGTTCTTCGCCTCGTCGACCGATGTGATGGCCAACTTCTTCCAGCTTCCGCTGATCGACGTGCTGTGGTTCTTCCGGTTCTTCGTCCCTCTGGCCCCGATCGTGGCGTACTACATCACGTTCAAGATCTGCCACGAGATGATTGCGGCCGAAGGGATCGGCAAGCGCAAGCGGGCCCTCGTGGTCTCCCGGTCGACCGAGGGTGCGTACTCCACGGTCGAGTCGGACGTGCGTCCGGGTGATGATCACGAGGAGCTCGAGGCCATTCCGGTCCCGACCTTCATCGACACCACCGACCCGGAGTTGGCCACGGCCGCCGGCGTCCGCCGGGTCATACGCTAACCGGCACGGCACAGCTGGCGACCGGAGCGGTAGCCTCACCCCCCATGGGCATCCCCGTCGATGCGCTCATCGATCTCGACCGCTACCCGGTGCTGGACGACGACGCCACCGCAGTTGACGCACTCATCGAGAAGGCCCGTCTCCAGTTGCTGTCGACGGGTGCGGTGGAACTGCCGGGATTCCTCAATCCGACCGGCGTCGCCGCCCTGGTGGCCGACGCCGAGGCTCTGGCTCCCCGGGCACACCACTCGGAGGGCGAGGGTACGGCCTATCTCGAGTTTCCTGACTTCAGTCTTCCTGACGGTCACCCCCGACTGACGTGGGGCCACTACGCCGTGGGTGCGGTGCCTTACGACCTGATGCCGGCCGAGTCCCTGCTCCGCCAGGTGTACGAATGGGAGCCGCTCCGGAATCTGGTGGAGAAGATCCTCGACCGGGGGCCCATCTATCGCTATGCCGACCCGTTCGGTGCCCTCAATCTGGCCGTCATGCACGAAGGTGACGAACTGCAGTGGCACTTCGACCAGACGGATTTCGTGGTGTCGCTGGCCATCCAGACCGCCGACGACGGGGGGCATTTCGAGGTCTTCCCGCGCATCCGCACGGCGGACGACGAGTGCTACGACGATGTGTCGGCGGCCCTGGCCGGTACCGACGCGGGTGTCGTCACTCTGCCAATGGTGCCGGGCACGTTGCTGGTATTCGAAGGCCGGAACTCGCTCCACCGGGTGAGCCCGGTCGGCAGCGGCCTGGTCCGACACGTCGGACTGCTGGCTTACGACACGAAGGCGGGAACCATGGGGAGTGAGCTACTCCGCGAAGTCCGCTACGGCCGCACCGAACCGTTCGCCACCGCGCCCGTCACCTGGACGGCGGCGTGAGGGAGTTCGTCACCCAGATCGGCGAGGCCTTCGTCGGTACCGGAGCCGAGGCCGCCCATCTCAACACCGTGTTGGGAGCCAAGGGCGGCCCGGTCGAGACGGCGTGGGTGACCGCTCTGGCCACCCCGCGTGTCGGGCACATCGCATTCGTCACCACTCTGCGTCCGGGTGTGCCGGCCAAACCGATGACCCTGTTCGTCAACAAGGCGACCCTGGACGGTGACGTCCATTCGACCATGACGTGGGGGCCGGGTCAGGCCGGTGTGGCCTCGGGAGTGCTGTGGGCGGTGGCGGACGGGATCATCGCTGCCGACGCGGTCGACGACCTGGTGCTGGTTGCCGCCGTGTGGGTGAGTCCTGCTGCTGTCGACGAGACCCTGGTATACGAGAACAACCGGACGGCCACCCGGGAGGCCCTGGCCGCCGGAGCCCGTCAACTTCCTTCCCTGGACGAGGCCATGGAGTTCCGTGACCGGGCGCTGAACGCCTACTACCTCCCGAAGGGAATCACCTGAGCTCCGGGTAGTGCTGCAGCTTCAGCCTGTTGGACCGCTGGACCATCCCACGTTGACGGTGGAAGTAGGGCGTGTCACGATGCGCCGATAGCACCCACGATCGATCGGAGTCCCGCCATGTCTCGCCTCGAAGGCCGCCGTACCGTCGTCACCGGAGCCGCCAGTGGGATCGGTGAGGAGACCGCACGCCTGTTCGTGGCCGAAGGTGCAACCGTCGTGCTGGCCGATGTCGACGACGAGCGGGGCTCCGCCATCGCCGCCGAACTCGGCGAGCGCGCTCGATACGTGCACGTCGACGTGGCGGAAGAAGGGACCATCGAGCGCGCCATCGACGAGTCGGTGTCGGCCTTCGGGGGGTTGGACTGCCTGTTCAACAATGCCGGCAACCCCGGTTCGATCGGCCGGATCGAGGAAGTGGACATGGCCATGTTCGACCGCACAGTCGGCATCCACCTGCGGGGTGTGTTCATGGGCATCCGGGCAGCAGCCCGGGTCATGCGTCCCCAGGGTCATGGCAGCATCATCAACACGGCCAGTGTGGCCGGGCTCCAGGCCAACTACGGCGGGCACGACTACAGCGCCTGCAAGGCGGCCATCGCCCACCTGACCCGGACCACCGCCAACGAACTGGGTGAGGACGGGGTGCGGGTCAACGCCATCTGCCCCGGGGGGATCGCCACCTCGATCTTTGGACGAGGCGCCGGACTCGACGGGCAGTCCGCCCAGAAAACGGTGGCCGTCATGGAGACCGTCCTGGCCGACGTGGCCCCGATGAAGCGCTCCGGACAGCCCATCGACATCGCCGAGTGCGCCCTGTGGTTGGCCAGTGATGCGTCGAGTTTCGTGAACGGTCAGGCCATCGCCGTCGATGGCGGACTCACCACCGGCCCGACCTACCGGACGTCGAGGGCCCGCACCGAGTCGATGATCGGGATGCTGGCCGACATCGGGAACGCCGAGGCGTAGGCCCTCCTGCCGTGCCCGGACGTCGTCGGGCATGATGGATCGATGGTCGAGCGCGAGGTGCTGCATGGAGGTGTGGGGAACGCAGGCCTGGTGGTGCGAGAAGGTGATCGTGTCTCCCGGCCAGGCACCCCCCGATCGGAGACGATCCAGTCGCTGTTGCGCCATGTCCGGGCGACGGGATTCGACGGTGTGCCGGAACCACTGGGTGTCGATCGACACGGTCGTGAATGGCTGCGCTTTGTAGCGGGAGATGTGCCCTGTCCTCCCTATCCGGAGTGGGCGGTCACCGATGACGCCCTGGCTTCGATCGCTGTGCTCCTCCGCCGCTTCCATGATGCGACGGTGGGGTTCGAACGACATGGCGACCAGGTTTGGGACCTGGAGATGGCTCAGTCCGACGGGGGCGAGGTGATCTGCCACCACGACGTGTGCCTGGAGAACGTGGTGTTCCGGGACGGATTGGCAGTCGCACTGCTCGACTTCGACTTCGCCGCGCCCGGCACGCGCATGTGGGATGTCGCGTGCTTCGCCCGGATGTGCGTGCCGATCGACTCGCCGGAGGACGCCGGCCGGATGCGTGGTTCGGTGGGAGACCCGTTCCACCGGCTGCGCCTGGTGGCCGATGCCTATGGACTGCCACCGGACCGGACCGAATTGGTCGACCTCCTCGGCATGCAGACGTTGGCCGGCGGATGGTTCGTGAAGCTCCGGGTCGACGCCGGTGACGAAGCGTTCACCCGGATGTGGAACGAGACCGGTGGTGGCGAACGGTACGACCGTCGGCGTGACTGGTTCGAAGCACACCGCACCCACTTTCTCGAAGCGCTTCGCCCCTGACTGCTCGCGGACCACGCGACCAGACATCCGCGCCGTCGGGGAGTTCGGGAGGGATGCTCCGATAGGGCGTTGCTATGTCGTCGATGCGGTAGGACTGGCGAAGTAGGTGATGTTGGAGAACGCGCCGACCGCAGGGCCGCCGCATGAGCACATCTGGATCGTGGGGGTCCAGCTGGGGGCTGCAAGTTTGACGATGTCGTGCATGATGGGCGTGCCATTGACCTCGAGTTCGACACTCGTCGAGCCCGGAACTCCTATGGCCGGCGAGCACTGCACCGTCATCTTGTTCGCGCCGGTGCTGTGGATGGACGAACTGTCTCCGGAATCGACACGGGCGGTCCTGTCGCCGATGAACAACTCCACCTCCCACTGTCCGGTGTTGTGAATCATGAACGCGAACTGACGATTCAGATCGGGAGCGATGCAGCCCAGCCCGATACCGTTCGACGTCGCCCCGCTGACGACTGCCACGTCGGCCGACAAGGGCATGTACGGACCGCCGGGAATCGTCACCGGTACGCTCGCCCATTCGGTGTGGTGGGACGAGGAGATGGCCACGGTCACCCCGTTGGGAGCGGGGGCGATGGTGGTGTCGAACTCCTGATTGCGCAAGCTCCAGATGATGGGGATGGCCGCGCCACCGTCGATCGGTGTGCCGAGTTGAATTTGTGTCGCCGGTAATTGCTCGACGGAGGCGTTGTGTCTCTGTACGCCGAGAAATGTCGGGATGGCGATGGCCAGCAGGATCAGGGACAACCCCACGAAGCCGACGATGATCCCGGCCAGGGCCAAACCAGCGCCTTTCTGTCGGCCGTGAGAACGGGCGATCTGGCCCCGGGCCACGAAGCCGAAGACGATGGCGAGGACCGATCCGATGCCGAGTAGGGAGACGAGAGAAAGGACGAGACTGGCGATGGCCAACCCGTTGGTCGATGGCTCTGGAATCGGATAGCCGCCAGGGACGGATCCGTATCCGGGTAGTGGGAACGGACCGGGTGGACCGGGTGGGAAGAGGCCGGATGGCGCCCTCCCGGACCAGATGGACCTCCCGGGCCGCCTGGACCAACCGGAGCGAAGAGCGGAAGGGCGGCAATGGACGGGCCCTGACCCGCAGGAAGGTCCGGCACGGGAACACTCGGGGTCGGCCACCAGAACTCCGATACGGCGGTCTCCTGGGACGGGTGTAACTCGGGTGCGTACCAACAGCCGTCGGAAGCCAACCACCATCCAGGTGCAGGCGAAATATCAGCCACGCTGCACCACTCGAGCAGCACTACCCGTGTCCATGGTGAACCATCGGTCGAGTGGCCTACGAAGTTGAGGACGTCCTCCGTGGAGTCCGGATCCTTTCCGATTGCGGGCACGCCCATTTGAAGGTGGCAGGATCCCGTTTGTCCGACACCTGAAAATTGTCGATCCGGAGGATCTGAATGGCCTGGGTCACGGGAGGTCGACCGTCTGGAACGCAACTCCTTCGCTTGGCAGGATCACTTGCATCTGACCTGGCGTCGACGGAGGACTGAGGACCATGTTCGCATCCAACAACGGTGCGGCAGCAATGGCTTCGGTGTTCAAGACATGGAGAACCGGGCGACGGAGCTGCACGTCAACCGTCACCGGGACAATGAGCCCCGGTTCCGGTAGGCCGACGTCATCGGGCAGCGCCAGCATGTGTTGGAGCTCCACGGTTCGATGGACCGGCCCGAGACGCTCAAAGGGCCCAGACAATTGGCCACCGGCGCCGACAACCACCGCTCGGCACGCTCGGAACCAGAAGTAGGTCGTGGTGTAACGCTTGGCCCCCCGGGTGGTCGGGAGTCGTTCCCCATTGCGAAGTGCGACGAGGGCCCGGTCGTCGGGTAGGGGGCGTAGAGGGCAAAATCGGGGTCGTCGAAGGCGGCCAAGCCCCGGCGTAGGCTCCTCCCGCCTATGCGGGTCTTCGAATATGAGCCGGGTCTGGCGCTCGAGACAGCAAACACCGGGCGCTGGAACGGGCCGCTTGGTGCCCCACCCATCCGGCGGTATGGGGGCGGTGGCACTACCACCGGTCGGCGGGTCTCCATCCGGTGACGAGCATCTCCTTCAATCGCTCATGGTTGACAATCGTCACCACAGGGAGATCCCGATCCTCGGTGGTCGGCCCGAGTCCACCGAGGTGTCCGTCTCGATATCCCATCCAGGGCTGACCACCCGTGCCGCCACGGCGCATCGTCGGGAACGTTTCTAGTGCCACGGGTATCGCCATCCGAGCAATCCGATCCACTGTCTTGAGGCGAAGAGCTGCACCAAGGGGATAGAACACCGGCCAACGCCAGGATTCGATGGAATCGACCTGATCCTTCGACGGATACTCACTGAAGAACGGGTCTGCCAACCGAACGAAATGGCCCATCTTGGCGTGTCGATGCGTGCAGAGTCCGACCGCAAATCCACGATCGCAGATGAAAGTAAAGGCGAGCCCCACGTCACGGCTCGCAACCAAGTCATCCCAATCTGCCATTGCTCCATCTTCCCTCAGACGTAGCGGAGGGTTATCCCAGAAGTGCGATTACATGGGTGATCCGTTGGACCTGGGCTGAGGCCATGGAACCATACTTAGGCGCTCCCGTCGATCTCCCAGAGGAAGCCGTCGATTGGCTCTGGTCGGGATCCAGGGACACTCGCGACCGGCTGACGGCTTAGCGGTCGAGCAGTTGTCTGATCCAATCGCTCTCGGCGGCGGCTGCCACGGTCTTGCCCTTGGCGTCAACATCGTTAGGGCTGGCGCCGTGTTCAAGCAGCAACACGATGATCCGATGTTGTTCCTCCTTGGCCACATCCGACCCAGAGTGGCTCTTGCCCGTATTCTGGACGGCAAGGTGAAGTGGGGTCGAGCCACTCCTGTTCATCAGGAGCGGGTTGGCACCATTGTCGATAAGGGCGCTGACACCGCCAGAGCATCGATCCCTGACGGCTCGATGCAGCGGGGCTACTCCACTCCTGTCGAGTGCGTTGGGGTCCGCTCCGGCATCGATGAGAAAAGTGATCAGCTCGCGCTGCGCAGTTGCATCCGCGCCTGGGCCCCCATCTGCGGCGTAGTGGAGCGGTTCGGCTCCTCTTCGGTTGCGTTGGCGAACGGAGGCACCTTGTTCGACCAGTGACTCGGCCAATCCTTGGTCGCGGGCGGCTGCGGCTACATGCAGTGCCGTGTCCCCGGTGTAGACGTAGTGACGAATGGGGAGGAGGAAAAATGGTCGTGGATCTTGACGACTCGCTCCGACCCGAATGGGAGTCGTGACCAAACCGGGCATTTGATTGAGCAATCGCGAAACGCCGACGTGGTCATGCGAGGCGATCGCTGCGAAGAGCGCGAGCAGCACATCATCTACGTCATCGGATCCTCGACCTGGCTTCGCCACCGCTACAGATTGCCAAATCTAGTTCTCGGGTGCTCTGGTCAGGGATCGGAATGTGTCGACCGCTATGAGGCGAACGCGGATGCAGCACCAGGCTCAGCAGTGTCGGAGATCGAATAGCTCGGCGTCATGCCCCTGCCCCCGAAGGGTGACACCTGTATAACCGGCGGTCAGGGGCACCCCCGGCCATCGGTCTTACGCTGATGCGCTGAGTAATATTTGGCGATGATCCCCACGGGCCATGTCTTTGCCTTCGCGCTCACCGCCGCCGTAATCATTGCGATTCCCGGTCCGAGCGTGTTGTTCATCGTGGGACGTGCTCTCGCGTATGGGCGACGAGCGGCAGTACTGACGGTGGTCGGAAATACAGTGGGAGAGTACGTCCAGGTGGTGGCCGTGGCGTTCGGCATCGGGGCCATCGCTGAGCGATCGGTAGCCGTGCTGACGGTCCTGAAACTGCTCGGTGCGGCCTACCTCATCTACCTGGGCATAAAGACGGTACGGGAGAGGCGATCTCTCCTGACCGCCCTCGAACCGAAGAATCACCTGTCGCATCGGCGGTACTTCTTGCAGGGGCTTGTCGTCGGGGTGACCAACCCTAAGACGATCGTGTTCCTGGTGGCGATCCTGCCACTGTTCGTCGATCACGCTTCCGGTGGTGTGTCGGCTCAGATCCTCGTGCTGGGTCTCGTCTTCTCCGCTATCGCGCTGGCCTTTGACTCACTGTGGGGACTGTTTGCTGGTGCAGCTCGTGACTGGTTCGCAAGCTCACCCAGACGCTTGGAGATGATCGGGGGGATCGGGGGCTTGGCCATCATCGCCGTAGGTGCCCGTCTCGCTCTCACCGGCCGGAAGGACTAATCCCTCGTGAGGGTCAACTGAGTCCTTCTGGTAAAGCGGATCTCGATGCTCCGTCGGCAACCGTTCCCGTGGATCTGACAAGGTTCCTCGGACTGAGTGGATCGCCCGTGTAGGTGCCGTTCCGGGGCCGGCAACTAACGCGAGCACGCGGCGGGCTGGGTGGGTACACCCCGTTCATTTCCGAAGTGCCGCCAATGCCCGCCGCACTTCGGCTACCGCCACTTCTACTCCCCCTGGCAGGCGGGTGCCAGGAGAGGGGCTGGGAATCCAAGGGCGCAAGCGCCGATGGCCACCGACGAAGGCGATCAAGGGCAGGGATAGACCGGACGGACCGGCCGGCCGATCGGAGTCAGGCCAGCTCTGTCAATGACAACGTATTGCCGTCTGGATCGAGGAACCAGGCCACCTGGTCGCCTCCTGGTGTCGTCCAGATTCCCCGATCATCCTGGTCCATACCGTCGTAACGACGGAACGTGACATCGGACGATCGGAGGGAGTCGATCACGGCACCGATGTCGGGTACCTCCCAGCCGGCGATGGTGAATGGCTGAGGTCGGAGTTCGGCCACTTCGGTGAGGCGGATGACGGTCGGTCCGTGCTGGAGCACGACGGCGAAGGGCGATTCCTCGGTTGTCGTCATACCCAGTGTGTCCACATAGAAGTCACGCCCGGACGCGAGGTCGGTCACAGGGATGAAGCCGACGAACGCTCCGTCCCGGAGCGGCCCCGAGGGTGGATTCCGGTCTGTACCCATGCTGGACAACGTAGCGCTGGCCATTCCCCCGGGTGGAGGCGAATGCTGCGGTCGCCCAGCCCTGGTGGCTGCCAGCGGTGGATTCCCGGAGGCAGGTGGGCCGGACTGGGAGCCGATCGCTCCCCGCGTGATCCGGTCGACGGTGCCAGATCCCCGGATCGTCCCTCCGACCATGGCTAGCCTCGTGTCGATGAGTGATGACGCCCGGTCGGAGTCGATGGGCGATCGCCGTTGGATCGTCCGACCTGTTCGAGACGACGAGTTCGCCCCGTGGTCGAACCTGTTCCGTGGCTATGCCGACTTCTATCACTGGGAACTTGGCGAAACACAGGTAACGGCCATCTGGTCCTGGATTCACGTCGAGCATCTGATCGAAGCCCTGGTGGCCGTCGAATCAGACGAATCGGGATTGGAAAGAGGCCCTCTGGTGGGACTGGCCCACCTCCGCACCTGGGTACGACCCCTTCGCGGCACCGTGAACGGGTACCTGGACGACCTCTTCGTCCTGCCCGAACTACGGGGGACCGGCGTCGTGGATGCGATCTTCCGGGAACTCGACGCTGTGGCCGTTCGCCGTGGCTGGCCGGTCATCCGGTGGACCACGGCGGAGGACAATTTACGGGCCCAGAGCGTCTACGACCGCTACGCCAGCCGCACCACGTGGGTGACCTATGACATGGACGTCGGACCCAGCGGCCCCGGCGGGAAGTCATGACACACTGACTACGTGGGGACCGTGACCCGAAACTGTGCAGGCCGCGCCTTCTTCACTTCACTTCTGGTCCTGGCCGCATGCAACTCCACTTCCGGATCGGCACCGTCAACAACGCATGCCAAAGCGGCCGGTATCTCCCGACCCCTGTCGGACCACACGACAATTCCACCCGACTACTTCGGTGGTAGTCAGCGGTTCTGCGCCCGGGCTCCACTTTCGGGCACGATCGCCTATGTCATCCGGACGGACAGGCGCTCCGGCAGTTCGGCCACGCTGAACGTCCATGTCGGTGGCCTGCCGTCGAACAGCCAGACAACCGTCAACTGGGCGAATGGCACAGGTCGCGCCTACGTCGTGGCGAGTGTCGACACCGATGGCAACGGGTCCTCGGTGCAGGCATCGGTCCGGCTCTATCGCCCAGGCGAAGTGCGCGGCGCACGAATCATCCTTGCGCTCACCGATCCTCAGGCCACGGTGGTGGGCACTCTGACTGACTGTTCCTAAACCCTCGGCTGGTTCGATGCCGACACGTCCCGCAGGGCGAGTCCGCAGCGTCAGACGGTGCCGCCGCGTCGGCTCTCCATCACACCGCCGATGACGGCGGACACGCCGAGCGCGATAGCGATGGGTGCCAGCCACAAACCGAAGATGAAGGTCAGGGTGGCGAACAGTGCCGCCATGCCGAGTAGGAACGGCCAGATGCTCGAGCCGGGGAAGGCGTCGATCACGCCGGCGCTGTCGCTCATGGTGGCTTCGGGCAGGTCGCCCTCGAGCGGTGTCATACGACTCGACCACCAGAGGTAGTAACCGCCAGGCAACAGCCCGAGCAGCGCTGACCCGATGAGCATCAGGAAACCGGCGTCCTCGTAGGAGGTGAACCAGTAGAAAAGGGCGATAATTCCGAAGAAGATGCCGATGACACTGAGGATCAGCCCGTTCGTTCTCATGAGTTGGCTCCCACCTTCTGGGCATCGTGCTCTCGCAGCCGCTTGTCTCCGTGGCTCTCGTCCTTACGGTGCTCTGGATGGTTGTAGTCCCATACCGGACGCTCAGAACG
>Ga0209068_10000942_pt1 | contig 14843 bp, 13 predicted proteins | sample ColStrG_CSR_2012_FD_187200 | JGI IMG/M metagenome (GOLD analysis project Ga0209068, IMG submission 187200) | Freshwater sediment microbial communities in response to fracking from Pennsylvania, USA - Cold Stream Run_MetaG_CSR_2012 (SPAdes)... | ecosystem: Environmental > Aquatic > Freshwater >... | reverse complement strand
GGGGTGACGTCGATCCCACGCTGGGGCGAGCGCCCGCTCCATCCGATGGACCGGAACCGCCCCCCGGGCCGCCCTTGATGGCGGTGAGCAGGAGTCCCCGGTAGGCATCGATGGCCAGCAACTCGTCGCGGCCGGTGTGCGTATCGAGGGAAGCCACCGTGTGGGCCACCGCCATGGCGTGCTCGTAGTACGTCGTGGCCAGGTCGGTGGCGTTGCGCCGGTCTACCCCCAGCAAGATCTCGAAGAGATCCGACGTGGACGAGAGCCATTTGGCGGCGCCGGCGGTGGTGCCGTCGGCGCGGAGGGCATCGGGGGTGCCACGGGCGAACTCCGGCCCCAGCCGCCGGCCGAAGGCACCGATCAGCCCCCACAACTCATCGTCGGTGGCCAGGCCGTCGGCGTCGATGAAGCCGCACGACAGGTTGAACGCCTCGGTGATGGCGCTGCGCTCCAGCGCGGCCGGGTCCTGATCCGGCAACGAGGATGTGGCGAGTACCAACGCGTGGCTCACCGCCTCGACGAAGGCGTCGACCGCGACCTCCAGACCGGAATCGATCCTCATGCGCCGGTCAGGCCCTCTCGTCCCGGCCTGACCCGACACCCCATGGCGGCAGGTTAGACGGCCCGACCCCGTGAACCGGGGTAGCACCTGCCACCATGGCGTCGTGACAGGAGCCGCAGTCGAGATCCGAGATCTGCACCACCGCTTCGTCTCGCGGGCGGGAGAGGTCACGGTGCTTGATGGCGTCGATCTCGACGTGGCGGCCGGTGGCTATCTCGCTCTCGTGGGTGCCTCCGGAGCCGGGAAGTCCACCCTGCTGTCGGTGATCGGGGGGCTGGAACCAGCGCAGTCGGGCTCGGTCGTCATCGGTGGCCAGGATCTGGGGGGCCTATCTCGCCGGGAACTGGCCACGTTCCGCCGAGAGACCGTCGGCTTCGTCTTCCAGCACTTTGGCCTGCTGGAGGCATTGACGGCGGCCGAGAACATCGAGCTGGCCTGTTCCCTGGCCCGTGTGGCCCCCGCCGCGCGCCGGGCGAAGGTTCGCGACCTGCTCGAAGCAGTGGGGCTGGCCGACCGGGCCCGCCACCGTCCGGTTGAGCTCAGCGGGGGAGAGCGCCAACGCGTGGCCATTGCCCGGGCGTTGGCCAACGGGCCCAGCCTGGTGCTGGCCGACGAGCCCACCGGGAACCTCGATGACGCCAGTACGGCCCGGGTCGTCACGCTTCTCGAATCGCTCCCCGCCGACCACGGTTGCACGTTGGTACTCGTCACCCACGACCTGGCCCTGGCCGAACGCGCCTCCCGGCGCCTCCGATTGCGCGGCGGCCGGGCCGTCGAGGAGACCGTCGGGGCGTCCACTCCATCGGGCGTCGTTCCATCGGGCGTCGTTCCATCGGGCGTCGTTCCTGCATCCAGCCCCCCCACAGGGCGCGGAATGCAGGAACGAGCTGCTGAGCCGGGGGAGACGCCGTGACGTGGCGAGACGCCATCCGCCTGGCGGCCCGGACGGTCCGGCGCCGGCCCGGGCGCGCCGTGCTCACGGTGTTGGCCGTAACGCTGGCGGCGGCCCTGCTCACCGCCCTGTTGACGATCTCCACCACGGCGGAGACTCGTGTGCTCGAACAACTCAGCAGCGGAGGTCCGCTGGCCGGCATCAAAGTGGCGGCTGCCGCGCCCGACCCGGGCCAGGTCGACCAGGACAACGCCTCGCCCGGGGCGCCCAAGTCGTTGGACGATGCCGCGCTCACCCAGATCAGCGAACTTCCCGACGTTCGCGAGGTGGTTCCCATCGTCAGCTCGAAGGTCTACGTGATCACTCCGGCCCGCGACCGTGACAACCATCGAATCGGACCGTTCGTCGAAGACCTGGTCGGGGTCGATCTCACCAGGGTCAGCCAGTTGCCCATCACGCCGGTGGCGGGGCGATTGCCGTCGCCGGGCGCCACCAGCGAGATAGCGGTCACCCAGGGCTATCTCGAGCGTCTCGGTCTCCAACGCGTGGATGCGCCGCAGGTCGTGGGGACCGCGCTCCAGGTGGCCAGCCCGCAGGTGGTCGCTGATGGCGGCCAGTTCCGGGTTCGGGGGCGGTGGGTCAAGGCCACCATCGTCGGCGTCGTAGCCCAGGAGGCGGGGGACGGACAGTTCCTGGCGTCGGCCGAAATGGTGGCCCAGGCCCGCGACTGGGCCCGGGCCGGCATCGACGAGAGCCGAGACCTGAAGCTGTCCACCTCGCCCTACACGGGTCTGTTCGTGGTGGCCCGGGGGATCGACAACGTGAGCAAAGTGCGAGCGCAGATCACCGCCATCGGATACTCGACCAGCGCTCCCGAGAATCTCATCGCCAGTGTGCGCCGCTATCTCCACGTGGTCGAGATCGTGCTCAGCTCGGTGGGGATCATCGCCCTGGTGGTCGCGGCGCTGGGCATCAGCAACGCGATGTTGGCGGCCGTGCGGGAGCGACGCCGGGAGATCGGCGTACTCAAGGCCATTGGCGCCCGCGATCGCGATGTGTACCGAGTGTTCCTCCTCGAGGCGGGCACGTTGGGGTTCGTGGGCGGTGTCTTGGGCACCCTCGTCGGGTGGGCCATTGCCGAGGCGGTCGGACGCGTAGTCAATGGGTATCTCGCCGCTCAGCGTCTGGTCGGTGTCCAACTCACGCTGCCGTGGACGGTGGTCGTGGGTGGAATCGTGGGCTCGACGCTGTTGGCCCTGCTGGCGGGGACCCTCCCGGCGGTGCGGGCGGCTCGGCTCCCGGCCCGCGAGGCGGTGGGTGGTGGCTGACCCACAGCGCCGATGGGGTGGCGCGTCGGTGGCGGCGATCGGGCGTTGTGTCCTGGTCCTGTTCGTCGGCGTGACGCTGGCGGCGGGTTGCTCATCGAGCGGGGGGTCGACGACCTCGGACGCACCACCGGAGACCAACGCCGGGCCGGGCGTGGTCTACGTGGCCGTGGGAGCGAAGGAGACGAACAACCGTGATCGCGCCGATCTTCAGGACAACTGGCCCCAGATCGTGTTCGCCGAATCCATCCCGTCCGGTGGGATCTATGTGAACCTGGCCACTGATGACGCCACGGTGCAGAGCGCACTCGATGGCCAGCTACCGCAGGCAGCCTCGTTGCACCCGACGATCGCCACGGTCTGGGTCGAATCGTCTGATGCCCGTCTGGGAACGCCGGCGTCGGTCTATCGCCAGAAGCTCACGGCCCTGGTGGACGGGTTGCATGCCGCAGGCGCGACGCAGATTCTCCTGCTCACCCCGGCGACGTCCACGACCGACGCCGGTGGGGACCTGGCCGACTCGGTGGCGCAGGTTGCCAAGGCCACCGGTGCCACCTTGGTGGCGCTCGGGGACGTCTCGGACCGAGCTGATGATGCCGGACAGCGGCGTATCGCCGACTCGGTCTCGGGTGCCCTCCGAGGGAGCTGACCGGTAACCTCCTGCGGTGGCTGATCCTGAGATTGCCGAACGTGCCCGGCCGGTCGATGCGCCGTTCGACGAGCCTCTGGACGACTCCATCGCCGAACTCGGCCGCCGGGCCAAGGCCGCATCCCGCGTGCTGGCTACTGCATCGACCGCGACAAAGGACGACGCCTTGCGCGCCGCGGCAGACCTCCTGGTGGCGCGGGCCGGTGAGCTGCTCTCGGCCAACGCCATCGATGTGGCCCGGGCCACGGACCAGGGGTTGACCGAGACCGTCGTCGATCGCCTGCGCCTGACGGCCGCGAAGATCGAGGCCATGGCTGCCGGCCTGCGTCAGGTGGCGGCTTTGGCCGACCCCGTCGGCGAGGTGCTCGACGGTTGGGTTCGGCCCAACGGTCTGCGGATCCGCCGAGTGCGGGTGCCATTGGGGGTGGTGGCCGTCATCTACGAGAACCGGCCCAACGTGACGAGCGATGCGGCCGGTCTGTGTCTCAAATCCGGCAACGCCGCGTTCCTGCGCGGATCGTCGGGGGCCATCGCCTCGAACATCGCGGTCTCGAACGTGTTGCGCGACGCCATCGGCTCGGCCGGCTTGCCCGCCGATTCCGTCATCCTCGTCACCGACACGAGCCGCGAGGCGGCGGTGGAGTTCATGCAGCAGCGAGCGTCGATCGACTGCCTGATCCCGCGGGGTGGACCGTCGCTGATCCGCTCGATCCTCGAACACGCCACCGTGCCGTATGTCATCGACGGTGACGGCAACTGCCACGTCTACGTCGATGAGTCCGCCGATCTCGACATGGCGCTCGACATCGTGGTCAACGCCAAGACGCAACGACCTTCGGTGTGCAACGCGGCCGAATCGCTCCTGGTGCACCGAGCGGTGGCGGGTCGATTTCTCCCGGAGCTCGGCGAGGTGTTGTCCGAGGTGGAGTTGCTCGGTGACGCGGACACCCGGGCGCTCATCTCGCGGGCGGGGGTGGCCGACGATGAGGCCTATGCCACTGAGTTCTTGGACCTGACGATGTCGGTGAGGGTGGTGGATTCGCTCGATCAGGCGATCGAGCACGTGAACCAGTTCGGCACTGGCCACAGCGAAGCCATCGTGACTCGCTCGCTCGAGGCGGCCGAGCGCTTTACCGCGGAGGTCGACGCCGCCGCCGTTGTCGTGAATGCCTCGACCAGATTTGTGGACGGCGAGGAGTTCGGGTTCGGAGCCGAAATCGGTATCTCGACCCAGAAGCTCCACGCCCGCGGCCCGATGGGCCTGCGCGAGCTCACCACGGCCAGGTACGTGGTCAACGGCACCGGCCAGATCCGCACCTGACGTTCTTATCTGCCGAACCGGCGTAGGAAGTGGTCGCCAGGGCGACCACTTCCTACGCCAGAACGGGGGGTGTTCTTGACCGGGCGGTCAAGGCGACCGGTAGGGTGTCGAAATGGAATACCGCTTCGACAGCGTCGACGACGTTCGCACCCGGCTGAAGGGCGCGGACTACCTCTCCGATGAAGGCACAGCCGGGGTCGTGTACCTCGGCGATCGGCTGCAGAAGCCGGTCTTGGTGGAGGGTCCGGCCGGCACCGGCAAGACCCAATTGGCCAAGTCGGTGGCCGAGATCACCGGCGCCCGCCTCATCCGGCTCCAGTGCTATGAGGGACTCGACGAGTCGAAGGCGCTGTATGAGTGGAACTACAAGAAGCAGCTCCTGCGCATCCAGGCCGAGCGCAACAACGAGACCAACTGGGAGGAGATCGAGACGGACATCTTCTCCGATGAGTTCCTCCTGACCCGCCCGCTGCTCGAAGCGATCCGAGCGGAGGAGCCCGTCGTGTTGCTGATCGACGAGGTCGACCGGGTCGAGGTCGAGACCGAAGCCTTGTTGCTGGAGATCCTGTCCGATTATCAGGTGTCGATCCCGGAACTGGGCACGGTGACGGCCAAGCAGATCCCCCTCGTGTTCCTCACGTCGAACAACACCCGAGAACTGTCGGAGGCCCTCAAGCGCCGGTGCCTCTTCCTGCACATCGACTATCCCGATATGGAACGGGAGAAGGAGATCGTGCTGACCAAGGTGCCGGACATCACCGAAACCCTGGCCGACCAGGTGGCCCGCATCGTGCGCTCGATCCGCCAGCTCGAGCTGAAGAAGTCGCCCTCGGTGTCGGAGACGTTGGACTGGGCCCGCACCCTCGTGCTGCTCGGCGTGGAGTCGGTCACCGAGGCCGACGCGGTCGACACGATCAACATCTTGTTGAAGTACCAAAGCGACATCGCCAAGGCGGTCAAGGAGTTGTCCGACGACAAGGGTGGCCAGCGCCGGGGCCTCGGCAAGGTCGGGCCGTAGCCCATGTCCACCCGTCCCCCTTCCGCCCGTTCGCCGCGATGACCGACACCGTCGTGCCCGGTGCCGACCCGACGTTCGTCGGCGGCCCCATGCTCGAGCTCTTGGCCGGGTTCATACGCGAGCTGCGCGAGGCCGGACTGCCCGTGAGCCTCACCGAGAACCTCGACGCCATGGAGGCGGTGCGCCACATCCCGCTGGAGGACCGAGAGGCGTTCAAATATGCCCTGGCCGCCACGCTGGTCAAGAACAACACCCACTGGCGGGCCTTCGAGACGGTGTTCGAGGTCTACTTCTCGCTGCGAGGCCGTCAATACGAGTTGAGCGACGAGTTGAGCGATCTGTTCGGCCCGGCTGAGGACGAGGACGGCCAGGATCCCCCCGAGGGCATGGACGGCATGCGCGGGTCCGGCGGCGGCGGCGAGGCCCTGTCACCGGAAGAACTGGCCGAGATGCTCTACAAGGCGCTCATGGAGGGTGACGAGGCACTGATGCGGGCCCTGGCTCGCCAGGCGGTCAAGCGCTATGCAGGTATGGAGCCGGGACGTCCCGTTGGCGGCACGTACTACCTGTACCGCACGCTCCGGAACCTGGATCTTGATGCCGTGCTCGACAAGCTGATGCAGCAGGCCAAGGCGGACGCGCCCGACCTCACCCGGCTGGAGGAGCGGCTCGAGCGCGACGAGTACGAGACGCGCATCGAGCAACTCAAGAAGGAAGTCGAAGCGGAGATCCGCCGTCGTCTGGTGGCCGACCGCGGGGTAGAGGCCATGGCCAAGACCTTGCGCAAGCCGTTGCCCGAGGACGTCGACTTCATGCACGCCAGTCGCGAGGAGATGGTGTCGCTCCGCAAGGCGATCTACCCCCTCACTCGCAAGCTCGCCGTACGGCTGGCCCGCAAGCGCCGCCACGGTCGCAAGGGCCCGCTCGACTTCCGCAACACGGTGCGGCACTCGCTCAGCTATGGCGGTGTGCCGGCCGAACCGAAGTTCCGCTACCCCCGCCCCACCAAGCCGGAGATCTTCGTGATCGCCGACATCTCAGGATCGGTGGCGGCATTCGCACGCTTCACGCTCCACCTCGTGTACGCCATCTCGGGCCAGTTCTCCAAGGTGCGGGCCTTCGTGTTCATCGACGGACTTGATGAGGTGACGCGCTTCTTCGAAGGCGTCGACGACATCGCCGAGGCGGTGCACCGGGTCAACACCGAGGCCGACGTCGTTTGGGTGGACGGGCACTCCGATTACGGCCACGCCTTCGAGGTGTTCTGGCAGCGCCACGGTCGCGAGGTCACCTCCAAGACGACGGTGATGATCCTGGGCGACGCCCGCAACAACTACCACGCGTCACAGTCGTGGATCATCAAAGAGATGCAGAAGAAGGCGCGCCACGTCTTTTGGCTGAATCCCGAGCCGCGGAGTTACTGGGACACCGGTGACTCGATCGTGGGGGAGTACGGGATCCATTGCGACGGCACCTTCGAGTGCCGCAACCTCCGTCAGCTCGAGAAGTTCGTCGACCTCCTCGCCTGACCGTGATTTTGGGGCCGGCGCAGCGTCAGCCGGGGGCGGCGGGGAAGCGCAGGTCACTCCGACCCACGGGGGGCACGCCGGTGGCCCCGTTGGGCTGACCCTCAATGAGAAAACGCACCTTCGTCACCTGAGGAAACTGCGTCAGCGTGTAGACGACCTGGGCGACCTGGGGCCGAGTGTCTTTGGTCTCGAACTTACGGTTGAAGTCGACGGTGGCCACGCCATCAGCATCGATGGTCAGCGACTGCACATCGACGCCCTTCTCGATCGCCGTGCCCGCCCCGAAGGCCGCCTCGTCGGGGGAGGGACCGGCTACCAACTGGTCGAGGGTGCTACGCACGGGGTCGGGTCCGTCGGCCCTTGGCCCACCCGGCGTCACGGTGCCCCCCACGATCCACCAGGGTCGGTTCCTGGCCGCGGCGGGGGGACCTGGCGGGATCGTGCTGCTCACGGCCGCTGTTTGAGCCGTGCCGGCAGCATCGGGGGAGGGCGACGACGACGAGCAGGCGGCCGCCATCGCCAAGAGCACGGCCAGCGCCGCCGTGAGCAGGAGTCGTCGAGGCACCGGTGTAGTCAAGCACCCCGCTCACCGGTTCCGGTGGCGCTGGGTGACTCTTGGAGGGGTCGTAGTGCCACAGAAACGGGAGGGAACGCAGGCCGAGTCAGGGGATCGTTTCGACGATGTCGTCGAAGGGGGCGAAGAGCGCCGGCTTGTTGTGCTCCTCGCGCACGAGGATGCCGAGGCGGCGGCTCCGGGCCAGCAACTCCCGGGCCAGGCGACCGGGCCACGGCCGGGGCAACAGCTCGGGCGGCAGCAATGGGTCGCTGCTGAAGCATTCCTGGAACTTGATGCCGATGACCAGCGACCCGGGAAGGAAGTCGGCCTCGGCCAGGCGCTCTTTGTTTCGTCGCATCCGGTCGAGTTCGTCGGGGACGCCCTGGTAGATGTCGACGAAACGTTGATAGCGGGCGGCCACCGCATCGATGGGCCACAACCGGGCGGCGACAGCACGCGGATCGCGTTCCCCGCCGACGTCGAGCTCCTCGGTGGCGGCGAGTGTGACGTTGTCGAGCACCCGCAGCCGTTCGGCCTCGGCCACGACGTCCTTTTCCCAGCGATGGGGGGAGACATACAGCCCGTTCTGAATGGCGGCTCCCCCCAGGTTGAGGAGGTGGTCGCGGAACGCATCGCGGGCCGCCCGCTTGGCCTCGGGAATGGCAAAGGCCACCAGATGCCAGGTGCGGTCCCAGCCGCGACCCGCGGCATCCTGCGCGTAGGCCAGACGGGTGCGTTCCATGCTCGATCCGAGGGCGCGCATGCCGGCCTCAGAGGCCCGGTAGATGGCGTCGCGTCCGTCGCCCTCGCGGGTGAAGAGTCCTTCGCTCACCAGGCGGCGGAGACAGGATCGCACCTGATCGGCGGTCAGGCCGCAGGCGTCGGCTACTGGGTGCAGCTCGGCGGCGACGATGGTGCCGTCATGATGGGCCATGCCCAGCACCAAAACACGGGTCGGGATCTCGACGTCGGCGACGGGCAGGCGTGCGGTCGTTTCGTCCACGATCGCAACTGTTCACGACCGACCGGCCCCGGTCAAGCGGGGCATCGCCGGCGAGCGGCCACCCACTACATCGAGTGGAGTCCGCACTCCGTCTTGTCGCGGCCAGCCCATCGACCGGAGCGGGGGTCGTTGGGATCGGTGGTGGGGACGGTGCACGGCATGCAACCGATGGAGAGGTAACCCTGACTGATCAGCGGATTCACCGGAACATCATGGTCGGCGATGTAGCCAGCGACATCATCATCGGTCCACATGGCGAGCGGGTTCACCTTGATCAGGCCGCGCAGGTCGCGGGCGACGAGCGGCGCCTTGACCCGCGCGTCAGCCTCGCTGCGACGCAAGCCACTCATCCAGGCGGACTTTCCCAGCAGGCCCCGATCAAGCTGGCCCACCTTGACCGCCGAGCAGCAGTTCTCGGGATCGACCTTCCACAACTCCTCGTTCTGGCGGGCGACCGTCATGATCTTCATGTTGAGGCCATACCTGCGCCGCACTTCCTCGACCGTCTCGAGCGTCTCGGGAAAGTGGTAGCCGGTGTCGATGAAGACGACCTCGATGGCCGGGTACACCTGAACGGCAAGGTCGATGAGCACGGCGTCAGTCATCGACGCGGTCAGGGCCAGGTGAGGAGCGAAGTTGTCGACGGCCCACTGAATGACCTTGGTGGCCGGCAGGCGCTCGAACTCGATGCTCAGCTCAGCCAGTTCGGCGTTGGTGAAATCCTCGGGGGATTTGGGCTGGCTGTCGAAGCCATCACCGCCAGCCCCGGTGAACACGGTCGTGTTGGTCATGTCGCGCACTCCGACTCGCCGATTTCCGCTACGTAAGGTCCGGTCTCGCCGAAGTCGACGTAGTACTCGGGGGCAACATCTGGGGTGGGGAAGAAGTCGAGATCGCGCAGCGTGTCGGCGATGGTCTTGACCCCACCCGATCGCTCGATCCAGCCTCGGAAGTCCTCCCCGGCCAGTCGCTGTTCGGAGAACTGCCTGACCACTCGAACGGTGGCCTCGGGGGCATTGCGGGCCGGCAACCGCAGGGCCTTCTTGCCGAACTCCATCTTCTCCTGGCCGACGTAGCCGCCCAGCAGCATCTGGTAGCCGGGGGCGGACACTCCGTTGGCTCGTCGTTCCGCTCCGAAGAAGCCGATGTCGACGGCGTGGTGCTGGCCACACGAGTTGGTGCACCCGGAGATGTTGGTGCGGACGCCGCCCACCTCGGCCAGCCCAGCTTCCTCCAGGGCCACGCCGATAGCGTCGGCCAGGCCTCGGGATTGCGTCACGGCCAGATTGCAGGTGTCGGCCCCGGGGCAGGCGACCACGTCGCGTGCCAGTTCGGCTCCCGGCTCGGCCATGCCGATGGCCTCCAGTCGGGCGTACAGGGTCGGCAGTTGGGCCTCGGTGAGGCCCCGGAAGGCGATGTTCTGGCGGTTGGTCAGCCGTACCTCGAGGCCCAGCTCGCGGGTGGCCGAGGCCAGGGCCCGGAACTGGTCGGTGGTGATGTCACCCAAGCGGGCATAGGCCATGGCCGAGACCGTGCCCTTGGCCACGCCCCGCACCACGTTGGCGTCGACCCAGCGCTCGTAGGGCTTGGTGCCGCGCAAGGCGACCGGCGTGCCTTGACCGATGGCAGTGGGGGTGGCCCCAGCGGCGAGGCCGGCAGCGGCGTCGCCCAGTTTCTGCACGATCTCGGGGATACCGCCCGGCCAGCTCGAACTGGCCAGCAGGAACTTGCGCGTGTTCAGAACGCGGCGCCGAAGCTCATCGATCCCGAGCTCGTCGACGACCCACTTGAGCCGGGCCCGCAGCTTGTTGTCGCGGTTGCCGGTCTGCTCGAAGACCCGAAGCACCGACTCGATGGTGGGAAGCAGGTCTTCTTTGGCGGTGAAGTCTTCGAGGCTGAGCGCCGGGTGTGGGTTGGCACCCAGGCCTCCGGCGACGAACACCCGGAAGCCCTGCTCGCGTGTCCCATCTTCGAGCGTGCGGACGGTGGCCACCACGCCGACGTCGTTGAACATCGCCTGGCCGCAGTCGGTCTCGCATCCGGAGAAGTTGATCTTGAATTTGCGCGGGAGTCGCTGGGCGAACGGGTGGCGCAGGAAATGCTGGAACGAGGCTTCGGCCCACGGGCTCACGTCGAAGGCCTCGAAGGGGCAGGCCCCGGCCAGGTGGCACGCCATCACGTTGCGGACGGTGTCGCCGCAGGCCTCGCGAGTGGTCATCCCGACTGAGGCCAGGAGCCGCATGACCTCGGGGATGCGCTCGAGTTCGATGAAGTGGAACTGGATGTTCTGGCGGGTGGTGATGTGGCCCCAGCCCCGCGAGAAGGTCTCGCTGATGTGGGCCATCATGTCGAGCTGCTCGGCGGTGATGGAGCCGTAGGGCGCCTTGATGCGGACCATCTGGCTGTGGCCGCCTTGGCGCTGGCCGTAGATGCCGTTGTTGAGCCGGAAGACCCGGAACACGTCCTCGGCTAGATCCCCGGCCAGGTAGCGAGCCATCTGCTCTTCGAACTTGGCGATGTCCGTGGCAGATTCGACGTCGATCTCTCGTTGCAGCATCACGGCCTCTAGGGAGAAGGGCACGATCGGAATCGAACGTCAATAACCGACTAATCCGATCGGGTATTCCCCCTTTGTAGCAAATCCCGAGTGAATCCCTCAAGAATTCGGCCACGTGCCATGTGGCACATCCGGAGCTGGTCTCAGCTGCGAAGGAGATCGGCGACGCGAAAAGCGAGGTCGAGAGACTGGCGGGCGTTGAGTCGAGGGTCGCACATGGTCTCGTAGCGGGTATCGAGATCGGCGTCCAGGATCTCCTCGGCGCCACCCAGGCATTCGGTCACATCGTCGCCGGTGAGCTCCACGTGTACGCCCCCCGGCCAGGTTCCGGCGTCCCGGTGCGCTCGAAAGAAGCCACCGATCTCGGCGAGCACCGCGTCAAAGTGTCGGGTCTTGCGCCCACTGGGAGCGGTGAAGGTGTTGCCGTGCATCGGGTCACAGGCCCACACGACGGGATGCCCGGCGTCTCGTACGGTGGCCAGGAGCGGGGGGAGTGCCGTGTCGATGGTCTCGGCGCCCATACGGGAGATGAGGGTGAGGCGTCCTGGAACTCGTTCGGGGTTGAGCACCTCACACAGGGCCACCACCTCGTCGGGGGTGACCGTTGGTCCGACCTTGCACCCCACGGGATTGCCGACGCCGGCCAGGAACGCCACATGGGCCCCGTCGATCTGGCGGGTGCGGTCGCCGATCCACAACATGTGCGCGGAGCAGTCGTACCAATCCCCGGTGAGGGAATCCTGGCGGGTCAGTGCTTCCTCGTAGCCGAGAATGAGCGCCTCGTGGCTGGTCCAGAAATCGACGTTCTGCAGGCGCGCCTCGGCCTGAATGTCGACGCCGCAGGCCTTCATGAACCGAAGGGCACGGTCGATCTCGTCGGCCATTGCCTCGTAGGTCCGGCCCTCGTTGGAGGTCGCCACGAACTCTTGATTCCAGGCGTGAACCCGGCTCAGATCGCCGAAGCCACCGTTGGTGAACGCTCGCAGGAGGTTGAGTGTGGCTGCCGACTGCTGGTAGGCGGTCAGCATGCGTTCGGGGTCGGGGCGGCGGGCCGCTTCGTCGAAGGCGATGTCGTTGACGATGTGACCCCGAAACGAGGGCAGCTCGACGCCGTTGATCGTCTCGGTGGGCGACGATCGGGGCTTGCCGAACTGGCCGGCGATGCGCCCGACTTTCACCACGGGGACGCCGGCCGAGTACATGAGCACGACGGCCATCTGCAGGATCAGTTTGAGTTTGTCGCGGATGGCGTCGGCGGAGAATGCGTCGAAGGACTCGGCGCAGTCACCGGCCTGGAGCAGGAAGGCCTCCCCGTTGGCCACCTGGGCCAGGCGTTGCGTGAGGTTGCGCGCTTCGCCGGCGAATACCAGCGGGGGCATGGTGGCCATCGACTTGAGGACGCGGTCGAACTCGGCCTGGTCGGGCCACTCAGGCTGTTGGCGTGCCGGCCGGGCGCGCCATGCGTCAGGACTCCACGATGGGTTCACGGGTCACCACGTTTGCCGGTCTGCCCGGGAGGCGCAAAGCCATTGTCGGCTGGCCTTCGCTTTGCCGGGGGCGAAGGCCAGCCGGCCACGGTCGGGTCGGGGAGTCGGGGGGTTGGTCAGGCGGCGTCGATGCGGTCCGCTGCTTGGTCGCGCACGGCGCTCACGGCTCGCTTGACCAGACGACGAGCGGCTTCGGCGGTGACGCCGAGTTCTTCGCCGACTTCGCGATAGCTGCGCTTGCGTCCGTCGTGCAGACCGAAGCGCTGTTCGACGGCGTACTTGGCCCGGGGGTCGAGTACGGAGAGGAGATCGGTGACCATCTCCTCCTCGGCGCGGGCCATGACGAGGGCCTCGGGCCCGGGCTTGGCGTCCGGCAGCAGGTCGATCAGCTCGTTGCTGTCATCGTCGCCGATGGTGCGGTCGAGCGAGGTGGGGGTGGTGAGGCGGTGCAGTCGGGCGTGCTCATCATCGAGCTCGTCGCCGTCACCGGAGACCTGGCGGAGTGCCGCCCGCAGGCTGGCGGAGCGATCGCCGGGGAGGCGGACGAGCGATGCCTTCTGGTCGAGAGCCCGGCCGATGGCCTGGCGGATCCAGAACGTGGCGTAGGTCGAGAACTTGAAGCCCTTGCGCCAGTCGAACTTGTCGACCGCGTGCTCGAGTCCGAGGTTGCCTTCCTGGATGAGATCCAGGAGTTCCATACCGGGCGGGAGCGGGTAGCGGCGGGCGACGCTCACCACGAGCCGGAGATTGGCTCTGATGAAGCGGTCCTTGGCCTCCGCGGCGAGGCGCACTTCGCGTTGGAGCTCGCGGCCCCGCTCGCCGGCTTCGACGCGGGCCGCGGCGTCGCGACCCTTCTCGATGACCTGGGAGAGCTCACGCTCCTCCTGGGCGGTCAACAGGGGCACGAGACCGATTTCGTTGAGGTACTGGCCAACTGAGTCGCTCATGGCTTTTCTGCTCCAGCAAGAGCTGCGGGGCCGGGGGGCCCGTGCTCCCAATCGAGGGTGTGCATCTCGGGGGCCGAGATGGCCTGGCCGCAAGCGGCACAGGAATGACAATCAGGTAACCCCGCCGAGGGGTCCGGCGATTCCGGATATGACGGTGACTTCGGTCACTCGGGGTTGTGGTCTGGGCTCGGCGCTGCTTATTGGGGGTCCGCGCGTCCTGGTCACCGGGCGCGGCGCGCCGGCCGCGACGGGCCAGCGGGTGCCACCTCATAGACTCCCTCGGTGACTACTGGTTCGGGTGAGCGCCTGGGCATCCTCGGCGGCACGTTTGACCCTCCCCATGTTGGCCATCTGGTGGCGGCCGTCAACGTCCGCCATGCCCTCCGGCTCGATCGCGTGCTGTTGACCGTCGCCCATGAGCCATGGCAGAAGGTCGGCACCCGGCCCCTCAGCCCGCCTCAGGACCGCTTGGCCATGGTGCGTGCGGCAGTGGAGGGGGTTGAGGGTCTCGAGGCCAGCGACATCGAACTGCACCGGGGTGGCCAGACGTTCACCATCGACACGATCCGCCAGCTCCTCGACGAGGATCCCTCCCGGGAGCTCTTCGTCATCGTCGGTCACGATGCGGCCGTGGGTATGCCGACGTGGGAACGGGTCGACGAGATCCGTTCGCGGGCCAACCTGGTGGTGGTCGAACGGCCCGGGGTGAGTGGGTCCCTTCCCGACGGTTGGCGCTTCGACCGGGTGGAAGTGCCTCGACTCGAGGTCTCCAGCACGGACCTGAGGGCCCGAGCCGCCGATGGCCGTCCCCTCGACTACCTGCTGCCGGAGCGGGCGATTTCCTGTCTCCGGGAGCGTCGGCTCTATCGTGAAGGATCATCATGAGCGCGCCCCTGCTGATTCCGACGTGTGACAGGAGCACCGCGCCGTCGTGACTGCTCCCACCAACCAGGCTCCTTCGCAAGCTACGAAGTCCGAGGCACCGTCACCCGGCCCC
>Ga0209068_10000941_pt1 | contig 14848 bp, 11 predicted proteins | sample ColStrG_CSR_2012_FD_187200 | JGI IMG/M metagenome (GOLD analysis project Ga0209068, IMG submission 187200) | Freshwater sediment microbial communities in response to fracking from Pennsylvania, USA - Cold Stream Run_MetaG_CSR_2012 (SPAdes)... | ecosystem: Environmental > Aquatic > Freshwater >... | reverse complement strand
GAAGCGGCCACGCCGACGCAGCAGGTATACGCCTGATGCGGCAAAGACGATCCAGGCCACCAGCCACCAGAGCGGCGGCCGCCAGGCGTAAACACCGGTAGAGATTCCGGCGGCAAGGGCGAGGGCAGCCCAGAGCATCGGCTGTCGCCCGCCTGCGGTCCGCGGTGAAACTGGACCCGTGTTGGCCGGTGGACTCACAGGTCACGCGGGAACAGCCGCCGCGGGCTGTTCAGTCGGGCGAAGCTTGACTTGTTTGCGGCAAATCGTCGTGGAACGTCGCTCCGCCGGACAGCCGAGAACCAGCCCTGAGCGAAGTCGAACGGGGGCTGCCCCCACGTGGGGGCGCTCGCACTAACGGACCAGATGAAATACGCTTTCCAGGTGGTATGTTTGGGGAAACAGGTCCACCAGGTGCGCTTCCTCCACCTGGTATCCGGAAGCGAGCAAGCGGCCAAGATCGCGGGAGAGCGTGGCTGGATCGCACGAGACATAAGTGATGCGAGGCGCGTTCAACTTCACCAGGCCGCGGATTACCTTTTCCCCCAACCCACTCCGCGGCGGATCTACGACTACCAACCCAGGGCGCAATTTGCCCGCCGCATTTTCCAGATACTGCTCCGTGGTGGCCCGAACCGCTTTCACGTCCGCGGGCGAATTGTATAGCAGGTCGGCATGAGAAGTCGGTGATGACTCGACCGCAATCACACGTTCAAATTCCCGATTTAGAACTGAGGAGAAAAGTCCCACGCCCGCATAGAGATCGAGAGCGGTCCCGTGGGTGCCAGCTGTCCTGCGGGCATCTCGCCCATCGCCCTGTTTGCCTCCGGCAACGATGTTCACCAGTTCATCCGTAAAATGGCGATTCACCTGAAAAAACGCTCCCGCGCTGACACGGTAAGAAGCAAGTTTGGTCGTGTAAGTGAGGTTGTCAACGCCGCTGACGGCACGACGCGGCGGGTCATTATGTCTTTCCGCCTTAGAGGAATGGCCTCCGAAGAAAACCAAACCCACAATATCGGCCACGGTATTCCTAAGTTCTGCCGCGAACTTTTCTGTCGCGTTAGTGATTTCCGCCGCGCAGAAGATCTCTGCCAGAAGTTTGGTGTCATCGGCATTGGCGAAAAACTCGATTTCCCGAATTGCGGACGGTATTCGGCCCGCGCGTCCTAGTTTCCACATAGCTTCGATCGCCCGGTTGATCGATGGCGAACTGATGGGGCACTCCTCCACCGGCAACAGTTCGTGGGAATTGAATTTGAAATATCCCAGCGCGAATTCCGGCGCGCCCTGGACTTGAAGCCGGGTACGATTGCGATAATTCCATGGCGGCGAGGGATGGATTTTCAGTTCAGTGTCAAGTTCGAGCTTCGCGATGCGGCGAAGGTTTTCTCTTAGGATCGCCGCTTTGATCTCGAGTTGATGTTCGTAGCTGGCATGCTGATAGTGACATCCGCCGCAGTTCTGAAAGTACGGGCAGCGCGGCGAGATGCGCCGGGAAGAAGCCTCGAGAATTTCGTCGGCATAGGCACGGGCAAAGCTGGGCTTCTGTTCGCCCAGCGTCGCCTCGATCTCTTCGCCGGGCAGAACAAACGGGACGAACACAGCCTTGCCGGGGCCACGGTCATCAGCGGGTAAGCGCGCGAGGCCTTCCCCGCCGTAAATCAGTTTTTCGATGGTGAGTTGCAAGACTCGATTCTACAGACCGGGAATGGTCACGTGGGGACAGTCAGGATGCAATGTAGCGACGGGCGTCCCGCCCGTCCCACGACGCGTTCCGGACGGGCGGGGACGCCCGTCGCTACATTGAACCACTGCGACCTACCCCAGGTTCACATATAGAACAGACTCAATCGCGGCAACCCGTACTTCTCCAACAACCGCTTGTGGATGTACTGCTTCTGCAGTTGATCGATCTGCGCAGGCGGCATTTTGCGGCGGTAGGGCGCCAGTTCGCGGTCAACCTCGGCGCGCACGGTAACGATTTCTTCGTCGGGCGTGGCCGCCAGCAGCACCGCGAACAACTTCTCCTCCAGTACCGTGAGGCGGCGCTCTAAATCTTCCAGCCGAGGTGCCGCGCTTTTGCTTTCCATTTCTGAAGCGAGTTCACGAAGCGTGCTGGCCGTCTCGCGAGTCAGCGCGATTCCTGAAATGCCGGGACGCTCCGGCAGCCGGGTGGTGAGAAGGTGGTCGGCGCTCCGGCGCAGGAAAGCCACGATTTCGACAGTCTGAAATCCCGCCGTCGTGTCACTTTGTTTCTTACTGGATGCGCCCACGGCCGCTTCCTTCATCTCTTCGGCCGCGGCGAGCACTTCCTGCGCGCAATACGCCAGGCTGTTCACCTTGCGTTTGGAGGGACGCTTCTCGTAGCGCTCAAAAGCTCCGTCAATGCCGCGCAACACGGCTTCGAGCGGAATGCCGGCATCCTTCCAGGTTTCTATCAGAGCCCAATCCAGCGTGGAAAGCAGCAGGATTCCGCCCCGGCGTCCCTGAAAGTGTTCTTCGATTTCGGTGAAATAATTGAAGTAGTTTTCCACGGACGACTCAGCGAGACCGCGGCTTGGAGCCGTGAGCCGGCGAAGCTGGGGCAGCCGGCGCGCCCCCACGGCCGGATTTCGCGGCCGTGTTCCGCTCCCAGATGATGCGCAGGCCGTCCAGGGTAAGCAAGTCGTCGACGTGCTTGATGTATTTGGAGCCGGTGCCGATGAGTCCGGCCAATCCGCCGGTTGCGACCACGGTGGTGTCTTTTCCCATTTCGCCCAACAGCCGCTCCAGAATCCCGTCTACCAGGCCGAGGTAGCCGTAGTACAGGCCGGACTGCAGGCTGCCGACGGTGGTGCTGCCGATCACGCGGGCGGGCTTGCGAATATCCACGCGCGGCAGGCGCGCCGTGTTCTCAAAAAGCGCGTCCGCGGAAATTCCAATGCCGGGGCAGATCACGCCTCCTTGATATTCCCCTTTGGCGGACACGCAATCGAACGTAGTGGCCGTGCCGAAATCCACCACCACGCAGGGGCCGCCGAACTTTTCGAAGGCTGCAACCGAATTGACGATGCGATCGGCGCCGACTTCGGACGGGTTATCGTAAAGCACCGGCATACCAGTCTTTACGCCGGGCTCGATGAAGAGCGGCTTGGTGCTGAAATAACGTTCGCAGACCTGGCGCAGGGTGGAATCGACCGGCGGCACTACCGAAGAAATAATGATCCCGCGGATGCCTGTGACTTCAATCTTATCCATGGCGAACAGGTTGCGGAAAAGTACGCCGTATTCGTCCACGGTCTGAGTGGCCACGGTGGCGACGCGCCAGTTCGCCACAATTCGCTCATCGTGGTGCGAGCCAGCGCCATCATCTTTCGCGGCTTTCGCAAAGACCCCGAGCACCGTGTTAGTGTTGCCGACGTCAAGGACAAGAAGCATAGCGAGTGCCTGTGGCCAAAAACGAACTGTGTGGGTCCGGGTCTCGGACCCGGACATGCCGTCGCGGTTTTTGCGACGGCCGTTTTGCGGAATGCGAAAACTGTCGAGCTGCGACCTGGACGGGTCTGAGACCCGTCCCTACACAGTCTGTGCAACACAGTCCCTGCTACTTCAGTGTGACTGTACCGCTCAAAACCGTTCGCAGGCCCTGCGCCGTTCGTACCTGCAGAAACCCGCGCGGATTCAGACCTTCGGTCACTCCTTCAAAGCCGCCGTTTTCTTCCACTCGCACCTGCCGGCCGCGCGCCGACGACGACTGCTCCTGAAATCGCTGCAAAATCGCCTCATGCGCATCCGGGTTCTGCAGCAGATTGCGATATTCGCGATCGAGAGATTTTAGCAAAGCTGTGCACAGGTCCACGCGCGACCACTCGGTACCGCTGGCCAGGCGCAAGGATGTGGCCGTCTGCTGCAGCTCGGGAGGGAATCCTGCCTGGTTCACGTTGATGCCGATACCGACAACAATGTAGCGGACGCGCGTGGCTTCGGCGTTCATCTCGGTCAGGATGCCGCAGAATTTCCTGCCTTCGATCAGCAGATCATTCGGCCACTTCAGATCAGGCATAACGCGGGAATCGACTTGCTGGACTGCGGCGTGTACCGCGAGTCCGGTAGCGAGAGAAAGGATCAAGGCTTCCGCAGGCGCCACCACCGGACGCAAGACTACTGAGCAGTAGATCCCCGCTGACGGTGCCGAATCCCACTGATGCGAGCCGCGTCCGCGTCCAGCGGTTTGTTCTTCGGCCACGAAGACGCTGCCTTCGGGCGCGCCCGCTCCTGCGCTCGCCATGGCTTCACTGTTGGTTGAGCCAATCTTGTAATAGTGGTGAATTTCGTGAGCAAAGATTGTGCCTTTGAGAAAAGGCGCAAGCATGTCAGGCAGCAGCAAATCAGGCGCCGCCCTAAGGCGGTAGCCGGTCGCCGGATGCCCCGCAATCTCGACTCCCAGGGTACGCAGTTGCTGCACCAGGCGCCAGATCTCCGAACGGCTGGTTCCGATCTCCTCGGCAATCTTGGTGCCACTCACCACCACGGTGGCGTTCTCCATCAGCAGTCGAACAATGCGGCCCAGCCGAAGATCGGTTTTCTGCGGCGCAGGGTTGTGTGGCGCGGGCGCCCCCGCCCGCGAACGCTTCCGAGTTGTGGTTACCTTCTTGATGCAGGAATTATGCGTGAGAGCGACGGAAAGAACAAATCAGTGGAAGGCGGGCGTCCCAGCCCGTCAGGGGTGAACTTGGCAATGACGGGCGAGGACGCCCGTCCTCCATTCGATCATCGATCCCAGGTTTCGCTGAATGCTGATGGCTGACAGCTGTCACTTCTTCACACCGGCGTCACCCGCAAGCTCATATCAACCGCCGTCGCGGAATGGGTTAGGGCGCCGACCGAGATGAAATCCACACCAGTGTGCGCGTAGGCGCGCACGTTCTCCAGATTGATGCCTCCCGAGCACTCCACAGGAATGCGCCGGCCCTCCCGGGCGCAGCGCCCGACCGCTTCCTTCACCTGTTCAACCGACATGTTGTCCAAAAGGACAGCTTCCGCGCCATGGTTCAGAGCTTCTTCCAGCTCCGCCAGAGTCTGTACCTCGACCTCAATCGGCTGGGAGCCGCGCCGGTTGCGATGGGCCCGTTCCAGTACCGGCACGATACCTCCCGCCAGCGCGATGTGATTGTTTTTGATCAGAACTCCGTCGGACAGGTCGAGACGATGGTTCTGCCCGCCACCGCAGCGTACCGCGTATTTATCGAGTACGCGCAGCCCGGGCACGGTTTTCCGAGTATCGAGGATGCGCGCCTTGGTTCCAGAAACCGCGTCTACGAATTTACGGGTCAGGGTGGCGATTCCGCTGAGCCGCTGCAGAAAGTTCAGAATCACGCGCTCACAGGAAAGAATGACACGGGCGTTGTGGCGAACCACCGCGATCGTCTGGCGGCTGTGCAAGCGAACTCCATCGAAGACCTCGGGATGGCTGGTGACTTCGTAGTGCGAGGTCACGGCCCCATCCAGCGCGGCGTAGACATCGAGAATGCGGGACACGCACCCGACTCCCGCCAAAATGCAGTCCTGCTTGGCGATGATGGTGCCGGCAGCACGCTGGTTCGGGTCGATGCAGGCGTAGGTGGTGGCATCGCTGGTGGCGCGGTCTTCCAGCAGCGCGTTCTCGACGATGGCGGTGATGCGGCGGCCGTTCCAGTCCATAATTCGCCAATTTCAGAGAACCGAGATCTGAGAACTGACAACTGATATTTTGAAAACCAGTTGCCAGTTCTGAGATGTCAGTTCCCAGTCTAAGACCCTAACTCCTGAAGCTTGCTTCCAATCTTCTCACGCAGGACTTCCAGTTCCGTCGAACGCTTGCGCATGCCTTCGACTACCTTCGCAGGGGCCTTGGACAGAAACTGCTCGTTGTTCAACTGCCGCTGACCGTTGCCAATTTCTTTTTCGATCTGCTCCAGTTCCTTTTTCAGGCGAGCGCGTTCGGCTGCGACGTCGACCTTCTTCTCGTAGACGACCTGCACGTCGAATCGCGCCGTAGAACGTGTACCATCCAGTTTCGCCAGTGAACCCTCGGCGAACGCCATGCTCTCAACATTGGCGAGGCGTTCGATGGCGCTGCGGTTATCTTCAAGCAAAGACCTGATATCAGGTTCCGGCGTGAAAACCTGGATTGGCACTTTCTGTTTTTGATCGACCTTTAATTCGGCCCGAAGCGTGCGTACGGCGACGATCAGGTCCTGCAGGATGGCCATTTTCGTTTCAGCCGCGAAATCAAACTGCTTTTCGTCCGCCTGGGGATACGCGGCCAGCGCCATGGATTTGAGTGGTGGGTGAGCGTCATAGATGGCCTGCCAGATTTCTTCGGTGATGAAAGGCATGACCGGATGCAACAGCCGCAACGAGGCTTCAAAAAGGTTAAGCAGGTTGCGGCAGGCAATGGTCGCGGACTGTTTGCCGGCTGGACCTTCGGCATTCAGCCGTCCCTTGATGAGTTCGATATACCAGTCGCAAAAATCTCCCCAGAAAAAATCGTAAATGCGGTTTGCCGCCTCGTGAAACCGGTAATCGCGCAGCGCCTCATTGACGTCTTTGGCGGTACGATGGAAGCGCGAGCGAATCCAGACATCTTCCAGCAGATCGGATTGTACAGTCTCGGGCCCCGGCCTAAGACCGGGATCGACTCGATCCACATTCATGAACATGAACCGGGCCGCATTCCAGATCTTGTTGGCAAACGCACGATAGCCGTCGGTCCGGCTTTCGCTGAACGCGATGTCCGTGCCGGGAGCCGCCATAGCCGCCAACGTAAATCGGGTGGCATCGGTGCCGAAGCGCTGAATGATATCCAGAGGGTCGATCACGTTCCCTTTCGTCTTCGACATTTTCTGCCGGTCGGCGTCGCGTACCAGCGCGTGGATGTAGACCTGACGAAAGGGAACGCTGTCGTCTTTCTTGTCGGCCCAGCCGCTGGCTTTTTTCAGGGCCGGATCTTGCTGATGACCGTGCATGAAGTGGCAGCCAAACATGATCATGCGCGCCACCCAGAAGAACAAAATCTCGTAGGCGGTGATCAACAGCGTGGTCGGATAGAACACTTCCTGATCACGCGTCTTTTCCGGCCAGCCCAGGGTGGTGAACGGCAGCAGCCCGGACGAGAACCAGGTATCCAGCACGTCGGTGTCCTGTTTCAATTCTGAATCGCCGCACTTCGTACACTTCGCCGGAGTCTCGCGGGCGACGATGATCTCTCCACACTTGCAGTGCCATGCGGGAATGCGATGTCCCCACCACAGTTGCCGCGAGATACACCAGTCGTGGATGCTATGCATCCAGTTCAGATAAATCGTTTTGTAGTTCTCGGGGACGATGGTGATCTCGCCGCTTTCCACGACCTCGGTCGCCCGCTCCGCCAGCGGCTTGATCTTGATGAACCATTGCGTGGAAAGGCGCGGCTCGACCACGGTTCCGCAACGGTCGCACTTGCCGAGCGCGATGGTGTAATCCTTTTCAGTGACCAGAAAGTTCTGTTTGCGCAGGTCATCGAGCACGCGCTCGCGCGCGGCAAAACGGCTCAGCCCGGCGTAAGGGCCGGCATTCTGGTTCATGTGCGCGTGCTCGTCCATCACGTCAATCTGCGGCAGGTTGTGGCGCAGGCCGGCCTGAAAGTCATTGGGATCGTGTGCCGGGGTGACTTTCACCGCCCCGGTGCCGAACTCCGGATTGGCCAGTTCGTCGGTGATGATCGGAATCTCGCGGTTCATCAACGGGAGCACAACATGTTTCCCGTGCAGATGCTTGTAGCGCTCATCTTTTTCGTTGACCGCGACCGCGGTGTCTCCCAGCATCGTCTCCGGCCGGGTGGTGGCCACGGTGATGAACTCGTTGGTGCCGACGACCGGGTAGCGAATCTCGTAAAGCTTGCCCTGGACTTCTTCGTGCTTCACCTCAAGATCGGAGATCGCCGTACCGCAACGCGGACACCAGTTAACGATGTATTTGCCGCGATAGATCAGACCTTCTTCATGAAGGCGGACGAAAACCTCGCGCACCGCGCGAGAAAGGTTCTCGTCCATGGTGAAGTATTCGCGATCCCAATCGACCGAATCCCCGAGTCGCTTCATCTGCTCGAGGATCGCGCCCCCGTAGTGGCGCTTCCATTCCCAGACCCGCTCGACAAAGGCCTCGCGCCCAAGATCGCTGCGCTTCTTGCCTTCGCTGGCCAGCTGGCGCTCCACCATCATCTGGGTGGCGATGCCGGCGTGGTCGGTGCCCGGAAGCCACAAGGTGAGAAATCCGCGCATGCGATGCCAGCGCACGATGATGTCCATCTGCGTGTGGTTGAGCATGTGGCCCATGTGCAGGCGCCCGGTAACGTTCGGCGGCGGAAGCAGCAAAGTGAACACGGGCCGCGTTTCCCCAGGCGGCGGCGTGGGCACGGAGAAAAGCTTTTCCTTGATCCAATAGTCAGCCCAGCGCGTTTCAATCGCGCCCGGCTCGTACGATTTGGGCAGATCGTGGGGCATGGGTTTCTGATGTAGCTGTCAGTACTCAGCTATCAGCTTTCAGCCAGGGACGCGGTGGACGCCGCCCCGTATCCGATGCCAATACGCTTGGTCAGGAGGCTGAAGGCTGAGGGCTGAAGTTGATAGCTGACTTTTGATATTACAGTCCGGAGAAAACCAGGGTCAAACCAGGCGAGGGGTGAGAACATGAGGGGATGGATTATGCACCCCTGCTCTGAGGCTTGGCCAGCGGGAATGGTCATGAAACCGACACCATTCCGGCTGATCATTTGTGGTAGTTCCGCAATTCGTAACACAGTCCAACTATCCGCTTGACATTCACGGAATTCGTGTATCCTGCCGCTGCTCTTTCCGTGCCGAACCCAACCTGTAAGAGCTTTTCGCCGACCCATCTCCCCGTGCACGGGATTGAGTGGCCAAAGTCAAAAGTGTGGTGTAGCACATGAGTCAAGAGGATAGATCTCGGAGACGCCGTGTTTAGCGAAGAACATGTTCGGAACTTACTTCGAAAGACAATTCATGGTTGCCTTTTGACGCCGAGCTTGCCTGGATCGAAATTTCCTGGAACGAAGGTGTCGCGTCACATCGATAGAGAAAAGATCTTCCGTGAATGGTACCTTCGTCACGGTAGAAGGTCTTTCTTCTTGTTCAAGAAAAACCTTAAAGTCACAAATCTTCAGTTTGCTGAACTGCTGGCTCTTGTTCGTGTCCACTTGATCGAACGAGTGTTACCTGTTAAACGGGCGCATCGTGACAGATTACCGGAAGAGCGCACCTGCCGTGAGGTTCAGTTCATGTCCTCTCTGGATTTCCATTTGTTTGCCGAACAATTATTTGAACCATTCCTTCAGTCGGACAGGTCGGGACGGATCACCCAGCGTACCCTATCCGACCTCAATCAGTTAATTGATCACTATGTTGAAATGTTCTCCGATCTGATTGTTTTCGATTCCTACTTCGGCTCTTGCGTTATCTACACACCGCCGACCGTAGAATTGGATCTCAAAGCAATCTGCGCGTACTCAGGTTATGTCCATTCATGCGGTATCCCGGTACTTGTACGAAACGTCAACGAAACTGAGCCGCACCACTTGCGCCGAGCAATTCAGGCAAGAGTGTCTAAAGGGACGACTCGTGAGTCACTACGCCTGATCGTTTATGCTCACGAAGAATTTTCCAACAGCGACCGCAATTGGGAAGAAGAACTCAGGCACGGCCTTGACGACGTTAAGCTATATGAACAAAAGTGTTATCTTGGGCGCGTACCTTTGGTCCGAGCTCTCCAAGATCTCAAGAATGGCAAGGCCGACAAACGCGTAGTCCTTACTCGGCCTGGCCGGTCGCGGAACCAATCTCGTGGCCTTCGTTGGTCCGGAGCTTATGACAAGACCCGGTCGCTCTGGCTGATTTCTGACCGCTCAATCTCCGCTGACATCACAAAACCAGAAGACAAGAGGTTTGTCATATGCTACGAGCAGCTTTTTAAAAATTGCAACCCGACGCACCTCTTTGAAGAAAACAAACCGGCGTGGGTGTCTCAGACCACCATCCCGCATTCCCTCATGGGAGCGATGATCAATCTTACGAAACCATGGTGGCCATCGAAGGGAATGGTTCTATGCGCAGATCCTTTTGGTGGTAGTGGTACTACATGGTTTGAAGCGGAGAAACATAAGCGTGTAATCTGCGTGTGTTCCGACATAGCCCGAATTTCGAAGCTTCTGATCCAGGACAATTACTATTTCCTGTCCGCCGAAGCAAAAGACCTCAAGCTTGTTCTTGCTGGGTTAGAGAAGCTGATCGCCCGTTTCACAAAACTTGGACGAGCAAGCCCTTCCCGAATCGTTCAACACCTGCCGAAGCGCCTGCGGTTACTCCTCCAGACCTACCGCGCGAACAAGAAAAGTGCTAGCGAGGTTCGCCACGGGGGCCTCGTGCCGCGAAGTCTATTGTCGCTGGACTCCCCATCGGACAGAATCGAAGCACTTGAACCAAAGGAACGACTTATTCTGTACCTCGGGGTACGAGCAGACGTACGTCATGCTTTAGCATTCGAATCAGGTCGTGAGGACTGGATCACCGCGTTTGTAGCGGAAGCTGACAAACTGCGGTTCCAGCTCCGATCACTACTCGACTTCAGAAGATCAAGACCGAGACCTCAAAGTTCCGCCCAAATCGCCGTTATTGCACGAGAATTCTCAGATGGCTGCGTGATCTGGCCCGAAATGTTTGAGCGGTTCGCACGAAAGTACCCTCGCCCGCTCACATCGCTGATCCAAGATGTGGCCTCAATCTTTGATGGCGTCTACGATTTTATTGCCACCGATCCGCCATACGGATTCAACGAAGACATGACTCTCAGGCAACTTTCTGACCTCCATGCTGACTTGTTTACTCACCTCATTCGCGCTCTCAAGGATGAGGGACAACTGGTAATTGCAGTTCCCGATGCAGCATTAACTGGCAAGCCTTTCCCGCAATTCACAACAAAAAACACGGTAATTAGACAAGTGTTACTTGCAGCGCGAAAGGAGGGCCGTGAAGTCATTCGAAGCGCATACATGGTGCCCCGTCCCGGTGGCTTGTTTGTTCCTCCTTACTATTGGGAGTCCGGCGGTTCACTCCGGAGAGCAATTCTGCACTTCAGATTCCGGCGTCGCACAAACTGAAAATGCAGAACGCGCTTCCGGCGATATATCTGACCTTCCCGCGCGGTCGGTACCTCGCAGACACAATCGGCCCGTGGCTTGATCTTCGTTGATTCTGATGCGGTGATTGGAGGGAAGTGCATATGACTTTACAACTCGCAATGCAGGCTGCGACGTTGGTTTCGGTTATTCTCGGCTTTTGGGGATTGATCGTTACGGTCAATAACTATCGTCGGCAGATGAACGCGCAGATACTCATGAAATATACGGAGCGGTATGAGCGCATCCTAGATCAATTCCCAGAAGATGCTCTTGCCGCCAGGTTTGACACGAAGGTCCTACCACCGCAAAGCGCGCAGCTAAGACTGTGTGTACTAAAGTACCTTAACCTTTGCTCCGAGGAGTATTACCTGACAAAGCGTGGTTATCTGGCCGAATCTTTGTGGCACATCTGGGAGGGCGATTTAAAGCGACTTGTTGGAAGTCCGCTCCTGCAGAGAGAGTGGCCTTTGTTGCGCTCGGAGTTTCTGTCGCATCAAGACTTCTTGAAGTATGTGGAGCGCGTCCAGGACGAATGCAGGACCTCGAACGCGACAAATCCTTGAGTCTCAAGAGGGCCGAGCGAACCAAAGTTCGCAAGATTGTGGCGAAACAGAGTCGTGGCTTTTCACTGTCCTGGCCTCAACCACGGTGAGATCGGAAGAGGTTCGGCAATTTGTGCCGCGCTCGAAAGCTCCGGTCGCTTGACAATCCATGGCGATGACAGCCAGGCACCTTCATGAAATCATCGCTTCCGTACCGGGGCCATTTTGACAGCGGTCTTGAGGAGTCGCCGCGATCTCGGATGTACTCTCTTACCTTGGCGTGCTCGCAGAATAGTGTGTCGGCTCGTCAAACCAGGCGAGGGGTTGTGTACGGCGACGGCAAAATGCTCCTCCCCGTTGGACGGAGAGCGACTGGTCCACAACGGGAGTAATGGAAGTCGATTTGTCGCGTACACTTGAGGAGATTTCTCCATCTTTCCGAGGTTTAGAGCGTAAGCGGGCACGACTATGAACTCAGGAAGAAAACTGTCCGCAGCTTTAGGGACAGCTTTTTTATTTCAGGCAACCACATCGCTTATCAGTGGAATGATTCCGATGTCGTTAATCGTGCCTGGAAACATTGATCAATCCATGATCAATATTGCAGGTCACGCCGGACTGATGAGGGCGAACTTTCTAGGCGATTTAATCATCGGTGTTGGAGTCATTGCCTTAAGCGTCCTTCTTTTCGTAGTTCTGCGGAAGTATAGCGAGATACTCGCCCTTATCGCCGTGGGGTGCTACATGCTCGAAATTGTGCTGGGGGCCGTCAGCAGAATTCCGGCCTTCGCGCTCTTGCGCATTAGCCAGGAGTACGCGGCGAATGGGCGTCCGGAGGATCTGCGGACGTTGGGCAATCTGGCGCTTGAGACGATGAACTTTGGATTCGGGCTGCTCATGCTGCCCTTCTGTATCGGCGGCATTCTCTTTTACTACCTGCTTTACAAGTCACGTCTGATCCCGCGTGTACTATCTGTGTGGGGCCTGGTCTCGGTGCCTGTGGTGTTGGTTGCGACTGTACTCGTGATATCAGGGTATAAGGTCCCTTTCATCGTCTACGTTCCATATGTCCCGTTTGAATGGGTAGTAGGCGCGTGGATTCTCATTAGGGGTCTCGCAGGTCCCACGGAGCTAGAGCGACAGCCTGAATTTCGCTAGCCATTGCCGGTCATTTAGCTGGGGCGCTTCTGGACAGGATCACCGACCGCGCTCACATCATCGAAACCGGCGCTTCGCGACAGTCGTAAACCGCAAATGAAGCCTCTTGACCCCGTCAAACCAGGCGAGGTGGGACCCCACCCTTCAGCACGAAGGGTGGGGCCCCGGCTGGAAGCGGTAGTTTACGTCATCGAGTGTCTCAGCTTTGCTGGGACACTGGTCCGGTGGTTGCTCATGGGCACCGCGCTATCGTCCCCTGGCGAAAAGGTCAGACATTACATCGACGTGTTCGTCGCAGGCATGGTTCAGGCAGCCGAGCCCGAAGCCGGCCTCGAGGGTCTTGGTTAGCGAGAAGTGGGTATAGTATCGCCCGCTCTTGACCCCGTGCGGCCCGTAGTTAGTATCCACGATCACCAGCACCTGGTTCAGGTTGGGCACGAAGCTGTAATCGTTTTCGTCCCATACCACTACAATCGCGTTGCGGCCACGTTTCCACCCGGGAGACTTGTGGATCGCGTTCACGATCGTTTTTAAGGTGAGGTCGCCGATATAAATCAGCGCCGGGTTCAGGCCGGCTTGCGAGCCGTCGGTAACGGGATCAAAGGCGCACTGCGCGCCGCCGTTGCCGCGCCCGTGCTGATCGTTGCACTGGTTGGGCGAAATCAGTGCCAGCGAGGGAAAGCGGCCGGAACTCAGGTCGTCGTAAAGGCCACCTTTGCCTTCGAAGCCCACGACGTTGGCCAGGCTGTTGTTGGGGTCGTGGCCGTCCTGCACGCTCTTGAAATACACAAATGGGTTGTGTTTTGCGGCATACAGTTTGACGAAGGCGCTCGAGCCGCCAAGGTTGTCGGGGATGGTCGAGAGGTCGGTGAAGAAACCGTCGCTGTAGGCGATGCCGTCAGCTCCCGTGATGGGCAGGCTCTCCTGATAGCTCTTCCACCGGCGACCCTTCTCTGCTAACTGATCTCCAATCATCTTGCCAATGGTGTTGGAGGCGGCCGGAATCGATCGACCATCAATGCTGATTAAGCCCGGAGGGCAGGGGTCGGTCACGGTCGGGTCCGGACACTCGTTCGTGGTGTCGACGGCCGGCGTCTCGGCATCCGTGCCGGTGCCCGCGATGGGACAAACGTTGGGGCTGGAGGGAAAATCAGTCGTTGTGTAAGGAGGCTGCCCAAGATTGGGAGTGCAGTTTGGGTTGTGCCAGTCGGGAGCGTTATCGCTGCGCACACCAAAGTTCGATCCCCCCACGATTTCCAAATAGTTGGTGGAACTGGGATGGCCGACCGCGAAGTAATTGGTCGTGGAATTGGCGAAATTCGCATATTTGTTGGCGAACGGGGCGTCCGGGTTCCCGACGATTTGGCTGAAACCGTGGTTCTCCATCATGATGACGAAGACATGGTCCAGACTGGGGACACCTTCGGGGACGCGGCCTTCGGCGGCGAACATAGTGCTGACCAACGCTGTAGCCAGCAGACCCAGAATTGCGATCTTTTTTCTCATGGAGGTCACCTTTTTGGGGAAAATAGTCGTGCCCTGAGTACGCTTGCCTGGCGCCGACTCGAAAACTGATGAGTACAGTAGAGTGGGTTGGTTACGCTGCGGTTACACGAAGGTTAAGATTCGGTGAATAGACGGGCGGCGGGGTAGGGCCGAATTCTTGCCGGAGAGCATTACCCTCTCAAACGGGACGAGGAAGGACTGCGGCTTCTACTTCTTTTTCTTTTTGTCTTTCTCTTTCTTTTCCGAGCTCATCTTCTTGGCGATTTCTTCGACCAACTTCGGTCTTAGTTCGGCCAACATGGTATCGACGATGCTAGCGATTGCTGTTGACTCGCCCGGAGCATCGCTTGCACCCTGATCGGCTTCGTCCGCCTCTGCGGCTGCTTCCAAAGTTGCTTCTGAGTCCTCGGGAGCCGACGCGGTAACCGCCTCTTCCGGCTGAGAACTAACT
>Ga0209068_10000940_pt1 | contig 14849 bp, 10 predicted proteins | sample ColStrG_CSR_2012_FD_187200 | JGI IMG/M metagenome (GOLD analysis project Ga0209068, IMG submission 187200) | Freshwater sediment microbial communities in response to fracking from Pennsylvania, USA - Cold Stream Run_MetaG_CSR_2012 (SPAdes)... | ecosystem: Environmental > Aquatic > Freshwater >... | reverse complement strand
CCACGGCTGGGTCCGTCCTTCTCGCTGGCGTGCTCCTGAAGATGGGCACCTATGGCTTACTGCGCTTCAACGTTGGCCTGTTCCCGGAGCAAGCTCGCAGCAACGCTCCCTGGATCATGACGCTCGCCCTAATCGGCATCGTTTACGGAGCGCTCGTCGCGCTGGTACAGCCAAACTTGAAGAAGCTCATCGCCTATTCTTCGGTGAGCCACCTGGGCTTCGTTGTGCTCGGAATTTTCAGCCTTACGCAAGCCGGAATCAATGGCGCAATGTTCGTGAATCTCGCGCACGGAGTCTCCACGGGCGCGCTCTTCATGCTCGCTGGAATTTTGCATGAACGCCGCCACACCTACGAAATCAAGGAATTCGGCGGCCTTGCCACACCCATGCCCGTCTATGCGACGTTCTTCCTTTTCATCACACTCGCCTCGGCGGGACTACCTCTGCTGAACGGATTCATCGGAGAATTTCTTGTCCTGACGGGAGCCTTCCAGGCCCGTCCGCTCTTTGGAGTGATTGCTGCGACAGGCGTGATCTGGAGCGCCGCCTACCTGCTCTGGGTCTATCAGCGAACGTTCTTCGGTGTGGTGAAGAACACCAAGAATTCCAGTTTGGCGGACATGCTTCCTCTTGAAAGGCTGGCCGTGCTGCCCACTGCGATCGCGGCACTCGTCATGGGCGTTGCTCCCATAATCTGGCTCAAGGCGATTGACCCCGCCGTAGGATACATTCTTCTGCCCTTCTCGAACCTGGCCGCCCGGGTGGTGGGCCAATGATGCAGCTTACCGATATGGTCCAGCACATTCCGCAAGGCGTTGACTACGTGCGCATCCTGCCTGTTCTGGTGCTTAGCGTTTTCGGAATGCTGATCATGGTGATCGATCCGCTGATCGACGAACAGATTCATTCGAAGGTGCTCGGAATCACCGCCCTGATTGGCTCACTCGCCGCGCTGGCCTCGGTGTTTGTGCAAGCGCAGTCGCCGGGATTGGCGTTCTGGAACATGGTTCGCGTGGATACGTTCAGCACATTTTTTCAGGTGGTGATCCTTGCCATTGTCGTGCTGACGATTCTCACGTCCTTCGAATACATGGACACGCAGCGCATTCGCGCTGGCGAGTACTATGGGCTGATTTTGCTGGGCGCATCGGGCATGTGCCTGATGAGCTCCGCAATCGAACTTGTCCTGATTTTCATCGCGTTGGAAATTTCATCCATCGCCACGTACATTCTTGCCGGTTTCCAGCGCCGTGACCCGCGCAGCAGCGAGGCTTCGCTCAAGTATTTCCTACTGGGCTCGTTCGCCACGGCGTTCTTCCTGTATGGCGTAGCTTTGATGTTCGGTGCCACCGGCTCCACCAGCATTACCGAGATCGCTGCGTCCCTGCGCAGTGGTTATGTGCCAAGTCTGGTTTACGTGGCCGTGGCCCTCATGTTCGTCGGTCTCGGCTTTAAGCTGGCCGCTGCCCCGTTCCATGTCTGGACGCCCGACGTTTACGAGGGCGCCCCTGCCCCAGTGACCGGGTTTATGTCCACAGCTCCCAAGGCTGCGACCTTCGCGGTGCTGCTGCGCGTTATTTTCGAGGCACATGCGCCGGGAACGTTCTGGCTTATCTGGGTTGCCGCAGTTCTATCGATGACCTTGGGCAACCTCGGCGCGCTGACGCAGACCAGTATCAAGCGCATGTTGGCCTATTCGTCGATTGCGCACGCCGGATACATGCTGGTTGCGTTTGCATCGGCTCCGACCGCAGGGATCTCGTCCGTCATGTTCTATGCTGCCTCGTACGCAGCGATGAACGTCGGAGCGTTCGCCATCATCAGCCATCTGGGCGGATTCGGTGAGCGATTCGTTTCCATCGAGGACTACTCGGGTCTGGCGCGCCGTGCACCCTTCATGGCGGCCATGCTGACGGTGTTCCTGCTGTCCCTCATCGGAATTCCTGCCACGGGCGGCTTCTTTGCCAAATTCTACGTGTTTAGCGCCGCGCTGCAGTCCAATCTGGTCGGCTTGACGATTCTAGGCGTCATCAACAGCGCAATTGGCGCCTACTACTACTTGCGCGTGATTGTCGTGATGTACATGAAGGAACCGAACGCCGACGTCCCCGTCGAGCCCTTGCCGATCGGCGTGAGCGCAGTCCTTCTGGTCACGATGCTGGCAACGCTTTATTTGGGACTTTTTCCCGGCAACGTACTCAGTTACACACAACTGAGTGCACGCAATCTCATCTTGCAGGACGCGAAGAGCCCGGGACAGATGCAGATCAAGGTCGACTTCAACCTAAGCGAAGCCAAGCCAGCCCACTAGGGCACACAACGGCCGAGCGTCCGGAATTGGAATTCCACGCTGGCGGATCGGGTTGGGATGTAATTTCATAAATGGCCCCTTGCCGCGAACAGTTCTCCCGCCGCGTCACAGTACTAGGTGTTGCAGAATCGGGCCAGGGCTTATACGCGGGCTAAGACCGGCGCCTGGACGATTCTTTTCGCTGTCCGGATGCGCGGTTGGCTGGCTAAGTCCCGCTGCTGCTGGGACTTACAAAGGCGAGTTGCGCGTCCGGCACATTTTGCGGCTATTTGCCGTGCATGGTCTGTATCGCGGCAAGGAGCCTTGGTAGCGTGACCGCAAGCGCTTGTGATCACCTACTTCAATTCTGGGAGCGGAACGGTTCTTAAGTCAAGATATTTTTGGAAAATCTATCGAAACTCTGACTACGCCGTTCTGCAATGAAAAGCAGGTCCCTCCACTTCACAGAATCGCCGGAACATGGCGATTCTGCTCTGGTCGGGATGACAATTGAACTTACCTGGCAATCGGAATCACTCAGACAAGCTTTGTATTTCCTGAGCGGCCTTCCTAATCCACCGCGACCGCGACGTCGATCTTTCCGAACACCCAACTGGCCGCCAACCACAAGCCGACTGCTTCGGCTACTGCCACCACAACATACGACAATGCGGTCGCCGGTGGGCCTTCAAACGATGCTTTAATAAAGACTCGCATTAAGCTGTAAACAGGGAGAATATAGCCCGACCAGCCTCCGAATTGAAACGCTATGGCTCCAGGGACTCCCAGCGTAAGTCCTGTGAATAGCGCTGAGAGCCACGGATTCAGGTGCGTGGAATAGAAAAGCGCCACCGAGGATGCCAACAGGCAAGCCGCCAACACACACACCATGAGCGACCAAATATAGGAGACGGAAAACCCGATTCCGCCCAAGACCCAGGTACCCGTGAAGCCGAGAACAAAACAGAACAGGCCCGCCGCCAGCATGACGCCAAGAAGCAAGCCTGACAAGTAGTCCCGGCGCGTGACGGCCTTCCCCAATACCGCCAGAATCCGCCGGGAACGCCGTTCGTTGTAAAGAGCAGAACCACCAAAGAACACGCTGAACAGCACCCCATATGCTCCTAGCTGCTTGAACAGGAGCAGGATGTCTTCACGATCCTGCCGAGAGTCCGTGAGTAGTCCGAGACCCGCCAGACCCAGCACGGAAAGCTGCAGCACAAGAATTGGCCAGCGCTGTTCGCGCACGAAGTTCAAGGCGATCATCCAGATCGGGCGAAAGTGCGTCACGACTCCTTCACGATTTTTGGGGTGTCCGGCGGGACGTCCAGCGACGGGATGTCCCGCATCTTGGCTGGGTCTTGCGATCTGCCGCCCGTCAGTTCCAGGAAAAGATCTTCCAGCGAGCGCTTACGGGGCGAGACACTCACAATCTCTCCGCCCATGCTCCATACTCTCTCAATCGTGTAGCGTTGCTCGGCGGCCTTGATCAGAAAGCGAATTCTATTGTCGGCCTCGGCTTCGGCAGAGGGAAAGCTCGCAACCGGAATTCCCCGGGCCGTGACTTCCACTTCTTCACTTGACTCAAGAAGCTCCGAGGGTCGCCCCGTTCGCACAAGGCGCCCACGATTGAGAACCGCAATGCGGTCGCAGATGAGTTCGACTTCCGATAGCAGATGCGAACTGAGAAAAATCGTCTTCCCCCGGCTGCGCAAATCCAGCAACATCTCCCGCACTGCGTAGCGCGCGAGGGGATCGAGGGCAGAGGTCGGTTCGTCCAAAATCAGCAAATCCGGATCGTGCACAATGGCCTGCGCTAATCCGATGCGCTGCAACATTCCGCGGGAGAATTTTGCCACATTGCGGTTGGATTCGTGCAGCAGACCCACCGTATCCAGTGCCTCACGCGTCCGACGGGTGAGTGTCTCTCCGCTAAGCCCGTTCAGCGCCCCGTAGAAGCGTACCAAGGTTTCGGCGGGGCGATGGTAGAGGGCGACATTCTCCGCCAGGAAGCCGACCTTCCTGCGGGCGCTGGCCTTGCCGAAGCGCTGGCCCAGCATCTTGCCCTTGCCGCGACTGGGGCGCACGAAACCCATTGCCAGGTGGATCGCGGTGGTTTTCCCAGCCCCATTGGGGCCGAGAAAGCCGAAGATTTCGCCTTCCTCGACCTGCAGTGTGAAGTGGTCGAGCGCCCGCACAGTCCGTCGGCGGAAGAGGCCGCGGTAGTCTTTGATAATGTCCTGGAATTCAAGCACTGCGGGCATTGCCGCTTATTTTACGCGCAGAGGCGCAATCAGCTATTACTGATTCGGTGCGCGCGGTAGCCGGAAGTGGACTGTCAAGGTCGAAAGCACATCCACGGGCTCGCCATTGGAGAGGAAAGGCTCATAACGCCAGTGCCGAACGGCTTCCATCGCGGCCTCCACCAGGCGCGCATCGCCGCTGACCGCATGAATATCCCGAACCAAGCCATCTGTGCCAACTACACCCTGGAGAACGACATCCCCCTCCAGATGCGCAGCCAGCGCCTCTGTCGGATAGGCGGGGTTCACGCGATGGACCAAGATGCCGCCGGTTAACGCACCGGGAAGGCTGGAGCTTTGGCTTGGATTTGCAGGCAGAGTGGGGCTCGCCGTCTCCGCCAAACGTTCAGTCTCCGAGGCGGCGGTCATGGGTGCGGTCACGGATCCGGTCATTGATCCGGAAGACGGACCAGCAACTTCCGGATTGATCGGCTTCCCATCGCGATAGATGACCTTCCCCTTTTCGTAGACCACGAGATCGCCCGATTGTGCGCTGGAGCCGGCCGCTTTTGTTTGCCGCGGCGCCGGCGTCTTGCTACTCCGCGAATTGGTCGTCAGGGGATCACGTTCGGCGACTGTGGTGGACGCAGGTTTCGGGTCCGAACTCGCGCCCCCATTTTCACTCGCGCTGCTGCCGATGCTAGTCGTCGCCTGAAGCGGTTCGTGTTGGGTTGATGCGGAAGCCAAAGCCTCCTGCCGCAGTTTCTCTTGCTGCACCCACCACAACAGCGCAGCCAGCACAGCGCCCGCTGCAAAAACACCCAGTGCCAACATCAGGTTCTGCGAAGACTGGCGAGGCAGCCTATACAGACTGCCGACGATGTCCTGATTCGTGGTCTGAGGGTTGGCGGTCTGAGGGATAGCGTCCGGCCCGTGTGCGGCGGGGTTTGGCGCTGGCATGGTGCTGGCAGCAACAATGTGGGTAACGACGGGCAGCGGCGCCAGAGAGGGCTCCGGCCGAATTCTTGGCGCCCGCAACTTCGGCAATTCGGGTAGCCTTTCCGGCGCTTGCTTCGGCGGCGTCTCGGGTATGCTCAGCGTCTCCCGCGCAGGCGTCGCAGGTTGGCTTTGATTCACGCTTTGATTCACAGCTGGAACAAGCAGCGTGACAATTCGATGCGCGATCGCTTCCATGCGTTCGCTCACCGACACGCCAAAAGCATGCGAATCCGGAGAAGATGCTTCCAAAATGCCGATGAGCTCGCCGTGGCGATCCACCAAAGGGACGAGAATGAGCGACCGAACTCCAGCCGCCCGGCAGGCCGCCGCGTCGACTCTTGGATCCGCCAGCGTGTTCTGGCAAACTTGCAACTGCCGGGATCGGGTACATTGAACAAACAGCTCATCTTTAGTTTGGATCCGTGCTCCGATGTTCGGTGCGGACTCTCCGGCTGCCGCTCGGCAGACAAAATCGTTCCCTTCCAGCAATCCAATCACGCAGCCGCCGGGGCCAGCCACGGATCTCGCTTCTTCGGCCAAGTCGCGCAATCTCTGACGTAAGGCCAAGCTGGGATCGGGAAAGGGAGCAAAACTCGCCGACAGCTTGTGTAGCTGTTCGTCGTGGCTGTCGCCTTCCCCACTTGCTGAGGGATCTTGGAAGGGCGGCACCGAAAAACCTGGATTCTGCGCCATTCGCTGCACGGCCTCGTCACCGCCAGGGGCTTGCAAACCGTTTGCTGTCTGCTTCTTTGAGGCGAAATTCGCCTGTAGTCCGCTACTCGGAGTCTCAACCCGAACGTGCCAGAAGTCAACGCCCAGTTTTGCTGAACGGTTACCCGGGATGCCCTGCCCAGCAAGGGGTTCGTGGACTCGTCGCAACGAGGCTGGCTCAATCGCGCAACGGGTTGTGACCTGGGGTACCGTCGGACTCGAGGAATCACCGGCATATTTGTGGAAAAATCTTGCCCTTTGTTCCGCAAGGCCCGCGTGGAGTGCCAAAATGGCTCAAGTACCTGAAAAATCAAGCCCGCTGGCCGTTTCGTTGGTCAATCTCGGCCCAAAAACTGGTACATTAAACTTGGCCTTCGCAGTGGTTTATCGCCCCGAGAAGTGGTCGGTCTGATCTGGAAAAGACACGGATTTTCGGCCTCTGCGAGACCCTTCCCCAAGGATTTTTCTGATAGCGCGAGTTTGCGAGAATTTAGGGAGTTGCCTCAGATGCGCATTGCCATTGTAGGTTCCGGATACGTAGGTCTGGTGACTGGAGCGTGCCTGGCCGACCTTGGCCACGAGATCCTACTGGTCGACAACGACACGACCAAGCTCGAGGCCTTGCAGCGTGGTGAAGTTCCCATTCACGAAAACTTCCTGCCGGAATTGCTGGCGCGTCATCGCGGTGGGCGACTCCGCCTATCGAGCGATTTAGCGGCCTCCGCCCGTGAAAGCGATGCTGTTTTTATTGCGGTCGGCACTCCTCCTACGGAACAAGGCGACGCCGATCTTTCCTACGTTGAATCGGTCGCTCGCGATATTTCCGGATCGACTACCAGCTACAAGCTCGTTGTCGAAAAGAGCACGGTTCCGGTTTACACCAGCAACTGGATTCGCAAGGTTATGCTGCGGAATGGCGCCAAGGCCGGGTCGTTCGACGTAGCCTCGAATCCCGAGTTCCTGCGGGAAGGTACGGCGGTTACGGACTTCCTTTATCCAGACCGAATCGTGGTTGGCTCGGATACCGAGCGCTGCAGCGCTGTACTGCGCGAGATCTATGAACCGCTGACGAGCGGGCGCTACTATACTGAGCCGCACGCGATCCCCCCTCCCGAGGGCGCGAAAGTTGAAGCACCCGTGCTGGTCGTTACCAGCACAAAGAGCGCCGAGCTGATTAAGCATGCCTCGAACGCTTTCCTGGCCATGAAGATTTCCTTCATTAATGCTGTGTCTTCCGTCTGTGAAACAGTGGGAGCTGACGTCAAGCAGGTATGCCATGGCATCGGCATGGATTCGCGCATTGGGCCGCGCTTTCTGAATCCCGGCATCGGCTATGGCGGGTCGTGCTTCCCCAAGGATCTGCTGGCATTCCGTTCTGTTGCACGGGAGTGTGGCATCGATTTCCGGTTGCTGGATGAAGTGATTCGCATTAACGAAGAACAGCGTATGCGCTTTTTGCGCAAAGTCCGGAGCGCGCTGTGGACGCTACGCGGCAAGCGGCTCGCTGTTCTGGGTCTTGCTTTCAAGGGTGGCACGGACGATATCCGAGAGTCCCCCGCCATCTTCCTGGTGCAATCTCTGCTGCAGGAAGGTTCGCAGATTGTTGCTTACGACCCAGCGGCGATGCCAAGGGCCAAGGAAGTTTTGCCCGCAGCCGTGGAATACGCCACCGATCCCTACCATGCAGCGGAAGGCGCCGACGCACTGCTGATCCTGACCGAATGGGAGGAGTTTGCCCAGCTTGATCTGCCGCGTTTGGCCACCGCGCTGAAATACCCGATTGTCGTGGATGGACGGAATCTCTACGATGGCGCTGCGATGACCGCGCACGGCTTCACTTACTACAGCGTGGGAAGAGCAACCGCAGTTCCTGACGATCATGCCGCATCGGTGACACCTGCCGCGCATACGCCGGTTGAAATTCCTCAAACACGCGTGTCCGGCCAACCGTCTCTCCAGGAGCGCAAAGCCTAAGATGGCGACTCTTCGGACGCTCGTGACGGGCGGCGCTGGTTTTGTGGGCTCTCACCTTTGCGACGCGTTGCTGGCAGAAGGCCATTCGGTTGTCGCGGCCGACAATCTTCTTACCGGGCGCCTTACGAACCTAGCCCATCTGCGCAACGAGCCCCGATTTGAGTTTCTCCAGCAGGACGTCTGCGTGCCTTTTGATCCCGGCCAGTTTGACTTCGTCTTCCACTTTGCTTCGCCAGCGAGCCCTGTGGACTACGCAGCGCACGGCATTGAGACTTTGCAGGTGGGATCGCTGGGGACATTCAACGTGCTCGAAATTGCGCGCCGGAGCGGTGCCGTGTTTCTCATGGCTTCCACGTCCGAATGCTATGGCGATCCGCTCGAGCATCCGCAGAAAGAGACTTATTGGGGGCACGTGAATCCGATCGGTCCGCGGTCTGTCTACGACGAGGCAAAACGATTCGCCGAGGCGGCGACCATGGCCTATCGCCGATACCATAACGTGAACACCCGCATCGTCCGCATCTTCAATACGTACGGACCTCGCATGCAGATCAACGACGGCCGCGTGATTCCAAATTTTATGCGGCAGGCACTGCGCGGCGAAGACTTGACGGTTTACGGCGCAGGCGATCAGACGCGCAGCTTTTGCTATGTCAGCGATGAAGTGGAAGGAATCCTCCGGCTCTCGCGATCACAGGAATCTCTCCCGGTAAACATCGGGAATCCCTGTGAGTTCACGATTTTGGAATGCGCGCAAGAGATCATCCAAGTGACTGGGTCTTCCAGCAAGATCGGCTATGAGCCGTTGCCGAAGGACGATCCCAAGCAGCGCAAGCCCGACATCACCAAGGCCCGGACGCTCCTCGGCTGGGAACCGAAGATTGAGCTGCAGCAGGGCTTAAAGATGTCTTTGGAGTATTTTCGGCAGGAAGTGGCGGCTTTGGAACCTACAAGATCGGCGTAAGGGCTACGGTTTAGAGGCCATCGACCCGGCAGCCAGAAACTGAACAATTTGCTGCAACTGACGCCGCTGCTCTTCATTCTCAAAGGTGAATTGCAGGCCCATACCCGTACCAGGGTGGCTGGATCGCACGGTCCCGTGGAGCTTCAAACGTAGTTCCTGAGTGCGCAGTTCCAACTCCAGTTGAGTGCCCCAGGGAAATGGACGCGACATCTCGATATAACAGCCGTGTTCGCTGATATCGGCAATGTTGCACCAGTTGGGGACTGGCGAAAACTGCTTGGCGACTTTCACGCCAGCGCCATAGCGGTACCGGGAACCCTTGCGCCGCTCTTCTCGTTCCGGAGTCGGCAGATTCTGACGAAAAACGACAGGCGCGTCCTCGGGGTGGGGATAACGGTCCAAACGCTCAAACCGTTCCACCTCAATATGTTCTTCCACAGTCTGCTCTGGCGCGATCGGCTCTTGATTTTGCAGCCAGTTCTCAAGAATTTTTCGCGAAGCCGTCGGTACACTTGAAAACCGGATACCGGCGCGCCCCTGCAAATCCTGCCAAACCAGGTTTCCCGCCATCCGGACGGTTGCGGTCTGCCCCGGAGCTTGAAATTCGAAGTAAAGTTTGCTGTCAGGAGGGAGTCGTCTTTGCGCCAGCAAGGCGGTTCCGCTGGGACTTAAATCCAACAGAGTGACCGGTGTCGCTTCCGCCGCACCGCAACTAATTTTGGTCGCCAGATGGACGGGTTGCCGATCCTGGTTGCGACGGTCCTTCCCGGCTGACCGGAGTGCGTACTCAAGGCTCACTTGAGCGCGATCTTTGGAAATCGGCTTGTACAGCACAAAATGAGCGCCGATTTGAAACGCCTCTCCGGAATCTGCTTTCGCATTCAGGAAAGCAATAATCCGGGGCTGCTCCGAACCCTTCCGTTGCGCAAGAGTGTCGATCAGGTTCGCGACATCCGGCATGTCTCCGTCCACGAGGACGGCGTCCAGAGCCCGCGTCCTTAGCAGGAGACCAGCTTGCGCCACCGTATCGCAAGTTTCAGTCTCCACGTGCAATTCGCGCAAGACTTCCTGCAGCAGAGTGACGCTCCGCCTGTCGGGAGAAACGATGAGAGATAACAACGGCATGCTGGAAAGCAGCGTAAATGCCTTCCGTGACCCCCAACAAGTTACCAGGGTACTCCGGTGACCCGTGGTTTCATCTCCGTGTTTGGCCACGCGTAGTGCAAGTGCCGTCCTTTGAGCCCCTTAGAGTCGGTGTTTCAAGATGCCACTTTGGTACCCAACCGGAACTTACTTACCAAAGGCCAAAACTGCGACAACTTTAGTGCTTTGACGCTTGCCTAGGACGTCTCCCATAGTCATAAGCAGTCGCGACTAGCGGCGCAGAAAGACCGTGGGGCAGAGTCAAGCGGGATTGGCCGTCTGACTCGAGTGGAGTTTCATGACTGAGACGAACATGATGAGAGTGAACCTACAACCCGAACGGTATTGCGACGACCGCAAGTCGCACGCGCGCGGATTCTCAGTACTCGAGTTGATGATTGTCGTGTCGATCATCCTCATTGTCAGCGCGGTCACGTTTATTGCCCTGCAGCCCGCCCTTGCCAATTCTCGTGTCAACGGCGCTTACGACACGGCCTTGATGCAACTACGTGTAGCCCGGGAACGTGCGATTGAAGAGCGTAAGCGCTACATTGTCACATTTGGAACGCCAGTTGTGCCGGGAGCGCTGACACCGCTGGGCGCGCCGACCGCAAAGAGCATGCAAGTCTTTCGCTGGGACAACGGGATCCCTGCGCCAGCCCCGGTTCAGGTCAGCACGATTAATTTGCCATTTGATGTAGCGTTCCAGACCATAGCCGGAATCCCCACGAGCGCAGCGACCGTACCCGATGGCTTTGGAGCTGGCATCACCGCGATTGACTTCGATCAAGGCGTTGGTGCGGGCGGCGGGAATCTAGTGGTGTTCATGCCCGACGGCTCCGCGCGCGACATGGCGGGCAACCTTGACAGCGGAGTAGCCTACATCGCTCGTAACGGCGACATCGCTAGCTCGAAAGCAATCACATTCTTTGGCAATACGGGCCGTATTCGCGGTTGGAAGCTCGTAACGGTCGGGGGAGTCAAATCATGGATGCAACAATGAACCACACTCGGCTCAAGCAATCTCGTGGGTGCCGCGCGGCGCAGTCGAAGCAGGCACAAGCAGGTTTCTCGCTTCTGGAAGTCCTGTTTGCCGGTGCGATCCTGACGATTGGATTGCTGGCTCTCGTCGGCTTGTTTGCAACGGCGTTAGCCGCGACCCAAAGCTCGCAGGCTGACACGATCGCCCGTGAGCGCGCCATGCAGACGCTGGAGAGCATCTACACGGCGAGACAGACGAGCCAACTTACGTTTGCAGACATTAACAACACCACGACGGTTCCGCCTGGACAGTTTCTTGCCGGTATGAGGCCGCTGAGCGACCCGGGGCCCGATGGACTCGACGATACCATCGACGACATCACTCCGCCTGCGCCCTACAAACTGCCCGGACCGGACGGCATACTCGGCACAGCGGATGACCAGACAGTTTCGCTAGCGAGTTTTCAACGGCAGGTTCTAATCACAAACGTACCTAACCCGGACGGCACACCCAATCCGAATCTGAAACAGATCGTGGTAACGGTGCAATATCCGGCCGCAAATGGAACTGTGCGTCCGTACACTGTACAAGCCTTGGTTTCATCGTTCCGCTAAAGGATCAGATATGACTTCTTTGAAGACGACAAATCGGGCAAGCGGATTCAGCCTCCTGGAACTGATGGTCTCGATGGCCCTGGGCCTTCTTATTCTGGGCTCTGCGAGCCAACTCTTTACCATTGGAATGAAAACCAGTTCGCTGGTTTCCAATCGCGTCGAGATGCAGCAGAACGTGCGCACGGCGCTGAACCTGATGGCGCAAGATATCAGTTTGGCGGGAGCGGGGCTGCCTCCCGGTGGTCTGCAATTGCCGGTTGGAGGCCCGTCGCTGTCGAGGTTTGGCTGCGATCAAGGTCCAATTTGCTATCTGAATAACAACAATTACCCGGTGGGAACCGTGGGTACAGTTGCTCCGACCACTCCCATCTCGAACTACATGTTCGGCTTGATCCCGGGGAAAGATAACGGTATGGCCAAGGGGGGGCCAGCCTCAATTCCCGCAACAGGCAGGGTTCCGGATGCCGTCACTTCGATTTACGTCGACAATAGTCTTGCGCTGAATCTGTACTCCGGCGCTTTCCCAGCTCCTGGCACCAACGCAGGGAAAACAGTTACGCTCACGGCACCCACTCCAATGCCGGCGACTCTTCTTCCTGCCACTGACCCGGGAGTCGGAATCAAAGTGGGGGATCTGCTGCTGATCACCACCAGCCTTGGTTCGGCGGTGGGAGAAGTCTCCACCGTGAGTCCGCTGAATACCACCGGCGCTACCGTGACATTCGCCGACGGTGACCCGCTAGCAATGAATCAATCGACGGCCACAGGCAGCAACATCAAGGCAATTGTTACAGGGGCCGGAACTCCCGTCACTGTGCAGCGTCTTCTTGCCATCACTTATTACATTCAGGTTCCGGGAGGCGGGCAATTGCCGCGTCTGATGCGGCAAGTGAATGGACAAACTCCTCAGCCCGTCGCCGACAACATCATCGACTTACAGATTGACTACGACATGTGCGATACGGGGTTCACAGGCGGTACCTGCGCAAATACGCCAGATCCGCTGGCGGTCAATATTTCCCCGAACAACATCCACAAAATCAGCATCACGCTCATGTCACAAAGCCTGACCTCAAACGGCAAAGATTCGCAAAGTATGCAACTGGCAACTGCGGTAAGCGCGCGGAATCTGACTTTCCGGGATCGCTACCAATGAAGCTGAATATTTCAGAGGGGGATAGTTTTATGCCTAAACACCGGTCGCGCTCGCAAGGGTTTGTGCTGATCGCAGCTCTGATCCTGCTTTTCCTGTTGTCTGGAATTGCCGTAGGCCTGTTGATGCTGACCAACAGTGAGCAGCACGTTAGCGGCAACGACAGGGAAAGCAACAACGCCTTCTATGCAGCTGAATCTGGCATGGAAAAATTGACCGTCGATCTCGCGGCCCTCTATCAAAGCAAACAGAACCCGACCCAGGCCGATTTGGACGCGCTGACTACCGCCCCGCCGACGAGTTCCATGGTCGGACCGGTCACTTATAGCGAGCTTGTCACGCGTCCCATAGATCCGGTGACGCTGCAACCTGCAAAGCGTTGGAATGTCATCAGCTCAGGCAGCAATGCCGGGTTGACCGCCGAAATCATCCCCATCACGCTACAAGTCAACGCCTCGCGCGGGTCGGGAGCGGACGCGAATATGACGCGAAACGTCGAAGTCGCGTTAATTCCTGTGTTTCAATTCGGCGTGTTCTCGGATAGCGATCTGAGTTATTTTAACGGCCCTCCCTTCCAGTTCGCGGGCCGCGTTCACACCAATGGAAACCTTTACCCCACCCCAGGCGGTACGCTCATCTTTGGCGACAAGATCACCGCGGTGGGCGAAATCGTCCGCGACCGTCTCGCCAACGGATATGACTCTTCCACGAACTACAACTCGGGTGTCTGGGCTCCGAACGCTTCCGGCGGCTGCGATACCGCCATTGCAGCCAACGCTGCAAACCCAGGCAGCGCTGTCCTGCCGTCTGCCAACTGCCGCGCACTCACCACCGCTCTGGCCAGCCACACGGGAGGAATTCCAACTGCGGGAACAGACCAGAATCCAGACTGGAAAACGCCGTTTAACACGTTCGTTGGGAATAAACGATTGAGTGGCGTGAAACCGCTAATCCTGCCATTCGTGGCAGGCGGCGGCGACCAGATTGAAATTGTTCGCAAGCCGACTGCGACTGAATCTAAAACGTCCGCGCTGTTCCTGACTCGGCTCTATACCAAGGCCAACATCAGAATCCTGTTAGCAGATTCAATTGCCGACCTGCATCCGGAACGGAGCTTGACGGCGCTGGCTGACGGAGAGGACATCGACCTGGGAGCGGCCTTCGGTACGGTTTTCAACGTTACGGGCGCACCCGGGGGCAAGACTGCCGCTGGGCTCGGGGACAATAGCGTAGATCCTAATTGGAATGCACCGCTTCCCGCTGCCAACACAGCTGTTTTCCCCTTGAACACCGGTTTCCTGCGCGTGGAGTACCAGGACGCAGCGGGAGCCTGGCATGGCGTCACCAGCGAATGGTTGGGCCTTGGCTTTGCTCGTAACGTATGGCCTGTGCCCACTACCGCAAATCCGGACCCCATCAACCCAAAAGCGATCTTACATTTGCAAGAGTTTGCGGATCGTTCCTGTCCGGCAGCAAAACCACTTTGCGGCCCCACAAAGGCTGCGATCAATGACACGCCGAACTTTGCGATTTCTGCCGCATCTGTGATCGTGCCAACCAATTTCCTTCCCATCAATTTCTACGATGCGCGCGAAGGTGAGGTCCGCGATAACCCGAGGACTGGGGTTGCGAGTGTGCTCGGGACTACGAACGGGATCATGAATGCGATCGAACTCGATGAAGGCAACCTCAAAGCTTGGCTGAACGGCACCACCGGCGCCAACGGCACCAAGGTGGATCCGTCTAAACCCAACGGTTATCTGCTCTATTTCTCGG
>Ga0209068_10000939_pt1 | contig 14858 bp, 11 predicted proteins | sample ColStrG_CSR_2012_FD_187200 | JGI IMG/M metagenome (GOLD analysis project Ga0209068, IMG submission 187200) | Freshwater sediment microbial communities in response to fracking from Pennsylvania, USA - Cold Stream Run_MetaG_CSR_2012 (SPAdes)... | ecosystem: Environmental > Aquatic > Freshwater >... | reverse complement strand
CGCCGGTGATCAGCACGGTCTTGGTTGAGAGGTCCATGTCCATACGTTCGATTGCGCTTAGGTGGTCTCGGTTGACGCGCACGCCGACCCGTCAGGTCTGTGCTTCGGGGGTTGGTTTGGCGTGCGTGGCCAGCAATATCTCGACTTCGCGCGGCACCATTGGCCGGCCACTGGAATTCATCGAGGAGCCGGTAATGCGGGCGTTGATACAGACCACTTCGTCGGGCATGCGGTAAATATCTTGGACGAAGGCAAACCGTAGACGGGACACGCGCTCGAGATTCGAGCACACGACGAAGTGGTCGTTTGGCCGGAGCGGCGTTTTGTAATCGACTTCGGCTCGGGTGACGATCAGATACACGCCCTGGGCTGTTAACGCCGCGAAGTCTAACCCGAGTGCATTCAAGCACTTGTGGCGAGCATGTTCGAGATAGTTCAGATAGATGCTGTTGTTGACAATGCCTTGCAGATCACACTCATGATCACGCACCTCGAAGTCAAGCTTGTGCAGATAGTCTTTCATGGATATGCGTCTGGCTATTCTGGCTAACCTTTGATGGTAGCGGTGAGAGTGGCCGAGATCTTGACTGTGGTCGTGACAGCGACCTTGGCGATAGCCTTGACCGAGGCCGGTGACGGTAACGTTGGTTGCGGCACGGGATTTTTGTCAGCAGTCCGATATGCATTTGCCATCTCGCACGTCAGCTTGAGATACAAGTCGCCATACTTGCTGCCGGGCTCGATGGCCGTGCCCTCGACCCACTCGTTAAACGACTTGACCAGCATGAGGTCACCGCCGGTTTGGGCCGTGACGCTAAAGGTGTCACGATAGTAAGCGCCAGCCCCGCGGTCACGCGCAAACGCCGGGGCGGGTGTGCGGACATCGGTGGCGCGCACCTTCACCGAGCGCGTATCGTCGAAGCCGGGGGCGATCGTGTCGGCAAAGTATTGTTTGATGCCGCTTTGCTGTTCGACGGCCCGCAGTTGCGAGGCAAATACCGGTTGCTTTAACCAACTGCGTGGCGCCGTCTGATGGTCGATGCGATACACGTACAAGCCATCGAATAACGGGTTGAACGTCGGTCCAAGACCTTCGGCGAACCAGATCATCTTGCGATTTGGATCAGTAGCTTGGCGCACGTGTGCCCAGCCGGATTTGGCGGCGCTCACACCGCCCCACGGGCGCATCATGCCTTCGAAGAAAATCACGGGTTTGCCGTCAATCTTGAGGTAGTTCGGGTGGTTGGCCCAGTTTGCCAGCACGTAATTGACCGACGCGATCAAGTCCTTCTCGGTTGTCCCGCGCAGGCTATTTTCCAGCAGCACCACGGCATGCTTCAGGCCTGTGCCGCGTGACACGGCCAAGAGCTTACTAAAATTAGCCGTCGTACGCGGCTCTTTTGCGCCAAACCAGTGCGCGGTAAAGCCATTCAGACAGGCTTGCTGGGCGAGTGCCACCTGGCGCCGAATGGTGTTGATGTCGTCGGAGTTGTAGCCGCCGCTGGCCGGCACATCAAACGTTTTTGTGCCGTCGAACAGATCGGGTTGATACCACATCATAAAGTCGGCCTCGATCAGCCGATTGTTTGATGGTTTGCTCACTTGTGCGATCGCTGGACGATTCGGTTCACCTGCACGAGCAGGCACAGATGGCGAGTAAGCGAGCGCCATCACCAGGGCAATAGCGCCAGTATGGATCAGTGTGTGTCTGTTGATCATGAATGGCCGGCAGTTTAATCGAGGTCGCGATTTTCGACCCGTCACATACGGATCAGAGCATCTTACGGAATATGCGTGTGGGCGAGCCGAGAAATGCGCAGTGAGAAAACACGATGCGCTGACTTGATCATCCGCTGTAGCGGTTATATCGCCAAACGCCAAACAAGTTCACCCAGGCCCGCCGCCAAATGCGAGCCCCATTTAAGTTGTCCGGCTGCTTGGCCGCTTGGGCGCATTTTAGCAAACGGTGGTAGTATCCTGCTCACATTACTCAAGCAGTCAACTGCCGTTTCAGGCAAACGATGCAAACCACAGGGCATTCCAAGCCATCCCCCACAAGTATTCGGCCACCGCGTCCACAGTTCACTGGCGTTGACACGTTTGTCGATGGTCAAGGCCGGTATCAATTCCGGTTTGCCGCGGATTGGGCAAAGTATGAATTGGAAGGTCATCCGGAAGGTGTGCTGTTTTCACCCTATCCCAGTCTCGCATCGCCAAAGACATTCGTTTCGGCCTATGCCGAGCCGCTTGAATTTGAAGTTGTGGCCGAGGACCTAAGGGATCTGTCCGACGCCGTTCGGGCTGGTTTGGAACAGTTTGATGCCCTAACCATTGAGCACCAGGCCGACGATTCCTTTGGCAACCTCCTAAAATTCGATCGCACGTTTAGCTTTCGGGAAGGCGAGGCCGTGCGCAAGCGGCACACCTGGATCCTATATGTCGGCCAGTGGCAAATCGTGTTTGCGTATCAAGGCGAGTCGATCGAAGATTATGACTATTGGCTGCCTATGGGTAATACGATGTTCTTTCACATCCAGATCCCTGAGTCTTTCTGGTTTGCCACCGATCGCGATCTGAACGGTTTTAACAAGATTTACGCACAAAAGCCCACGCAGAATAACTGAGCTTATTTCCCATAACCCACAACGGCGCATCGTAGGTTCTTTCAGACATCAGGCACCATGATCGCACATACTGCCAACCAGGGTGTTGACACGGATCGCAGAACGCGATTCTGGGTGACTATCTTCGTATGTGTTGGCATCCTTGAATTGCCTTACCTTTCCTGGCCATGGGTTGCGCCGCTATTACAACCCAAGCAATTCACAAATCGCCAGGAGCAGATTGCCGATGCGCTTCGCCAACACGGCGTGGCGCTAACCCAGGTCTATCTCGATCAAGGTTGGCCAGATCGAATCAATAGCCAGACCTATGGTGCCAATTTGACGATCTACGTGGCACATAACTCAGGCACCACACCGGTGGCTGGGCGCATTGAGTGCCGCGTGCAAAAACGCCAGTGTTGGTTCCAAATTACCAAACTCAACACCGGGCGGGTGGACTTGCCCGATTTGGTAACGGTTTCAGCGGCACAAAAGGCGGTTCCATCCGTGTTAGATCGCATCCGCGACATGCTCACCGGGCTGGGAGTCCATATGTAATTGTTTGCATTTGTGACGTATTAAGACCGCATTTGACAAACGTTGCCCTCGCTTCTAAACTTTTTTGGCCTTATCCGGTAAACCGATTTTGCGATGAAATCCGCCCTTGGCTTTAGCGTATGTGGAATACGGTGTATCGGTGTCTGCGTATGCGGACAAACTCAAAACTGCTCATTTTAAGGTAGAGCACGCCAGTTAGTTTCATCCAGGAGAAATGCAATGTCCCAGAAACGTCAGTTGAATCGCCGCGATTTTCTGCGTCTGTCGGCCATGACAGCAGCAGGTGCGGCACTCGCGGCCTGCGGCAGTGGTGCCCCCACTGCGGCACCTGAGGCTACCAAGGCGCCAGAAGCGGCTGCAACGGCTGCCTCCGCCGCGACAGAAGCGCCTGCGGCCGCAGCCGCGACCGCCGTGCCCATCGCGCCCACGACCGTCGCCAATGCCACCGCCGCGCCCGCCATGACAGCCACAAAGTTCAAGCAAGCGCCTATGCTCGACGATCTCGTGAAGTCTGGCAAGTTGCCAGCCGTCGACCAGCGTCTGCCCAAGAACCCCTACGTACCGCCCCATGCTTGGCTGGCCACGGGCAAATATGGCGGCACACTGACGAAAGCCTATAACAACAACTGGGGCATCACCGGCTTCATCGCTGAGATGCAGTATGGTCACTCACCCTTGCGCTGGCTGAAAGACGGTCTGGCTATCGGCCCTGGCTTCGTTGAGAGCTGGGAGAGCACGTCCGATGCCTCAAAGTGGACGTTTAAGCTCCGCGAAGGCATCAAGTGGTCGGATGGTCAACCATTTACCACCAAAGACATCATGTTTTGGTGGGAATACACCGTCGGCGGTAACGGCAAGGAGAAGGAATTCGGTGGCCTGAAGCCGATCAACACACCGCCCGATGAGGCGCGCTCCGGCAAGGGCACGTTGATGAAGCTGTCTGCGCCTGATGACTATACATTCATCATGGAGTTTGACGCGCCGGCGCCGCTGACCGCCGATCGTCTCGCGATGTGGACGAATGCCTTTATTGGCCCAGCCTGGGTCATTCCCCAACACTATATGCAGCAGTTCAACCCCGTCCTCAACAAGGATAAGGTCAAGGACTGGGATGCGTACAACAAGGCCTTTAACCACAACAACCCCGATTACCCACGCCTGGGCGGCTGGATGCTGACCAAATTCGAGGATGGTGTTCGCTCCGTTTGGGATCGTAACCCATACTACTGGTGTGTGGACAAAGAAGGCAACCAGTTGCCCTATATCGACCACATCGTCTGCAACGCGCTCAAGGACAAGGAGATCGAGAAGCTGGCCTATACCTCGGGCAAAGTGGACCATGCTCATTTCCATGGTCAAGCCTTGGCCGACATCCAAAGCTTGAAGGAAGCTGAGCCGACCAGCAACCTCCAAGTGCGATTCTGGGACTCAGGTTCGGGCACGGCCTCACTGTATTTCTTCAGCCTGGATTACAAGGACGCCAAGTATCGCGAGGTGTTCCGCGACAAAGCCTTCCGCCAAGCGCTCAGCCTGGCTTACAACCGTGCCGATGCCCAAAAGGCAGTGTATTTCGGCCTGGGCGAGCTGACCACTGGCACGATGAGCCCGAAGGCCATCGAATACAACATCAACGACCAGGGCAAGAAGGCCTTCACCGAATGGCGTGACAGCTTCGTGAAGTACGACCCGGCCGCAGCCGAGAAGATGCTCGATGCTGCCGGTTACAAGAAAGGTGCTGACGGCAAGCGCACGATGAAGGACGGCAGCAAGCTGGAGATCAACCTAACGATCGGCTCCGACGATGCCCAGCCTGGCGCTGAGCACTTGACGAAGAACGAGCACTTGGTGCGCGACTGGCAAGCCATCGGTCTGGATGCCAAGATGAACGTCGTTCCCTCACAAGGTTATGATGATAAATGGCATGCTGGCGACTATCCGATGAAGACGGCCTGGGAAGTGGGCGATGGCCCCAACCACCTGGTGTTCCCGTCATGGGTCGTGGCTGACGAGCCAGACCGCTGGGCACCACTGCACGGTAAGGGCTACAGCCTGAAGGGCACCGATTCCGAAAAGCAGGAGCTCGACAAGAGCCCGTGGGACCGCAGCCCAGCCCGGATCAACGACGGCGAGAAGGACGCGTACGCGCCCATTGCCGACATCCACAAGATATACGAGCAATCCAAGATCGAGCCAGATCCGATGAAGCGCAATGCACTCGTGTGGCAGATGATCAAGATTCACGTGAGCGAGGGGCCCTTCTTCAGTGGCACGATCAACAACCCACCCCGCATCATTCTGGTACACAAGGGGCTCTTGAACGTCCCAACCCGGGAAGATCTGCTCAAGGACGGTTTGGGTGGTTTCGTCAACCCCTGGATCATCCCCAGCCCAGCAACTTACGACCCTGAGACGTGGTTCTGGGACGACCCGACAGCGCACGCGGGCTAGAAGGGTGTTCTAAAGATGACGCTGCAAGAAGGGCGGAGACGCCCTTCTTGCTCTCTTTAGCCAGCGTAAGCCGATGATCGGTGGGCCGTCGCGGTCCGTCTGGCGAGTCTCGCATATCCCACAGGCATGCTTCTGAATTCCCATCTGGCTACTCATGTGAGTCGTCACTCTAGTGGCCGAACAAACTTTGCCGAACGGCTATCGCGCTGGTGATAGCTGGTTTCCCAGTAAAGTGTGATCGCGCCTGACATCAGCACTGACGTAACGGGGGAGGCTGCCTAAGCGTATGAGCCAACATTCTCGTCATCGGATGTGAACCCAAAGGAAGAGCGTATCTATGATCAGCTATGTTGCCCGCCGGCTCGTGAACATGGTCATTCAGTTGACCGTTGTATCGATCGTCGGCTTTTGGATCATCCAGCTCCCGCCTGGGTCGATCCTCGATATCAAAATCGCGCAGCTCCGCTCGCGCGGCGGAAATTTGACGGAGTCTCAGATTCAAGCGCTGCGAATACGCTACGGCGTCGATGATCCCTTCCTAGTCAAATATGGGAAGTGGATGACGCGCACGCTCAAAGGTGATTTTGGCACGTCCTACGAGACCGATCAAAGCGTTGCCGATCGCATCTTTGGCCGGTTGGGCGTGACGCTTGGGCTTTCGTTGACCTCCCTAATCATCACCTATTTGATTTCGATCCCAATCGGCGTGTATTCGGCTACACACCGTTATACACTATCGGACTATGTGATCACCGTCCTCCAATTTTTAGGCTTGTCAATCCCCGGATTCTTGTTTGGGCTGATCTTGCTCATTGTAGCGACCCAATTGTGGAATCAACCAATCGGGGGACTTTTCTCGTCACAGTATATCGATGCCCCGTGGAGCCTGGGCAAACTGGTGGACTTTTTCAAGCATACCTGGATCATCCTGGTCGTGCTGGCGGCGGTATCAACGGCCGGTCTGACACGCGTCATGCGGGGTAACCTGCTGGATGTGCTCAATGCGCAATATATTCAGACGGCGCGCTCGAAAGGGTTGAAAGAGAACACCGTCATCTGGAAGCACGCTGTCAGAAACTCGATCCACCCACTCATCATGGGTATCGGCGGCATCTTGCCGGCGCTCATCACAGGTGATGCCCTCATCGCCACCATCCTAAGCTTGCCCACCATCGGCCCGATGTATATCGATGCCCTAAAGACGCAAGATATCTATCTGGCCGGCACGATCTTGGTCATGCTATCCGCGCTACTCTTGATCGGCAACTTAATTGCTGATCTCGTGCTGGCGTGGGTTGACCCGCGTGTGCGCCTCGAATAGCTGTGAATTGGAGTGAACTGTCATGGCAACAATTGCAACCACGCTTCCGGCCGGAACGAAAGCCAAGAAACTCGAGGATGTCGGCAAGATTCCACAATGGAAGCTCATATTGCGGCGCTTCCAAAAGAGCAAGCTGTCCGTGATCGCACTGTATGTGCTGATATTTTTCTACCTCGTTACTATCTTTAGCGACTTTCTGGCACCCTACCCGCACGATCAAATCGACACGGGTTCGTCGTTCGCAGCCCCAAGCAAACTCGTGAGTGGGCCAAAAGGGGTCGGCATTTACGGTCTCAAGCAGGAACTAGACCAAAAGCTGTTTAAGTGGGTCTACACAGTCGATCCTACCGTGATCTACCCCATCAAATTCTTTGTCAAAGGTTTTCCATACCGACTCTTAGGTCTCATCCCGCTGGATGTGCATCTGTTTGGTATCGATGCGCCCCCGAGCACTGACCCGGCCGCACCGTCACCCAAGCTGTTCTTGTGGGGCGCCGATCGCGAGGGGCGCGATCTGTTCTCGCGGGTGATGAAGGGCAGCCAAATCACCATGTCACTCGGATTTATTGGCGTCATCATCGCCGTCACGATTGGCACGCTGGTCGGAACAGCGTCGGGTTATTTTGGCGGCCGGATGGATGACATTATCCAGCGCTTGGTCGAATTAGTTCAATCGTTCCCCGATTTGCCGCTGTTTTTGGCCCTGAGCGCGAGCCTGCCGCCGAATGTGACGATCGAAGCGCGCTTCTTGCTGATCACGCTCATCATCGGCTTGATTCGCTGGACTGGGCTGTCGCGTGAGGTGCGTGGCAAGGTGCTCTCCTTTCGCGGCTCGGACTATACCAATGCGGCCAAGGCTGCCGGCGCCTCTGACTGGCACATCATCACCAAACACATGGTGCCAAACGTGATGAGCCACGTCATCGTGGTAGGCATGTTGGCTATCCCAGCCGCTATCGGCATCGAGACGGCGCTGACCTTCCTCGGCCTTGGGATTTTGCCGCCCGCAGTGTCGTGGGGCCTGCTGATACGCGATGCGAGCAACATGCAAGCGGTCCTCAACTACCCTTGGCTGTTGCTCCCTGTGGCTGTTCTGCTGGTGGTCGTGCTGGCGTTCAACTTGCTTGGCGACGGCGTGCGCGACGCAGTCGACCCATACGCTTGATATTCAAGGGAAATCACCATGGCAACTCAAACAGCACCCGCACGGACAAACGGCAAAGCGACAACCTCGGCGACCGCTTCGACCACAGCTGACAAATTTATTACGGCCGACGACGTGATCCGGGTTCAGGATTTACACCTGAACTTTTACACCACCATCGGCACGGTGCGTGCGCTCAACGGCGTGAGCTTCAACATCCCACGTGGCAAAGTGCTGGGTGTCGTTGGCGAGTCAGGCTGCGGCAAGAGCCAAACGGGCCTGGCCATCATGCAACTCACCCCAGCCGTTGGCAAGTATGAAGGCGGCGAGATCCGCTTCAAGGAGGACCCCGAGACAAAACAGCCAGTCAATATCTTGTCGCTCGAAAAAAATAGCGACGAGATGCGCGCCATCCGCGGCAACAACATCTCGATGATCTTCCAGGAGCCGATGACGTCGCTCAACCCAGTCTTCACGATCGGCAGCCAGATCGAAGAGGCGATCCTGCTTCATCAGACCAAGGACAAGGCCGAAGCCCGCAAGCGCGCCATCGACGTCCTCGACAAGGTCGGCATGCCAAACCCTGAGCGCATCGCTGATTCCTATCCGCATCAACTCTCCGGCGGCATGCGCCAGCGGGCCATGATCGCCATGGCGCTGTCCTGCACGCCGGTGCTGCTCATTGCCGATGAGCCGACGACTGCGCTGGACGTGACGACCGAAGCCCAGATTCTGGACTTGATGCGTGGCCTGCAGGCCGAATTTGGCACATCGATCATGTTTATCACCCACAACATGGGTGTGGTGGCGCAGATGTGTGACGAGGTCGCCGTCATGTATCTTGGGCGCGTGATCGAACGAGCTAACATCGACGACATTTTTTACAACCCCAAGCACCCGTATACGATCTCGCTCTTACGCGCGATCCCGATCCTGGGCGCCGAGCGCACTGAGACGCTCGAATCGATCAAAGGCTCGGTGCCCGATCCGTATTCGACCGTGACGGGCTGTCCCTTCCACCCGCGCTGCCCGGCCCACATGCCGGGAATTTGCGATGTCACAATGCCGGATGAGATCATGATCGGTGACCGGCACAGCGTCCGCTGCCATTTATATCTGTAGGACCGAGGAGTTCAGGCCATGGAAAAGAAAATCGGTGAACAACTACTCCAGGTAAGCGGACTAAAGAAGCACTTTCCCATCCAAGCCGGGTTTCTCCGGCGCACGGTGGGCTATGTCAAGGCGGTGGATGGCATCGACTTCTATATCAACCAAGGCGAGACGCTGGGGCTGGTAGGCGAGTCGGGCTGCGGCAAGAGCACGACCGGGCGAACGGTTATGCGCCTCTACGACCCGACCGCGGGTGAGATCATCTTTAACGATCCACACCAGGGCAAGATCCACCTGGAGACACTAGACCAGGCCCAGCTCAAGGCCGTCCGCCCCAACATGCAGATCATCTTCCAGGACCCCTTCAGCTCACTCAACCCGCGCCTGACGGTCGGCGATATCGTCAGCGAGCCGCTCAGTGTGCAAGGTGTGGCTCGGGGGCAGGCCCTGAAGGATCGCGTGGCTGAGCTCCTAAGCGTCGTGGGCATCCGTCCCGAGAACATGAGCCGTTATCCGCACGCCTTCTCCGGTGGTCAACGCCAGCGCATCGGGATCGCGCGGGCCCTGGCGCTCAACCCCAAGCTCATCATCTGCGATGAGCCGGTATCCGCGCTGGATGTGTCGATTCAGGCCCAGGTGCTCAATTTGCTGGAAGAATTGCAGCGTAAGTTTGGCTTGACCTATTTGTTCGTGGCCCACGATCTGAGCGTCGTCGAGCATATCGCCGACCGGGTCGCGGTGATGTATGTGGGCTACATCGTCGAGATGGCCAAGACCTCGTCACTCTACTTTACGCCCAAACACCCCTATACCGAGGCCTTGCTCGCATCGATCCCCAAAGCCGACCCACGCGACCGTCACCGCCCGATGAAGCTGCCAGGCGATGTGCCCTCACCGGCCAACCCGCCCAGCGGTTGCTATTTCCATCCGCGCTGCGCTTACTGCGAAGATGTATGTAAGACGGAGCGGCCGCCGCTCCGGAATATCGGTGACGACCATTGGGTTGCCTGTCACTTTGCAGAGAAATTGGACTTAAAAGGGGTCAAACACTCCACCGACGGACGCGTGCTCGAGATCCCCAAGCCCTTGCCCGGTAAGGGCCCAAAGACGGTCGATGCGGCTGACACGATGGTGGCCTAAAATTTGCGCCGGGCATGAAAGTGGCCCGGCGCTTTTTTTACCATCGTGCTGCGCTCACACGCAACACCTGGGGGTGCTTAAGCAAACCCGTCTAGAATTGGGTGATAAAACGGATCAGGGAACCGTTACGCTTTCGCTACGAGGTGAAGTTTGTTTTCGTTAGGTATGGTTCGCGCTGTGCGTGTCGTCGTGCTTTCATGTCTAATCGCTGGACTGCTCGCTGGTTGTGGCGTCACGATCAATCAAGCCGAACCGACGCCGACGCCACTTACAAAAGCCCCAACCGCTATCCCGCCGACGTTTACCGTCAGCGTGGGTCCGGTGGTCAAACGCCTGCAGTTTTCAGCCCGCGTGCAGCCAAAAGAGACCGCCGATCTGTATTTTGAGACGGATGGCCGCATCTTGAACGTGCCGTTCAAGGACGGCGCGACGGTCAAGCAAGGGGATGTGTTGGCCGAACTGGATGTCAGCGACATTCGCAATGAGCTGGAGCAAAAGCGGGTTGAATATGAGACCGCCCAAACTGTGCTCTCGAACACGGTCAAGGGCTATACACGCACGCTGACCCTGGCCAAACTCGACGTGGACCAGGCCAAGCTCAGGCTGGAGGTCGCCACCAAGCAAGCCGGCGACGCCGAAATAAAACTGGCCCAGATCGACTTGGATCACAACCAGCGCCAGATTGACGCGATCAATAACTCGATCAAGACGGCCCGGGCCCAGTTCAACCAGGCTGGCGCTGACAATGCCGCCAAGCAATTGGAGGACGTGCAGCTCGAACGCGCGCGCTTGCAAGCTACCTACGAACGGGCCGTGACCAATCAACAGGTGGCAAGCTTGCAGGTGGAACTGATCAAGGCCGACCTGGCAAGGGCGGCTTTGAACTATCAGACGGTGTTGGCCAACATCGATCCGAACCTGGTCAGCAACGTCGAGCGAACCCGGATTGCCTATGAAGGCGTGCAGAAACGCCTGTCGCGCTCGACCTTGGTTGCGCCGTTTGACGGCGTCATCGCGGAGGAGTTTGCGCGCGTTGGATCGACGGTGCGCGCCCTTGATCCACTCATCAAGCTGGCCAAACCGGGTGAACTGGCCCTGGTTGGCTCGCTGTCCTCGATTCAAGCGACGTCGGTGGACATCAACGCGGCCGTGACGTGCTACTTTGACAACGCGCCGAATACGCCCATCACCGGCACGATCGTCGAATTCCCCAAGATGCTCCCTGAGGCGACCAACCAAACCGTCAATATCCAAGTCGGCGACGACGTCAAGTTGGAAGTCTCGCGCCTGGCGCGCTGTATTACCGTGTTGGGCGAAGCCAAGAATGTGTTATGGCTGCCGCCTGAGGCGGTGCGCACGTTCCAGGGCCGCCGTTTTGTCGTTTTGCAAGGCGCAAGTGGCGCGCGCCAGCGCATGGATATCGAAGTGGGGCTCGAAGCCGACGACCGGGTCGAGATCAAAACTGGCGTCAAACAGGGTGATATCGTCGTCGGGCCATGAAACCATGAGACGGCTGTTTGGATTTGTCGAACTGGCGTTGCGCCGGCTGCGCAATCAGGCGGCGCTGGTGGCCTGTGTGCTGTTGGGCGTGACGATGGCGGTGGCGTTTGCCTCTGCCATCCCGGCGTTCGTCAATAGCGCCCAGTTGCGCGTGCTGCGCAAATTGCTGGTCACGACCACCGGTCGCGACTCGACCATTAGCACCGCCGCCACGAGCCAAGGGGGCAACCCGCTGTCGATACGATTTGCGTATATCAGTGCGCTGGGTGGGCCGCTCTCCATCGACCAGCTCCATGACTTGGATGGCTTTATGCGCACCCGCATCCAGCCGCGCACCATCCTGCCTGTCGCCCAGGCGGGCGCGTATATGCGCACAGACCACTGGTCGGTCTGGCCGGCCCCCGGCACGCGCACGGCCAAGCTGTATTCCAAACACGACCCCGAGCAGAACCTGCCGATGGTCTTTGCGCCCATGGCCACGCTCAACGACATAGAGCAGCATATCCGGCTCGAAGAGGGCGTGATGCCGGCCAATGCGCCCAAGGACGGCATGTTGCCGGTCTTGGTGCACGAGCACTTTAGCGACCAATATGGCGTGCGGACGGGCGACATCTTCAGCCTGACCATGAACGTGAGCGTGGCCGCGCCGGGCAGCACGGGCAATACCGTGCGTCGGGTGCAGATCATGGCCAAGGTGGTCGGGGTATGGACCCCGATCAACGCCGACGAAGACTACTGGTTTATTTCGCCGTTTAGCTTGTCTGATGGGCTGCTCGTGACGCGGGCGATGTTTGAGACAGACGTGGCGCAGATCTTGCCCCAGCCGGTGGATTATGTGGTTTACAACTACAACCTAGACGACGCGCCCTTGCAAACCGAGTTGGTGCAACCGCTTTTGGCCCGCCTCAACACCCTGCGCAATGACGCCTTTGAAAAGCGGCCGGGCATGTCGCAATCGACCAACGTCACGACGGTGCTAAATTCATACGTGACGGCCTCGGGCGAGATGACGCTCTTGATGGTCGCGTTCGCCGCGCCGCTCCTGGTGATCGTGCTGTATTTCATCGTGCTGGTGTCGGGCATGGTCATTCGCAGACAAGAAGGGGAACTCATCACGTTCCGCAGCCGAGGCGCATCGTCGGGTGACGCGCTCGGGCTATATGCCATCCAGAGTGCACTGATCGGCCTGATCGCCCTGGCTGTGGGCATGCCGCTGGGCTATGTGATCGGGGCCTTTATGAACGGCACGCGCACCTTTTTGGATTTTAGCGGGGTCATCCGGCTGACGCTGGCGGACTTTATCGCCTCGTTTAACCCGGTCTACTTGCCGTTCCGGTTTGCGATCGGCGCGGCCGTTATTGCCACGCTGGCGACGCTGTTACCGGCGGCGGGCGTGTCGCGCTCGACCGTGGTGCTGTATAACGCCGACCGCGGGCGAAATATCAACAGCCCGGTATGGCAACGGCTGTTCCTGGATGTGCTGCTGCTTGTCCCGGTCGCGTATGGCTACATGCAGCTCAAGCAACAGGGCAACATCGCCCTGTTTGGCCGCACGCTCTCCAACGAGAACCCCTTGCGTGACCCGGTGCGCTATCTCCTGCCGATGCTGATGATGACCAGCATCGCGCTGATCGTGGCCCGCTTGTTCCCGCTCATTATGCGCTTCATCGCTTCGGTGGTGCAGCACTTGAGCAGCAAGGCGCCGCTCTCCACGCCCACGCTCCTGGCTGCGCGCGAGCTGGGGCGCTCGCCCAAGGACTACCTTGGGTCGCTTTTACTTTTGATTATCGCCACGGGCATCGCCACGTTTGGCGCATCCACGGCCAAAACGCTCGACGGCCACCTGACCGACTCGGTGTATTTTGTCTCGGGCGCTGATCTGCGTCTGGACGAGGATGCGCAGTCGAACAAACCCAAGCTCACCAATTCGTTTGGCGGGGGTGACCAAAAGCCGCCCCCCGATGATGGTAAACCCGAAATCTGGTCATTCTTGCCGCCGGAAGACCACCTGACCATCCCGGGTGTGCAGGCCTACGCGCGCATGACGACCCTATCGGTTGAGCCACAGATCGCGCGCCAGATAGGCAGCTTTAGCTTGAAGGCGTTGGACTGGCACGAAGCCAGCGCGGTGATGGCCAAGTCATTCCGGGTCGACTATGCCTCGAAATCGTTTGGGACGCTGATGAACGAGATCGGCGCGCAGCCGAACGGGATCCTCGTCCCACCCATCTTCTTGTCGCTCAATAAGAAAGCCATCGGCGACCCATTGCCGCTCAAGATCTTCACCACCGAGGGCCGGGTGCCGGTGACCTACACCATCGCCGGGACGTTTCAGTATTTCCCGACCATCGAGCCCAAGGACGATGAGACCGTCTTTATCGCTGACATCGATTACACCTTCGAGCGCATGGGCAAGGCGGTGCCCTATGAAGTCTTGCTGTCGCTCGCGCCCGGCACGAGTGGCACGGCCGTCTCAAACCGCGCCAATCAGATGGGCTACATGGTCAAGACCAGCTACGATGCTCGCCTGGCGATCCAAGACCAGCAGCAGACGCCGGAACGTCAAGGCCTGTTTGGCATTTTGACGGCCGGGTTTTTTGCCTCTATCGCGCTGACGATCATCGGCTTTGTGTTGTATTCGGTGCTGTCGTTCCGCCGGCGGTCGATCGAACTGGGCGTATTGCGCACCTTGGGCTTATCGGCGCCACAGATGGCCGTCTACCTGATTTTGTCGCAGCTCATCATCGTCGTGGCGGGCACGGCGGCGGGTGCGGCCGCCGGCATCCTGGCTAGCCAACTCTTTATCCCGTTCTTCCAAGTGACGGGCAAGCTTGTAGCCGAAGTGCCGGCGTTCTACATCCGCATCGCCTGGACGGAGCTGACGCTTGTTTGTCTGGCGATAGCGGCTGCCTTTGCGGTCGCGATTCTGGCCACGCTGCTATTCCTCAGGCGCATGCGCGCCTTTGAGGCGGTCAAGTTGGGTGGGGCGGCCTAGAGCCTGTGGTGATGCGGCGCGGATGGCGCAGGGCGGGCT
>Ga0209068_10000938_pt1 | contig 14871 bp, 13 predicted proteins | sample ColStrG_CSR_2012_FD_187200 | JGI IMG/M metagenome (GOLD analysis project Ga0209068, IMG submission 187200) | Freshwater sediment microbial communities in response to fracking from Pennsylvania, USA - Cold Stream Run_MetaG_CSR_2012 (SPAdes)... | ecosystem: Environmental > Aquatic > Freshwater >... | reverse complement strand
GGCCAGGGCTATGAGACAGAAGCCGAGAAACCCGGCGGGTAAAGTCGGAAATAGAGAGCCAAATGTGCGCTGCAAGGGCGTATTTCCTTCAAGTTCGTGTTGAAAGAGAAAAGTAAGCGCCGCCCGCCTTAACTGCGAATGGGGTGGTTCTGGTTCCCAAACATGCGCGACGTTCTCGTGTCCGTCTACGGCGATTTTCAACGCGGGCTTGCGGCTATTTTTTCTGCCGGGGCAAAAAGACCCGCAATGGCCGCTTGATTGTCCCAGAACAGGTGCGGCTGATGGATTTGCCGCCATCGCTCCAGGTCTGCGTGCCTTTGAGATTGGCATGCCGCCGCACGAACGTGCCGCTGTATTTCGCCTCGTATTGGCGGTTGCCGCTTTTCCAGGATCCCTGCAAACTTATAGTGCTGCCACTAAGCGTTCCGGCACCCTTTTCCGGCGTCGGGTCCGCGGCACCGTGCAACCGCACGACATGCGTGTACTGGGCCGCGCCCCCGGTGATCGTAACCTCAATTGCCTCGCGGCCGCTGCCGACTGTAAACGGCAATTTGTCGCACACTATTGTGCCGCGATACACCGCGTCACGTACCTGCGCTGAGGCGGGCGTGCCCGCGACCGCAAATCCCGCGGCAAGCAAACCAACAAGTCCCACCCGCACTACGTCCTCCCCACTCGCTTTTCTATTGTTGCCGCCCCGAGCAACAGCACCGATCTGCACCGCGATTTCGGCTACCGATAACCGCCCCAAGCGCTTCGATGCGGCGATACTGCACATTGTATTCGTAGCGCCGAAGTGCTCAAGTGACATTTATGCATTGTTTCACGAGAGATTTATGGGCCGCTATTCTCATCGCCGTTCTAGGTAGCGGTGCAGTATTCATATCCGCGTCCGCCGCAGCGCCGACATTGTCTGAGGCAGACGACCGCGCCATCAAAGAAGCGATCGCATATTGCAAGGGCGAGGTGAAAGCCAAGAAAATCCGATTTCCCGCCAGTCGGACATTCCTCAGAAACTGCGTCACCGAGACGATCAGGAATAGTTCCGCAAAACGCTAGTGCGGCGCGGGCGCCGGTGTCCCCGGCTGATGAATTTGCTGTTGGTCTAACTTCGTCTTGTATTCCTCGACCAGCCCTTCGAGGCGCGAAACATTTTGCAGCAGACGTTCGCTCGTCAAGCTCAGCAAGTAGTACCCGAACTCCGGATTCTGAAAATAAAGCTCGAGTAGCGTTTCGTAGGTGATTGTCAGGACTTCGCCGCTTTCGATGCATTTGACCGTCTGAGTGCGTTTGTTTTTCGGCGCGACGAAGCCAAGCTCTCCCATGATTCGGCCGGGAGAAACCTCGACACCGATTTCGGTAACCAAAAATTTTCCGGTGACAGTCAGAAACATCTCGTTGGCGACATCGCCTTTGCGGAACAGGGTGTCGCCCTTTCGATATTTTCTCGGCGTCATGTATGGTCTCAACCAATCCATAGACAAATCGCCCTGCGCGGATAAGCGCGCCTTCTTGACAAGCGACAGCATCTGACGGAGGCGGATGACGTTGATCGGCAACGAAAGAAGGTAAAGCAAAAATGTGGATACCGCGCCGGCCACCACACCGTAGGCAATAAAAAACGCAATGCTGATGATGCCAATAACGCGAAGCGGCACGATTGTGCGCATCATGAGTGTGGCGACATAGAACGCCGCGCCCACGAGCGCCAACACATTCGCAACATTGATATTTGCGATTATGGCTTCCATCACGCGGTGGGCGACGGCGTCGTAAGTGAAATGATTGGGATCCAGACCAAGATCGATAAAAATCTTGTCGAGCTTCAAATTCTGTCCCAGGAAGTTGAGAATACGACCTAGGGTTGAATCGGGATCTGCGCTAAGCATGTTGTCCCCACGGAAATCTGCCGATGGCACAAGCCAATTTTCATCGCAATATTACAGCGCGTGCCCGCTGTAATCGAGTGAAGTCGGCCACATTACGTTCATGACCTGGTCCTAACAGACGGGCGAAATTTCGCTATTGTCGCGTCTGGCAGTTGGTGACGCCGGAATTGCCGGTTTGACAAATTACGTTTGGTGCCTGTGCCGGTGCTGGAGCGGCCGCAGGTGAGCCCCGCTTGGCGCGTCGGTCTTCGACATATTTCAGGCAGGCATCGTATTGCGCACTGCCATAGGGAAATCCATATCCCTCGCAGGCGATGGCATTTGCATCCAGATCCTCACTCCAGGGTTGAGCGCATCCGGACAGAGTCAGCATGACAATGATTGCTGCAGCGGCACACTTGCCCGCCTGCGAAAAAGTCTGGATGCGCGACACGCTAGCGATCCCCATCATAGCCAACTGTTGCTGCGATCATATCGCATACAGGTAAATGCGGGAACTCGACAGGCCTCCTAGCTTGTCGGAATTGCATCAGGGGGCAGGCGGTCCGCGTAACCGCCGCCGCGGAGAAAGGCCGACTCGTGGACGAGGGACTTTGGAGGGATGGTGCGTCGCCTGCCGAGGTTCGGCCGGCGCTCCCACTTTTGCTTTGCCCAATTGTAATGCCGCTTCCAGAGGATTTCAGCAAGCCACCAGAAGCCGGTCAGCGAGTCATGCATCTTTGCATTTGCGTCGGGGACGGCGTAGGCGCCGCTCTTACCCAACACCAGGTCCATGCGTCCGGGGCTGACAAGAAGGCCGGCGCTGATGGCCTCCTTGAGCATCCACTGGAGCGAAATCTTTGAAAGGTTGCTCTCGGCCTCCGGATAGCCGCCGCCGACATCCTCATGAACACCCGGGAACCAAACTTGCTTGAGATTCTGCGGGCCGCTCTGGGGTGGCTGACCTTTCAGAACCCAGAGGTTCGTACGGAAGAAGGCGCGGCGCTCGTCGATCGCGATCGCGTGGCGGCCGATCTCGATGTCGGGATTGTCGCCCGTATAGGGCAGCCGCAGCGGGTTCTCATACCAGCCGACCGAGCTCACGGTATCCCACACGCCCACAAACCATGGTTTGCAAACCCGCGTCGAGAACGTGCTCTTGAAATCGGCGGCAAGGGTGAAATAGCTCTTTTGCTCGGCACTGCGACTGCCGCCGTTGCTGTCGATGGCGTGAATCGCCATCAGCATTCGGATCGCATAGGGCACGAGCGCCTCATTGCCTTTGGGAATAAGTCCGTACATGCGTAGCAGCGACGCTACTGCCCGCGCCGTATAGGCACCGCGGCTGAAACCGAACAGGAAGACGCGGTCGCCTTCCTCGAAGTTATTCATCAGGAAGATGTAAGCGTCTCGGATATCTGCCTCGAGCCCATAGCCGAATACCCGACCGACAAAGCGTGTGGCAATGCGTGTGGCCCGTGTCAGCGCGCCAGGGGGCTCCATCGTGCCGAGACCGGGATGATAGTAGGCCACTTGCGCAGCCGGATCGCGGATGAGCGTAAAGAACAGCTTGACGACGTTGGTACGGTCCTCCGCGAACTCATTCGCAGTGCCGTCGCAGCAAAGCACGACGTTCTTTGGCATGGCGATCCCCCCGATCGCGAATTGGCAGTCGGGATTCACGTCCCGAGCAGGATCGGTTCAACCAAGTGTCCCGATTTTTTCTTCGAGTTCCGACCGCGTGTTGGGTTCTTCTCACGCGAGGCAACTTAGACCCGGTCACCGAGACGGGTGTGTAACCCAGTTCACATTTGCGACGCGTCCAGATGTCTTTCGTTCGGTTATCGCGACAGCTCAAATCGTCATTGATGGCAGGGGATTAATCGGGTCCCCGATTCAGCGCGGAATCGCAGGCGCGGACGCCGCCTCCAGCCAGCCGGTTCTCCCAAATCACTGGGAGAGCCGGGCTACTGTGACGTCGTCGCAGAACGCAGGGAGCCGAGGTGCCATAACTGATGGGCCAACGGCGTTAACTCCTCAGTTTTTAATTAAAACCAACACCAATTCTCTAAGGGCTTCCACACAGACCATCCGTAAAAGATGAGCTCCGGACAGGATACCTTTTTCGCCAGGGGCTCAGTATGGATCATCCGAAGCAGCAGCCATCGCGCGCGGATATTTTGACCTTCCCGCACATGACGCGGAAAGACGAACAATTGTTGCAGACCGTCCTGAACAACATGTCGCAGGGCGTGCTGATGTTCGATTCAGAAACACGCCTAACATTTTGCAACCAACGTTATTTAGAATTGTATGGACTTTCGTCCGAAATCGTAAAGCCAGGCTGCCATCTGCGCGAGCTTCTCAAACACCGGATCGAGCTCGGGAATTTCTCGGGCGATGCCGATGAATATGTTGCCCGGCTCAAGTCTGGCATCGCGGAAGGAAAGACTTTCAACAACGTCGTGAACTTGCCCGACGGACGTGCATTTTCCGTCGTCAACAAGCCGATCCCCGGTGGAGGCTGGCTGGCCACACATGAAGACGTGACCGAGCGTCAGCGCTCCGAAGATCGCATCGCGCATATGGCGCGCCACGATGCATTGACCGACCTTCCAAACCGGATGCTCTTGCTGGAGCAACTCAATCACGAGATCAAGCGCGTCAAGCGCGGCGAGTGCCTGGCGGTACTGTGCCTCGACCTCGATCAGTTCAAGAGTGTCAACGATGCACTCGGCCACCATATCGGCGATGAACTGCTGAAATTGGTCGGCGAGCGTTTGCGCGGCTGCACCCGCGAACTCGACGTCGTTGCCCGCATGGGCGGCGACGAGTTCGCCATCATCATGACCCAGATGGAGCAAGCTGCCGACGCCGCGACGCTCTCCAAACGCATCCGCGATTCGGTCATCAAGCCCTATCAGGTCGAGGGACACCAGATCGTTACGGATATCAGCATTGGCATTTCAGTCGCCCCGATGGATGCCGTCGAGTCGGCCGAGCTTTTGAGAAATGCCGACATGGCGCTCTATGACGCCAAGTCCGACGGGCGGGGGACTTTCCGGTTCTTCGAACCCGAAATGAATACGCGTATGAAAGTGCGGCGCGAACTGGAGATGGACCTCCGCAAGGCGCTGGCGACCGAACAGTTCGAATTGCACTACCAGCCGCTTGTGGTGCTGGAAACGAATGACGTCAATGGTTTCGAGGCGCTGTTGCGATGGAACCATCCGACCCGCGGAATGGTGTCACCGGTCGACTTTATCCCGATCGCCGAAGAGACCGGGCTCATTGTGCCGCTTGGTGAATGGGTTCTCAAAGCGGCCTGCAATGAGGCCGTCAGTTGGCCGGAGCACATCAAGGTCGCGGTCAATCTTTCGCCGGCCCAGTTGAACAGCCGCAATCTGGTCAGCATGGTTACATCGGTCCTCAACGAAACCGGCATGCCGCCGCACAAATTGCAGCTGGAAATCACTGAAACCGTCCTGCTTCAGAATACCTTCACGACTTTGGCCACGCTGCACGAACTGCGTAAAATGGGCGTGCAAATCGCGCTGGACGATTTCGGAACGGGATATTCGTCCCTCAGCTACCTTCGCAGTTTCCCGTTCGACAAGATCAAGATCGACCGTTCGTTCATACAGGATCTGTCAAACGGAGCGGAGCCGCTTGCGATCGTGAACGCCGTCGCTGGCCTCGCCAAATGCCTCAATATGACATCAACTGCAGAGGGCGTGGAAACGCAGCAGCAGATGGACGTGCTGCAGGCGATCGGCTGCACCGAGATGCAGGGTTATCTCTTCAGCCACGCCAGGCCAGCGAACGAGATCAGGCAGTTTTTTCAACGCAATGTCGATAAGGTGGGCGCTGCGTAAGCGCTGCAGAGTCCTACCCCTGCAACTAAAAAAGCGAGTCGTCCCAAGCGGCTTGCTTTCACGTTCCTCTCGCTCGCAGCACCGACTCAATCGATATTCGCGACCACGGCGCCGTGCGCTCACGGAATGCGGCATAGGATGCGTGCACTTTGCCTGAGGCCGCGCTGCGCCCGGCCAATTCTCCGAGCACATCGTTCGCCTGAGCGCGTGCAGCAGCGATCAGATCTTCCGGAAACGCTGCAAGCTTCACATTGTGTTCGTTGACCAAGGCGGCGAGTGCCTGCGCATTGAGACGCTCCATCTCGGCCAGTGCGTAGTTTGCTTCAGTCGCGCACGCGTGTGCGATGACCGCTTTGAGATCATCGGAGAGCGCATTCCAGGCTTTCAGCGAGACGATGCACTCGCCGGTACCGTTCGGTTTGTTGAAGCCGGGGTAATAATAGAACGACGCAACGCGATAGAGCCCAAGGGCAATATCGGTGCCAGGTCCCACAAATTCAGCTCCGTCGATCACTCCCGATTGCAGGCTCACCAGGATTTCCGCCGGTGGTGTGGTCTGCGGTGTCACACCGAGGCGGCGATAGACTTCACCCCCGAGGCCCAGCGTGCGCAGCTTCAGACCGTGCAGGTCGGCGAGGCTTTTCACCTCGCGTCGGAACCAGCCACCCATGCAGACGCCGGTGTTACCGCCCATGAAAGGCTTCACGCCGAATGGCGCGTAAAGCTCATCCCAAAGGGCCTGCCCGCCGCCAGCGTCGACCCAGGCCACGTGTTCGCCGGGCGTGAGTCCAAACGGGACCGTCGTAAAGAACGAGGATGCGGGCATCTTGCCCTGCCAGTAGAACGAGGCTGTGTGACCGATATCGGCCACGCCATTGCCGACAGCGTCGAGCACCTCGAAGGCGGGCACCACTTCGCCAGCCGCGTAGACGGCAATGTCCAGTCTACCGCCTGAGAGCGCGCGAACGCGCTCGGCAATGCGCTCGGCCGACATGCCCGGCCCCGGCAAACGCTTCGGCCACGAGGTAACCATGCGCCACTTGAGCGTTTGTGCTCGCGCGATCGCCGGCGCGGCAAGCATTCCGGCAGCGACTCCGGCAGCGACCGTGAAATTTCGTCGCGTCGTCATGGCTCTCTCCATATCGCATGAAAATGATGCACGGGCCCATGGCCACGTCCCACTTTGAGCTTGTCGGCGGCTGCAATAGCGCCAGTGACATATGCCTTGGCATTCTGCACTGCGGTTTTTAGATCGAGACCCTTGGCAAGCCCCGCCGCGATCGCTGAAGACAGCGTGCAGCCCGTCCCATGCGTGTTTTTCGTATCCACGCGTCTCGCCGACAGGCGCAACACAGTACCCTGCCCGATCAGCAGATCGACGCTTTCTTCACCGCTGCCATGGCCACCTTTGATCAGGACATTCGGCACGCCGAGCGCCAACAGCTCACGCGCCTGTATTTCCATTTCCTGTTCGTTGCGCGCGGGCGACGCGTCAGCAAGCGCTGCAGCTTCCGGCAGATTGGGTGTGACGACCAGAGCACGTGGAATAAGCAGCTTGCGCAGCGCTTCCACAGCATCGGACGCCAGCAACCGATCACCGGACGTCGCGATCATCACCGGGTCGAGCACGATGTTCTTGGCGCGATAACGATCGAGGCTCTTCGCCACGACTTCGATCGTCGCGACCTGCGACAACATACCGATTTTCACAGCGCCAATGTCGAGATCAGAAAACGCCGCATCGATCTGTGCCGCGATGAAGTCGGGAGGTACATCGTGAATAGCTTTGACGCCCCGTGTATTCTGCGCAGTCAGCGCTGTAATGACCGAAGCGCCATAGACGCCCAACGCAGCGAAAGTTTTGAGATCGGCCTGGATACCGGCGCCGCCACTTGAATCCGAGCCGGCAACTGTAACAGCGATGGCCGTCATGACGGCCCTCGCTGCTTGAGCGCATTGTCAACGACCGCGCGCAAATCCTGCGCGGCTTTTCCCGGATCGGTGGCGCGCGATAGCGCCGAAATCACCGCAACGCCGTCGACACCGGCGGCGATAACATCGGTTGCGTTGGCCGCAGTAATGCCAGCGATGGCGCAGATCGGAAAGTCGGGTTCGCGTGCGCGAACCGCCTGCACAATTGTCCGCAGGCCGGCAATGCCAATCGGCGTTGCCGTGTTGTCTTTGGAGGTCGTTCCGTAAACGCCGCCGATCGCCACATAGTCGAGCAGGTCAAGAGGCGCCGCTCTGGCCTGATCCACAGTTTTGACGCTCAGACCGATGATGGCGCGCCGCCCAAGGAGGAGCCGCGCATCCGCCGGCGCCATGTCGTCCTGACCGATATGGACGCCGTCGGCTTCGGCAGCGAGCGCAACGTCAACGCGATCGTTGATGAGCAGCGGAATGCCCTTGGGCTCCAGCACGGCCTGTAGCGCGCGCGCCTCCTCCATCATGGCGCGGGTAGAGCCATGCTTGTCGCGCAACTGCATCAGGGTCGCACTGCTTGCGATGCGGCCAGCCAGATCGGCAAGCGTGCGGCCGCCGGCAACAGCAGGATCGAGAAGCGCATAAAGTCTTAGATCGACATCCATCAGCTGATCCTTGCACGTGCGGTGACCGTCGGCCCATCGAGATTGTAGAGAGCATCGATGACGGCGGCGGCGAAGCTGCCCGGGCCGCCGGATTGTCCTGCCGCCAGCTCACCGGCGACTCCGATGAAAACCAGCGCGGCAACTGTTGCGCCCAGAACGTCCGGCTCAACCGCCAGGCACGCCGCGACCAGCGCCGAGCCGGCGCACCCCATCGCAGTAACTTTGGCCATCAGTAGGTGTCCGTTGGTGACAGATACAATGCGCTTGCCATCGGTGACGAGATCGGTCTCACCCGAGAGCGCGACAACGATCCGGTTGGCGCGCGCGAAGGCCATCGTCGCATCGGGCGATGGCGCATCGTCTGCGAGCGCAGAAAATTCAGCGTGGTTGAGGCGAATGACTGCCGGCCGACGGCCGATGAGTTCGCGTGCAAAGGCAGCTCGCGGCGGTGCGCGGTCGACAAAAACCGGATCAAGCACCCATGGCAGCTTGTGCTGCGCCGCAGTTTCCACCGCGACCCCGGTTGCCGCGCGCCGTTCGCAATCGAACGTACCGAGATTGACCAGAAGCGCTTGCGCGCCGACAACAAATGGACCGATCTCGTCGGGCGACAAGGTCATGGAGGGCACACAGCCGGCAGCCAGCAATGCATTGGCGGTGAAATTCTGTGCGACCGTATTGGTGATACAGTGCACGCGCGGACCTCGCGCGCGCACGCGCCCGATAATATCGCACGCAGCTTGTGCGAGGCCATCGCGCGAGGCGGCTTGCGGATGATGCATCTCTGGTCCCTCCGCCGGTATGACCCGGATCAGGTTCGTTGGGTTGGCTTGCGCCTCTCAGCCCGGCAATGACCGGACACCCCACGAGATTGCTGTTTAATACGTAATCCGCGCGGCTTCCCAAAGCAAGGCCGCCTTGCCAGCTAGCGTTGTTTTTGCTGGATTGCGGACAGATCGGAGGATCGCGATGACCCCATTCTTCGTCCAGATCAAATGCGAACTCGGAAAATCCTATCAGGTGGCCAACGAACTGGCCGAAGCCGAGATTGCGTCCGAGATCTATTCGACCGCTGGCGACTATGACTTGTTGGTGAAATTCTACGTCGAAAGCGGAACGGACATCGGACACTTCGTCAATGAAGAGGTGCAGTGCATCCCCGGCATCAAGGACACACACACGATCATCACATTCAAGGCTTTCAAAGCCTAAGGCGACGCTTCTGCTTCCCGCGCACGCTGGAGACCAAGCTGCCGCTCGCGCCAGATCACGAATAGCCCGGCAGCCGCAACGATTGTCGCGCCAAAATAGACCAACGTGTCCGGTAATTCTCCGAACAACCAGTAGCCAAGCAGCAGCGCCCACAGCATCGATGAATAGTCGAAGGGCGCGACCACCGATGCTGCGGCGTAGCGGTAGCTTTCAGTCAATAAAATATGGGCAAGTCCGCCGAGGATACCGAGCGCAATAAGCGCTGCGAGTTCGCGTGCGCTCGGCGAATGCCAGGCAAATGGCAGCGTCAGCGCACCTGCAATCGCACAGACCAGCGAGAAATAGAACACGATGGACGATGTTGTCTCGGTTTGCGTGAGCCGCCGGGTCTGGATCACCGTACCGGCATTGCAAAACGCCGACGTGATCGCAAACATCGACCCGACCGCAGCGACCGCACCACTCGCCCCGGCATAGGCGCCGATATCGAAATGCGGGATCAGCATAACGATCACCCCGGCAAAGCCGATCAACACTGCCGACCAGCGGTAGATGCGCACACGCTCCTTCAACACGACAGCCGCCAGCGCCACGGTGATAAGCGGCGAGGCAAACGAAATCGCAGTTGCGTCCGCGAGCGGCAGCCGAGTTAGCGACGAGAAATTTGTGAACATGCCGCAAACGCTGAGCAAACCGCGGCCGAGTTGCCCGAGCGGCCGACTTGTGCGCACCGCCGTGGCCAGTTCGCCGCGAATGGCATAGATGACCACCACGGGTAAAATTGCGAAAGCGCTGCGGAAAAACACCATCTGCCCCACGGGCGCAACGTCACCTAATTGGCGAACCAATGCCGACATGGCGGCAAACAGCAGCGCCGAGATCAGTTTGAGCCCGATGGCTTTGAACGGGTGCATGGTCTGCCCGGCGATTCGCCCCACATAAACGACGATGGCTGGGAAAGTCATTGCAAGTCGAGCCCACACGACTTGTGAGGCTCATAAATGCAAAAAGTCGGGCAAGCCGACTTCAGAAGCCAACGGCAACAACTCGGAATGTCAGCTATTTCGGCGCGGGCAGCGACTTCAGATAAACCGCCATGGCTTGGCGATCGGCGGCACTCAATTGCTTCGTATTGGCCACCACCTCCACCATCGGACCACCGACACGGTCGGCATCCGGTGTTATGCCGGTTTCGAGCGTCTCAGCGAAATCCTCAACTTTCCAATCGTGAAGCTTGCCCTGCGTAATGTCGGGCACGCCGCCCTGCCCTGTCGGGCTCTGGCCACCCGTGAAACGCCTGCTGGCGATAATGGCGCCGAGTAGATTGCGCGGCGAGTGACATTCAGCGCAGTGGCCGGGTCCATTGACGAGATAAGCGCCACGATTCCATTGCGCGGATTGCGCGGGGTCAGGCGTGAATGTTCTGCCGTCGAGGAACAAACACTTCCACACACCGAGACTGCGGCGAATATTGAATGGAAATGGCAGGTCGTGGTCACGCACCCTGCCAGAAATAGCCGGCAAAGTTTTCAGATAGGCAAACAGATCGCGCAAATCATCGGGTCCCATACGCTGGTACGACGTGTATGGCAGCGCCGGATAAAGATGCTCGCCGGCGGGCGATGTGCCTTTCACCATGGCGGTGACGAATTGCGCTTCGCTCCAGCCGCCGATGCCGTCCTTTGCATCAGAAGAAATGTTTGGCACGTGGAAGACGCCGAATGGCGAGTTGAGTGCAAGGCCCCCGCCGAGGCGAGTGCCATCTTTCTGTTGGGGAATCGCGTGACAGGAGGAGCAACCGCCAATCAGGAACATCGTCCGGCCATTGGCGAGATCCGGTGTATGTGGCGCAAGCGCACTCGCCGGAATCGTTTCCGGGATAGTGAGATACCAGAAGGCGGGCGCACCAATAGCGGCCGCCGCAATTGCGGCAATGACAATCTTACGGATCATCCCGGCAGATCCCGTAGTCGATGGAATTGTAAACGACAATGATCGCTACGGTATACCCGCTATCCACGCTATTGCTTCGCCAGCCGATAGTCCTTGTGGCAGTTGTCGCATGCGTTCCCGATAGCCGGAATTGCGGCGCGCAAGCCGTCCAGTGAACCTTTTGCTTTGTTACGATTTTCCGCGACCACTTTGCCGAATTCAGCGGCCTTGTCGTCGAAATCGGATTTCGTCATCCAAATCTTCGGCGCGGCGCGCGTCTTCTGGCCACTCTTTGAATTGTCGGGGAAAAGGCCGGGTAATTTTTGCGCGGTATCGGCCCATTGCGCGAAGGCAGCGTCGACCTTGGCGGCGTCGAACGGGGCCTGCCCTTTCATCATCGCAACGGCCAAGGTTGCGTTGTCTTGATTGCCTTTCATCAGCGCCATGCGCGCGGCGATCGGATCAGACTGCGCGATAACTGCACCCGTCCCCAGCGCAACAAACACTGCGGCGAGAACCGCTCCGGCCGTTCGTCCCATTGGATACCTCTGTTTTGTGTCGTATGACCGATCTGACAAACACTTGGTTCATAAGCATTATTCCGCTTCGGTCCGTATCGGTCCGCCAATCACGAATTAGTGATCGCCGCAGTTTCTAAACGGGCGTCGATTTTTGCGCTGCCCGGATGGCTTCCCAAATTCGCCGCGGGGTGGCGGGCATGTCCACGTGCCGGACGCCGTGGCTGCGCCAGAGCGCATCGACGATCGCATTCATGACAGCCGGACACGAGCCGATCGCTCCAGCTTCGCCTGCGCCCTTGACGCCGAGCGGATTGGTCTTGCACGGCACGTTGCGTGTCTCGAACACGAAGTCAGGTGCATGTTCGGCACGCGGCATGGCGTAGTCCATGAAACTCGCACTGAGCAATTGGCCGCTCCCCGGATCGTAGACGGTGTCCTCCATCAACGCCTGGCCGATGCCCTGCACCGCACCACCGTGCACCTGACCTGCAAGCAGCAATGGATTGAGCGTTGCGCCGAAGTCATCGACAACGATGTAACGCTCAATGCTCGTCGTACCGGTGTCCGGATCGATTTCGACCTCGGCGATGTGCGTGCCATTTGGATACGTCGGTGGTTCGACGCTGAACTCCTCTGCAGCGCGCAGCTTGTCGGACGTGGCGCGTGGATGCGCGGCAAGATCAGAAAACGAGATGATGCGGTCAGTGCCTGCAACGCGGACAGTCCCATCCACTATCTCCAGGTCGCTTGCTGCGGCTTCCAAAGCGTCGGCGGCAATCTCTTTAATCTGCCCGGCGAGCTTTCTGGTCGCGCGGTCAACGGAAACACCTCCGACAGGAATTGAACTCGACCCGCCGGTGCCCGCGCCGCTCTTGATGCGATCAGTATCGCCCTGCACCACGCGCACTCGTTCAGGTGGCAGGTCGAGATATTCGGCAATAAGTTGAGCGTAGGACGTCGCGTGCCCCTGACCGGTCGATTGCGAACCGATCAACAAAGTGACGCCGCCGTCGCGATCAAGCGTAAGCACCGCGGTCTCGGGGCCGTTGTTGCCGCAAGCCTCGATATAGGTGGCGATGCCGATACCGCGTAACCGGCCGGCGCGTCTGGATTGCGCCGCACGCTTCTTAAAGCCATCCCAATCCGCAAGCTCCTGCGCGCGTGTGAGTGTGCCTGCAAAATCGCCGGAATCGTAGACTTTCCCTGTCGGAGTCTTGTACGGCAACGCTTTCGGTTTGATGAGGTTCTTGCGTCGTATCGCATCGGGCGCGATGTCGAGATCGTGCGCCGCCGCATCGACAACACGTTCGATCAGATAAGAGGCTTCCGGCCGTCCGGCGCCCCGATAGGCGTCGACCGGAACCGTGTTGGTGTAGGCCGCACGTAACCGTATGTGGGCAACAGGAATGTCGTAGGCACCGGTCGCCATGCCGACGCCGAGCCACGGGATGTAGGGCGCATAACACGACAGATAGGCGCCCATATCGGCGATGATGTCGAGTTCAAGCGCGAGGAAACGCCCTTTCTCATCAACCGCCAACCGCGCGGCGGAGATATTGTCGCGACCGTGACTGTCACCGACAAAGTGCTCGGTGCGATCGCAGATCCATTTGACCGGTCGGCGCAGCCGTTCAGCCGCAACTGCGGCCAGCGCATATTCACGGTACGGAAACAGCTTGGTGCCGAAGCCGCCGCCGACGTCAGGCGTTAGCACCCGCATCTTTTCGGGTGCCAAATTCATCACCGCGCCACCAATGATGTCACGAATGACATGGCTGCCCTGGCTGCCAAGCGTGAGTGTATAGCGATCGCCGTCGTATTCCGCGACGACGCCGCGGGTGTCGAGATAGTTGGTCACCAATCGCTGATTGACGATGGTCAGTTCGACAATGCGCGCGGCCTTGGCAAAAGCCTCCTTGGTGGCGCGTTCGTCGCCGGCCTCGGTCTCGAAAGCCAGGTTACTCGTTCGCTCCGGCCATACCTTTGGTGAACCGGGCTTGAGTGCGGCCACGGCACCGATGACGTGCGGCAATGGCTGCCAGTCGATTTCGACCGCTTCCGCCGCGTCCTTTGCCGCATCGATACTGTCAGCTACCACGAAGGCAACCGCATCCCCCACATGCCGCACCACATCCTTGGCAAGGATCGGATAGACCGGAATCTTGATGTCCACGTCTGGCACGACCCCCGGCGTTGGCAATGGCCCCAACGCCGAAATATCCGCAGCGGTCAGCACCAGGCGCACGCCCGATAGCGCGCGCACACGTGCGAGATCGCCGATGCGGAAACGCGCATGGGCGTGAGGCGAGCGCACGACCACGGCGTGCAGCGGCCTCGCCGGGGAAACATCAGCGATGTAGCGACCCGCGCCGCGCAAGAGCTGATCATCCTCCTTGCGCGTGAGCGGCTGGCCGAAACCGAATTTCATCGTCATTTGAGGCCGTCGGATTTGGCACGCTGTCCGGGCTGACGCCGCCGGAAACGCCCAGCCAAGTCTATCGCAATCCATCGGGATACTACGTAGAACACCGGGGTAAAAATTAGACCGAAGGTGGTCACGCCGATCATGCCGGAGAACACCGCAGTGCCAAGCGTTTGGCGCAGTTCGGCGCCGGCCCCGACCGCCCAGACCAACGGTGTGACGCCGAGAATAAAGGCGAAGGAGGTCATCAGGATCGGGCGTAATCGCAGATGTGCCGCTTCAACCGCGGCTTCGAAACGATCGCGGCCTCCGTCTTCGAGCTGCTTGGCAAACTCGACAATCAGAATAGCATTCTTGGCCGCAAGGCCGATGAGCACGACAAACCCGACTTGAGTGAGAATATTGTTGTCCTGACCGCGAAGCACGACGCCGACAATTGACGCGATCAAACAC
>Ga0209068_10000937_pt1 | contig 14895 bp, 14 predicted proteins | sample ColStrG_CSR_2012_FD_187200 | JGI IMG/M metagenome (GOLD analysis project Ga0209068, IMG submission 187200) | Freshwater sediment microbial communities in response to fracking from Pennsylvania, USA - Cold Stream Run_MetaG_CSR_2012 (SPAdes)... | ecosystem: Environmental > Aquatic > Freshwater >... | reverse complement strand
GAAACAGAAAAACGGCATCGAATGGATTGTCAGCGTCCCGGGCGACTGTCCTTTTCTGCCGGACGATCTTGTCGAGCGCCTGCACCGAGCTCGCCGCAAGATGGGCGCCGGCGTGCCGCTCGCGTGCGCGCGCTCCGGCGAATGGCGTCATCCGGTGGTGGGCTTGTGGCCACTGGCCTTGCGGGAAGATTTGCGCAAGGCGCTGGTCGAGGAAGAAATGCGCAAAATCGAGCTCTGGACCGCGCGACATGGCGTCGCGATTGCCGATTGGCCGGAACAGCCGATTGATCCATTTTTCAACGTAAATACTCCGGAAGATGCTGCCCAAGCCGAGCGCATCGCGCTGCAACATACATGAGATTTTACGCCGACAATTCTTGACCGCCGTCGCACCTATTTCATATTTGTTTTAGTGTAGATTGTAGATCTGGGAGAGGAGCCAATTCCATGAAGGTGTTCATCATCGCTTGTGTGGCAGCCATCATCGTTGCCGTAATCGGCGGCGTGGTGCTCAACAGCATGCCGGATACGGCGGCAGTTGCCTTCAGCAGCCCGACGAGTGTGCGTCTCGGCGCATAGAGCCGGGATAATCGGCCGTCAGCCGATAAGCGCGGCGTAAGAAAAGAAGCCGACGCGAGCGCCTGCTTCAATCGTTGTCACGTCCTCCGGAAATTCCAGCAGTCCATCAGTCTCGGTCAACGATGTAAGAACGCCCGCACCATCCTGGGGGTGTTTGACCGCTTCGATTTCTCCATCAGCGGCACGTCTGAGCGCCACGCGCACATATTCGCGGCGGTCTTTCTTTTTCTTGTAGGCGAAGGCGGCGCGCACCGGCAGCGGCATTAGTTTGTCCGGCCGCGCACCTGAAAGTCGGCGCAGCAGCGGTTTCACCACGCGCACGAATGTGACGAACACGGCGACCGGATTACCCGGCAAGCCGACGAAGGCCGCTTTCTCGCCTGGCTTTGTCCCTTGGACCACACCCATGGCCACCGGCCGGCCGGGTTTTATTGCAACGCGCCAAAACACGAGGTTACCAATGCGCTCGATCGCGCTGCGCACATGGTCGGCCTCTCCGGTTGAAACGCCACCGGAGGTGAGCACAAGATCGTGGCCCGCGGCCTTTTTCAGGGCGCCAGCAAGCGTGTCGGGGTCGTCGGACAAGATGCCGAGATTTGTCACGACGGCACCGAGGCGTTCGAGCAATTCCGTGAGCAAAAAGCGATTGGAATCGTAGATCGCGGTGCCGTGGCGGACCGTCCCGGGCTCTACGATTTCGTCGCCAGTAGAAAAAATCGCGACCGTGAGCCGCCGGCGCACGACGATTCCGGTCAGACCGAGCGCAGCGGCAAGCGCAATGTGCTGAGCATCGAGCACCGTACCGGCCGGCAAAACGACCGCGCCTGCAGGTACGTCCTCACCCGCAAGACGGCGATTGGCGCCGAGCTTTAGCCCTTTTGGCACCGTTACGTGTTCGCCTTTGACCGTCACGTCTTCCTGCATGAAAACAGTATCCGCACCGTTGGGCATGGCCGCACCGGTAAAAATGCGAATGGCCTGCCCGGACTTAAGTGCGGCATGGGCACGCGCCCCCGCCGTCAGTCTGCCCGAAATCGCCAGCGTGGTATCACCATCCGGCCGCAGATCCGCGTGGCGCACGGCGTAGCCATCGACGGCCGAATTATCGAATGGCGGCAGGTGGACGGGCGCTTTCATGTCCGCGGCGACAACGCGACCGCGAGCGCCGTGCAACGGCACACGCTCGGTCTCAGCGACCGGCTCGATGCGTTCTCCGATCAGCCGTTCCATTTCATCCAGCCGCAATAGCGGGCCGGAAAAAGCAAAGCAGTCATCGGTGAGTTGTGCCATCACCCGCCCCTTGCGGCGGCTGTGGCGTTGGCCGCGCCGATCGGTACCGCGAATTTGAGCAAGAGATCGGCAATCGCCTCGATGTCGTTGAGATCGACGACTGGAAGTCTTGGCTGCGGCAGCACGACATCGGATGCAATCGCGACGATATGCGGGTCGTCGGGGTTAATGAGTGGCTTGCCATTAGCCGCACGATGGATTTCCAGCTTGGGGAAGGCATCGCGCTTGAATCCCTCAACCAGCACCAGATCGACCGGCGACATCTTGGCGACCAGACCTCGCAGGTCCCATTCCGGCTCCTCACGCAATTCGTGCAGGATGGCCCAGCGCTTCGCCGACGAAATGATGACTTCGGTGGCGCCGGCTGCACGGTGAAAGAAAGAGTCCTTGCCTGGCTGGTCCAGATCGAAGCCGTGATGGGCATGTTTGAGAGTGGATACCTTGATCCCGCGCGCGATCAGGCGCGGAAGCAGCTTGGTAATCAACGTCGTTTTGCCGGAGCCGCTCCAGCCGGCGAGGCCGATGATGCGCATGGGCCCCTTATAGCAAAACGCCCGGCTTGAAGCCGGGCGTCCTGCATTTGCGTTCAGGCGCCGTTACTCAGCGGGTTGAGTTCGCGCACCCTTCGGGCTGCGGGACACTTCGTCTTCCAGCCATAGTCTATGATGCTGCTTGGCCCAGTTGACGTCGACAGTGCCCTCGCCCATGGCCTCGAAGGCGCCTTCCATGCCGATGGTGCCAATATAGATGTGGCCCAACATGGCGGCGATGAACAGCACGCTGACAACCGCGTGCACGACCTGGGAAATCTGCATACCCTCGATCCCCGTCCCGTAGAACGGGAACAGCAGCAGATAGCCGGTCACCGCCGAGGCGCCGCCGCCGATCACCACGATCCAATAGATCATCTTCTGGCCGGCATTGAACCGATAGGCCGGCGGATGATCTTTTCCGACGATGCCGCCCCCGCGCTTGACCCACTCGACATCGACACTGTTCGGGATATTACCGCCGACCCACATCAGGAAGATCAGCACCACGCCGATGGTGAATGGGAAGCTGAGGAAGTTGTGAGCGTATTTTGCAAGCTCCGACCAGGTGGTGAAGGTTTCCGGGCCCACCAGCGGCAGCAGCAAAGGCTTGCCGAACGTAATGTTCAAGCCAGAGAGCGACAGGATGATGAAGCACGCAGCGGTCATCCAATGTACGAAGCGCTCGAAACCGTTGAAGCGTACGATCTTGCGGCCCGATCGCCCGTTCTCGATCTTGACCATGCCGCGCGCCAGATAAAACAGCACCACTAGCCCCAACATGCCGAGCACGGCGATACCGCCGATCCAGCGCAAGGTCACTTCATGGAAGTGACGCCATTCGCGTCCGGCTGGCTGCTCCAACACGTAGGACCTCACGTCCGGAATAGTGCCGCGCCCCTGGATCCTGCTGAGCTCCTTGAGCAGCTGCTGTTCCTTGACCGCATCCGCGGTCGGATTGACCAAAGTCGGCTGCTGCGCCGAAACCGGCGTCGCGATGGCGACGATGAATGCGAGCGCGAGAGCGCCGGCGATAAAGCGGATATGGGTAAAAAGCTTCGCCATGCATCCTCTCCCCTGTGACTTGCAGTTTTTTATTGTCGTAACCGGCGGCGTCGCAAACCGCGAGCCGCCGGCAGAAATCAGGTTGCAATCGACTCGCGATAGGCGGTCTGCCAGCCCCAGGCGCCGGAGCCGTAGCCGCGCTTGGACACCCGCTCCTTGTAGATCTGCGCGATCACCTCGCCGTCACCGGCCAGCAGCGACTTGGTTGAGCACATCTCCGCGCAGAGCGGCAGCTTGCCTTCGGCGAGGCGGTTCGCGCCATATTTCTCGAACTCCTCCTTGCTGCCATCGGCTTCCGGGCCGCCGGCGCAGAAGGTGCACTTGTCCATTTTTCCGCGTGAACCAAAGTTGCCAACCTTCGGATATTGCGGCGCGCCGAACGGACAGGCGTAGAAGCAGTAGCCGCACCCAATGCACAGATCCTTGGAGTGCAGTACCACCGCGTCCGCCGTCGTATAGAAGCAATTTACCGGGCAGACCGCCGCGCAAGGCGCGTCGGTGCAGTGCATGCAGGCCATCGAAACCGAGCGTTCTCCGGGTTTGCCGTCATTGATCGTGACGACGCGCCGGCGGTTGATGCCCCAAGGGACTTCGTTCTCGTTCTTGCAGGCGGTGACGCAGGCGTTGCATTCGATGCAACGATCGGCGTCGCAGAGAAATTTCATACGTGCCATGGTCGTTGCTCCTTACGCCGCTCTGATTTGGCAGAGGGTGGCTTTGGGTTCTTGCATGCCGGTAACCGGATCGAAGCCGTAAGTGGTGAGGCCGTTGACGCTCTCACCGAGCACGATCGGGTCGGCACCCTTTGGATAATTGCCGCGTTGATCGATGCCCTCGAACCAGCCGGCGAAGTGGAACGGACACCAGGTCACGCCCTTGCCGACGCGTTCGGTCACCAGCGCCTTCATGCGGCAGGCCTTACCGCTGTCCATCTCCGCGCCGGACACCCAGACCCAACCGCCGTCCTTGATGCCGCGCTCGGCGGCATCGGCAGGATTGATCTCGATGAACATGTCCTGCTGCAACTCGGCGAGCCATTTGTTGGAGCGGGTTTCTTCGCCGCCACCTTCGTATTCGACCAGACGGCCCGACGAGAGGATCAGCGGGAACTGCTTGGCGATGCCCTTGTCCACTGCCGCCTTCTGCACATCGAAGCCGACATTCGGCATGCGGAACTGTTTTGCATTGGGCAAGGTCGGATACTTAGCGACCAGTTCCGGTCTCGGCGTGTAGATCGGTTCGCGGTGGGTCGGGATGGCGTCGGGCAAGCCGAACGCGTTGGCGCGCGCCTTGCCGTTGCCGTACGGGATGCAGCCGTGCGTGATGGCCACGCGCTGGATCCCGCCCGACAGATCGATCGACCATGACACCGCGTCAGGCGTCGTCGGGTTGATCTTGTTGATCACGGCGAGCTCAGCTTCGGTGAGATCCTTGTCCCAACCGAGCTTCTTGAGGACGCCGTAGGTGAACTCCGGATAGCCGTCCTTGATCTCGGAGTCCTTGGAGTAGTAGCCGTTGCCAAGCAGGCTGACCTTACGGGTGCTGCCATCGGGCAGCTTTTCCTCGCGTTCGACGCCGAAGCGGGCGCGGAACGTGCCGCCGCCATCCTTGATCGACAGGTTGGTGTTGTAGAGCAGCGGCGTGCCCGGATGCTTGAATGCGGGCGAGCCCCAGCATGGCCACGGCAGACCGTAGTAATCGCCTTTGTTCGGACCGGTGGTGGCCTTCTGCGTGAGCATGTCGAAGTCGGCCTGGTGGGCCATGTGCGACTTCAGCCGCTCGGGCGACTGGCCGCAGTAGCCGGTGGACCAGCCGCCGCGGTTGATTTCGCGGAGAACATCCTCAGCCACCGGCACGTTGTTCTCGACCTTGATGTTCTTGAACATCAGGTCGGCGAAGCCGAGCTTCTTGGCGAGGAGATACATCACCTCGTTGTCGTCCTTCGACTCGAAGATCGGCTTGACGATCTGCTCGCCCCACTGGATCGCCCGGTTTGACGCCGTGCGCGAACCGCTGGTTTCGTAGCTGGTGGCGATCGGCAGCAGATAGGTGCCGTTCTTGCGCTCGGGGGCCAGCGCCGCCCAGGTGGTCGGATGCGGGTCACAGACCACCAGCAGCTCGAGCTTCTCGATGCCTTTTTGCGCCTGCGGCATGCGCGTCACGGTGTTGCCGCCGTGGCCCATGACAAACATCGCTTTGATGTTGTCCTTTTGGCCAACATCCTTCTTGTCATAGAGCGTGGCGTCGAACCACCGGGTCGACGGTATGCCTGGCGTGTTCATCGTGTTGGTGACTTTGCCGTCCGCCGCGGTCGACTTGTCGAAGCGATCGACGAACCACTGATAGTCAACCTCCCAGACGCGCGACCAATGCCGCCATGCGCCTTCGACCAGGCCGTAGTAGAGCGGCAACGTCACGATATCGAGGCCGAGATCCGTCGCCCCTTGCACGTTGGTGTGGCCGCGGAAGATGTTAGCGCCCTTGCCGGGACCGCCGACATTGCCAGTGGCCAGCAGCAGGATGCAGCTCGCGCGAACGGTGGCTGTCCCGACGGTGTGCTGAGTCTGTCCCATCGCCCAGATCAGACACGATGGCTTTTCAGTCGCGAACATCTTGGCGACGCGCTGGAGCTGTGCGCCCGGAACGCCGCTGACGCGCTCGACTTCCTCCGGATTCCACTTCTCGGCTTCCTTGCGGATGTCGTCCATGCCGTAGACGCGCTGTTCGATGAATTCCTTGTCTTCCCAGCCATTCTTGAAGATGTGCCACAGCATTCCGTAGATCACCGGAATGTCGGTGCCGGGCCGCAGCCGAACATATTCGGTAGCGTGCGCGGCGGTGCGGGTGAGCCGCGGATCGGCGACGATGAAGTTCGCCCGATTGAGCTCCTTGCCTTCGAGCAGGTGCTGGAGCGACACCGGATGCGCCTCGGCCGGATTGCCGCCGAGGAAGAATAGGGTCTTCGAATTGCGGATATCGGTGTAGCTATTGGTCATCGCGCCGTAGCCCCAGGTATTGGCTACGCCGGCAACCGTCGTCGAATGGCAGATGCGCGCCTGGTGATCGGAGTTGTTCGTTCCCCAGAACGCAGCAAGCTTGCGATTGAGATATGAGCCTTCGTTGGTGTACTTGGCCGAACCTAGCCAATAAACCGAATCGGCGCCTGACTTGGCCCGGATATCCATCAGCTTGTCGCCGATCTCGTTGATCGCGGTGTCCCAAGAAATCCGCGTCCACTGGCCGTTCACCAGCTTCATCGGATAACGCAAGCGGCGGTCGCCGTGCACCAGTTCGCGGGTCGCGGCGCCTTTGGCACAATGCGATCCGCGGTTGATCGGGCTGTCCCAGGCCGGCTCCTGGCCGATCCATACGCCGTTCGATACTTCGGCGAGCACCGTGCAGCCGACCGAACAGTGCGTGCAGATGTTCTTGCGGATTGTGGCGCCCGCGACATTCGGGCCGGCCGCTTCCGCCTTGCGCACGCTAGCGAGCGGAAGCGCCCCGATGGCTGCGAGGCCCCCGGCAACCAGACCGGATTTGCGAAGGAAGGATCGGCGATCAACACCGCCGCCCGTTTGACTGCCGATCGTCGCTGCAAGGCTGCTGCGACGCGTCTGGCGTTCTGTTCTCTTGATCAACACGGCTCAGCCTCCCTTAGTCGGATAACGGTTGACCTTGTAGAAGGTCTGTACGTCGGCGGAATTTGCCTGGTAGCGGGCCTGCTTTTTTTCGGCGTCGGTTTCGGAGGCCACGGCCTCGCTGGCCAGCGGCGCCGCGGCTGCCACCGCAACACCCGCGCCGGCACCGATTGCGCGTAGGAAGTCGCGACGGCCTAGCTTCGATTTTTCCTGTTGTTTCATCGCCGTTCCCTCCTCAGAATTCCCGTTCAACTTGGCAGCTCAAAGGCTGCCGCTTCGATATCAATGAAGATGCGGCCGACTGTTCCCAGCTGCCGATAGAAATCCGCTGCCCCGGCCTGCTCGAGATCGGTGAAAAAACGTCCCATCCACGGCGCCATATGATTATCGAAGATCATGCGGTCGGAATCGGACGGTGCCGGCAGGCGACGGCTCGCCAGTCCCGACATGATCTCGCACAGGATCCCAGCGTGATCCTCCGGTTCGCAGATGCCCTCAGCACGCGCGATGCCGATCTTCGCGAGATCGTCACGCAGCCGTGCCAGCGGACGCTCATGCAGGAAGCCTGTGAGATAATAAGAACCGTACGGCATCAGCTCGCCGCGGCCGAGACCAATGAACAGATCAAAGAATTCGCGTTCGACGCGATCGACCTTGGCTTGACTGGCCGCTTCGGCGAGTGCGGCATGCGCAACACCAAGCGGCGTCGCGTCGGCGCGCAACTCTGACAAATTGGATAGCAACGTGGTGTCCGGTGCGCGCGTGAGCAGCGCAGCGATCAGCGCGTATTCTTGCGCACGGGCGATATCCACTTCGTCGATATCGCCCGCCATCTTTTTACCGCCGTAAAGATCTGGCCGCAGTGACACCCGATCGACACCGGTGGCGGTTTCGACTGAAACGACCCGTTCCGCGGGAACGCGAATCCAGTTTGAGACGGAGGGCTGGGAAATGCCGATCTGACGCGCAAGCTCGCTGACGCCGCCAGCTGCGCGAATGGCTTCGGATAGACCCGGATCCCGCATCCGACTCCCGTCTCAGTTGAGAATAGTTATAATGAAACCCTAGCGGCCCAAAGAAGAGTGGGTCAATAGCTTGAGGCTATAGGAGCCCAGCATTCAGGCAGTATTCAGGCATTTCATCGCGGCACCGCGCTACCATGACGACGCGGTTGTATTCCCGGAACTGATTCAAATGAGTCATTTGAACCATTCTGTTGCATTGCACCATCGTCGTGACGTTGTGGCCGATTGCTGCTTTCCGAATTCGCGACCTGCTGTGGTTCGGCCTTTGCCGGTTCATTAGCCGCCGGAATGCCCGCATCCGCGTCCAGTTTATCTGGCAGCCGCGCTACTTGCGCCGAAGCCGGTGTTTCCGCTGGCAATTTGGCATCCTGTTCGACCTCTCTGAAGATCTCGGCGATGACCTTTTTGACATCATACTTTGGATCAAGAACGCCAAAACCTGCCATGGCCTCGGGATCGGTGAAATCCCAGGCGTTTTCGGCCAACCCAACAAAATCGCGGATCGCCGGATCCGCCGCCCATGCGCGACGAAGCGCCGCATGCTTGAGTGCTGAAGGTACGCCGGGCTGAAAAAATGCCGTCAAGTCGGAATTGGCGCCGATCGATTCGAGCGAGGGCAGTTTTGTTAAGTCGAATTCCGGCGCACGCGGCTCAGCGGGCGGTTTCCCCGCAATAACATGTGTCGCGCCCTGGCCTGGCTCCGACGGCTTTTCCGGTTCGATGGCGGCAGGCTTGTCCGGCTGCGCATCCTCGTTGGCGGTGTCGCGCTTGCGGCGCGACCAGCGCGTAAGGAATTTTTCCTGATCGCTCATTTACGGTCCTCGCGCAGGGACGGTCCATGGCGCCCCAACGCTTCCAGATTGGCGCGATCGCGTTTTCGCTTCACGAACACCTGATCGACATGGTGCTCGGCAACGAAGGCCGCAATCGTTTCCTGTATCGACTTCGGCATCGGTACCGTATCGACGAGATTGACGCCGGCTTCCGTCATAGCCTCGCCTTCGGCGGGGTCGGCAGTGACGGCTGCCAGTTCATACGGGGGGTCGACTTCGGCGGGCCGCAAAATGATCCACAACAGCGGCGCTCCCGATTGCAGGTTGTCGCGATAGTTCGCGGTTTCGGTTCGATACAGGTCGACTTGCCCGGCGCCGGCGTAGAATGTCACCCGCTCGCCGTCGTCGGACAGTCTGGTCCAGGGAGGCGTATCGGGCACACCCGCGAGTACTCCCGCCGGACGCCAATAGAAATCCGCCCATTGGCTCGCGCTCTTGCTGCGCTCGACCACGACGCCAACAGGAATGCTTGCAAGCGGAACTACGGCGCTCAACTGACGGCCTCCAGATGTCGGATCGGCAAGCCGGTCGCCAGATTCTGCGGCTTCATACGGATGATCTTGTCCGGTGTCATCGCGAGGATCAGGTAGACCGGTTCGCCTCTGACCCTATCCAGCACGATCGATGGATCGCGGAAATTCAGGCCGAACAGCCCGACCACCCGCGACATGGTGGCCTCGTCGATTTCCTCGCCGTTCCACATCATATCACCGATCTTGGTGGCATCCGCGTCAAGTCCGACATACCAGGCTAGCGACACTTCACGCAGCTCCGTGAGCGGTTCGATGGTTACCTCAACGCCAAGCACATGCGCGATCCAGCGCTGCATCGCCCCCGCCAGCGCTTCAAGCCCGGCGCGCCCGGCGGTGAGATCGATCGCCATATCAAAATGGTCGCTGCGCTCCCAATAGCTTTCGGCATTGTCGTCGTTGAGAATGTCGATTTCGGCCTCGGCCGGAATTCCCAACATCGAGACCAGTGGTGTCACCGGCGCGGTATTGATGCCACCGATGGTCTCTTCATCCGCCGCGATCAGCGAATTTTCATGCAAAGTGACGCGCTGGGTACGAAAGAACATCTCGGCGGCACGCACCACACGCGCATCGGTGGCGCCGTCGAGCGCGTTACGCAGGATCGCGTGCACAAGCTGATTGACGAACAGCGGCGGCGTACTGCCGACTCCATTGCGTGCCAACTCGGCATAGGCGGCTTCCAACGTCTTATGACGCAGCAGCAGATCGCGGAATGCGATCAGCATTTGCCAGTTCTCGCGCGCGTCGGCGTCAGCAATTGCGGCGATATCGGACGCCGATACGGCCAGGCGTGGATCGACGAGCAGCGCGCCGTGCAACGCGCGCTCGACCGCGCAAGCATCCGGCGGCGGAATCAACTCCGGCCGCGCCAGATAAACTTTCAGGAATTCGTCGGTTACCAGCAACCCACCACCTTGGTCGCGATCAAGCAAATGATGGCCACAGGAGATCCAGAAGTCCTTCATTTGCGTTCCCGTTCCACTAAGCCAACAAGATCAACGGACTCACCTGGCTGCTCGTCCCCGCCTTCAACTTCCAGAAAGGAAAACGCGCGCAGCGGCTTTGGCCCGCTGCGCGGACGCAACGTGCGGAACGACTCTCGCACCGCACCATCTTCGAATGTGCGATGCACCGCGATCAGCATATCTTGTGGCTGCGTGCACAGCGATTCAGCGAAAGTAATTTCTTCCTCTGCCGCCGCAACCGCGTCATCAATTGTGGGCGCGCCAAAATTCGCCACCAATTGCTTCGCCAGCGTGTCGATCACGACAAGCCGATCGTCCTCGCTCGCTTCAACAATCTGCACCAGAGTCGACCAGCCGAGTGTCGATATGCCGAGGAAGCCGCTGCGAAATGCAGAACGTGCCTTGCCTTCCAGCAACCCCGCGTCGCGATTCCAGAAAGCAAAGGCACCCGACACCGCCCATTCACCTGGCTCAGCCGCTTTCTCGAACACGAAGGTATCCGAAGGATCGAGGCGTATGGTGCGCAGGATTTTCACGTACGCGGCCCCTTAGTCTTGAGGTCGAGCCAGCCGGGCTTGCCGAGTCGCGCCAGCAGCGCCTTCCGCTCAACCTCAGCCTTGCCCATATGGCGCACCAGCAGATCGCCGTTCTTGTCGATATCGCGGCGCGAACCCTTCTCCATCGGCAGCCGCGCCAGATAATTCTTCGCCAACGCGTCGAAGCCGCTCTCCTGCCAGGAATCGATCGCGACCATAAAATGGCGCGCGAAGCTCTCGACCAGCTGGTTGGACAAAACGTCGGTGAAGCCCTCTTCCTCCAACGCAGTAACCAGCGGATTCAACCCCGGCTCGGTGCCGGTCATCGAGACGGTGCGGATCATGGCGCCGAACACCAGCCACGTCGGAACTTCGTCCTCTTTTATTCCTTTCGGCCAGCCGAGCCGTCCGCCGCCCACCAGCCCTTGATTGATTGAAATCGAATCCGGCCAATCGATGGCGATTTCAGTTTCCGGCTGCGCGTACGCCGCCAGTGCATCGGCCAGCGCCACCATGCCCGCATAGAAGACGCGCCGCGCTTGGCGCAGCGGCTCGTCCGGCTCCAGTACAACGGCAAATTCGGCGAGGTCGAAGCGCCCGACATGGACCAGCGTGCCGGCGCCCCGCTCGCCCGCAATCGATGTTGCGTGCGTGAAAGCGTCGCCCAATTCGCGCAAGCGCACCGGCGTAAATAGCGGCGGCAGCGCCAATTCGGGCGCAAGCTGCGATCGCGGGCGGGCTGGCGTCTCCAGCGGCATTGTTCCTCGCTGTTACTTTCTTGTTTGAATACCTATAATTATAGCCGCAGCAGGCCCCGAGGCCAGTCCCGCGGCCGCGAGGTAATACGAGTGCACGCGATGCCAAGACTGGCAATTCGTCCCTAAATCGCGGGCCAGCGCAAAGGTTAATGAACCGATGGCCGATCGGCCGCGTAACGTCCTGATCTGTTCCTGCGAAGACACCGTGCCGCTCGACGGCGAGGCGGTGCGTCGTGTTTGCCGCGACTCCGTGGTGGTCGAAGGCCGCCAGTTCTGCCGTGCCGAGCTCGAACGTTTCCGCAAGCTCGCGGCCGGTGGTGAGCCGGTAGTCGTCGCCTGCACGCAAGAAGCTCCCGTGTTCAACGAAGTCACGGCAGGGATCGAGGGCAGCGGCGCTATCACATTCGTCAATATTCGCGAGACCGCCGGCTGGTCAAAGGATGCAAAGTCGGCCGGCCCGAAAATGGCAGCGCTGATCGCAGCCAGCGCGCAGCCCACACCGGAGTTTCCGTTCGTCAGCCTTAACAGCGAAGGGGTGACGCTGCTCTACGGCAAGGACGAGCGTGCGATCGAAGCCGCCAATCTTCTGAAGGATCACCTCGACGTCACCGTGCTGATCAAATCGCCCGCCGACCTTGCACCCATGCGGGTGACAGAATTCCCGGTGGTGAAAGGCACTGTGCGCGCGGCCAAGGGTTACCTGGGCGCGTTCGAGATCATGGTCGACGACTATGCAGTGCCCAATCCGTCCTCGCGTGGCGTGCTCAGTTTCGGCCCAGCGCGCAATGGCGCAGTGTCACGCTGTGACATTCTTGTTGACCTGTCGGGTGGTCCGCCGCTGTTTGCCGCCGCTGATCTGCGTGACGGCTATCTGCGTGCCGATCCGGGTGATCCCGCTGCTGTCTTGCGCGCGGTGCTGAAGGCGCGTGATCTGACCGGCACCTTCGACAAGCCCCGCTACATCGCCTTCACGGAGGATCTGTGTGCGCATTCGCGCTCGAAGATCGTCGGCTGCCGCCGCTGTCTCGACCTCTGCCCGACCGGCGCGATCGCGCCGGCCGGCGATCATGTCGCTATCGATGCGCACATCTGCGCCGGATGCGGCCAATGCGCTGCAGCTTGCCCGACCGGTGCTGCCGCATATGCCCTGCCGCCGTCCGATGCGCTGTTACGCAAATTGCGGGCGCTCCTGTCCGCCTACCGCGAAGCCGGCGGCAAGCAGCCTGTTATCATGTTTCATGACGCCGAACACGGCGGTGAATTGATCGACACGCTAGCTCGGCACGGCGACGGATTGCCGGCCAATATTCTACCGGTCGAGGTGAACGAAGTTACGCAAGTCGGACTCGAAGCAGTCGCGGCGGCAGTTGCCTATGGCGCTTCGGCTGTGCGCTTTCTTATCCGCGCCAAGCCGCGCCACGATGTTGCAGGACTTTACAAGACTATTGCGCTCGCTCAGCCGATCCTGGCCGGCCTCGGCTTCAGCGGAGCGCGCGTAGCAACAATAGAAACCGACGACCCTGATGCACTCGGCGATACGCTGCGCGCGATTGCTCCGCTGGATGGTTCCGCCAAGCCGGCAACTTTTTCCGCAGCCGGCCGCAAGCGCGAGGTGATGCGCCTCGCCCTGCGCGAATTGCATGCGGCAGCGCCCGCGCCAGTCGACATCGTGCCTCTGCCGGAAGGAGCACCATTTGGTACCGTCGAGGTCAATGTTCAGGGCTGTACACTTTGCCTGTCTTGCGTGTCTGCATGCCCGACAGGCGCGCTGTCCGATAATCCTGAGCGGCCGATGCTGCGCTTTGCCGAGGACGCATGCGTGCAGTGCGGGTTGTGCAAGGCGACCTGTCCCGAGAAGGTGATCAGCCTGAAGCCACAAATCGATTTCCGCGCTGCCACTGCCATGAGCCGCATCGTCAAGCAGGAGGAGCCGGCTGAGTGCATTCGCTGCGGCAAGCCGTTTGGCGTGAAGAGCTCAGTTGATCGAGTCGTCGCCAAGCTCGAAGGCAAACACTGGATGTATAAAGACTCAAAGAAGCGGCTTGACGTCATTCGGATGTGCGAGGATTGCCGCGTGGTCGCAATGGCAGAGCAGCAATTTGATCCATTTGGCGCGCCGCAGCGCCCCCGGGTACGCACCACAGAAGACTACTTGCGCGAGCGCGAGGAAAAGGGCGAAGGCTAGCTACTTCTTCTTTGTCGCCTTGGCGAGAAATTCCACAAGAGCCTTGCGATCCTCGGGCGATCCGATTGTTTGCTCCGGCATCTTGGTGCCGGGCGTATAGTGCGCGGGCCCAATTTCGAACAACCTCGACACCGTCTCTGGTGTCCATGTTATGTTTAGCGTCTTTAGTGACGGCGAAAAATTGTAGCCCGGCAACGTGGCGATGCGGCGCCCAAATATTCCATAAAGCGTTGGACCGGCTTTGTTGCCCTCGTCGGGAGATAAAGTGTGGCAGGCGATGCAGGCGCGAAACACCTCAGCGCCGTGCTCACCGGGATAAGCTGCAAGCGGATCCTCGGGCGCGCCGACCACAACCGCGTCAGCCGGCTCGCCGTTCGATGCATCCCACCGGCGTATCATTCGGTCAGCACCGCCAGTCAGCAATGTACGGTTGTCGGAGAAAAACGCTACCGACCACACCGGCAAGCCCGGCCCGACCAGAGTATGCGCCAGCTTGCGCGCCTTACGGTCGATTACCGCGACTGACCCACGGACGCCCGCCGCGGCGGCGAGGTTGCCGTCGAGCGAGATGGCGAGTGCGATGACTGGCGTAGGCGATGCGTCGATTTCGGCGAGGGACTCGCCTGTTGACGACAAGAAATAGACCTTGCCATCGGCACCAGAAGCTAGAATCTCTCCGTCGGGCGCCACTGCCACGGCATTTAGCGGCGTCGGCAGATTGCGGATAGTCTCGGTGCCGCCTTTCAGCGGCCAGATACGTAATGTCGCGTCGTAGCCCGCACTTACGACATTCTTTCCGTCCGCCGAGAACGCAACTCCATTGACGTTTTGCGCATTGCCTTCGAGCACGCGCGGCTCACCACCGTTCAATGGCCACAGGCGGACCGTGCGATCCCATGACGCTGAGGCGAGGACTGTGCCGTCGGGCGATACCGCCAGGCTCGCGATCGGACCGATG
>Ga0209068_10000936_pt1 | contig 14904 bp, 13 predicted proteins | sample ColStrG_CSR_2012_FD_187200 | JGI IMG/M metagenome (GOLD analysis project Ga0209068, IMG submission 187200) | Freshwater sediment microbial communities in response to fracking from Pennsylvania, USA - Cold Stream Run_MetaG_CSR_2012 (SPAdes)... | ecosystem: Environmental > Aquatic > Freshwater >... | reverse complement strand
GGCGACGAGCCCACCAGGCTCGTCGTGGTCGGCCAGGGCTACGTTGGGCTCCCGCTCGCCCTTCGCGCCGTGGAAGCCGGGTTCGACGTCGTGGGCTTCGACGTCGATGCCGAACGGATCAAGCGGTTGGCCGCCGGCGACTCCTACGTCGAGGACGTCCCCGATGGCCACTTGGCCGCCGCCCTCGACTCCGGCCGCTTCGAGCCCGCCCACGACCCTGAGCGGATGGCCGGCTTCGATGTGGCCGTCCTCGACGTGCCCACCCCTCTACGCGACGGGATCCCCAATCTCTCCCACGTCGAGGAAGCCGCCTCGACGGTGTCCCGTTACCTACGGGCCGGTGCCCTGGTGGTCCTCGAGTCGACGAGCTATCCGGGCACCACCGAGGAACTGGTCGGCCCCATCCTCGAGAAGGGGTCGGGGCTGGTTGCCGGACGCGACTTCTGCCTCGCCTACAGCCCCGAGCGGATCGACCCGGGCAATCCGACCTGGCGACTCGACAACACCCCGAAGGTGGTCTCCGGTGTCGATGAGGCCTCGCTGGAGGCTGTCCAGGCCTTCTACGGCCGCCTCGTGGAGCAGACCGTCCCGGTGTCGGGCACCCGTGAGGCAGAGCTCGCCAAGCTGCTGGAGAACACATTCCGACACGTGAACATCGCACTGGTCAACGAGCTGGCCATGTTCGCGGCGGAGCTGGACATCGACGTGTGGGAGGCCATCGACGCCGCCACCACCAAGCCCTTCGGCTACCTCCGGTTCACCCCGGGTCCCGGCGTGGGCGGCCACTGCCTGCCCATCGACCCGAGCTACCTGTCGTGGAAGGTGCGGAGGAGCCTGGGCCAGCCGTTCCGCTTCGTCGAGCTGGCCAACGACGTCAACGAGCACATGCCCGACTATGTCGTACGTCGACTGATGCTCGCCTTCAACCGGATGGGCCGGGCCGTCAACGGCTCGAGGATCCTGCTCCTCGGCCTGGCCTACAAACGCAACACGGGCGACGCCCGCGAGGCGCCCGGTGCCATCATCGCCCAGTCGCTGACTGCGCTCGGCGCCGAAGTCCGTGTGGTCGATCCCCACATCGTGGCCGACTCGCTCCCGTATCCACTGGTCGACCTGACCGCGGAGGAGATCAACGGCTCCGATGCCACGGTGATCGTGACGGATCACGATGCGTTCGACTACGGCCTGGTCCAAACCCACGCCTCGTACGTCTTCGATGCCCGGAACCGGTTGTCGGGACCAACGGTCGAGCGGCTGTAACCTGCGGCGGTGCATCGCGGCCCGACGCTTCCCGGAAGCCCGGGCCTGATGGCGAAGCCGGCACCGGCGACCACGGCAGGTGGTCCGTGAGAGTCGTCGTGACCGGGGGGGCGGGATTCATCGGCGCCAACCTGTGCCGGGCACTCGCCGCCGACCCTGCCATTGCACAGGTGGTGGCGCTCGACGACCTGTCCACAGGGCATCGCCACCACCTGGCGTCGATCGAGGGCGTGGGACTGGTCGAAGGCTCGATCCTCGACCCTTCCCTCCTCGACCGGGTCTGCGAAGGGGCTGATGCCATCGTGCACCTGGCCGCCCGGCCATCGGTGCCCCGGTCGTTGGCCGACCCGATGGCCAGCCACCTGACCAATGCCACCGGCACCATGGAGGTCCTCGAGGCGGCTCGGCGCGGCAGCCGCCCCCACATCGTGGTGGCTTCGTCGTCGTCGGTCTACGGCGCCAATCCGACCCTTCCCAAACGCGAGGACATGGCCACCATGCCGGCCAGCCCCTATGCCGCCGGCAAGCTGGCCGCCGAGGCGGCCACGCTGGCCTACGGCCGCTCGTTCGACCTGCCCGTGCTGGCCTTCAGGTTCTTCAATGTCTTCGGCCCGCTGCAGGGCGCCGGCCACGCCTACGCCGCCGTGGTGCCTGCGTTCATCGACGCCGCCCTCCGGGGCGATCCCCTCCCGGTCCACGGAGACGGCGGCCAAACCCGGGACTTCACCTATGTGGGAAGCGTGGTCGCCGTGCTGCACGACGCCATCCGCCGACGGGTGACCGACCCAGAGCCGGTCAATTTGGCCTTCGGGACCAGGGTTTCGCTGCTCGCGCTCATCGAGCTCCTCGAGAAGCTGATCGGTGCCCCCCTCCCCCGCCGCCACACCGATTCCAGGCCGGGGGACGTCCGCGACTCGCAGGCCGACCAGACCCGCGTCAGGCGCCTGTTCCCCGGCACCGAACCAGTCGGGCTCGAAGCCGGCCTGCGGGCCACGCTGGATTGGTTCGAGGGGAACGCCTGAGCCCCCCTGGCCGATCCCTTCGTCTCCCGATCGCGTCCCTGCCCGGCCCATCCCGATCATGAGCCTGCCTGCCGGGCACCGTCGGTGGGCCCGCGGCCACGGTCGAGAGTGGGAACCCCCGCTCTGTAGTGGGTCGTCAAATGTGATGAAGTGGGCTTTCCGACCGAGGCCGCGGTGGCTACCATTGGGTCAGAGGGACGACACCGTGCGCACTTGTCCGAGCACAGGGACTATCAGCGGTGCAAGAGGGGGGCAGAGGCAATGGCGACGAAAGGGCCGGCCGCGACCAGAGGGCGGAACGGCCACGCCGGACCTTCCGCTGAGCGGCCCGAGCCGGTGAGTCGAACGGTGGCCCTGGTCGACCTGCGACCGGTCATCGGTGTCCACCAAGACGGCGAGCAGGACGCCGGCACGGCATACGAGCTGGCCCTCCGAGGGATCGAGCAGGTAGTGAGGTCTGACGACCGGGTGTGCCCCTTCGGGGTGTCCCGTGTCGCCATCGCCTTCGGTCCGGATGCCGAGGCGGTCACTCCGAAGATCCTGGGCGAGCGGTTGGCACGGGCTGTCCGCCAGCGTCCGCTGGCCGCCACCTGGAGCGTCAGCACCGTGGGCCCGAAGACCAGAGCAGGGTCAAGGCGACCTCCGAGGAGCGCCGAGGACGCCACCAAGCCCGGTGCCGGCCCGACACCTCTCTGGTCGACAACGGTCACCGTCGACCGGCTGCCGGGTGGGCCGGCCCTGCAGTTGTGCCACCGTACGGTCGTCCGCTACTCCACCGGGGAATTCGCCCGGTACGGCACACGGCACGACGACCCGTCGGTCCCTGGCAACCAGGGAACCATCCTGGTGGTCAGCCCCTGTCGTACGGCGGGCGGAGCCCCGGGCCTGCCGGCCGTAGCCGCCTCGGCAGTGGCCGAGCGCCTCGGGTTCGAAGCCAGGGCCGTCGCCCTCGCCGGCGACGACGAGCTCATCCTCGACATCCACGGAGCCCCCCTCGACCTCGTCGTCCTGGTGGTCGAGGGAGAACGGGACCCGACGGGCAAGCTCGTGACGTGGGCTTCGAGCGCCTGGCACGTACCCACGCAACTGGCCGCCAGGTACTGCTCCAAGGGCATCGGCGTTCTGGCCGTGGGCGCAGGGGCGGGGCCCGGTGCCCTGGCGGGATGCGTGGCCCAGGGAGCGAGCGTCCTCTTGGACCTGGACGAACTGCAAGCTGAGTTGAGCCACCTGGGTGCGCCCCCGGGACCTGACGATTCGTGGTCGGTCCCAGGGGCCGGGGGCCGGGTCCCGCCGCCGATGGTGGCGCTGATGCTCCTCACCGCCAGCGAGCGTCGGGTGCTGTTCTACCTGACAACCGGGAGATCGGCCCAGGACATCGCCGACGACCTGGTGGTGTCGGTTACCACCGTGCGATCCCACATCCGCTCGATCCTGCGCAAGCTGGGTGTCCGATCCCAACTGGCAGCGGTGGCCATCGCCAACGGCCAGGACTTCGGACGCATCCGGCCCGGAGGCGGGGCTCCGGATCTCCAGCGGGAGCTGGAAGCCCCGGGGGTGGGCTGAGCGATCGGGACTAGGTCGGTTGTCCAGTCCTGGTGATCAGGCCGAGGCCATAACAGGTCTTGGCAATGTCCTCCGCGGCAGACTGCACGGCGGTGGCGGAGCCTGACGTCACGGCGGCCTGCAGGGCGTCCGCCTGGCTGCGGAGGTTCGGATAGGAGGAATGCCCCAACTGGCGGGCCACCACGATGACCTCGTTCTTCGAGGTCGTCGAGCCGTGGATGATCATTTGATTGCCGAAGTTGTGGCAGGCCGCGACGTCGGAGGCGGTCACCGCAGGCTTGGACTCCGCCTGCGTGGAGCTGCACCCACCGGCGAGCACGGCGACGGTCGAGGCGGCAACGACTATCTTGGCCCAGTTCTTCACGGCGCTCACCATAGCAATGGGTCCGCAGTCGCGCCCGGATGCACCGGCGGGTCGGCCAAGACGCCTCACCGGCCGGGCCGGGCAGGCGCCGGACGCCACAGGTCGGTGGGACGCGACGACCGCTCCCGATCGATGGGATGCTGACCACATGCGAGACGAGCTGGGGAAGATGGCCGAGTCACTGCGAATCCGGCAGGGACTGGCGCGAGGCCGGGACCGGCTGGTCGGGGTGCTGACCGGAGGCGACGCCGACCCGGTCAACCGTCGCAACCAGCTCGACGAAAGACATCTCAAGATCCTCTTGAGCCTCCTCCTACGGCCCGATTCGAACTGCCTGGACGTCGGCGCACACCGGGGCCTGTTCATGACCGAATTCAGGCGTCTGGCCCCTGCCGGCCACCACATCGCCTACGAGCCGCTGCCCGACCTGTGCGCCCGATTGGTGCTGGAGTTCCCGGAGATGGACGTCCGACAGCGGGCACTCTCGAACGAGGAGGGCGTCAGCAGCTTCGTGCACGTCCGGGACGCACCCGCCTACAGCGGGTTGAAGGAGCACCCCTACCCCGGGGAGATGGCCACCGAGCGGATCACGGTCACCACCGAACGCCTCGATGACCACGTGCCCGACCAATGGCTGCCCGATTTCGTCAAGATCGATGTCGAAGGGGCCGAGTCTCTGGTCATCGAGGGCGCGCTCTCGACCCTCAGGAAAGCCAAGCCGGTCATCGCCTTCGAGCACGGATGGGGCGGGGGCGAGCAGTTCGGTGCGTCGGATGAGCACATGTTCAAGCTCCTCTGCGACGACGTCGGTCTGCGCCTCTTCGACATGGAGGGGAATGGGCCCCTCGGTCTGACCCAATTCCGAGATGAGCTGGCCACCGGCGATCGGTGGAATTGGATTGCCCACGAATAGCCCCGGGCCGGCGGGCTGCCCCCCCGACGGTCAGCAGGTCCGGACGAGGACCAGCGCCTTCGCCAGTGCACCCCATTCGTAGATGACGTCGTAAGCCAGGTTCGACCGTGGATCGGTGACCGGGACCATCTCCAGCTGGACCGCCGTGCACCGCTCGAACAACAGTCGGGCGCGAGTCGCCTGGCTCCGCTCGGGGACCACGATGATCCGATGCCAGTGGTGCTGGGCGGCCAGCCGGGACGCGTACTCGGCCTCACCTCTGGTGGAGAGAGGATCGGCCCGGAAACAGATGATCTTCACGCCGGGCACCGGCTTCGGGCAGGAGACCGCTCGGACGCCGCCCAGGGAGATCGCCGCCACCGGGGCATACCCCTCCCGGGCCAGTCTCACCGCCAACTGGGCCCGGAGTTGGCCGGTGTCGCCGCCGAGCGCCACCACCGCGTCGGCTCTGGTGGGCTGGTCGGTCGGCGGCCAGATGAACAGGCGGGCTGTGGCCACCGGGAAGAGCACCACCACCACGAGGGCCACCACCACGAGCGTGACCCCCACGATCCGTCGCAGCCTGGACCTCCGTGGGGGCACGGAGGGCAGGCTAGTGGTCGAGTCCGGCGGGCTATCGCCCGGCCGTCGGCCCCAGGTAGGCTGAAGGTCGAGGAAGAACGGATGACCCGGACACGACGACTCGCCATCAGCCTGGCCATGAACGCCGGTCTGGTGGTTGTTCAGGTTGCCCTCGGCCTGGTGGCGCGGTCCACGGGGCTCCTGGCCGATGCCGGGCACAACCTCACCGATGTGGGCGCCCTCGCCCTGTCGATGGTGGCGGTCCGGCTGGCATTGCGTCCGCCGAGTGCCGAGCGCTCGTTCGGCAACCACCGGGCCACCATCCTGGCCGCCCTGGCCAACGCCTCGCTGATCGCCGTCGTCACCGCTCTGATCGTGGTCGGGAGCGTCCACCGGCTCGGCCACCCCGAGCACGTGCGGGCCGGGCTGGTGGTCGTCGTGGCGTCATTGGGCCTGGTCGTGAACGGTGTCGCCGCCCTGGTCCTCCGCGACGGGTCCTCCGATCTGAACATGCGCTCGGCTGTGCTGCACATGGTCGGCGACGCCCTGGCGTCACTGGCCGTCGTCCTGGCCGCCGTGACTCTGCTCTTCGTTCCCTCGGCCAACTGGCTCGATCCGGTGTCGGCCCTGGTCGTGGCCGCCATCATCGTGGTCCAGGCCTCCCGCGTCTTCCGCGGCAGCATCGCCGTGCTCCTCGAGTCCACCCCGTCCGACGTGGACCTGGACGACCTTACGGCCACCATGGAAGGCACGCCCGGGGTCGGCGAGGTGCACGACCTCCACGTGTGGAGCCTCTCGACCGAGATGCGACTGCTGTCCGCCCACATGGTGCTGACCGGCCATCCCTCCCTGGAGGAGGCCCAGGTCGTCGGGGAGCGGGTCAAGGCCGCCATCGCCCGCCAGTTCTCCATCTCCCACAGCACCCTCGAACTCGAATGCGAGCGCTGCAACGACGACGAAGACCCCTGCCGGATGGAGGCGGTGGCCCCGGTGGCCGGTTCTGCCCGCCATCACTGACCCCGACCGCCAGGACACGGAGCGGGCGGCCCGGACGCGACGCAGCCCCGAGTAACCGAGCGGTCGAAACCGCCCCAGCTCCTCGGGGCCACGCTCACGGTGAGCCCGGCCTCACCCGCGCCGAGCCGTGTCGGACGACTCTGCGGCAGGCACCGATCCATCACGCTCGCCTGAGCGAACCGACCGTCACCGAACTCCCACGCCGGTCACCTACTGCCCCGCTCTTCGCCCTCTGAGGTGGTCATCCTAGGAGCCTTTCGACCCCTCCTCCGATCCCTCCAGGACTCCGGTGGAGCTTCGGTTTCCCGAACAATTGACACTGTGATGGGTGTCCCTCCGGGGGTCAAGAGGATGGCGCGATTTCCCTACCTTTTCCTCCGGATTTCCCGCCCTGTCACCAGATCCGACCGAGATGTCCACCGGTCATCCCCAAGGCCGTCGACGCGGACGGGTCAGCCGAGTAGACGGCCGAGCTCGGCGGCGACCGCCTTGCCGTCGGCCTTGCCCTCCGTGGCATGCATCACCTTGCCGATGAAGAACCCGGACAGCTTTTTGCGGTCGTTGTCGTCGCCGTCGCAGTAGCGGCTCCACTCGTCGGGATGGGCGGCCACGACCCCGGCCACCGAGGCCACCAGCGAGTCACCGGAGAGCGCCTCGAACCCCTTGGCCGCGGCGATGGCGGCCGGGTCCCCCCCGCCGGAGGCCAGCAGCTCGGCCAACACCGACTTGGCCTGGGTGGCGGTGAGGGTGCCATTGCCCTCCATGGTCAGGAGGGCCACGTAGGGCTCGGGATCGAGCCGGCGGGCCGAGGCGGCGTCGGTGGCGGCCTCGTTGGCCGTGCGGGCCAGCGCCAGCCCCGAGCCGACTCCGCCGGCCACGGCCGCCACCACCAGATCGTCGAGCCCGAGGTCGACCACGGTCGCCACCTGGTCGGCCTGCGCCTCGGTGACCGCGCCGGCATCGCGCAGCAACTCGACGAGCCTGGCCCGTCTGACCGAGGGCATGGGGCCCATCGTGTCGGCCACGGCACGGATCCACTCGGCGTCAGGCACCAGTGGCACCAGATCGGGCTCGAGGAAGTAGCGGTAGTCGTAGGCGTCCTCCTTCGAGCGCAGGGTCACGGTCCGCCCGGCGTCCTCGTCCCAGTGGCGGGTCTGCTGGACCACCCCTTCCCCGGACTCGAGCAGGACGACCTGGCGGTCGGCCTCGTACTCGACGGCCCTGCCGAGCGACCGGACCGAGTTGAGGTTCTTGATCTCGCAGCGGGTGCCGAGGGGCTCGTCCGGCGAGCGCCGCACCGACACGTTGGCGTCGACCCGGAGCGATCCCTCCTCCATCTTGCCATCCGAGGCCCCGGCCGCAACCAGCACGGCCCGGAGCTCGGTGACATAGACGCGGGCCTGGGCCGCCGACCGCATGTCCGGTGCGCTCACGATCTCCACCAGCGGTACGCCGGAACGGTTGTAGTCGACCAGCGAATAGTCGGCGCCGTGGATGCGGCCCGATGCTCCGGCATGGGTCGTCTTGCCGGTGTCCTCTTCCATGTGGGCCCGCTCGATACCCACCCGGGTCCCATCGGGAAGGTCGAGGTGGCCGTTGGCGTTGATCGGTTCGTCGTACTGGCTGATCTGGTAGTCCTTGGCCTGGTCGGGATAGAAGTAGTTCTTCCGGTGGAACGTGGACGGCCGGATCTCGCAGCTGAGGGCGGTCCCGATGGCCATGGCCAGTTCGACGGCCTTCTGGTTGATCACCGGGAGGGAGCCCGGCAACCCCAGGCACACGGGGCACACGTTGGTGTTGGGCTGGTCGCCGAACATGTTGGGACATCCGCAGAACAACTTGGTGGCCGTCTTGAGCTCGCAGTGCACCTCGAGGCCGAGGACCATCTCCCATCCCGACTTCACGGCCGACCCCCGCCGTCCAGGACCGGACGGGCCAGAGGCGGAGCGGTGGCCTCGACCACGGCGGCCACCTTCAAGATGGTGCCCTCGGACAGGGCCGGGCCGAGCACCTGCACCCCCACCGGCAGACCGTCCTCACCGGCGCCGTAGGGGACGCTGATCGCCGGATGTCCGGCCAGGTTGCTCGGGATCGTGCACACGTCGGAGAGGTACATGGTCAGCGGGTCGCCGGTCTTGGCCCCGAGGGGGAAGGCGGGCGTCGGGGCGGTGGGCCCGAGCAGGACCTCGCAGCGCTGGTAGGCGGCGGCGAAGCCCTCGATGATCTTGGTCCTGACCCGCAGTGCCTGGTTGTAGTACGCGTCCATGTACCCGGCGGAGAGCACATACGTGCCCAGCATGATCCGACGCTTGACCTCGGCCCCGAACCCGGCCGACCGGGTGGCGGTGTTCATCGCCACGTTGTCCTCGGCATCGACCCGCAGCCCGTAGCGGACCCCGTCGTAGCGGGCCAGGTTGGAGGAGGCCTCGCCCGGTGCGATGAGGTAGTAGGCGGACAGCCCGAGGGCCACCTCGGGCACCGAGACCTCTTCGACTCTGGCCCCGGCAGCCGCACAGGCCTCGGCGGCCTGGCGGGTGCGGGCCACCACGTCGGGGTCGGCGCCGTCGAGGAACTCGCTGAGCACGCCGATGGTCAGGCCGGCCACACCGTCGTCGAGGACGGATACGACCCGGGGGGCGGGGCGGTTGAGGGAGGTGGAGTCACACGGGTCGTGGCCGCCGATGACGTCGAAGAGGAGGGCGGCGTCCGCCACGGTGGTGGCCAGAGGACCAACCTGGTCCAGGGAGCTGGCGAAAGCCACCAGGCCGTAGCGGGAGACGGTGCCGTAGGTCGGCTTCATCCCCACCACCCCGCACAGGGCCGCCGGCTGGCGGATCGACCCGCCGGTGTCCGAGCCGAGAGCCAGCGGGGCGAACCCGGCGGCCACGGCGGCGGCCGAGCCGCCCGATGATCCGCCCGGGACCCGGCTGGTGTCGTGGGGGTTGCGGGTCGGGCCGAACGCCGAGGTCTCCGTGGACGAGCCCATGGCGAACTCGTCCATGTTGGTCTTTCCCACCATGACCGCGCCGGCCCGGCGCAGGCGGGCTACCACCGTGGCGTCGTAGGGGGGGCACCATCCCTCGAGGATGCGTGAGGAGCAGGTGGTGGGGACCCCCCGAGTGCACAGGTTGTCCTTGAGGGCCACCGGGACGCCGGCCAATGGTCCGGGGTCCTCTCCCGCCGTGACCGTGCGATCCACGGCGATGGCCTGGTGACGGGCCTGTTCGGTGGTGACCAGGTTGAAGGCGTTGACCTGGTCGTCGCCGGCGGCGATGACGGCCAGGTGCTCGTCGAGCACGTCCAAGGCCGAGCGGGCCCCCGATCGGACCGCATTGGCCAGGAAGGTCGAGGGGCGGGGCGAGCTCATGGTGATTCCCCGAGGATGCGGGGCACCCGGAAGCGGTGATCCTCCACCGACGGTGCCTGTCCCAGGACCTCGTCCCGATCCACGCCCGGGCGCACCTCATCGGCCCGGAGCACGTTGGTCACCGCCATGGCGTGGGCCGTCGGCACCACATCGGCCAGGTCGAGCGAGGCCACGTCGGCGGCATGGTCGAGCACTTCGGCCAGCTGGCCGGTGAACAGCTCCAGCTCCTCGTCGGTGAGCTGCAGCCGGGCCAGGTCGGCCACGTGGGCCACTTCTTCGCGGGTGAGCCGCTCGGGCCCTGCCATCAGGCGGCCACGGCGCCGGGGCCACCCAGGACCTCGCCGGCGAAGGCCACCACCCGCCGCTCGACCAGGGGGGCGTCCCAGTCGAGGGTGGCCACGTGGAAGCTGCGCTCGAGATAGACCCGCTCGAGCGGACCGGCCACCGAGGCCTCGAAGACGTCGCCGGACTCGACCGGCACCACGTGGTCGACCCGGCTGCTCAGGAGCAGGGCGGGACATCGGATGTCGCCCAGCCGGGAGCCGACGGCGTCCACCCCTTCGAACAGCGAGAGGGCGGCGGCCAGGGGGGTGCCGGCGTAGGCGGCCTCGGCCGCACCCTCCATGGCGATGTCGGAGCCGATGCCGTCGACCACCTCGGTCCCGTCGGCCAGCATGCCGCGGATCAGGTCGCGAGCATCCACCGCGGTCGGTTGCACCAGGGGGTTGACGACGGCGATCCCCTTGATCTCCGGATGGTGCTCGGCCAGCCAGCAGGCCAGGGTCCCTCCCATGGACAGGCCGGTGACCGCCACTTTGTCGCAGCGGGCCGCCAGCGCCTGGTAGGCGGCCTCGGCGGCCCGGGACCAGTCCTCCCACCGGGTGGCGAGCATGTCCTCGACCGAGGTGCCGTGTCCCGGGAGCAACGGCATCTCCACGGAGAAGCCGGTGGCGACGATCGCCTCGGCCAGGGGGCGCATCGACTGGGGGTTGCCGGTGAACCCGTGCAGGACGAGCACGCCGTGGGACCCGCCGACGGACGACCACGGCTCGGCACCGGGGATGATCGGAGCAGTCATGACAGGGAATGCTAATGGGTCGGGTCGGGAGTGGATCACCACCGGGAGCCCCGGCTTTCCCCCTCCGGGGCCTCCCGGGGGTCGGGTTAGTGTGGTCGGCCAGACACCCGACCGACCGGCAAGGAGCATCGCAGCCATGGCCACCTATCAGTTCCTGAGCGACGAATGGCTGGACGAGGCCCGGTCCATCCGGGCGGAGTTCGACGGAAAGGGCGAGGGAATCTCCCACTCGATCAGGATGAACCTGGTCATCGCGGCGGTGCCCTTCGGCGAGGGAACGGTCGACGCCCACGTCGACACCAGCAGCGGTGAGCTGGTCCTCGAGACCGGGCACATCGATCCGGTCGATCTCAAGGTCTCCCTGGACTACGACGTGGCCAAGGCCATCCTGGTCGAGGGCAACCCGCAAGCAGGCATGCAGGCCTTCATGTCCGGCAAGATCAAGGTCGAGGGGGACATCGCCAAGCTGATGGCAATGCAGTCGATGACCCCTGACCCGGTGGCTGCCGAGATCGCTGCCCGCATCCTGGCCATGACCGAGTAGGGACCGTACCGCCGGGCGGTTGGAATCCGGCGGTAGAACCGTGCCTGCCCCCGCCTCGATTCAGCGAAGACCCTCCGGGCTTGCCGGCGAGGACATCACGTTCTGATCCGGCGGACGACGCCGCCGCGGTCGTTTCACGATGTCACCGGCAATCGGGAGTGACCGACCAGAAGGAGATGCAGTGATCGAGTGGGGAGCGGCTGAACCGTGGTGGGTTCGCCACGGATGGCCGGGCCACCGGTGGCTTGGACCTGGGTGAGCGCACTTGCAACCGGGGGCGCCAGGCACCGAGGGCGATCACCCGGTTGGCCAGGCCGAGGGTTCCGAACTGTCTCGACAGGTCGGCCTCCCGGGCGAGGCGGTCTCCGGCCACCGCCCGACTATCGTGCTCCTGCAATGTCACCACGAGACGTCTCGGAGTCTGCAATTCTCGGTGCACCGCAGAGGTACCTCTCTGTTGGAGGATGTGAAATTCAGCACATCACATTCTCCCGACGCGGAGAGCATCTTGCACCAATGGTCACGCCTCAGCGGACGAGGTCAGGGACACCTTGGCGGTGACTCGCCGGACGCCTCACAACGACATTGACCCCGGCTTTTCCTCCATTTTGGCGCCAGGCAATCGCGCCGCAATTTCTCGCGCTCCGAGCTGGACGGAGTCCAGGGCAAAAGGGGGTCGGACAATTCGGGCACCGTTCGCCGTGGCGGCCGTGATCGTGCTGTTGGCTGGTTTGCTCGGGGCATGCTCGTCCCAAAAGCCGCTGACCGGCATCCACAAGATCCGGCACGTTGTCGTCCTGATGCAGGAGAACCGCTCATTCGACAGCTACTTCGGAACGTACCCCGGGGCCGACGGTATCCCCATGACGAACGGCCGCCCGACGGTTTGCAGTCCCGACCCGATAACCAAGCAGTGCGTCGCGCCCTACGTGAACCACGCTGACATCAACGGAGGAGGGCAACACAGCGCCGCCGACGTGCCCATTGACATCAACGGCGGCCTGATGAACGGCTACCTCAACGATGCTCGCAACAGCTTCATCAGCAACTGTGGCTTTGCTGATCCCCACTGCACCGCATTCGCATCGAAACCTGACGTCATGGGCTACCACACGGCCAGCGACATCCCCAACTACTGGACCTACGCCAAGGACTTCGTCTTGCAGGACCACATGTTCGAGCCCAACGCATCGTGGAGCCTGCCGGCGGCACTCTTCAAAGTTTCTGAGTGGTCCGCCTACTGCACGAAGCACGACAACCCCGGGAGCTGTACGAACTCGCTGGACAATCCCTGGCCCGCCGCCGTGTTCGGGCCGGCGCGTCCGAAACCACCGATCTTTGCCTGGACAGACCTCACCTATCTGCTTCACAAGGAGAAGGTGAGCTGGGGCTACTACGTGGTGAAGGGAACAGAACCGGACTGTGAGAATGACGCAGCCCTCACCTGCGCTCCGGTAGCCCAGGCCCCGGCCACTCCCGGAATCTGGAACCCGCTCCCCTATTTCGACACCGTCAAGGCCGACCACCAACTGAACAACATCCAGTCGGTCTCCAGCTTCTACAGCCAAGCCAAGTCGGGCCACCTCCCGGCAGTGTCCTGGGTCGTCCCCTCGGGAGACGTCAGCGAGCACCCCCCGTCTCCGGTGAGCTACGGGCAGAGCTACATCACCAGCCTGATCAACGCAGTGATGCGCAGCCCCGACTGGAACTCGACGGCCATCTTCCTGACCTGGGACGACTGGGGCGGGTTCTACGATCACGTGGTGCCACCGGTGGTGGACAAAAACGGCTACGGACTCCGGGTGCCTGCCATGGTCATCAGTCCCTACGCCAAGAGCGGCTACATCGACCACCAGACTCTCTCGTTCGACGCCTACAACAAATTCATCGAGGATGTCTTCCTCAATGGCCAGCGCGTCGACCCCCGCACCGATGGGCGACCCGACCCGAGGCCGGACGTGAGGGAGAATGTGTCCATTCTCGGCAACCTCAGCAACGATTTCAATTTCGACCAGGCCCCCCGTCCCGCCGTCCTCCTTCCCGTTCACCCACACACCACTCTCACCGGACCACCGTAACGCTGGGGTCCAGCCCCGGCCCCTGGTCGGGATCGAGCACTGCTGGCAGCGGTGCCGGCCTCCTCCTCCACCGAGGACCACCCACCGCCGGGTCGACTGGCTAGCCCGAGGGTGGTGAGTAGACGGAGTCGGACTTACGGACCGATCGGGCCTCGAGCCGGAACAGTCGGTTCTTGACCACGTGGTTGGGATGGTCGAAGCGTGAGCCGGGCCTGGTGACGAGCGACATCGAGTCGAGGAGGAGCACCCCGCCCTCCCAGTTGACCAGCTCCTGCCCGATGCAATGCAATCCGGCCGCCTCGCACAGCTCGGCAAACACCGGGGCAGAGACACTCGGGGCCCGCCAGTGGGCGCCGCGGTAGGCACCCAGGCGCAACAGGCCGGCACGGGCCGCCGTGGGCAGGCGGTCGAAGGTGGCCTGGAGCGGGGCCAGGGCACCGACGGAGCGCCGGTAGCTCCCGTAGTTGGAATGGTGGAGGAAGGCCACGCCGTCGGATGTCAACGTGCGGGCAAGTTCGGTCAGATAGCCGGCCAGCGCGTCCGCCTCCACGTGGACCAGCGAGTCGAAGCTGAAGGCGAAGTCGATTGAATTGTCGGCCACCATCGGGAGCGAGTGTCCGTCGTTGGTCTCGAACCTGGCCTGGGGATAGTCGGCGAAGCGCTCCCGGCAGCTCTCGATGCACTTGGGGGCGACGTCGACGGCCGTCAGCGTCTCGCAGTGCTGGAGAAGGAATTCCGTCCAGCGGCCGAAGCCCGGAGCGATCTCCAGCACGGCGGTGGTCGGCAGAAAATGTCGGATCCGGGGGAAGATGCTCCCGTACCACTGGGACTCGGCCCCGCCCCACGGCTTCGACCAGGCGTCACCGCGCAGGCGCCAGTCGTAGCCCTCGTTCCATTTGTCGATGTTGTCCTCGATGCTGGGCACGCTGCACATCCTTCCTGCGTGGCGGCCGCGGCGCCGACACCGGGCCGCGTGGATGGTAGGGCACGCGGGTCGGCTGCCGTGCCACGGGGGCCGGGCCGCTTGACGGCCACCGGCCGGAGCCGGGTGGAACACCTCTGACCAGGCATTTTCTCCCGGAGCCCCGGTGAACCTGGAGGTTCGCCGGACTGCCCTCACCGCCCCGATCCGGCCGA
>Ga0209068_10000934_pt1 | contig 14934 bp, 21 predicted proteins | sample ColStrG_CSR_2012_FD_187200 | JGI IMG/M metagenome (GOLD analysis project Ga0209068, IMG submission 187200) | Freshwater sediment microbial communities in response to fracking from Pennsylvania, USA - Cold Stream Run_MetaG_CSR_2012 (SPAdes)... | ecosystem: Environmental > Aquatic > Freshwater >... | reverse complement strand
GCCGAGGCGGTATCGAGAATGGCCGCACCGACCCGTCGACCGGTCACCGGCTCAACGCGGCTACCTCGATTGTCGGATACATCAGCCCGACCGGAATGTATCTCAGCCTGACCCAGAGCAATGCCGACGAGGACAAGCTGGTGGCCTCGATCCATTCTGCTGTGGTTCCAACTGGAGCGGTCGACGTCGCAGGCACCAACTGGGTCGTCTATCAAGGCGCCGGCCAAAGCGGGGCGGACGCCGAGCCGATCTGGACCACTAGACTGGCCGGCCCGGCCGGCGCCGCCCAGATCGCGATCACCGGTGCCGGCGACGCCGATCAGTTCCGTACGCTGGCCACGGCGACACAATCCCAGCCGCCTCTTCCGACGCGCTGAAGAAAGGGACCGTGTGACCGCACCCGAAGCAGACCTCTCCGGATGGGCGTCGGCACCGTTCACCGGTGGCGGCTACACCCATGACGTCTACCGCAAGGGCGCCGGCCCCGGGGTGGTATTGATTCCCGAGTTGCCCGGAATCCATCCCGGGGTGCTGGGCCTGGGTAATCACCTGGTGGACGAGGGGTTCACCGTCGCCATGCCTTCCCTGTTCGGCACGCCGGGTAGGTCCGGTACGGCCGGCTACACGGCAGTTTCCGTCGCGAAAGCCTGTGTGGCAAAGGAATTCGCGGCATTCGCCACCAACAAAGCGCGGCCCGTGTCGTTGTTTCTGCGTGCGCTGGCCCGTGATCTCAACGCATCGACGCCAGGCAAAGGGGTCGGGGTGATCGGCCAATGCTTCACCGGCGGCTTCGCATTGGCCGCCGCGATCGACGACAGCGTGCTGGCGCCGGTGCTCAGTCAGCCGTCGGTCCCGCTGATGCTGGGACGTGCGCGACGACGCGATCCGGGGCTGAGCGAGTCCGAGCTGTCCACGATCGCCGATCGCTGTGCCAACGATGGCCTGTGCGCGATGGGCTTGCGATTCAGCGAAGACAAGTTGGCGCCGGGGGAGCGGTTCACAACGCTTAAAGAGCGGCTGGGCGACGCATTCGAGGTCATCGAGATCGACTCACGCCCCGGCAATGACCACGGCTTCGGCAACGGGGCGCACTCGGTATTGACCCTCGAGGTCCGTGAGGTCGACGGCCAGCCTGCTTACGAGGCGCGCAAACGGGTGGTCGAGTTCCTCAGGCGGAGGCTGACCTAAGGACCGGCTCGGGTGGCTTGGCGCCGGCGTTGGCTACGGGGACCTGGCTCTTCATCTGCTCGAAGAGCGCTACGTAGTACGGCAGACATTCGGCCAATGCCCGCTCGGTGCTGAACAGCGGTTGATAACCGAGGTCCCGGGACGCCTTGGCGATTGAGAAGAAGTTGTCCAGGTACAGCCGCTCGACGGCCAGTGGCTCGAGCAGCGGCGCGGGCAGTCCGAACCGGAAATGCAGGCGCTGCCAACCCGTCATCGCCAGGCGGACCGTCGGACCGTGAACCCGCAGCCGCGGCCACGGTTGCCCGCAGGCCTGCACGACCGGCCGGGCGAACTCGAACATGTTGATCGGCTCGGCATCGTTGATGAAGTACGCCTGACCGGGCGCGGTGCCACCAGGAACCAGATGCTCGGCGGCCAGGATGAAACCGTGAATCAAGTTGTGCACGTAGGAGTTGTCCAGCCGGGCCGACTTGCGGCCGACCAGCACCTTGACGTGGCCGGCCAGCACGCTTTCGAACACCTTGCGGAACATCGTCTGATCGCCGGTACCCCAGATGCCGCTGGGCCGGATCGCGCACGTCAGCATCTGGTGAACACCGTTCTGCGACAAAACGAATCGCTCGGCCGCCACCTTGGTTTCGGTGTACAGGTCATTGAACCGGGTGGTGTAGGGCAGCGTCTCGTCGCCGTCGGCGATATTCTGGCCGCCCACCACCACGCTGTTGGATGACGTGTAGACGAACCGCCGCACGTCGGCCGATTGACCCGAGCGCACCAGGTTCTCGGTGCCGCCGACGTTGACCGAGAAGCTGCGCTGCCGGTATTCGTCGGTCGCCGACGCGCCGCCCATCAAATCGATGACGGCCGCGGTATGGAACACCGTGTCGATGTTTTCCACCGCTGCTGCGCAGACGGCGGGGTCGCAGATGTCGCCCTGCAGCACCTCCAGCTGCGGATGCCGCGGTAACGGTGACGGGACGCGGTCGAAGGAACGTACCCGATATCCGCGGTCGAGCAAGGTGGTCACCAGGTTGGCGCCGACGAATCCCGAGCCTCCCGTGACCAGGACCCGGCCGAGTTCGGTCGTCAGTGCCTCATTGCCCATAGCGGCGCTAGCATAGTCGAAAAGAATTGAAACGTGTTCCAGTTCTGAAAACGATCCCGCGGTCCGGCAGGGTTCAGGATTCCTCGGCCTCGCCTGCGGCGAGCGCATCCGCCACTCGCTGGCGGGCGCCAGCTAAGTGTTCCTCGCACCGTTTGGCCAGCTGTTCGCCCCTTTCCCAGAGCTTCAGCGACTCGTCGAGGTCCAGCCCGCCCTGCTCGAGGAGCCGCACGACTTCGATCAGCTCGTCGCGGCAGGCTTCATAGCCAAGCTGACTAATGGGTGTAGCGGACTTGTCCTGCTCAGCGGCCATCTGTCGCTCCCTCACTTACCGCCGTTACGGCGCCGTCGGCGACGCGCACCCGCAGCCTGGTGCCCGCTGGGGCATCGTCGACCGACCGCATTATTTGGGCTTGTGCGGTGCCGCCGGCCGCCGGGACCGTCACCGTCTGTATCACCGCGTAGCCGCGGGCCAGTGTGGCCGCCGGGCCCAACGTGGCCAGTCGGGCGGCCAGATGACCGACGCGCTCGCTTTCGGCGCCGATCAGCCGGGTGATGTCACGGCGAACCGCTGAGCGCGCACGGTCGATCGCTTCGGCGCGTACCGCGAGCGCAGTCAGCGGCTCGGCCAGCACCGGGCGGCTACGCAACTGGGCCAGGGCGCGTTGTTCGCGGGAAACCCAATTGCGTAGCGCCTGCGCGCTGCGCCGGCGCGCGTCGTCGATCAGCCGCTGTTCGACCGCGGTGTCGGGGACCACTCTCTTGGCCGCGTCGGTGGGGGTCGCGGCACGCAGATCGGCGACCAGGTCGCACAGCGGATTGTCGGGTTCGTGGCCGACCGCGCTGATCACCGGAGTGCGGCAAGCCGCGATCGCGCGGCACAGCGTCTCGTCGGAAAACGGCAATAGGTCCTCGACGCTGCCGCCGCCACGGGCCAAGACGATCACGTCGACGTCGGGGTCGCAATCGAGTTCGCCTAACGCCGCAACGATCTGCGCAACGGCGTTGACCCCCTGAACGGCGGTGTTACGCACCGCGAAACGTACCGCCGGCCACCGTGCGCTCGCCACTGTCGTCACGTCGCGTTCTGCGGCACTTGCCCTGCCGGTGATCAGCCCAACCGTGTTGGGCAGGAACGGGATCGGCCGTTTCAGTCGGGTGTCAAACAGCCCCTCGGCCTCGAGTAGCCGGCGCAGCCGATCGATGCGTGCCAGTAGCTCGCCGATACCAACGGCACGAATTTCGGTAAGCCGCAACGAAAATGTCCCGCGCACGGTGTAGAACGAAGGCTTGCCGCAAACGACGACCTGGGTTCCCTCGGTCAATTTCACCGGTGCGCTCAGTACCAAGTCCCGCGAACACGTCACGGTCAGCGACATGTCGGCCGCCGGGTCACGCAGCACCATGAACACGGTTTTGGCGTCGGGCCGCATGTTGATCTGGGCCAACTGCCCCTCGACCCAGACGGCGCCCAGCCTGTCGATCCAGCCCGCAACCCGGATCGCCACCGCGCGAACCGGGAACGGGTTCTCCGCCGAGTTCGCCTCCGAATTCGCAGCCCGGGTCACTTCGCGGTCGCGCGGGTGATCCTGTTGGCGAGCAGGGTCTGGAATGGGGCGCGCGCCCGGGTGGCCTGCTCGTAGGCCAGCAGTGCCTCAAGGTCGTCGACACCCAGCGATTGCAGCCTGGCTCGCAGCTGGGCCAGGGTCAGCGCCGGATAGCCGATTTCGGCCGCCACCGCCGGCTCCGGGATTGTCGTGCTCGGCGCCGACTTCTTCGATTGCCTGGCTGTCTTGGCTTTGCTCGGGGGAGCTGAGTTCGCCGGCTCGGCGCCTTCGGTCAACGAGTACAGGGCGAACCGTCCTTCCGCCCGCCGATCGCCGTCGACGCCGTCGGCCAGCGCATAGGCGGCCCCATCAGTAACGCCGGGCAAGTCTTCGTCGAATGTTGCCCATTCCGGGTTCTCGTCCTTGGGCGGAAAAATCGACTCTAAAGTGCTGTCGCCCTTGATGGCCAGCTCCGCCAAGTTCTGTTGAAAACGCATCACGAGGTGGGCCGCCTGACTGGCTAACGTCATCGGATACATCAGGATGGTGTGCGGCAGCTTCAAAGTCTCCTCGACGGCGAGCGCCGTCGCACCGACCAGCAGCCGAAATCCATATGGTGCGTTAGCCATGATTCCAAGACTGCCTCAAGCGGCGGCGAACGCCAAGCTGGCTCGCGAGATGTGAGCGAGGTGGCGGCGCCAGGTGCTCTCTGGGGCGTCGGAAAGTACGCTGAAGATCATGCCGCCGACAATCGACATGGGGTTTCCCGGTGCTGTGGGCCCGGGGAGGTCGGTCGCCGACGACCCAACCCGCAAACGAGTGCTGCTGGCGGAGCCGCGTGGCTACTGCGCGGGAGTGGATCGGGCTGTGGAGACGGTCGAACGCGCGCTGGAAAAGCATGGCGCCCCCGTGTACGTGCGGCACGAGATCGTGCACAACCGGCACGTGGTCGACACCCTGGTCAAGGCGGGTGCGGTTTTCGTCGAGGAGACCGACCAGGTACCCGAGGGGGCCATCGTGGTGTTCTCGGCGCACGGGGTTGCACCGACGGTGTACACCGAAGCCGCCGAACGCAACTTGCGCACCATCGATGCCACTTGCCCGCTGGTGACAAAAGTGCACAACGAGGCCAGGCGATTCGCCCGCGACGACTACGACATCCTGCTGATCGGTCACGAGGGCCACGAGGAGGTCATCGGGACCGCCGGGGAGGCGCCTCAGCACGTGCAGCTGGTCGACGGGCTGGCTTCGGTGGACAACGTGACGATCCGCGACGAGAACAAGGTGGTGTGGCTCTCCCAGACGACGCTGTCGGTCGACGAGACCATGGAGATCGTCCAGCGGCTGCGGCAGCGTTTCCCAAGGCTGCAGGACCCGCCCAGCGATGACATCTGCTATGCGACCCAGAACCGTCAGGTCGCGGTCAAGGCGATGGCCCCCGAGTGCGAGCTGGTCGTTGTCGTCGGGTCGCGGAATTCGTCGAACTCGGTGCGGCTGGTCGAGGTTGCGTTGGGCGGCGGCGCTAACGCCGCGCACCTGGTGGACTGGGCGGACGACATCGATCCCGCGTGGTTGGACGGTGTCACCACGGTGGGTGTTACCTCGGGCGCATCCGTTCCCGAAATTTTGGTGCAGGGCGTGCTGGAGCGGCTGGCCGACTGCGGTTTCGGCGTCGTCCAGCCGGTAACGACGGCGCAGGAGACGCTGGTGTTCGCATTGCCCCGGGAAATCAGGAAAGCGACTTAGCTTTCGTACTTAGCCTTCGTACTCCCTGGATTCAGCCGGGGGTCGGCCGGGAGCCCGTGTTCGACTGCCGCGTTCCGCGCGCTCGTCGCGGGAGTCTGACCCGCGGTAGCGGACTCGCGAGATCGGGTGGTGGGTCGGACTGGCGCCGTTCGACCCGTTTGGCGCGGCGCGGCGGCGCGGCGGCTCATGGGGCTCATAGGGATTGAAATGTTCAGGCGCCACCGGCTCGTACCTGTCGGGGGTTTCAAAGCGGCTGCCGCGGGTCGGTCGTTCGTAGGGGCTACGGCGCGCGCGCGTCTCCTGACGCATTTCGCGAGGTGGAGGGGCGCGGAAGTCCGGATCAGCATCGGGCCTGGGGCGGCGCGGCCGACGGGGCGGTTCGGCCGGGTCGAAGTCCCGCGGAGGTGGCGGGCGCCTGCGCCGTGGGCGCTCACCCTGGGGTTCAAACTCGTCTTCCAGCGGCGGCCGAGCATGCCGGGAGCCGGAGCGCCCGGTTCGCGCGGCGGAGCGCCCGCTGTGCGTCGCGCGGGCGGGTTTCGGGGGAGCGGCACCTTCGTCGGTCAGATCGTCGTCGCGGTGCGAACCGATGCCCAGCACCGAGTTCACTGTCGCCGCGATGCCGCCAAAGAAGGACTTCGATGTAGTGGCGGTCGCTGCAGCCGAGTCGTCCGCGGCGTTCGCCGCCAGGGTTGCTCGCTGCGACCCACCGAAAAACCACCGGACCAGGCCGATCAGTAGCACGCCGCCGGCAGTGCCCAGCATCAGCGGGAACCGCTCGATCAGCGGGTAACCACAGTTGATCAGCAGGTCCTTGAGATTGCCGACCTTGGCGCCGTGAAACAACCAGTAGGCGCCCGGAACCGCGCAGAAAAGTATCAGCGGCGGCTGGATGACGGTGGTGAACACGCCCGACTGCCGCACAGCCAGCACCGCCACCACGCAGCCGGCGATATAGAGACCCGCGAAGGCGTGCGTCAGCTCCTTGTGGCCGGCGTCGATCCCATACCCGATCGCGGTCCCGGTCACGGCGATGAGCAGGGCCGTCCACCACGGCACGCCCGGGATATTCGGGTGGATCGAGCGATGGGTCGGCTCGACCGCCGACCTTCCCCGCTGTGTTGACACATGTAGACCGTACCGGGAATGCGCCGAAAGGCTTGTAAATACCTTGTGGCGTCGCCACTCTTGCCGCGCAATTCACACCCGGACGCCCGCCAAGTGCACGGCCGACGCCGGCGTCGCCGCCGAGCCCTACACTTGGTTCCTCGTGAGCCTGAGCCTGGGAATCGTCGGTCTGCCCAACGTCGGCAAGTCGACACTGTTCAACGCGCTGACCCAAAACAATGTGTTGGCGGCCAACTACCCATTCGCGACCATCGAACCGAACGAGGGTGTCGTCGCGCTGCCCGATCCGCGACTGGCCAAGCTGGCGGAGCTTTTCGCATCGGAGCGCATCGTGGCGGCGCCGGTGACCTTCGTCGACATCGCCGGCCTGGTCAAGGGCGCGTCCGAGGGCGCCGGGCTGGGCAATAAGTTCCTGGCCCACATCCGCGAATGCGACGCCATCTGCCAGGTGGTCCGGGTGTTCTCCGATGATGACGTCACGCACGTCACCGGGCAGGTGGATCCCAAGTCCGATATCGAGATCGTCGAAACCGAGTTGATCCTGGCCGACCTGCAAACCCTGGAGCGTGCACTGCCGAGGTTGGAGAAGGAAGCCCGCACCAACAAGGAACGCAAGCCGGTCTACGACGCGGCGCTGAGCGCTCAGCAGGTGCTGGACGGCGGGACGACCCTGTTCGGTGCCGGCGTAGAAGGCTCCGACAGCGCCGTTTTGCGTGAGCTGAACCTGCTGACCACCAAGCCGTTTCTCTACGCGTTCAATGCGGACGAGGCGGTGCTGACCGACGCCGCACGGATCACCGAACTGCGCCAGCTCATCGCGCCCGCGGATGCGGTGTTCCTGGACGCCGCCATCGAGTCCGAATTGGCCGAACTCGATGACGAATCGTCCGCGGAGCTGCTCGAATCGATCGGCCAGACCGAACCTGGGCTGGATGCGCTGGCACGCGCGGGTTTCCACACCCTCAAGCTGCAGACTTTCCTGACGGCCGGCCCGAAAGAGGCGCGGGCGTGGACCATTCATCAAGGCGACACCGCGCCGAAGGCTGCCGGCGTGATCCACACCGACTTCGAGAAGGGCTTTATCAAAGCCGAGATCGTGTCCTACGACGACCTGATCGCGGCCGGGTCCATGACGGCGGCTAAAGCGGCGGGCAAGGTCCGGATCGAGGGCAAGGACTACGTGATGGCCGACGGCGACGTGGTCGAGTTCCGCTTCAACGTGTAGCGATGCAGGTCTGACGCGGTCTAGCCGTTGCTGGTAGGCAGCTGGTCCGGAGTTGTATATCCGGCGGCGGCGAATGCGTCAACGTTCCGACTTAACGATGCTCTGCGGTGTCCGGGCCGCTACGCCAATCACGCTAGAATCCTGTACATGGCGACGCTTCCGCTGGCCGAGGTCCGGGCCAACCTTTCCAAGCTTGTTGATGAGGCGGTCCGCACTCATGAGCGGATCGAGGTCACTCGGCAAGGTCGCCGGGCCGTCGTGATTCTCAGTGCTGACGACTATGACTCGATCATGGAGACTCTGGCGATCCTCAGCGATCAGGGGCTGATGCGCGAGCTTCAAGCGGCCGAGGCTGAGGTCGAGGCCGGCCAGCTCTACACACTCGACGAGGTGACTGAGGAGATGCGCGCCGCCGGGCGGCTTTCGCAGTGACCTATCGAATCGAATTGACGAAAGCTGCGAAGAAGGCGCTCACCGATCTCTTACCGGAGGCAGTGGCCGTCGCGTGTTGGGAGTTCATTCGAGGCCCACTCGCCGAGAATCCCTACCGAGCCGGCAAACCACTTCGCGATCAATTGGAGGGGCGGTACTCAGCGCGGCGGGGCGAGTTTCGCGTGATCTACCAGATTCTCGATGAACGGGTTCTTGTCCGCGTCGTCCACATAGCGCATCGCCGTGACGTTTATCGGTGAGGGGCGCTTAAGAGTCGGAGCGGTCTAGCGGGACGCTGCTGGTTGAACCGACGGCTTTGCGGGTGCCGATGGAGCTGTACCGGGAACCGAAGGGGGAGCGAGGGAGCCGTACTGGGGACAGTAGGCCTGAATGGCAGCGCCGGTGAAGTAAGCAGCATTAACTGCCGGCCAGTTGGTAGCGGTGGTGACCTTGGTGATCAGGTCCGCGTTGCTGGTCTTCGGGTTATTGCTGAGAGTCCCGCAGACGACCGTTTTCGCGACCTGGATCGCTTTATCGGGTGCACCGTAATTCATGCCGGAGGTGCTCAGGTTGGTGATGAACGCGTCGTCAGTGGAGTCCGCATTGGCCGGCGCGGCCAACCCTACGGCCAGAACGATCAACGCTACGGCTTTTACCGCCATGGCCCCTCCTAATCGAGTTCGGTGACATCCGGTGACCAGCCCAAGGGAGGTCGAGGGAGATCTCCTGCATTTTAGCCAGCACTCCTGCATGCGGCGACAAGGTAACATCATAATGTGCATCACTTGATGTGGATATTGATGGGAAGTGATCGATGAGGACGACTGTCACGATTGACGACGCGTTGCTGGCCAAAGCTGTGGAGCTGACTGGGACGACAGAGAAGTCGGCACTGCTTCGCGACGGCTTGCAGACGCTCATTCGGGTGGAGAGCGCCCGGCGGTTGACAGCCCTCGGGGGGACGGACCCCGATGCCGCCGCAGCGCCGCGGCAGCGGATTCCACCCCAGTGATTCTGGTTGACACCGCGATATGGATTGACCACCTGCACTCTGTCGAGCACGGCCTTGTCGAGCTGCTGCGAACTGACGAGGCCGGTTGTCATCCGCATGTCATTGAGGAACTGGCGCTCGGCTCGATTAAGCAACGACGTGAAGTGCTCGACCTGTTGTCCAACCTCTACCAGTTTCCCGGGTTGACCCGCGACGAGGTCTTGCAGCTGGTTGATCGAAAGCGGTTGTGGGGCCGAGGGCTCGGTGCTGTGGACGCCCACCTGCTGGGGTCGGCGTTGTTGGTACCTGGCGCGCGACTCTGGACACGGGATAAGCGGTTGAAGGCGGCGTGCGAGGAAGCCGGCGTCTCGTTCGTGCGCTAGCGCGGCGTGAGCCGGAACAGGGGAATTTGCCGGCCCACCGGAGCTGTCTTGGCGCGGTAATCGCCGTACCCGGCGTAGACCCGCTCGGCCAGTTCGTACAGCCGCGCGTATTCGTCGGCGTTTGTCACCAGGGCGGCAGAAAAATTCGTGCCACCGAATTTGCATTCGGGATTGGCTTTCAGGTTGTAATACCACTGCGGATGCTTGCTTTCGCCGTAGTTCGAGGCGAGCAGGATGACGTCGGGTCCGTCGTGGAAGTAGGTCAGCTGCACTTCCCGCGGTTCGCCTGACTTCGCCCCGGTCGAGACAAGCGGGGCAGTGATGATCGCGCCCATATTCACTCGGCCGCCGGTTAGCCGGAACAAATACGGATCGGTGCGACGTGAGATATGACGCGCGATGAACTGACCTGCGCGGGATCGCCCGAAATCGACGTTTGCCCTGTACAAGCGGCCTCGCTTCTTGTGTGGGTCGACATAGCGCAGCGGCATGCACGGAACCGTACTCCGCACGGGTTGGCGCGCTGGGCGCTGCGCAAGGACACGCAACGACACGCGCATGCTGCGGCTGGGAGAGGGGCCCGACTAATGCCGTGCATTGTCCGCCCCGGGGCGCAGGGCGATACGTAAATCGTGCCGTTGCTGCCGAGATCGTGGTCTGTGATCAAATCGTTATCTGGCTAGTTCAACGCCATAATCGGGGGGCCTCGGAGAGTTATCCACATTTGCTGGGAAGGCAAAAAAATGTTGTCCGACAACCCCGGATATGTGACCCACGCCATTATCGAATTAAAGCGTGACGCATACCACAAAGCTTAAGCTCGTGAGTACGCGACGTTTACTTTTGGTAAAGTTCCTCCGCATGATTGCTTTAGCTACGTTGATGTCGCTCATCAATCAGGTCTCCGGGACGCCTTATATTCCGGGTGGAGATTCTCCTGCAGGGACCGATTGTTCAGGGCTGGTTTCGTGGGTCGCGAATGCGGCAAGCGATAGGCCGGTTTTTGGGAGCAGATTTAATACCGGGAACGAAGAAGCCGCTTTATTGCAGCGTGGCTTTCAATATGGAACGGCACCCAATGCGTTGGTGATCGGGTGGAACGGTGGTCACACGGCGGCGACCTTGCCGGACGGAACCCCGGTGTCCAGCGGTGAACGCGGCGGGGTCCACATCGGTGGCGCGGGCGCCTACCAGGCCGGTTTCACCCACCATATGTTCCTGCCGATGCCACCGGATGGTGCTCCGCCTCCTCCCGACGCCTCGCCCGTTCTGGTCGATGCGGTGGCTCCGGCTCCGCCTGCGCCGGACGCACCGCCGCCTCCGGGAATACCCGCTCCGCCGCCGCCCGCTGGTGATCCGGCACCACCCGCGAATTCCTAAGATTCCGCGCAAATAACAATTTGCGACTTGGATCACTTTTAATCGCTTGGCGATTGCAGCCGTGCTCGCGCTCACAAACGGTTTGTGGGGCAAATCACATTATCGCGGGCGTGGCTGTAACCCGATTTGCACACATTGCTGATCGGTTTTGCGAAGATGCGAATTCGAGTCACGCTGAGCTGATCCGAGGCGGCAGGTTCCGGGCTCGTCCTACGATTGCTGCAGGGTAAGGGACAAAAAGGAGCACTGCCGTGACAACGTCGACTACCGGCTCGCCTAGTACTACAGTTGTAGATCGGGTTCATTGGTGTTCTGACCTGCGTTGATAGTGGTGGTAGCGGGCGGTGGCTTGGTGTTTTCGTCGCCAGAGTGACCATGCCCAGATGGTGTCTTCGGTGTGGCGAACTCGATGTCATCGGGCACACCAGCACGCACCCTTCGGGGTGGATCATCTGTCCAGGACTTTGGCAGATACAGCGTGCCGTCGATCAGGGCGTGCCCGCGCGCGGCAGCGTAGGTCAAGTACACCGCGACTTGGGAGTTCTCGATCCGCCCGCCGTGCCGGTGTACTGGCGTTGCACACCGACAGTGCCGACACCCTTCTTCAGATCCCCGGTCTCGTCCACTACCAGCACGGCATCAGGATCGGCGAACGCCGCGCTCACATAGTCGCGTACGTCCCCAGCTACCGCGTCTTCATCCCACGATGCCCGAGAGAGCATGTGCTGCAACCCGTGTGGTGTCACATCGCCACGCTCCTCGGCGATGGTCCAACAATTCTTGCGCTCCAAATTCGACAGCATCCCCAACATCAAACCCGCAGCATGACGAGCCGGTTCGTAGCGGGCAAACCGGGGCCGGATCCGATCCATCAGCGCGCCGAACTCATCGAGCCAACCGTCGGGATCTACGCTGTACGCAGCGGTCAGCGCTGCGGGCTTTTTTGTCTTCACAACCAACAATGCTCACGCGCTGACCGCCCCTACCAGGGCAAACACGCCGCACACCGATCTACAACTGTAGTACTAGCGACGGACTAACCTATGTCAATAGCGATTTCCGCGCCCAGCTGATAGCCCGGCGCGAGCGGAAGCGCGTCGCCGCTCCAGAACGTGCCTGGGTCGAACCAGTTCCAATTCTTGTCCGTCACAATCAATCCCATCTCCTCATAGGTGATCGCCACGGTCTCGGCGCAATACGCCGTCTCCAGGCCCATCTTGCGCTCTTGCGCCTTGCGCCGCTGCGTCAACTCGTGAACTTTCTTGTCCACGAACGGAATTCCTAGTGTCAAGTCGCTGAGATTCGGCAGGCGGCCGCGCAGCCACCGGCCGGTGAGCCGCATGGTGGTCGGAAACGCGGTGCCGTCCATCCGCGAGATCACCCGTAACACTTCATTCTCCTGTTTTCGGGTGGCGTAGGGCGTCAGCTGGCGCAGCCAGCACCGCTGCTGGTAACGCTCGTTCCACTGCACAACGGCTTGCCGAAGATCGTTGAGCTGCACGCCGCGGTGGTTGCTTCCGGTCCACATGTCGACGAGCTTGTCGCCCAGCTCGGCATGCCAGATCAACGGCGGCAAGTCGTCGATGGCCACCGTCATGCCGACGTGGTTCACGGGGCTATTCGTCAATGTCTGGATCGCCCGATCGGGTCGTGAACCGCCGCGAAACAGCCACAGGTCGCCGGTCCGGGTTTCGGCTAGCGCCTGATCCAGGGTCAGCATCGTCGGATCCCTTCGGTAGCCGGTGCGATCATGAACGGGTAAATACTTGGCTGCCAATATTGCGCGCGGCGGTGGCCGCGGGGAAGCCGGCATAACCGGTCATTTGATAGACCACCTCTTCGATCTCCTCGACGGTCAAGCCGTTTCGCAACGCGATCTGAAAGTGGATCTTCAGTTCGTCGCTGGCCCGCAAGGCGATGAGTGCGCCGAGCGTTACTAGGCTGCGGGAGCGACGATCCAGGCCCGGCCGAGTCCACAATGCCCCGAAGACGTGATCGATGCTTAGTTCGCCGAGTTCGTCGGCGAAGCCACCGCCGCGCAGAGTGGTGACATCATCCGGGATCAGTCCGGGCATCATCTCCTTGAACACGCTCAGGCCCTCGGTGTGCGGATCAGCCATCGATGTGCGCCTTTCTTAGCTGGTTTCGAGCGGGGGTGGCAACTGTTGGCCTGATAGTGAGTAATAGTGATCGATACTGTGTTCTAGTGATTGTGCTTGTGGTGTGAATCTGACGGAGCGGGCACGCCGACGTTGTTGACGACGATATCCACCCGGCCGAAACGCTTCAGCGCCACGCTCCGAATTCGTTCGAACGCATCGGGATCCGAGACGTCGGCACGTTGCGCTGCCACGGTGGCTCCGCGGGCGCGCAGGTCGTCGGCCAGGGCCGCCAGGCCGTCGTTGTCGACATCGACCGCCACGATATGAGCGCCGTGGTCTGCGAGTGTGCCTGCGATGGCGCGGCCGATGCCACTGGCCGCCCCGGTGATGACGGCGACCTTGTCGGTTAGCGTTTCCATGGCGGTAATAGCCTGTCAACTATGCGCAGCATTTGGAAGTGGATCGGCCTGGCCGGTGTCGCGGGAGTTGTCGCCGGCGGTGCGGTCGTAGCGCGCGATCAGCGGAAGCGACGCGCCTACACCGCCGACGAGGTCCGGGACCGGCTGCATCAGAGGTTGGCCGAGGACGGCTTTCAGTCCAGATCGGCGTCCGCGGAAGTTTCGACGGCGAACAAGCGATAGCTGCCGGAGAAGCCTTTCAACTCGACGTCGCGGCCCCCGTCAAACCTGATGTCTTGAGTGTCGGGGTAGTCGTCCAGCGCGTCCCGCACCGGCTGGCTCACCAGGATCTGACCACCGACGGCCTGCGCGGCGACCCGTGCCGCCATTGCCACATTGCGCCCGAACAGATCGTCGCCGCGTCGTACCGACCGACCCATGTGAACGCCAATCCGCACCCGAATTTCACCGTACCGCTTATGTTTTGCATCCTGGTGCAGCGCATGTTGTAGATCAATCGCGCATCGCACCGCCTGCTCGGCACGGGCAAAGGCAATCATGAATCCGTCACCTTGGCTCTTCACCACGTGTCCGGACCGGCGCTGCACGAGTCCGTGCACCAGCTTGTCGTGCGAGCCGATCAGCTTGACCCAGGCTTTGTCGCCGATCCGTTCGTTAAGCGCGGTTGACTCTTCGATGTCGGAGAACAGAATCACTACCCGGCCGTCCGGAGTGACCCGGGCCAAGTCGGGACGCTCGACCTCGGCCCAGTCGGCGAGGTCCTCGATTGAGCTGCGTACAGCCGCGCCGAAGCCCTCCTTGCGGACAATGTTCGCTGTTTGCCACACCGTCTTGACGGCCTCGCGGCCCCCGGAGAGTAACCAGTTGCGCGCGTCGGCCCGTTGTCGCAACTCGGCGGCCTCCCGGCGACTACGGGCAAGCAGTCTCCACAACACAACGACTGCGCCGCCCTCGAGCACGGCGACGCCGGCCAGGACGTAGAGCGCGATGGGCAACACATCACTCACCTCACGCATCCTGCCAAAGATTGGGATCGCTTCCGGTTGTCGGGCCTACCGGCAGTGTCTAGGGTTGAGTTCGATCGCCCCCGGTAGCGCACGCCAAGTGAGCCGATTAGGTGACTTTTGGGAGGTTCGGACTTGGCCGACGACGGCGGTGGTTCGTCAGACCTGCTGGTAATCTTCGGAATTACCGGTGATCTCGCCCGCAAGATGACGTTCCGCGCCCTGTACCGCCTGGAGAGCCGCGACTTGCTGGACTGCCCGATCTTGGGGGTGGCCAGTGACGACATGCC
>Ga0209068_10000933_pt1 | contig 14950 bp, 11 predicted proteins | sample ColStrG_CSR_2012_FD_187200 | JGI IMG/M metagenome (GOLD analysis project Ga0209068, IMG submission 187200) | Freshwater sediment microbial communities in response to fracking from Pennsylvania, USA - Cold Stream Run_MetaG_CSR_2012 (SPAdes)... | ecosystem: Environmental > Aquatic > Freshwater >... | reverse complement strand
TTGAATCAGGTGGCGAAATCGAAAGAACTCTATCTTGAAAACTACTGGCTGAAGAATAAGCGCGCCGTTGAGAAAGGGGCGAACGGCCCTTTGTATGGCTGGCTAATACCGGCGGGGCAGCGCCGGCGCGTAGAGGCGGCGGCGATGGTGAACGCCCTCCGCAGGCAGGGACTCGAAGTTCACCAGGCGCGCGTTCCATTGAAAGCGGGCGCGCTGACCGTGGCCGCGGGCGATTTTATCATTCGCGCCGACCAACCCTACCGTACGCTGGCTGATATGTATTTTGGCGTGCAGAACTACCCGTTGGCGAATCCGCGGCCTTACGACGACACCGGTTGGACCATGCAATATTTGCGGAACGTGAAGCTCAACCCTGTGACCGCAAAAGAAATTCTCGACCTGCCGATGGCGCTGCTCACGAACGACGCCAAAGTCGAGGGCAGCATCAACGGCGGCGGCGACACGCTGATTGTCGATCACACTGCGGATAACACGCTGATGCAGTTCCGTTTTCGCAACGCCACGGTGAAGATGGAGGCCGCCGAAGAAGACTTCGAAGCTGGGGGTAGGCAGTTTCACGCCGGTGCTTTCGTCATTCCCACGGCAGACAGAGCCAAACTGGAGCCCGCCATTCGCGAACTCGGCTTAGCCGCCTACGCCGTTTCGCCTGCCCCGGCGGTGAAAACGCACGAATTGGATGTGCCCAGGATTGGCTACGTCCATTCGTGGTCGCGTACGCAAGACGAGGGTTGGGTGCGAGCCGCGCTCGATAGCTTCGAAGTTCCGTACACCTACTTCGCCGACCAGAAATTGCGCGAGCCTGGTCTGCGCGCCCGCTACGACGTGATTGTTTTTCCGCATGTGGGCGGAACATCGCAGGCGCAGATCAATGGAATTTCGCTGACCGGCAAAGAGGCCATTCCGTACAAAAAATCGGAGGAAACGCCAAATTTGGGGGCTAATGACCAAAGCGATGACATTCGCGGCGGTATGGGATTGGAAGGCTTGGCCGAATTAACTAGATTTGTCCGCGCGGGCGGAACGCTGATTACCGAAGGTTCCACGGCTTCGCTGGTTGCCGACTTTGGGTTGGCGGACGGCTTAACGGTGGAACATCCGGAAGATCTGGCGGCGCGCGGAACCATTTTGCGCGGCAGCATTGTCGACCGCAAGAGTCCTTTGGTATACGGCTTCGATGAAAAAGATTTGCCGGTCTACTTCAATCAAGATCCGGTTCTTGCTTTGGCGGCGGCCCCTGGGCCGGGCAATAGCGGCCCGCAGTTCGGTCAGTTGATAACGCCCAACGCAACACCCGTTCTCGTTTCGCCTTATGAGGGCAGTGACGCGCCGCCCGGCAAGCCGCCTGAATCGTCCAGCAATGGCGAAACGCAGCGGCAGCGCGCCTGGTACGCGGGTCCCGAGGCCGAGGACGCCCGTCCGCGCGTAGTGATGCAATTTCCAGCCAAGCCCGAGGACATGCTGCTCTCGGGCATGCTCGCCGGGGGACAGCGGCTCGCAAATCGAGTCTTGCTCGCCGATATCACGCTCGGCAAGGGGCACATTGTTTTGTTCGCGCTGCGGCCATTCTGGCGCTGGCAAACGCATGGTACCTTCTTTCTGGCCTTCAACGCGATTTTGAACTGGAACGATCTGGACGCGGGCAAAGCCGAAACGAAGCGCGCGCGGGCCGTCAGCCCTTCGGGCAATCAGGGCATTCAGTAAAATCGGAATTTGCCGACTCTACGTTTCCTTCTGCCTGTTTTCTTTTGCGGTGTCGTTCTTGCCCAAGGAAACTATGAAGTGCAGGTCTATGGCTCGGAAACCGTCGCGCCGGGCCGAACCATGGTTGAACTGCATAGCAACTTCACGGCCACCGGCAGCAAATCGACCGACGATGGTACGTTTCCCACAAATCATCAAGTGCATGAGACCGTGGAAATTACCCAGGGTTGGAATGACTGGTTTGAGACCGGCTTCTACATTTTCACGAGCGTTGGGCCAAACGGGCAAGCATACCGCTGGGTGGGCGATCACATTCGTCCGCGCGTGCGGGCGCCGGAAAAATGGAAATGGCCGGTGGGCGTGAGCCTGTCTTTCGAAGCCGGTTACCAGCGCCCGATTTTTTCGCCAGACACCTGGTCGTTGGAGATCCGCCCGATTATCGACAAGCAAATCGGGCCTTGGTATCTGGCTTTCAACCCGGCATTCGATCGAACTTGGCATGGGCCGGGTGTCGCGCGCGGGCTCGACTTCACTCCGGGGCTCAAGCTGGGTTACCAATTCACGAAAAAAGTGTCGGGCGGCTTTGAATACTACGGCGACACGGGGCGCATTACCAGTTTCAACCCGATTGGCGACCAGCAACAGCAGTTCGTGCCCAGCATCGATCTCGATCTAAGCCCGGATTGGGAGTTTAACTTCGGCGTGGGAGTGGGGGTCACTCATCGTACCGATCATCTGCTGGTGAAAATGATTTTAGGCCGGCGGTTTGATTTTTTTCCTAAACGGCGGGCGCAACCGTAGTGGCACGTTACAATGACTCTGCATGGCACAACTGCTGCAGGGGAAGACAGCGCTGGTCTTGGGTGTAGCGAACAAGTGGAGCATCGCTTACGCGATTGGCGCGGCATTTGTGCGCGAAGGCGCGTCGCTGATTCTCACCTACCAGGGCGAGCGGCAGAAGGAAACCGTCGAAGAACTCGGCGCCGAACTGAAAGCTTCAAAGATTTTTCCCTGCGATGTGACCAAGCCGGACGAATTGGCAGCGTTAGTGTCAAACCTGAAGCAGGCAACCCCCGGCGTGGATGCCTTGGTTCACAGTATTGCCTTCGCCAACCGCGAAGATCTGAGCCGGCCGTTCTTGGAAACAAGCCGCGACGGGTTCCTCCTCGCCCAGGAAGTTAGTGCTTACTCATTAGTTTCCGTATCGAAAGCGATCTCGCCATTTATGACACACGGCGGCTCGGTTACGACGCTCACTTACCTTGGCTCCACGCGAGTAGTACAAAACTACAACGTGATGGGCGTCGCCAAAGCCTCGCTCGAAGCCTGCATGCGCTATTTGGCCAGCGATCTAGGGCCCAGCCGTATTCGTGTCAATGCGATTTCGGCTGGCCCCATCAAGACCACCTCGGCGCGTGGCGTTAAAGACTTTTCAAAGGTACTGGCAGGCGTAGCGGCAAGCGCCCCCCTGCGGCGCAACACAGAACCCGCCGAAGTGGCCGATACAGCCGTTTTTCTGGCGAGCGACATGGGGCGCGGAGTTACTGGAAATATAGTATATGTCGATTCTGGATTTCAGATCGTGGGTCTCGGATTGAGTGAGTAACGGTTCCGCATTGACAGCTCTTTTTCCGCTTCATTATTCTGGTTATTTCACGCGGCGCGGCACGCCAAAACTATGATTCAGGTCACTGGTCTTTCCAAGAAGTACGCCCACCACACGGCGGTAAACAACATTTCTTTCTCTGTGGACAAGGGCGATATCGTCGGCTTTCTGGGGCCGAACGGCGCGGGCAAAACCACCACGATGCGCATCATCACCTGCTTCATGCCGCCCACCGAAGGCAAAGTGTCGGTGGCGGGGTTCGACGTGTTTCAGCAGCCGTTTGAGGTGAAGAAACGCATCGGTTATCTCCCGGAGGCACCGCCGCTCTATCCGGAAATGAGCGTGAGCGACTATTTGACTTTTGTCGCGCGGCTCAAAGGCATCGCCAACATCGAAGTAGCCGAACGGGTGCAACAAGCGATGAAGCGTTGTTCCGTTACCGACGTCAGCGGCAAACTGATTTCCAAATTGTCCAAGGGTTACCGTCAGCGGGTTGGTCTGGCGCAAGCGATTATTCACAACCCCGACGTACTGATTTTGGACGAGCCGACATCGGGCCTCGATCCGAAACAGATCACTGAAGCCCGCGAACTGATCAAAGGCTTGGCGGGCGAACATACCATCATTCTGAGCACGCACATATTGCCCGAGGTGGAAGCAATCTGCAAAAAGGTTGTGATCATCAACAAAGGAAAGCTGGTGAAGACCGACTCAGTGGAGAATCTGAAGAACCGGTCGGCTTTCATGATTCAGGTGGCCACCGGCGGGGCGGCCGATGCCATGGCGGTGCGCCAGCGGTTGGAGCAAGTGGCGAGCGTCAGCAAGGTGTTGGACCGCGAGCCGGTCGGCGAACGGTTGGAATTTGAAGTGGAAAGCCTCACCGGATCGGACGTGCGGCCCGATGTCGCGCGGGCGGTGGTGCATGCCGGATGGAACCTTTTAGAAATGAAATCGAGCATAACGCTGGAAGGCATCTTCCTTGAATTGACAGGCGCGAATGAACCGGCGCCTGAGCCGGTGGCCGCTGGAGAAGCGCAATGAGAAACGTTTGGACAATCTGCCGGCGGGAACTTTATTCGTATTTCGTATCTCCGATAGCGTGGGTGTTGCTGGCCCTGTTCGCGTTTCTCAGCGGGGTATTTACTTATTTGTTCAGTTCGGGCTTTGTGCAGGAAACCGTGCAATCGCAAATCCGCACCCAACCGGCGCCGATGAGCGTGAACGAAATGGTGATCGCCCCGCTTTTCGGCAATATCGCGGTGATCGGATTGTTTCTCATACCGCTCATCAGCATGCGCTTGTTCGCCGAAGAAAAGCGCCAAGGCACGATCGAACTCCTGGTGACATCGCCCGTTCAGGATCTGGAAATTGTGATCGGCAAATGGCTGGCGGCGGTGCTCATGTATGCGGCGCTGTTGGGCGTGCTGGTACTCGACATGTCGTTTTTGTTTATTTACGGCTCGCCCGATTGGAAGCCGGTTGCTACAGGCTTTCTCGGTGTCCTGCTGCAAGGCGCGGCCCTGCTGGCGTTCGGCGCATTCATTTCAACTCTTACCAAGAATCAAATCGTCGCTGGCGCCGTGGGTTTCGGCCTGGCGCTGTTGCTTTGGGTTTTGAATTGGTGGACTTCCCTGGGCGATTCCGTGCCCATCCGAATTGTCAGTTATATTTCCATCGTCAGCCACATGGAAAGTTTTTCGCGCGGCGTGGTTGACAGCAAGGATTTGATCTACTACCTCTCCATGATTTTTCTCGGTTTGTTCTTGACGACTCGCTCCCTTGAGTCTTTGCGGTGGAGGTCGTAATGGCGGCTAATGACTCGGTTGCGGCTCAGCAGGCGCGCTTCGGCGCAACTGCCGGACTCTACACGATAATGGTGATCGCCATTCTGGCGGCGGTCAACTACTTGGGCGTGCGCTTCAACAAGCCCGTTGATTTAACCAGCAACAAGCGCTATACCCTATCGCAAGAGACTCAAAAGATCGTGGGCAACCTCAAACAGGACGCCAAGATCACCTATTTCGATTCGGCGAAGAACTTCGATCAAGCGAAGGGGATACTGGATCGCTACAAGAATCTATCGGGGAAGATCCACATTGAGTACGTGGATTTGAGGTCGCAGCCCATGCGCGCGCGCGAATATGGCGTGCGCTATCAGGGAACGGCGTTTGTCGAAGAAGGAGCGCGGCGCGAAGAGGCCAAATCGCTCGATGAACAGGGTATCACCGGCGCGTTTCTTAAAATTTCCAAAGGCGTACGGAAACTTTGTTTTGTCGGCGGCAGCAAAGAACATGCGCTCGATCAAACCGACGGGCAAGGGCTTTCGGCCTTCAAAACTTTACTTGAACGGGATAACTATCAGCCGGAGACCGTCACTCTACTCGACAAGAGCGGCGTTCCGGACGATTGCAAGGTGACGGTTGTGGCGGGTCCAAAAGCGGACTACACAGCCAACGAAGTTTCGGCCCTGAAGAGATATGTCGAGAACGGCGGACGGGCGTTTTTTATGCTCGACCCGCCGCTCGATATCCGCGGCGGGCACATTTCGGAGAACGCTCCGCTCGCCAATTTGCTGGAATCCTGGGGCGTGACTCTTGAGAAGGATCTGGTGCTGGAAGAGACCGCCGTCAGCGCGATTTACGGGCCTGAAAATCCCTTGGTGAACCACTATGAGGAGCACCCGATCGTAGCCGATCTGCGAGGCAATTACACGATGATGCCGATCGTGCGTTCTCTGGACGTGAAAAATGCCGGTAAATCGACGGTCAGCAAACTGTTTTCGACCTCTGAAAAAGCGGTGGCCACGACCAATCTGACCAGCGGCAGCATTAAGATTGACGATCCGAGCAACAAGAAGGGGCCGTTCGTACTCGGCGCGGCCGGCAACTATGACAGCGGCAAACCGAACGAGGGAGGCCGTTTCGTGGTGGTGGGCACTTCCGGTTTCGTCGCGAACGATACCATTTCCAGCGCGTTGAACCGCGATTTGGCGTTGAACACCATCAACTGGCTCTCGTCGGATGAAGACCTGATTTCTATCCGGCCGAAAGAGCCGGAAGACCGCCGCATCGACCCGCGCGGCATGAGTATCTTTGCCTATTCGGACCTTCTTGCGATTCCGCTCCTCATCATTGTCGGGGGCATCGCGGTATTCGTGAAGCGCAGATAACATGGGCACAAAGAAATTAGTCGTCGCGGCGGCCGTGCTAGCCGTGCTGAGCGGAATCTTGTGGTGGATTAACAAGCATCCGGATTGGGGCAAGGACAAAAAGGCGGAATCGGAAAGTCCCACGCTCGTCAATGTGCCGGATGCCTCGATAGGCGGCATCGATATCCAAAAGAAAGACAGTCCCAAAGTTTCGTTGGAACGCAAAGGCGGCAAGTGGAGCATTGCGGCTCCGGCTGCTTACGCTGTCGATCAAGAAGCGGTATCCGGCATTGTGTCGGCCCTCTCGCCGGCCACCGGGGATAGCGTGGTGGAAGACAAGCCCGGCGATGTGAGCAAATATGGCTTGGCGAATCCGGCGCTCACCGTGACCGTCCGCGAGAAGACAGGCAAGTTAGATGAACTGGCGATCGGCGACGACGTTCCCGGAGGCTCGCTGGTTTATCTACGCGTGGCCGGAAATCCCAAAGTGTATGCCGCCCCTTCCTCGCTGAAGACTTCGTTCGATAAGGGCGTGAACGATCTGCGCGACAAACGCTTGCTTACCTTCGACCAGAATCAGCTTACGAGAGTTCAGGTGGTCGCAGGCAAATCGACCATTGAGTTCGGCAAGAACGGCCAAAATGAGTGGGCCATTGTGCAGCCACAGCCTTATCGGGCGGACAACTTCCAAGTGGAAGAGTTGCTGCGCAAGTTGACCGAAGCCAAGATGGACCTGAAGGCGCCGGATGGCGAGGCTCAGAAAGCAGAGAAAGGCTACACAGCAGGCAAGCCGGCAGCCACGGCCAAGCTGACGGATTCCACCGGCTCGCAGACGCTCGAAGTGCGTAAGAGCGGCGACGATTACTTTGGCAAAAGCAGCGTGGTGGCCGGCACGTACAAACTCGCGGCCGATCTCGGCAAACTACTGGAGAAGCCGCTGGACGAGTTCCGCAACAAGAAGCTTTTCGACTTTGGGTATACCGACCCCTCGAAGCTTGAGATTCAGGGCAAGACGTTCACGCGTAGCGGCAGCGACTGGAAGATGGACGGCAAAGTAATGGATGCGGCCAGCGTGCAAGGCCTGATCGATAAGCTAAGGGAGCTTTCGGCCTCGCAATTTGCCGCTGGCGGATTCACCAGTGCGGCAGCGGCCATCACTGTTGTTTCGAACGAGGGAAAGCGCTCGGAAAAGGTGGAGTTCGAAAAGACCGCGGACGGTTATCTCGCGCGGCGCGGCGCTGAGCTGGACCTCTATCAACTAGGCGCTAAGAGCGTAAACGATATCCTGGAGGCTAGCAATAAAGTGAAGCCCGCCGCTTCACGCAAGTGATTGCTCTCCCCCAGCATGTCCGCCCTCAACACCGACCTATATCAACTTACGATGGCGGCGGGCTATTTCGCCGAAAAGAAAACCGGCGAAATCGCGACCTTCGAGCTTTCCGTCAGGCGGCTGCCCGAGCCGCGCAATTTTCTAATCGCCGCGGGGTTGGCGCAAGCGGTCGAATACTTGCGCGAACTGAAATTTCAGCCGGATGAAATCGACTATCTGCGCTCCCTTGCGCAGTTCAAACATACGCCCCCGGAATTCTTCGCTTTTCTAGCGAAACTCCGCTTCACGGGCGATTTGTTCGCGGTGCCCGAAGGCACTCCGGTGTTTGCCAATGAGCCGATCGCCATTGTCCGTGCGCCGTTGATTGAAGCGCAGCTTGTGGAGACGTACCTACTTTCCACGTTTGTGTTCCAAACCATGGTGGCCTCCAAGGCGGCGCGCTGCATTCTGGCGGGCAAGGGCCGCCCGATTGTGGAGTTCGGCAGCCGGCGCGCGCACTCGCCCGGCGCGGGCATCCTGGCGGGCAGAGCGGCGTTTGTGGGCGGTTGTTCAGGCACCAGTAACGCGGAGGCTGGATTGCGCTACGGCATTCCCGTGTTCGGCACCGCCGCGCATTCCTGGACGATGGCGTTTGGCGATGAAGAACGCAGTTTCCGGGCCCTTCAAAAGTTGCTGGGCGAATCCACCGTTTTCCTGATTGACACCTACGACACACTCGATGGCGCGCGCTTGGCGGCGGAACTCGGTAAGCCGATTTGGGGCGTGCGGCTCGACAGCGGAAATTTGGGCGAGCTGGCGCGGCAGGTGCGGCGCATCTTGGACGATGCCGGTTTGCGGGAAGCAAAGATATTCGCGACCAACGATCTGGATGAATATCGCGTGGCCGAGTTTGTGAAAGCGGGCGTGCCGCTGGACGCTTTCGGCATCGGGACGCAGCTTGCTACTTCTGGCGATGCGCCGTCGCTTTCTGCGGTTTACAAAATGGTGGAGTTGAAGCGCGATGGCGGCGTGCATTTCACCGCTAAGTTCAGTTCGGACAAGAGCACGCTACCGGGAGCGAAGCAAATTTACCGCTATGCCGATCGCGATGTCGTGGCGTTGTATAGCGAGTGCGACGATCAATTCAAAGGCGAGCCCTTGTTGCGGCCGATTCTAATGGGCGGCGAACTGGTAGAGACGCTGCCAGACCTGGCGGGCATTCAGAAACGCTCGCTGGCGTCGATAGCGGCGCTGCCGCCGCGGCTGCGTGAACTCGGCCAGGTAGAGCCTTATGCGGTGGACATTTCTCCGCGACTACTCGCCATGGCGGAGAGTTTGCGCGAAGAGATGCGGCCGGCAAAGCAATGAAGACGGTTTTCTTCGATGTGGATACCCAGCTTGATTTTCTGTATCCCGCCGGAGCGTTGTATGTCCCGGGAGCGGAGACCATTGTTGAGAATCTGGCCAAGTTGACGCACCACGCGGCAGAGCATTCGTATCAGATCGTCTCGACGGCGGATGCGCACAGCGAAAATGATGCTGAGTTCCAAGTTTGGAAGCCGCATTGCGTGACTGGGACAACGGGACAGCAAAAATGCGCGGGCACGTTGCTCGCACAACGACAAACGCTGAGTTCCGCATCAAATCAGGATCTTGCGCCCTTCCGTGAGGCGCTGCAAATTGTGGTCGAGAAGCAAATGCTCGATTGCTTTACGAACGCAAATTTGCGGCCTCTCTTGCGCTTGCTGGCGGCGGATCGCTATGTTGTCTATGGCGTTGTTTCGGAATACTGCGTGCGCTGCGCGGTGCTGGGATTGCTAGAAACGGGCGCGCGGGTGGAATTGGTCGTGAACGCGATCAAATGTCTCAATAAAGCCGCTGAGCGCGCGTTGATCGAACAGTTTTGCGCGCGCGGCGGTCTTGCCACTACGGTTTCCGCCGTCTTAGAACGCCAATAGCCGCTCGCTCTCCGCCACAATCGTCGAAACTTGCGGCAGAATCTCATCTTCCAGGTTCGGATGGTAAGCCACCCAGGTATCGAGCGCGCCTACCCGGCCAACCGGCGCATCGAGATCGCTAAATAGTTCGCTGGCGATGCGAGCTGCGATTTCCGCGCCGTAGCCCCAGGAAAGCGTATCTTCGTGTGCAATCAACACACGGCTGGTTTTCTTCACCGAACCGCGAATCGTTTCCCAATCGTACGGCGCGAGCGATCGCAAATCGATCACTTCCACGGAAACCCCGAACTGCCGTTCGAGTTGCAACGCTCGCTGCACCAGCGCGCCATAGGTAACAATCGTAAGCTGCTGGCCCAGCTTGACAATTTTGGCCTTGCCGAAAGGAATGGTGTAATCGGGGCCGGGGTGCGGCGCGCGATTGTACGGCTCGCGGTAGAGTTTCTTGTGTTCCAGGAAAAGCACGGGGTCGTCGCAGCGAATCGCCGTGCGCAGCAAGCCGCAGGCGTCCAAGGCGTTCGAGGGGAATACGACTCTCAGCCCGGGTATGTGAGTAAAACAAACTTCGCCGCACTGGCTGTGGTAGATCGCGCCGCCCGTGAGATAGCCGCCGATAGGTACGCGAATCACCATGGGGCAAGAGAAGCCGTTGTTCGAACGCCAGCGGATGTTCGCCAGTTCGCTGCGAATCTGCATCATCGCTGGCCAAATGTAGTCGAAGAATTGGATTTCGGGAACCGGCTTGAGCCCGCATACCGCCATGCCAATGGCGCGGCCCACAATACCCGCTTCGGCAATCGGCGTATTGAAACAGCGCTTGGAGCCGAATTCGCGCTGCAATCCGGCGGTGGCCTTGAACACGCCGCCTTTGCCCTTCACTTCGCTCAGATATTCTTCGCGGCTGCAATCGGCCACGTCTTCGCCGAACACGATCACGCGCGGATCGCGGCGCATCTCTTCCGCCAGCGTACGGTTGACGGAATCGATCATGGTGCGCGGCTCGCCTTCAAGTTGCGGTTCGGTAGCGAAGCTGGCCGCGCACGGATCCACCTTGTCGGAATAGAGAAACTTGAAAGATGAGCCCGCCGCGGGCGGCGCTTCACGCAGCACCTTTTGCGCCAGTTCCTGCACTTCCTCGTCGGTATCGCGGATGATTTCCTCGAGGGCCCGCTGGTTCAGCAAGCCCTCTTGAATCAGGTATTCGGGAAAAGTCTTTAGCGGATCGCGCGCCGCTTCACGATCCCGCTCGACCCGTGGTTTGTAGAGGCGTTCATCGTCGGAGAGCGAGTGCGAATACGGTCGAATCACCGATGCTCTGACCAGGGCCGGGCCTTTGCCCGCGCGGCAGTACTCCGCCGCTTGGCGCATGACGCGGAGGGATTCCAGGAAATCGGTGCCATCCACCTCCAGCCGCAAAAGGCCGGGAAAGCCCTCCAGCAGGTTGACGATATTGCCGCCGGCCGTCTGCTTTTCCACCGGGACGGAAATGGCGTAGCCGTTATCTTCGATGAGTACGAGCAAGGGCAAGTGGTCGAGGCAGGCAATGTTCATGCACTCCCAGAACTCGCCTTCGCTGGTGGCGCCCTCGCCGGAGGTGACCAGGGTGATTTCGCGCGAGTCAGGCGCCACATAGCTTTTCGCGGTAGCGCAGCCCAGCGCGTGCAGGTATTGGCTGCCGGTGGGCGAGGAACCGGTGAGAATGCGCAGGCGCGCCGAAGACCAGTGCGAGGGCATTTGCCTGCCGCCGGAACTGGGGTCGCGGGCGGCGCCCACGGCCTGCAGCAGCATGTCCTCAGCGGTCATGCCCAGAGTGAGCGCCAGCGCGCGGTCGCGGTAATACGGTACCACCCAGTCGCCGCCCGCCTTAAGCGCCATGCCCGCTGCCACCTGGATGGCCTCATGCCCGGCGCAACTGACCTGGAAGAAGATCTTGTTTTGCCGTTTGAGTAGCACTTCGCGGTCGTCAAGGCAGCGCGAAAGGTACATCAGCCGGAAGGCGCGTATAAGCGTCTCCCGGTCGAGTTCGCCGTGCGGAGATTGGGCGGGTGAAGTTAACGGCGTTGACACTAATCCGCATTATCGCTCTTGCCAAAAACGACTTTTGCCGGAAGGGCAGGATGGGGATTATATAGAATCAAAAACGGGAGAACCAAACAACATTCATGGTTAGTTCTGGAGCTGGCCTCGAAGGCGTGGTTGCCACGTCGTCCGCTATTTGCTACATCGACGGCGACAAGGGGGTTCTCAGTTATTGCGGGTACAACATCAATGAGTTGGCCAGCAACGCTTCGTTTGAGGAAGTCATTTTCTTGCTGTGGAACGGTCGCCTCCCCAACAAGGCGGAACTCGCCGGCTTGAAGAGCAAGCTGGTGGCTGAACGCGAGTTGCCGGCTGAGGTGAACGCGTTTCTGAAGGGAGTACCCAAAGGCGCGGCATCAATGGATGTGCTGCGGACCGCGGTTTCCCTGCTGAGCCTTTACGATCCGCGGGCCGCGGATAGTTCGGCCGAAGCCAACGTGTCAAAGGCCGTCAAGCTGATGGCGCGGGTCTCTACCCTGGTTACCTCGTTCGACCAGTTGCGAAACGGCAAATCGGTGGTTCCCGGCGATCCATCTCTCGGCTACGCTGCCAACTTCATCTACACTCTGACCGGCAAGAAGCCCGATCGGGTGATGGAGCGCGTGTTCGACGTCGCCTTGATTCTGCACGCCGATCATGAGCTGAACGCGTCCACGTTCGCGGCGCGCGTAACAGCGGCGACGCTTTCCGACATGTACTCGGCCGTGACCTCCGCCATCGGCGCGTTGAAGGGTCCGCTACATGGCGGCGCGAACGAGGCCGTGATTCAAATGCTGCTCAAGACCGGATCGGCGGACGAGGCCGTCGCCAAGGTCAAGGGCGACCTTGCGAATAAAGTGAAGATACCCGGCTTCGGGCATCGCGTCTATCAAGTGCTTGACCCGCGCGCCATTCACTTGAAGAAGCTGAGCCAGGAATTAGGCAAGAGCACCGGGCATGGCGATCTGTATGAGAAATCGAGTCGCGTGGAACAAGCGGTACACGATTTGAAAGGGCTGAATGCCAACGTGGACTTCTATTCGGCGTCTTGCTACTATTCGCTCGGCATACCGGTCGATCTGTTTACGCCGATCTTCGCTGTGAGCCGCATGTCGGGATGGACCGCCCATATTCTCGAGCAATACCGCAACAATCGCTTGATCCGGCCGCGGGCCGAGTATACGGGCGCGGCCGATGGGCAGCCGTGGGTGCCGATTGAGAAGCGCGGGTAATGGACAGATCTGTCCGTCCCCACTATGCACGATCTTAATTTTTTTCGCGGCCACTTGGACGAAATGCGCGAACGGCTGGCGACGCGTGGCTTCGCGCTTGATGTCCAGGCCTTTCAAGACCTCGACCAGCGCCGTCGGCAATGCCTCACTGAAAGCGAGCAACTGAAAGCGGAGCGCAACCAGGCTACCGCTGAAATCGGCAAGCTGCGCAAAGAAGGCGTGGATACGGCCGAGAAACAGCAGGCGGTGCGGGCCATGGGCGAGCGCATGGCGGAGTTGGACCAGCAGGCCGGAAAGCTCGACGATGACTTCCGCGACGTGCTGGCGCGCGTGCCCAATCTGCCGCACGAATCCGTGCCGGTGGGCAAGAGCGAGCACGACAACGTGGAAGTTCGCCGCTGGGGCACGCCGCGCGAGTTTTCTTTCGAGCCAAAGGCGCACTGGGATCTTGGTCCGGCGCTGGGCATCCTGGACATGGAGCGCGCGGCGAAAGTGGCGCGCGCGCGCTTTGCGGTTTATTGGGGTCTGGGCGCGCGTTTGGAGCGGGCCTTGGTCAACTTCATGCTCGACCTGCACACGCGTGAACATGGCTACCAAGAGGTTTTGCCGCCGTTTCTGGTAAATTCGGCGAGCCTCTACGGCACGGGCCAGTTGCCTAAGTTCGCGGAAGACTCGTTTCGCTGCGAAGGGGAAGACCTGTGGCTGACGCCGACGGCCGAGGTACCGGTGACAAACCTTTTCCGCGACGAAACCTTGAATGGCGATGCGCTGCCGATTTCGCTTTGCGCTTACACGCCATGCTTCCGCAGCGAGGCGGGTTCCTATGGGCGGGACGTGCGTGGGATTATCCGGCAGCATCAGTTCCAGAAGGTGGAGCTGGTGAAGTTTACGAGGCCCGAGCAGAGCTACGAGGAACATGAGAAGCTGACGCGCGATGCCGAAGACGTGCTGCAACGGCTGGAACTGCCTTACCGGACGATTGTGCTTTGCACCGGAGATACGGGCTTCAGCTCTGCCAAGACATATGACATAGAAGTCTGGCTACCCGGGTTGAATGCCTATAAAGAGATCTCGTCATGCTCCAATTTCGAGGCGTTCCAGGCGCGGCGCGCGCAGATTCGCGCCAAAAGCGGGAAGGGCAAGGCCGATTTTGTGCATACGCTAAACGGCAGCGGTCTCGCCGTGGGCCGTACGTGGGTGGCCATCATTGAGAACTTTCAGCAAGCGGATGGGTCGGTGCTAATACCGAAAGCTTTGCAGCCCTATGTGGGAGCGGAACGGATTGCAAACTAGGGTTGGCGGCGGTTGCAGTTTGTTTTCATGGTGAGCCGGGCGGGACTCGAACCCGCGACCACGCATTAAAGTGCTGCCAGGATGCTTCCCGGTGCTCCCCTGAGCAGTGATTTCAATGGTTTTGAGACAATTCTTTGCACCGGGTTGCAGGGAGTTCGGTGCTTTAAGGGCAAAGACACGGGCAAAGACGGGATGGGCGGTCTTTAAGTCCTCAAAACGGCATATCAGGTGAATTGCCCCCAAGTGCTGCCACTCCCTGACTCCTGTCCTCTCATTGATCGCCCGTACTCTTACGCCTGGCCTTCGATGGCAGATTGCCATCGAAACAGGAAAAAGTGGCGACCACAGAGGCCACACCGGTAGGGTTGCAACAGCCAGTGAAAAGCCTTCTCGAAACTGTTCCGAAGGCCCACACTTCTAAAGTCCACGGACCTGCAATGTGGGCATCGTGGTGAGAGGGAAACTGCTCCGGAATCGATCATGATCGTGGCCGCCCCGCACGCCTAGCCGTTTACATCTTCCACGACGCCACAGATCATGGCTTCCGTCGTGAGCATCAGCGAAGCTATGGACGCCGCATTCTGCAAGGCCGTACGAGTGACCTTGGTGGGATCGATTACGCCTGCC
>Ga0209068_10000931_pt1 | contig 14985 bp, 24 predicted proteins | sample ColStrG_CSR_2012_FD_187200 | JGI IMG/M metagenome (GOLD analysis project Ga0209068, IMG submission 187200) | Freshwater sediment microbial communities in response to fracking from Pennsylvania, USA - Cold Stream Run_MetaG_CSR_2012 (SPAdes)... | ecosystem: Environmental > Aquatic > Freshwater >... | reverse complement strand
GGACCCGGTATGTGGGGGTTTGGTGCCGCAACCTCGATGAGGGTTGAGGCCAGCGGAGCACCAGCAAGCCCCCGTCGGTGCTGATGGCAAACAGAGCACGGCCGTTCCAACGACTGGTCACGATGGGTTCCGGTTGGGCCGGGAGGTCGAGCCATCGATCCCGGACCACGTCGAGCAGGCGAAGCCGGTCACACCGACTGCACTGAACGACTCCCGATCCTGTCGGCCCAGCAGAGGTCTCGACGGCGCAGATGTCGCGGTGTGGCTCCCACGCACGGATTCTCCACCCGTACGTGTCCCCACGCCCCGGCTTCTTACGAACTTGCGTCGTGTACTTGGGATAATTCGAAGTGAGCGACGCAAGTTCGAGGGAGCTACCAGGGAAGGGTGAGGACCTCGGGGCCGTGGTCGGTGACGGCGATGGTGTGCTCGAAGTGGGCGGAACGCTTGCCGTCCTGCGTGACCACGGTCCAGCCATCGGCGAGGGTGCGGGTCGCCGCCGTGCCGACGTTGACCATCGGTTCGATGGCGAGCACGTGGCCCTCCTTGAGCTTCATCCCCCGGCCGGCCGGGCCGTAGTTGGGGATCTGCGGGTCCTCGTGCATGGCGGTGCCGATGCCGTGGCCCACGTACTCCCTGACGATCGAGAAGCCGGCCTTCACCGCCACCGCCTCCACCGCGGCGCCGAGGTCGCCGATGCGGTTGCCCTCCTCGACCTGGTCGATGGCCGCCTCGAGCGAGCGGCGGGTGACGTCGAGGAGCGTGCGGGACTGCTTGTCGATTTCGCCGATCCCGATCGTGATCGCGGCGTCGGCGTGCCAGCCCTCGATGATCGCCCCGCAGTCGATCGAGAGGATGTCGCCCTCGGCGAGCACCACGGCGTCGCTCGGGATGCCGTGGACGATGACCTCGTTGGGCGAGGCGCAGATCACTGCCGGGAAGCCGTGGTAGCCGAGAAAGTTCGAGCGGGCGTTGCGGCGTTCGAGCACGGCGCGCGCCACGGCGTCGACCTGCAGGGTGGTGGCGCCGGGCACCGCGGCGCGGATGCATTCCTCGTGCATCTCGGCGACGACGCGGCCCGCCTTGCGCATCAGCGCGATCTGGCCGGGGTTCTTGCGGGAGACCACCTGGGTTACCGCCTCAGCGGGTCGCGGGATCGAAGTGCGCGTCGACCGCAGTCGCGAGTCGCTCGTGCACTTCGTCCCCGCCACCGACACCGTCGACGCTCACCAACCGACCGAGCCGGGTGTAGAAGTCGATGATCGGCACCGTCTGGCGGGCGTACACCTCGAGGCGGGTCTCCACCGCGGCCTCGGTGTCGTCGTCGCGCTGCACGACGTCACCACCGCACACGTCGCAGGTCCAGTCGACCGCGGGACGCTTGTTCACGTGGTAGGTGGCGCCGCAGTTGATGCAGACGCGCCGCCCGGCGATGCGGTCGAGGATCACCGCGGTGGGCACCTCGATGTCGAGGACGACGTCGAGCGGGTGGTTCGTGAGCACACGCTCGAGCGCCTCCGCCTGCACCAGCGTGCGCGGGAACCCGTCGAGGATGAAGCCGTCCTCCATGGGACCGCCCTCGGCGAAGTACTGCTCGACGACGCGGATCACGATCTCGTCGGGCACCAGCTCGCCGGTGTCCATGTAGATCTTGACCTCTTCGCCGATCGGCGTGCCGTGCTTGATCGCGGCACGGAAGACGTCGCCGGTCGAGAGGTGCTCGACCGTGTACCGCTGCGACAGCAACGCGGCCTGCGTGCCCTTGCCCGAGCCCGGCTTGCCGAGCAGCACGATGCGGGGTCCTACCGGCATGTCAGGACAGGAAGCCTTCGTAGTTCCGCATCATGAGCTGGCTGTCGATCTGCTTCATCGTCTCCAGCGCGACACCCACGGTGATCAGGAGTGACGTACCGCCGAACGGGAACTGGCTGATGTCCCAGAACGCGAACACCAGCAACGGCGTGATCGCGATCGTGGCCAGGAAGAGCGACCCCGGCAACGTGATGCGGTTGAGCACCTTCGCGAGGTAACGCTCGGTGGGCGGACCGGGACGGATACCCGGGATGAAGCCACCCTGTTTGCGGATGATGTCGGCCTGCTGCTGCGGGTTGAACGCGATGGCCGTGTAGAAGTACGAGAAGAAGATGATCAGCAGCGTGTAGAAGCCGATGTACCAGAAGCTCTGCTTGGTGATCAGGTTGTCGTTGATCCACTGCTGCACGCCGATCAGGTTCGACCCGAGGGCCGACGCGATCAGCGCGGGGAACGCAAGGATCGAGCTCGCGAAGATCACCGGGATCACACCCGACTGGTTGACCTTCAGCGGGATGTAGGTGCTCTGGCCGCCGTACATGCGCCGGCCCACGACCCGTTTCGCGAATTGGACTGGGATTCGTCGCTGCCCCGACTCCACGAACACGATGCCGACGATCATCCCGATGCCGATGAGGATGATCGTGAAGAACTGGACCTTCGTGCCCTCGGACCAGATCGCGCCGCCCTGCGCGGGGAGCCGCGACACGACCGAGGCGAAGATCAGGATCGACATCCCGTTGCCGATGCCGCGTTGCGTGATGAGCTCGGCGAGCCACATCACCATGGCGGTACCGGCCGTCCACGTGAGGACGATCAGCGCGGCCTTCGGGGCGTCGAAGCCGGGGATGAGGTCCTTGCCCTGGAATCCGGCGAAGCCGAGCAGGCCGCCCTTGCCCTGGTGCAGGGCGAACACGAAGCCGGTGGACTGGATGATCGCCAGCATGATCGTGACGTAGCGGGTCCACTGCGTGATCTTCTTCTGCCCGACCTGGCCCTCGTTCTGCCATTGCTCGAGCTTCGGGATGACCACGCCGAGGAGCTGCATGATGATCGACGCCGTGATGTACGGCATGATCCCGAGGAAGAAGATCGCGACGTTGGTGATCGCGCCTCCGGAGAAGAGGTCGAGGAAGCCGACCACGCCGGAGTTGTTCGCCTGATTCTGCAGCTGCTTGATCGCCCCGAAGTTGACGTAGGGGACGGGCAGGTGCGCACCGAGACGGTAGATCGCGATGATGCCGATCGTGAAGAGGATCTTGTTGCGTAGGTCGGGCACCCGGAACATGTTCCGCAGACGGGACAGCATGGGTGTTCGACCTCCTCTCCGTCGAGGTGACTGGCGCCGCCCGGCCGGGCGAGGCCGTGAGCTTATCGGTTGGTCAGGGCGTTTCCGCGTGCCGGCGGGCGACCGTCACCCCACGGCGCGGGGATGACCTCGGTGCTCCCACCAGCGGCCTCGATGGCCTCGACCGCGCTCGCCGAGAAGGCGTGGGCCTTGACCGTGAGGGCCTTGGAGAGCTCGCCGCGGCCGAGCACCTTCACCAGACCGCGCTTGGCCACGAGGCCGTGGGTGCGCAGCACGCCGGGGTCGATCTGGTTGCCGGCGTCGAGGGCCTCGAGCGTGTCGAGGTTCACCACGACGTACTCGACGCGGAAGGGGTTCTTGAAGCCCTTCGCCTTCGGGGTACGACGGTGCAGCGGCGTCTGGCCACCCTCGAAACGGGGGTGGATCTTGCTGCGCGCGCCCTGGCCCTTGGTGCCGCGGCCGGCAGTCTTGCCGCCCTTGCCACCGATGCCTCGGCCGACGCGTCGGCGCGAGGTCTTCGAGCCCGCAGCGGGCTTCAGGTCATGGATCTTCATGATCAGGCCTCTTCGACTTCGACCAGGTGGGTGACGCGCGCGATCATCCCGCGGATCTCGGGACGGTCGGGCAGCTCCACCGTGTGGTTGATGCGACGCAGGCCGAGCGCGCGGATGGTGCCGCGCGTCTTCGGCTTGGCGCCGATGGTGGAACGGATCTGGGTGACTCGCAGCGTGGTGGCCATGATCACGCGACCTCGGTGACTTCGGTCTTGCGGGAGTTGCGCTCGCGGTATGCACGCAGCATGCCCGCGGTCGACACCTCTTCCGGCGACTTGCCGCGCAGACGCGCGATCTCGTCGGGACGGCGCAGCGACTGCAAGCCGTTGATCGTCGCGCGCGACACGTTGATCGCGTTCGACGAGCCGAGCGACTTCGCGAGCACGTCGTGCACGCCGGCGGCCTCGAGGATCGCGCGGGCCGCACCACCCGCGATGACCCCGGTACCGGGGGCTGCGGGCTTCAGGAGCACGCGAGCGGCGTCGTGCTCGCCGATGATCGTGTGGGTGATGGTGTCGCCCGCGAGCGGCACGGCGAACAGACGCTTGCGCGCCTCCTCCATGCCCTTCTGGATCGCGGCCGGCACTTCCTTGGCCTTGCCGTAGCCGAGGCCGACGTTGCCGGCGCCGTCGCCCACCACCACGAGTGCGGTGAAGGAGAATCGACGGCCGCCCTTGACGACCTTGGCGACACGATTGATGGCGATGACTCGCTCTTCGTACTGGCCTTCGGCCATGTCAGTCCTCTTCCCTGCTTCTCAGAGCACGAGCCCGGCGCCGCGGGCGCCGTCGGCGATCGCGGCAACGCGGCCGTGGTAGCTGAAGCCGCCACGGTCGAACACGACCGTCTCGACACCCGCGCCCTTGGCGCGCTCACCGAGGAGCGTGCCGACCTGCTTGGCGGCGTCGACGGTGGAGCCGGTGCCGGTGAACGACTTCTCGGCGGTGGACGCCGACGCGAGGGTGACACCCGCGACGTCGTCGATCACCTGCGCGTAGATGTGCTTGTTGGAGCGGAACACCGCGAGGCGGGGGCGCGCCGCGGTGCCACGCACCTTCTTGCGTACCCGGCGGTGCCGGCGGTCCTTGGCGACCTGTCGATTCTGCGTCATGACTGATTCCTCGTCGTCGAGATGCGCGGCGCTTACTTGGCCGACTTACCGGCCTTGCGCAGCACGCGCTCGTCGGAGTAGCGGATGCCCTTGCCCTTGTACGGCTCGGGCTTGCGGATCTTGCGGATGTCGGCGGCCACCTGGCCGACGAGCTGCTTGTCGAAGCCCTTCACGATGATCGTCGTGGGCACGGGAGTCTCGAACTCCACTCCGGCGGGGGCGTCGACGGAAACGGGGTGCGAGAACCCGAGCTGCAGGTCGAGCTTGGTGGTGCCCTGCGCGGCGGCGCGGTAGCCGACGCCGACGATGTTGAGCTCGCGAGTGAACCCCTCGCTCACGCCGGTGACCATGTTGGCCACCAGAGAGCGGGTGAGTCCGTGCAGTGCACGGTGCTCGCGTTGGTCGTCGAGACGCGACACGAGCAGCTCGCCACCCTCTTGGGTGACGGTGATGTCCGCGGGCGCGTCGTGCTCGAGGGTGCCCTTGGGCCCCTTCACCGTGATGTGGCTGCCGTCGAGGCTGACCTCGACACCACTCGGAATCGGGATGGGCTTCTTGCCGATACGAGACATTGGAGCGCTCCGTTACCAGACCTGGCAGAGGATCTCGCCGCCGACGCGACGCTTGCGCGCCTCGCGGTCGGTCATGAGCCCCTGGTTCGTGGAGAGGATCGAGATGCCCATGCCACCCAGGACGCGCGGCACGGTCTCGGAGCCCGAGTAGACGCGCAGGCCAGGCTTCGACACGCGCCGCAGGCCCGAGATGGTGCGCTTGCGGTCGGACGTGTACTTCAGGACGATCTTGAGCTGACGGCCCGGACGGGTCGCGTCGTCGAGCACCTCGAAGCCGGTGATGTAGCCCTCGCGCAGGAGAATCCCGGCGAGCGCTTCCTTCAGCTTCGACGATGGCATGACGACCTCGTCGTGGAACGCCATGTTGGCGTTCCGGATCCGGGTCAGCATGTCGGCGATCGGGTCGGTCATCATGAGTGCTGCCGCCCCCCTACCAAGATGCCTTCGTCACGCCGGGCACTTCGCCCGCGTGAACCATCGTGCGCAAACAAATGCGGCACAGGCCGAACTTCTTGTAGACCGAACGCGAGCGGCCGCAACGGCGGCACCGCGTGTAGCCGCGCACCGCGAACTTCGGCTTGCGCTGCTGCTTCTGGACCAAGGCCTTCTTTGCCATCAGGAATCCGCTTCCCTCTTCAGCTCTGCTCGTCGCGACGGAACGGGAAACCCATGGCGCGCAGCAGGGCGCGCCCCTGGTCATCCGTCCGTGCGGTGGTGACGATCGTGATGTCCATGCCGCGGACGGTGTCGATCTTGTCGTAGTCGATCTCCGGGAAGATCAACTGCTCCGTGACACCGAACGTGTAGTTCCCGCGGCCGTCGAACGACTTCGGGTTGAGTCCGCGGAAGTCGCGGATTCGGGGGATCGCAACGCTCACGAGGCGGTCGTAGAACTCCCACATGCGGTCGCCCCGGAGGGTGACCTTCGCGCCGATCGCGTTGCCCTCACGGAGTTTGAAGCCGGCGATCGACTTCTTCGCACGCGTGACGAGGGGCTTCTGGCCCGTGATCTGCGTGAGGTCGGCGACCGCACCGTCGAGCAGGGATGCCTGCTGCGTGGCGCGGCCGACACCGCAGTTGAGCACGATCTTCTCGAAGCCGGGGACCTCCATCACGTTGCCGAGTTGGAGTTCCGACTTGAGCGCGTCGCGCACCTCGTTGAGGTACTTGTCCTTGAGGCGCGGGCGCTCGACTGTGGCCTGACTCACAACTCACCTCCGCACTTGCGGCACACGCGGTGCTTCGTGCCGTCGTCGTCGATGCGGTAGCCGGCCTTGACCGGACCGTCCTTCGAGCAGACGAGCATCAGGTTGGACACGTGGATCGGCATCGCCTTGTCCTGGATGCCGCCCTGCATGGTGGCGCGGGTCGGCTTCTGGTGCTTCTTGGCGACGTTGATGCCCTCGGACGACTCGACGATCACCTTGTTCCGCTCGGGGAACACGTGCGCGACCTCGCCGCGCTTGCCGATGTCCTTGCCCTGGATGACCTGGACGTGGTCACCCTTCTTGATCTTGAGCTTGGCCTTCGCTGCCATCACAGCACCTCCGGTGCCAGCGAGACGATGCGCATGAATTTCCGGTCACGGAGCTCACGGCCGACGGGGCCGAAGATGCGTGTGCCACGCGGCTGCAGCTGCTCGTTGATGAGCACCGCTGCGTTCTCGTCGAAACGGATGTAGCTGCCGTCGGGACGACGGCGCTCCTTCTTGGTGCGGACGACGACGCACTTGACGACGTCACCCTTCTTCACCGCGGCGCCCGGCACTGCGTCCTTCACCGTGGCGACGAAGATGTCGCCGATACCGGCGTAGCGACGGCGCGTGCCGCCGAGCACCTTGATGCACAGCACCTCGCGAGCACCGCTGTTGTCGGCGACCTTGAGGCGCGACTCCTGCTGGATCATCGGGCGCGCTCCAGGATCTCGATGACGCGCCAGTGCTTCAGCTTCGACAGCGGGCGCGTCTCGGCGACGCGCACTCGGTCGCCTTCGCGCACCTCGTTCGCCTCGTCGTGCGCGTAGAGGTGGTTCGTGCGTTGCATCGTCTTGCCGTAGCGGCGGTGCCGCACACGGTCGACGACGGCAACCACGACCGTCTTGTCCATCTTCGTCGAGACGACGATCCCTTCCCGGACCTTGCGCCGGGTGGACCGCTCCTCGGCGGTGGTTTCCTCAGCCACGATTTCCTACTTTCCGTCCTGCTCGGCCTGCTCGGCGGCGACGATCTCTCGCTCGCGGAGCAGGGTCTCGATGCGCGCGACGTCCTTCTTCACAGCAGGAATGCGCGCGATGTTGTCGAGCTGACCGGTGGCGTTCTGGAAGCGGAGGTTGAAGAGCTCCTCCTTCGACTCCCCCAGCCGGTGCTCGAGCTCGGTGTCGTTCAGTTCGCGAAGTTCCTTGGCGGTCGCCATCGGGCTCAACCCTCTTCCTGACGAACGATGAAGCGGGTCTTGATCGGGAGCTTGTGCATAGCGAGGCGCATGGCCTCACGCGCGGTTGCCTCCGGCACACCCGACAGTTCGAACATCACGCGACCCGGCTTCACCACGGCGACCCAGTGCTCCGGGTTGCCCTTGCCCGAACCCATGCGGGTCTCGGCCGGCTTCTGGGTGACGGGCTTGTCCGGAAAGATGTTGATCCAGACCTTGCCGCCACGCTTGATGTAGCGGGTCATCGCGATACGGGCGGCCTCGATCTGCCGGTTGGTGATCCAACCGGGCTCGAGCGCCTGGATGCCGTAGTCGCCGAAGGTGACCTTCGTGCCACCCTTGGCCATGCCGGTCATACGGCCACGGTGGGTCTTGCGGTGACGGACCTTGCGGGGCATCAGCATCGGTCAGTCCTCCGAGTCGCCGTGGAACTTGGGAGCCTCGTGGTGCTGACGCGTGCGACGCTCGATCTCTTCTTCCTCGGCGAGGAGTCGCTCGAGCTCGGGGTCGGCCTCCTTGACCAGCGGGCTGGCCTCTTCGGTGACCTCTTCCGGCGTGCCCTCCACCTGGGTGGCCTCACCGGCCGGGCGACGGCGACCGCCGCCCGCGCTCACGACGCGACGCTGCGGGCCCTGGCCCGACGTCTCGCCGACCGCCATCGCGGCTTCCTTGGTGATCTTGTCCTCGGCCGAAGACTTGTAGGGCAGGATCTCGCCCTTGTAGATCCACACCTTCACGCCGATGCGGCCGAAGGTGGTGCGGGCCTCGGCCTCGCCGTAGTCGATGTCGGCGCGCAGCGTGTGCAGCGGCACGCGACCCTCGCGGTACCACTCCTTGCGCGACATCTCGGCACCACCGAGGCGGCCGCTGCACTGCACGCGGATGCCCTGGGCGCCGGCCTTCATCGCGGTCTGCACCGCACGCTTCATCGCCCGGCGGAAGGAGACGCGACCGGTGAGCTGGTCGGCGACACCCTGCGCGATGAGGGTGGCGTCGAGCTCGGGCTGCTTGATCTCCTGGATGTTGAAGTGGATCTTCGGGTTGCCCGTGATCTTGAGCAGCCCGGCGCGGAGGCGGTCTGCCTCGGCGCCACGGCGACCGATCACGATGCCCGGCCGCGCGGTGTAGACGTCGACACGGAGGCGGTCACGCGTGCGCTCGATCTCGATGCGGCTCACGGCGGCGCGCTCGAGCTGCCGCTTGAGGTAGTCGCGGATGCGCCAGTCCTCGATCAGCTGCTCGCGGTACTCCTTGTCCTCGGCGTACCAACGCGACTTCCAGTCGGTGGTGATGCCGAGACGGAACCCGTAGGGGTTGACCTTCTGACCCATGCTTACTTCTCTTCCTCGGGCTTCTCGTCCGCGGCGGCGTCGTCTGCGGCGGCCTCGGGCTCGTCGCCGCCGGCCTCCGTGACGTCTGCTGCAACGGGTGTCTCGCTCGCGTCGGCTGCAGCCTCGACGACCGCTTCCCCGTCCTCGACCTCGACCTCGACCTCGTCACCGTGGTCGTGGTCATGATCGTGGTCGTGGTCGTGCTCCGCCTCGCGGGCGGCCTCGCGCTCGGCCTTCTTCTGGCTCGCCGCGACCCGGCGGCCACGGCTGGCTCGCGCGGCAGTCGTGGACGACGCCTCACGGGCACGACGCCGCTCGAGGTCTTCGTCCTCGAAGCGGGCCACCACGATCGTGATGTGGCTCGTGCGCTTACGGATGCGCGTGCCGCGACCGCGTGCGCGCGGACGCCAGCGCTTGGCGGTGGGGCCCTCGTCGGCGAATGCGCGCGCGACGTAGAGCTCCTCCTCCGGCACGTTGTCGTTGTGCTCGGCGTTCGCGACCGCGGAGTCGAGCAGCTTCATGACGGTCTCGGCCGGCCCGCGCTCACAGAAGCGCAGGATCTCGCGGGCTTCGGCGACGTCCTTCCCCACGATGAGGCGCAGCACCTGGCGCACCTTGGTGGGAGACGTGCGGTAGTGGCGCAGGCGCGCCGCAGTCTCGGGCATTATCGACGACTCGATCGCTCTTGGCCGGCGTGGTACCGGAACGTACGGGTGGGGGCGAACTCGCCGAGCTTGCAACCCACCATCGCCTCGGTGACGTAGACGGGCACGTGCTTGCGGCCGTCGTGCACCGCGAGCGTGTGACCGACCATGTCGGGAGTGATGGTGGAACGGCGCGACCACGTCTTGATCACCTTGCGTTCGCCGGCCGCGTTCATCGCGTCGACTTTCTTCTGCAGGTGGTCGTCGACGAACGGCCCCTTCTTCAGGCTGCGCGGCATCGATTACCTCCGGGCACCGCGGCCACGACGGCGGCGGATGATCAGCTCGTCCGACTTCTTGCCCTTTTTGCGGGTGCGACCCTCGGGCTTGCCCCAGGGCGACACAGGGTGCCGTCCACCGGAGGTCTTGCCCTCGCCGCCACCGAGCGGGTGGTCGACAGGGTTCATAGCAACACCACGCACGTGGGGGCGCTTGCCCTTCCAGCGGTTACGACCGGCCTTGCCGATCTTCACCAGGGCGGCTTCGCTGTTGCCGACCGAGCCGACGGTTCCCCGGCAGTCGATCGGAACGCGACGCATCTCGGTGGAGGGGAGGCGCAGCGTCGCGTACGCGCCCTCCTTGGCGACCAACTGGATCGCCGCGCCGGCGCCACGGCCGAGCTTGCCGCCCGCACCGGGCTTCAGCTCCACGTTGTGCACCGTGGTACCGACGGGGATGAAACGCAGGGGCATCGCGTTGCCGGGGCGGATCTCCGCGCCGTGACCGCTCTGGAGGCGATCGCCGACGGAGATGCCGTTCGGGGCGATGATGTAGCGCTTCTCGCCGTCGAGGTAGTGCAGCAGCGCGATGCGCGCGTTGCGGTTGGGGTCGTACTCGATCGTCGCGACCTTCGCGGGAACGCCGTCCTTGTCGCGCTTGAAGTCGATGATGCGGTACTTCTGCTTGTGGCCACCACCGCGGTGACGCGAGGTCATCCGGCCGTAGCTGTTGCGACCACCGGTCTTCGGCTTCGGCTTGGTGAGCGACTTCTCCGGCTTGGAGGTGGTGATGTCGCTGAAGTCGGAGACGGTCTGGAACCGGCGCCCGGGACTGGTGGGTTTGCGCTTGCGGATCGCCATCGTCAGCTCCCGAAGATCTCGATCCGGTCGCCCTCGGCGAGAGAGACGACCGCACGCTTCGAACTGGGGCGCGTTCCGAACGTGCCGGAACGACGGTTGCGCTTGCGCTTGCCCTTGCGGTTCAGCGTGTTCACGTTGGTGACCCGCACGTCGAAGATCTCTTCGATCGCCTGGCGGATCTGGATCTTGTTGGCGTCACCGGCGACGACGAACGTGTAGACGTTCTCGTCGAACGCGGCGTACGACTTCTCGGACACCACCGGGCGGATGATGATGTCGCGGGGGTTCTTGGCGCTCATTCGCCGGCACCTTCCTCGGCGGCACCCGTCGTGGCGCCGCCGCCGAAGCGGGCGACGACCGACTCGAGGGTGCCCTTGCTGAAGACGAGCCAGTCGTTGACGAGCACGTCGTAGGTGTTGAGCTCCTCGGGGATCACGATCTGGACGCGCTCACCGAGGTTGCGGAACGACTTCCACACCGTCTCTTCGGAGCGGTCGAGCACGAGGAGGACGCGATCGTCGCGCTCACCCTTCGTGCGCAGGCCGAGCGTGCCGAGCAGCGCGATCGCCGACTTGGTGCTGGGCGTGTCGATGCCCCAGCCGTCGACGACGAGGACCTTGTTCTCGGCGGCGCGGTCGGAGAGCGCCGAGCGCAGCGCGAGGCGGATCATCTTCTTGGGGGTGCGCTGCGCGTAGTTGCGCGGCTTCGGGCCGTGTGCCACGCCACCGCCACGCCAGTGCGGCGCGCGGATCGAGCCCTGACGGGCGCGACCGGTGCCCTTCTGGCGCCACGGCTTGGCGCCACCACCGGCGACTTCGGCGCGGGTCTTGGTGCTGTGCGTGCCCGAACGCGCGGCGGCGAGCTGCGCGGTGACCACCTGGTGCATGACCGCGGTGTTGGGCTGGATGCCGAACATGTCCTCGGGCACGTCGACCGTGCCGGCGGCGGCGCCGCTGGCGGACTTCACGTCGAGCTTCATTCCGCACTCTCCTGGGCCACGATGCCGAAGCCGACCGGGCGCTTCGAGGCATTGCGCACGAACACCAGACCGCCGTTGGGGCCGGGCACCGCGCCCTTGATCAGGATGATGCCCTTCTCGGCGTCGCCCTCGACCACCTGCAGGTTCTGCGTGGTGATGCGGGCGTTGCCGTACTGACCCGCCATGCGCGTGCCCTTGAAGACACGGGCCGGCGTGGCGCAGGCACCGATGGAGCCGGGCGCACGGTGCTTCTTGTGGTTACCGTGCGACGCGCCCTGGCCCTTGAAGTTGTGACGCACCATGGCGCCGCTGAAGCCCTTGCCCTTGCTGATGCCGGTGACGTCGACGTACTCGCCCTTGGCGAACACGTCGGCACCGATCACCTGCCCCACCTCGAAGCCGGCAAGGTCATCGACCCGCAGCTCGGCGATGTGGCGCAACGGCGGAGCATCGGCCTTCTTGAGGTGACCCAGCTCGGGCTTGGACAGCCGTTGCTGCTTGGTGTCACCGAAGGCGACTTGGACGGCCGAGTAGCCGTCACGTTCCGGCGTCTTGAGCTGGACGACGCGACACGGCCCGGCTTCGATCACCGTCACCGGGACGACACGGTTCTGGTCGTCCCAGATCTGGGTCATGCCGAGCTTGCGCCCGAGGATCCCTTTGGCAGACATGATTCCCGCGTTCTCTCTCGCTTCACGCGAACGCTCCGCCCGGTGGAACCCGGCGGAGCGTCGAATCGGTTGTGCTGCGTGGTCCTGGCCCAGCCCAAGGGACTGGGGCAGCCTTCGCAGACGTCGGTTGGCGAACTTGCAGTACGACCTTGCTGAAATGAGTGCCGTCGGCCGAGGTGAGGGCCGAATGGCGAGCCCAGAAAGACTACAGGCTGGGGGCCCCCGCTGCCAATCGGCGCTTCAGCCGCGCGGTATGGGCGTCTTCGTGCATTACGCGGTGTTCAGAGGATCCGGCCGGAAGGATTTCGTCCGATCGGTGTGACGGAGGCAGCCAGGGACGCCCGTACCCTGGCCCAGTGACGCAGGTGGACGACAGCGTCTCCTACCTGGAGGCTCCCGAAGGTTGGGCCCGGCGCGCCGCGCACGGGCCCGGGCGCTTCGTCACCCGCGAGGTCTTCACCCGGCCCGACGGCACGGAGATCATCTGGGACTCGCGTGCCCACCGCAAACAGGCCGGGCCGCTCGACGCCGGCCGCGGGTCCACCTGGTGGGCACCGGGCGCGCTCGGCTGGTGGATCGGCGTGTTGTTCGCAATCGGCGCAGCTTGCTTCACCATCGGGCCGTTCCCGGGCTACGTCGACGCCGTGGGTCCGCACGCCGACGCCATCACCTTCTTCGTCGGGTCGATCTTCTTCACGTCGGCTGCGTTCCTGCAGTACCTCCAGGCGATCAACGCGCCGCGCGACCTCGTACTCCCCCTGCGCAAGCAGCGGCTGACGATCTGGGCGTGGGAACCGGGCCGCATCGACTGGGAATCGACCGCGGTGCAGTTCGTCGGCACCCTGTTCTTCAACGTCACCACGTTCGCTGCCATCGACGCGGCGCTGTCCACCCAGCAGGCCACCCGCATCGTGTGGGTGCCCGACGCCGCGGGGTCCGTGTGCTTCCTCGTCGCGAGTTGGTTCGCGTGGGGCGAGGTCGTCCACGGCTCGTGGTCGTGGGAACCGGGCAGCCTCTCCTGGTGGATCGCCGGGCTGAACATGCTCGGCTCGATCGCGTTCGGCGTGTCGGCGGTGGCCGCGTTCTACGTGCCGACCACGGGTGACATGCTCAACACCCGGCTCGTGAACCTCGGGACCGCCATCGGCGGCGCCTGCTTCCTCGTCGGCGCAGTGCTGCTGCTGCCCGAGCGCACCCGTTCGAGTTCGTCCCCACCGGCCACCGTGCCGGCCACATCACAGGGAGATTGACATGGCACTGCACCGCAAGGTCACCGGCGCCGCCGCCGACAACAACACCGAGCTCAACCCGCTCTTCTCGTCGCGCGGCGAGTCATCGCACGCGCCGCGTCACGTGATCCCCGCCGACGAGCTCGATCCCGACGTCGCCTACCAGATCGTCAGCGACGAGCTGATGCTCGACGGCAACTCCCGCCTCAACCTCGCGACGTTCGTCGGGACGTGGATGGAGCCGCAGGCGCAGCGGCTCATGGCGGAGACGTTCGACAAGAACATGATCGACAAGGACGAGTACCCACGCACCGCCGAGATCGAGATGCGCTGCGTGAACATGCTCAGCCGCCTCTGGAACTCCCCCGACCACGAAGAGGCGACCGGCACGTCGACCACCGGTTCGAGCGAGGCGGCGATGCTCGGTGGCATGGCGCTCAAGTGGCGCTGGCGCGACAAGATGCGCGCGCAGGGCAAGCCCACCGACACACCCAACATGGTGATGGGCGCCAACGTGCAGGTGTGCTGGGAGAAGTTCTGCCGCTACTGGGACGTCGAGCCGCGGCTCGTGCCCATGGAGGGCAACCGATTCCACATGAACGCCGAGGAGGCGGTGAAGCGCTGCGACGAGAACACGATCGGCGTGATCCCGGTGCTCGGCTCCACGTTCGACGGGAGCTACGAACCGGTCGAGGCCATCTGCAAGGCGCTCGACAAGCTCCAGGCCGACACCGGTCTCGACATCCCCGTGCACGTCGACGGCGCGTCCGGCGGGTTCGTCGCCCCGTTCCTCGACCCCGACCTCGTGTGGGACTTCCGTCTGCCGCGCGTGCAGTCGATCAACACGTCGGGTCACAAGTACGGCCTCGTCTACCCCGGTGTGGGCTGGGTCGTGTGGCGCAACCCCGACGCCCTCCCCGACGACCTCGTGTTCAAGGTGAACTACCTCGGTGGCGACATGCCGACGTTCGCGCTGAACTTCTCGCGCTCGGGCAACCAGATCGTGGCGCAGTACTACAACTTCCTGCGCCTCGGCTTCGAGGGCTACCGCCGCGTGCAACAGGCGTCACGCGACAACGCGATGTACCTCGCCGAGAAGATCTCGAAGCTCGGCCCGTTCGAGCTCATCACCGACGGCAGCGAGCTCCCGGTGTTCGCGTTCTCGTTGAAGGAGGGCACGGGCAACTACACCGTGTTCGACGTCT
>Ga0209068_10000929_pt1 | contig 14989 bp, 18 predicted proteins | sample ColStrG_CSR_2012_FD_187200 | JGI IMG/M metagenome (GOLD analysis project Ga0209068, IMG submission 187200) | Freshwater sediment microbial communities in response to fracking from Pennsylvania, USA - Cold Stream Run_MetaG_CSR_2012 (SPAdes)... | ecosystem: Environmental > Aquatic > Freshwater >... | reverse complement strand
GTGGATGGCGTTCAGTGGGCGGCGGTCGGTGGGCGGCGGTCAGTGGGCGGCGGTCAGTGGGCGGCGGCGGCGATCCGGTCACCCGTCAGCCGTAGGTAGACGTCGTCGAGCGAAGGCGGTCGGGTGGAGATCGACCGGATGGGAACCGGGCTCTCGTCCAGCAGCTGGACGGCCCGGGCGCCGGGCATCCCCCGGAGCGAGGCGGTGATAGTGCCGCCGATGACCAGGATGTCCTCCATGGCCACTCCGTTGGTGCGCAGAACCCCCTCGGCCCGGTCGGTATCGTCCGCCCGCAGCTCGAGGACCTCGGTTCCGATGGCGGCCAACAAGTTGGCCGGGCTGTCGCAGGCCACCATGGTGCCCGCGTCGATCACCCCCAGTCGGTCGCAGAGCCGCTCGGCCTCGTCGAGATAGTGCGTGGTCATGATGATGGTCACCCCCGTCTGGTCGCGAAGGGTGGCGATGATGTCGAACAGGTCGTGGCGGATGCGGGTGTCGAGCCCGACGGTGGGTTCGTCGAGGAAGAGGACCTGAGGTGTCGACAGCAAGGCCCGGACGATCTCCATCCGGCGCCGCTGGCCGCCGCTGTAGGTCGAGACGGGACGATCCAGGATGTCGGCGATCCCGACCGTATCCGTCAGGTCGCCGAGGAGGGACCTTCCCCTGGCCGCGTCGACACCCCACAGCTTCATGTGCAGACTCAGGTTCTGGCGCCCGGTGAGCGGCTCGTCCACCACGGCGTCCTGGAACACGACGCTGCTGATCGCCCGGGCCCCCATCGGATCCTCGGCCACGTCTCTCCCGGCGAGCAGGGCCCGGCCCGACGATGGCGTCACCGTCGAGTTGAGCATCCCGATGGTGGTCGTCTTGCCGGCCCCGTTGGGCCCGAGCAGCCCGAACGCTTCACCGGCCTCTACCGAGAAGCTGATGTCCTTCACCGCCTCGACCTCGCCGGGGTAGGTCTTCACGAGGTCCTCGGCCATGACTGCCGACCGGGTACTCATCGGGTCCGTCCATGGGGACGGGACGAGACGCTCACGAGATTTCCCTCCGGGTCCCTCAACACCATCGACCGACTGCCCCAGGGTTGGGTGGTGGGCGACAGCACCCAGCCGACTCCCAGCTCGTCGATCCGCCCGAACTCACGGTCGACGTCATCGACGACGAAGTCCAACACCCGGCCGTCCTGCGTCCCGGACAAGCCGTCTGCCCGGGACGCGGTCTGGCAGTACTCGGTGAACCGGCAGTTCGAAATACCGATCGAGGCGCCTCCGGCCGGCACCTCCGCGTAATAGTCGTTCAGGACCACCCCGGCGCCGACCAACCGGGCGTAGAAGTCGGCCATGACCCTGACCTCGTCGGTCACGATCCGGGCTTGGACCAACTGCATCGGCGGTCCTTCCCGTTGAGAGTTGCGATCCATGAGTTCCTCCTCGGATTCCCGTTCTTCGGCGAGCCATCTGGCGCTTCGGGGTATTGGACGAGATGCGGCCCGGGTTTGTGACACCCGCACGGAAGTCCCTCCTCTGGCCGGCACCCGCCGTTCACCACGAGCCGAATCCGCTCTTTTGGGCAATCGCGTCACATTCCAACGCCCCATCTCGTCCTCTGGGGTTGAAGGTCGCATGACTATGGTTGAGGGCGGTGGTCTGAGATGGGAAGCGGCACGAGCGCAGATGACGTCAGGATCTCGGAGACGTGGTCGGCCAACCGGGCGCACCTGGTGGATCTGGCCTTCGGCATCCTGAGCGATGTAGGTGCGGCCGAAGACGCCGTCCAGGAGGCATTCGCCAGGCTGGTCGGCGTCGAATACGACGAGATCGACGACGCCCGCGGTTGGTTGACCGTAGTGACCAGCAGGATCTGCTTCGACAAGATCCGCTCGGCAACCTCACGACGCGAGCGCACCTACGATGTGGCCGTTCTCGACGCCGCCGGCACCGGCCAGGTCGGCACCTCCCCGGACCGGAACGGGGCCGGCGACCCGGCCGACCGGGTCACGCTCGACGACGAAGTCCGGCTGGCGCTCCTGGTCGTGCTTCAGAGGCTGAGCCCTGCCGAACGAGTCGTCTTCGTGCTCCATGACATCTTTCAGATGCCGTTCGACACCATCGCCGAAACAGTTGGCCGATCAGCTCCGAACTGCCGGCAGCTGGCTCGAAGGGCGCGTTCAAAGGTCGACTCCGAGAAGACGGGGCGGCCCCCGGTGCCCTCCCCCGACAGTCGGCGCGTGGCAGAGCGATTCATCCAGGCCTGCTCGACCGGCGATGTGTCCGGGCTGCTCGCGCTCCTCGACCCCGACGTCTCGGGGGAGGTCGACCTGGGGCCCTCCGATCGGCGGACCGGTATCGTCAACCGGGGACCGCATGTCGTCGCCGAGAACCTGCTCCGTTTCTTCGGAAACGCCACGCTGGTGTCCACCCCGGTCCGGGAAGAGTCGATCGTGTTGGCGTTCGCCCACAGCAAGCTGTCCGCCATCATCCTGCTGACCCTGGAGAACGACCTCGTGAAGGAGATCCATGTGCTGGCGGATCCGGTCAAGATCCACTTTCTCGACGAACAGCTCTCGCCCACCGCATGATCATCGGGGCCGCCCGGTCGGAGCCCGTGCTGGTGGCCGGCTCTCGTAGGTGACCCGAGAGGGAGAGCCGCGGGTCAGCGGCGTCGGGTGGCCCGCACGACGACGTCGCCCAACCGGACGGTCCGGCCGGCGCGGTCGGTGAGGGTGCGGATGGGCTCGTCGGCCGTGCCGATGACCCACTGGGACGCTTCGAGACCCACCGTGATGCTCGCGGCGGTGACCGACACCTCTTCGGGAGGGTTGTGTCCGTGGCCCTGCGGTTCATGGCCGCCTTGGTGCTCCGGTGTTTCCGAGGTTTGTACGTGGCCGACGATCAACAGGGTGCCGCCGGGTGCCACCCAGCCGGAAATGCGCTGGTAGAACGCCAGTTGCGGCATTGCCGGGTGCGCGTAGTGGGTTGTGACCAGGTCGAACTGCCCATCCGGTTCCCAGACACTCAGGTCCGCCTCGACCCACCGCACGCGCTCGGGTGCTCCACAAGCGCTCGCGGCGCGCTCGGAGGCGCGGGAAAGAGCCTCGGTGGAGACGTCGGCGGCGGTGACCTGCCAGCCCTCATCGGCAAGCCAGACTGCTTCCGCTCCCTCGCCACAACCGGCATCCAGCGCCGTGCCCGGCGCCAGGCTGCTGATCTCACGGACCAGATACGGGTTCGGAACCATCCCCCGGCCGGGTGGGTGACCGCCCGCCCGCCGCCAGTGGGATTCCCAATAGTCCCTGTCGAATGCTTGCGTCATCAGAACTCCCCGTATCTCGTCTCGACCAGCTCTTCGTGTTGGTCGTGAGGTCACGGCAATAGTGCGCTCGCCCGGGCCATATTGCAAATGGAATTGCCAAATGGCAAACTAGGCACATGGAAGGGCAACTGGACCGCACCCTCGACGCAGTCGGACCGAGGCTCAAGAGCCTGCGGATGCGCCGCAACATCACCCTCACCGACCTCGCATTGGAGACGGGCATCTCCACCAGCACGCTGTCGAGACTGGAAGCCGGTCTGCGACGCCCCACGCTCGAACAGTTGCTCCCACTCGCCCGCACCTACGGCGTCACACTCGACGAACTTGTCGACGCCCCATCTACCGGAAACCCTCGCCTCAACCTGCGTCCCATCGTCTGCGGCGACGGATCGACCATCCTTCCCCTGACTCGCCGACCCGGGGGCATCCAGTCGTACAAATTCGTCCTCCCCACCGGGAGCGACAGCGCGGAACCCGCCCTTCGGACCCACGAAGGCTTCGACTGGGTCTACGTCCTCGACGGCAGACTCCGCTTGGTCCTCGGCCAACACGACCTCATCCTCGAACCGGGAGAGGTCGCCGAGTTCGACACCCGCACCCCGCACTGGTTCGGGGCCACCGGATCCGGCCCCGTCGAATTCCTCAGCCTCATCGGCAAGCAGGGGGAACGGGCCCACGTTCGCGCCGCCCCGAGATCGCCGGCCACGGGGACCGGTCGGTGAGCACGGAGACGATGCCGGCCTGGGTGGTCGGCACCCCGGGGCCGGCCGCGTCCGGGCCCCTCCGACGCATCGACCGGCGGATTCCGGTGCCGGCCGCGGGACAGGTCCGCGTCCATGTGCGGGTCTGCGGTGTGTGTCGCACCGATCTCCATCTCGCCGAGGGGGATCTTCCTCCCAGGCACGATTCTGTGGTCCCCGGTCATGAGGTGGTCGGCATCGTGGACCAGCTCGGTCCGGGATGTGTCCGATTCGTAGAGGGTGACCGGGTCGGGGTTCCGTGGCTGGCCCATACCTGTGGGAGATGCCGGTTCTGCCTGGCGGGCCGGGAGAACCTCTGTACCCGGCCGCAGTTCACCGGGTGGGACCTCGACGGCGGATATGCCCCCTATGTCGTCGCCCACGAAGCATTCGCCTACCCCGTGCCCGAGGAGTTCGGCGACGAACAGGCGGCGCCGCTCCTCTGCGCCGGGATCATCGGCTACCGGGCACTTCGCAGGTCGCAGCTGCCCCCGGGGGGCCGCCTCGGCATCTACGGTTTCGGCGGGTCAGCCCACCTCACCGCCCAGATGGCCATGGCCGAAGGGGCCAGGGTCCACGTGATGACGCGGGCGCCGGAAGCCCGGGAGCTCGCCCTCGAACTGGGAGCGGCCAGTGCCGGTGGGGCCGACGACCCGCCGCCCGAGCCACTCGATGCCGCCATTCTGTTTGCTCCGGTCGGCACACTGGTGCTGCCTGCGCTGCAAGCCCTCGACCGCGGCGGCGTCTTGGCCATAGCCGGGATCCACCTGAGCGACATCCCGGTCCTCGACTACGAGCGGCACCTCTTCCAAGAGCGCGCACTGTGCAGCGTGACCGCCAACACCCGTGACGACGGAAACGAGTTCCTCAGCGCCGCCGCCCGCATCCCGGTGCGGGTCGCCACTGTGGCCTACGGGCTCGACCGGGCCGATAAGGCGCTCGACGACCTGGCCCACGATCGTGTGAACGGGGCGGCCGTGCTCATCAACGGGTCTGGGTGGTAGGTCTACCCTCCTGCCGATGCCGTCGTCGAAGTGCGTAAGCTCCGACGTTTCTAGACAAACAGCAAGTTCGTGTACGGCGTCGGTCCGAGGCCGGCGTTCTTCGGGTTGGAGAGTGTCACGGTGACTGATGGATAGCAGGCCGTCGGCGGAAAGAAGGGAGAGCAACCGGTGACGTTCGGAGGGTTCACGGTGAACGAAATCGTGGCGGTGGTCTGGCCGGGCGCGAATGTGACGGTGCCCGAACTCGGGCTGAACGACGAAGCTGCGCCGATCCACTGGCCCCAATACAACGCAGCACCGGGGCCGTCAGAAGTTGTGAAGTCAACAGAGACAGTGCTGGAAGTGGATTGGCTCAGCGTGAGGCCCTCGGGGCCTCCTGAATACGGGAAGCCATCGACCAGCGACACGATCGGCAGCGGCGTGACCTGCACCCGGGCCGCCGGGCCGTTGCCCTTGGCGTTCGATGCCCGTACACGGACCGTATAGAGACGCCCATCGGTGAGTCCCGTCAGCGTGCACGTGGTGGCGCCCGTCGTGGTGCAGGTCTGGCCACCGTGTGACGCGATGACCGAGTAACCGGTGATCGGAGTGCCGCCGTCGGAGGCCGGCGCGCTCCAGGCCACCACTGCACCCCCGCCCAGCGCGGTGGCCATGACGGCGGTGGGGGCTCCGGGCTTCCTGATCCCCGCAGCGGCGGCGGCCGCAGGGGGCAGGGCGGCCGCAACGGCCAGGACGATGACAGCGGCCAAAGCCGGCACCCAGCGGAGCGCAACGATGGATCCGGCCACCGATGGTCGCCGACACTCCGTCGTGGATCGTCCGGCAACGTGCCTGGTCGAGACGCTCATTCTGCGACCTCCCGCTGACTCCTCCGGAGTCGAGTATCGCCCCTGGCGACAGATCGGTCAATCGGAATCGGTGACCCGGCAACGCGGCCGAAACGACCCGCTCCCGTCGATCAGGGCACCCAGCAGGTCAACCGTTGGTCCCCATCGTTCGTCAAACCTTGTACGAGGCCAGGTGTGGCCGATCGCGAAGGATTCACCGGCCACCATCGGAAGTGAGCCAATGAGCATCAGGCGTGCGGCAACCGCAGTGGCGTCGCCGCTGTTAGTGGCCAGTGTGTGCGCCGGTGAGCGATAGCTGAGAATTCAAGCCCCCCGGCTCGTACGGCGCCTTACCGGAGCGTGCAATGATGGCATTCATGGCTGAACGGTTGGAGGTCCAACGAGCAATTGCGGCAGACCCAACGGTGATCTTTGGGGTGCTGACCAATCCACACGGGCATGTCGCCATCGACAGTTCGGGCATGCTGATGGATGCCACGGGTGATCCGGTCACATCTGTCGGCGACTCCTTTGTGGTGCACATGGACCGCGAGGCGCTCAATGATCACCCGCTGGGTCTGTACGACGTCACCGTCAGGATCGTGACATTGGAGGCGGACCGCGAGGTCGCGTGGAAAATCGAAGGTCAGCTGAACCTTGGCCATGTTTACGGTTACAAGCTGGAACCGATTGACGAGGGGACGCTTGTCACCTCGTACTACGACTGGTCGTCTGTCGACCAGAGCTGGAAAGACGCGGCCATATTCCCGGTCATTCCTGAGGGCGCGCTCCGCGCTACGCTTGGCATCCTTGCGCGCACCGTGGCGCCGGGCCGCGCTCGGCCCCTGGCCTGAGCGGTCGGCATTTCTGGTCCGGCCACACCATTCCTCACACCTGCTCCACTCTCTCTCTCGCTCTGTCTCCCGCTCTTCGGGGATAGCCCGCTCGGACGAATGACTGAGGGAATCAGCAGCGTCCGACACGGCTCTGAGCAGTGTCACCGGACTACCAGAAGGGAAGACGCTATGGACACCATCAACTTGGGTGCGGCGGACGGGCTGCCCCCGGTGAACTGGGCGAACGTCGTCGAGAAGCTCGATGCCGGCTGGCCTCCGGCTCCCGACGCCCACAACGCTCGCACGACGTGGCTCTCGACGGTAAACGAGGACGGGAGCCCGCACGTGACGGCTGTCGGTGCGCTCTGGGTGGATGGAAGCTTCTGGTTCCAGACCGGATCGGGTACCCGGAAGGGCCGAAACGTCGCCCGCGACCGGCGCTGCTCGATCGCGGTGTCGATTCGCGATGCAGATGTCGTCGCCGAAGGTGAGGCAGAGCGGGAGACCGACCCGGCCACACTGACGCGCCTCGCCAAGGCCTGGGCGGATCAGGGGTGGCCCGCCGAACTGGATGAGAGCGGTGCCGGTATCACCGCCCCGTTCAACGCGCCGTCGCAGGGACCACCGCCGTGGAACGTATTTCGCATCAAGCCCCATTCGGTGACCGTGGTACTGGGCACCGAGCCGGGCGGGCTGACCCGCTTCAGGTTCTAACCTCAACCCAGCGAGAGACTGTCCAGCCTTGCCGACAGAGTGGCTCGCCCCGATAGACGATGACTGGACAGATGACTGGACAGATCTCTCCCCTTGGACCGTCCAGCAGACGAAGCCCAACTCTAGTCGTCGACTCGGTAAGTCAGCTCGATCACACCGTGAGGCCAGTTCCGTGCGTCCGCAAACGACAGAGAGAGGCTTGATCTGAGAGCTGGCGTCAGCCTCAGGCGGTCGCCGGCGATCATGGGGAGTGCGAGCAGACGCAGTTCATCGAGTGCACCGAGCGCCAGAACCGCATCAACGGTCTTTGGTCCTCCTACCAAATGGACGTCACCGCCTTTGCTGTCGCTGCGTACGCGCTCCAAAGGGCGCACCGGGATCGCCTCACGGTCTCGCCCGGTCGAGACTGGGTTGTCACATCAACCAGTGTCGCCCCAGCGGACAATGACGTCATGGTCGAGGACATCTTTGGTGAAGAAGGACGAGCTCGACACCCGGGACCTCGCCGACCTTTTGCTCCTCGGCCGTGCATTGCTGTCTGCGTTTGACTAATGGCTGTTGTACTCGTCGTGACGGCGCAGCCATGTCTGGAAGGCTTGGCTCTCGTCGCGGCCCTTGGGCGTGCGGTCCAAGATCGGGTAGTAACCCATTAGAAACTCCACGCCGCGGCCCCTGCCGCAGTAGGTGTGGTAGACGATATCGCTCTCGCGGGCGAAGGTGTTGAAACCGAATCCTTCGGAGATGTAGTTGACGACGTCGGTGCCGCACGCATTGGCATTCTGGTTGGCGATCGGCGGTAGGCCGCCCTCCGTGGCCCACTGGCGCATCGCTTCTACGGTGCTTGATACCCCGAGGTCGTAGTTGAAGTCGGTCTGGTAGCTCGACGCCCAGTTGAAGCTCCAGCCCATCCGCTGCTTGTAGGCGAGCAGCTTTTCGATCGGCGCGCCTGAGACGCAGATCATGGTCACATCGCGGGCTTCCAGGTGCGGGATCAAGCCGTTGAAGCTGTCGGCGATCGAGGAGTTCGTCGGACACCCGGAGGCGTAGGTCGGCCCGAACATGAAGTGGTAGATCATGAGTTGCGAACGGCCGTCGAAGAGCTCGGCTAGGGATTCATGTCCGTCCTCGGTCTGGAATATGTACTCCTTCTCGACTGGAACCCACGGAAGCTCGCGGCGCTGCCGAGCGAGCTCATCGCCCATCCGGGTGAGCCGCTTCTCCTGCTCCAACAGGCCCGCGCGTGCGTCAAGCCACTCTTCATGCGTTCCGATGGTGCGGTCAGTCATTGTTGCGTCTCCTCTTCTATCCACTACATGTGGCGGACCACACAGCCCGCCATGAATGACCCTGCCGGTACCGGCGTTTGATCACGCCGAGACCGGATCGGGTGATACCAAGGCTGCGCTCTCGTGCTCCATCGCCTTGACGGCACCGCTGCGCCAGCCCTCCGCAAACGAAGCGGACATCGGGTCGGGGAAGATGTCTTCCTCCCCGTTCTCCAACCCATCGAAGATCGCTCGGGCAACCGATTCACGGGAAGCCTTGGGGATCTCAAATCCTCGTGTCATATCGGTGTCTGTGGGCCCTGTCAGCACGGCGTGGACCGTGATGCCTTGTCCGGCCAAGAGGGCGCGGAGTGACTGCGTCATGTTGAAGGACGCCGCCTTCGAGATCGCGTACGACGGTGTGAGCGGCAAGGGGGCGAGAGCCATCAGGGAGACATTGTTGACAATGGACCCCCGCGAGCGAGTCAGCAAGGGCAGAAAGGCCCGGATCATCCCGTAGGGTCCGAAGAAGTTCACGGCCAGAGCCTCTTCGACTGTGTCACGATCGGTGAGGTCATCGTAGGGTGCCACTCCGGCGTTGTTGATGAGAATGTCAAGAGACTCGACGCTCTCGACAGCGTCCTGAATCTGCGACGCGTCAGTCACGTCCAGGGCCAGCGGCGTCACGCGTCCGTCGGGGTGGGTCAGACGTTGGCGCGTACCGGCGTACACCCGCTTCGCACCTCTCCTCAAGGCTTCCTCGACCAGCGCCTGCCCGATTCCACGATTGGCCCCGGTCACCAGGATTGTCTTGTCTGCGATCGTCATACTTCCTCCTATTGAATTCGGACGGTCCGCGTTCTGCGGAAGCCCTGTGGTCGTTGATCGCCGTCAACTCCTTTGGTCGCCGAACGGCAATCGGGTCAACGGCACCTTTGGTGCTCTACGATGAACCGGATTTCACGCTGCGATAGGCGACTCCCATTCGGTCGGTGGGCACTCCGGGATCTTCATGCGACCGCCTCGGCCACGAGTTCGGCGGGGCGGGCGGGTAGCTCGACCCCGGTGTCGGCATGGGTGTCGCGCGGCAGGGCAAAGGCGGCGATGATGCCGATCGCCGAGAATGCTGCGCCCGCCCATACCGCATGCTTGAAGTGGTCGATGAAGGTGTCCGGGGAGGAGTAGACACCGGAGTTGGCAAAGATGGCGGCCAAGATGGCGATGCCGAAGACACCACCAACTTCACGGATCGAACTGTTGGTGCCGGATGCGACGCCCACATCCTCCGGTGGGACGGAACCGACGACGGCATTGACGACTGTCGGGAAGCACATCGAGATTCCGACACCGGCGACGCCGAGGGCGATCGCCAGTTGGGCATAGCCCATGCCCGGTTCGGCAACCGCCGCGATCCATGCGAGACCGACGGCCTGCATCGCCAGTCCGACGATCATGAAGGGCCGGTTGCCGTAGCGGTCCGCCAGCGCGCCGGCGATCGGGGCGACCACCATTGGAGCTCCCGTCCAGGGCAGGGTCCGTAGTCCCGCGGCAAGCGGCGAGTACCCGAGGGCGATCTGCAGGAACTGCATCATGAGGAAGAGCACACCGAACAGCGAGGCGTACATGAATAAGCTGACGCCGTTGGCGGCAATGAACGCACGCGAGCGGAACAATGCCGGTGACAGCATGGGCGTAGCGGTTCGCCGCTCCCACGTTAGGAATGCCACAACAAAGACGCCGCCGAGCGCAATGGCTGCAATTGTCTCGATCGTGGCCCAACCGATGGCGTTGGACCGCACCAATCCCCATGTGATGCCGAGGAATCCGGCGCCGGCAAGGAGCAGACCGACAATGTCGAGCTGTGACCGGGAACCGTAGCTTTCGGTGAGGCGAGACATGGACAGCGGAATCAGCGCGAGGCCGATGGGGACATTGAGCCAAAAGATCCAATGCCAGCTGATCCCCCCGACGATGGCACCGCCGACGACGGGTCCCAGGGCGACTGCCAACCCGGTGATGCCTCCCCACAATCCGATGGCGGCGCCCCGTTTCTCGGCCGGGAATGCCTCACTGATCAGGGTCAGCGTCATCGGCATGACGATGGCGGCCGCCGTGCCCTGCACGGCGCGTGCGGCAATGAGCGCGCCGGCGCTGGGTGACAACGCCGCTGAGGCTGAAGCGACAGTGAATCCGAGTAGGCCGATCACGTACATCCGTTTGCGCCCGTACCGGTCGCCGAGGGCAGCTCCGGTCAACAATGCGACAGCGAAAGCCAGGTTGTAGGCGTTGACGGTCCATTCGAGGTCGCTGAGATTGGCGTGCAGGCTTTCCCGCAGGGCCGGCAGGGAGCTGGCGACGACGAGCGTGTCGAGTGCGGTCATGAAGACGCCGAGTGAGGCCAGAACAAGGGTCCAGCGTCGATGGGCAACCGATGGAATGGTGATGGTCGACAAGGCATTCTCCCCAAGTAGTTGCGTGATGCAAGTCACAGTACAGGAAGCCATTGCATCATGCAAGCCCCATGAGGTAGATTTGTCGGATGCTTGGCAGGACCTACGACTCACAGGTGTGTTCGGCAGCGCGGGCCCTTGAATGGGTGGGTGAACGATGGACTCTTCTGATCGTGCGTGACGCGTTGTTCGCCGGCGCCACCCGCTTCAGCGACTTCCACAAGGGTCTGGGCATCGCGACGAACATCCTCACGACCCGCCTGGACGGCCTCGTCCAGGCGGGGATCATGGAGCGACGAAGCTACTCGCCGAATCCGGAGCTCTACGAGTATCTACTTACCGACAAAGGTCGCGAACTGGCGCCCGTCATCATTGCGCTCACCGAATGGGGCGATCGGTGGGCGGCCCCCGGCGGCCCACCAGTGCTCTACACCCACGCCCCATGTGGCGGCGAGATCTCTCAGCAAATCAACTGCGCCACCTGCGGCCAAGTGGACGATTCGGCGGAGGTGCGAGTACGACCGGGACCCGGCATGCCTGCTGATCGCGCCGCCCTAATGAACAGTGACCTCAGTCGTTGACTCGTCAGACACTGGGAGCCTGAGGGGGGGCGATCCCACGGTGGCGAAGTCAGCGTTCCGAAAGACCCTCCGCTTGCGGGACGCCCGCAGATTGACCGGCGCGTCTCTGTCGACAGCAGTCAGCTTGGGCAATACTGGATCACGTGACAGTCGGTGGGAATTCGTCGTACGCGAACGTCGCGGATCTGCCTCCACTCGTCCGTGGCGCAGTTGAGGTCGCGTCAAGTCAGAACTTCGACTATTCCTGTGCTCCTGAGCAAGGTCGGCTGTTGTCAATCCTTGCACGGGGCTTCAATGGCCAAAGAGTCGGTGAAACCGGAACGGGATGCGGAGTTGGGCTGGCGTGGATGGTTGAGGCGACCAACCCGTCAACCTCATTCGTAAGTATCGAGTTGGATGAGACCAGGGCGTCGTTGTCGGCTGATCTGTTCGCCGATCATCCGAACGTTCGCGTGCTGCAGGGCGATTGGTCGGAGCTGCGAGAGCATGGTCCATTCGACCTGTTGGTGCTCGACGGCGGCGGCAAGGGCAAAGAGCCAGCGGACGATCCACCGTTGGATCCGACTGACGGATGGCTAGAGGTCGGAGGGACGGTTGTGCTGGATGACTTCACGCCTTCTGGCGAGACTGGCGCGTCCGCCCACGACGAAGCCCGGCACTACTGGCTCGAACATCCTGCGCTCCACGCCACCGAGCTGCGGTTGTCCCCGAAACTGGCAACCGTGGTCGGGTTGCGGTTCCGATGAACCATCCGCTTGTCTGTAAACACTGAACTGGAGTTCCCCGGGTGGAGATGAGGTCACACAATACGAACCGCTTGGTTGTCATCGACGGGCCGGCATTTGCTCTGGTCAGCTGACATCAGTCCGGTCAGATGCGGCAATTCCGCTAAAGAAGCACTGCAAAGTCTTCCGGAGATATCCCGACTTGTCGCAGCACGGGCCGAAGAGTCCCGCGAGCCAACTCTTTGTGGAGCGGCACGATGGCAATGCGACCGTCGTCGTGACGAAGCTTGACGTGACTGCCACGTTGTCCAGCCCGAACAAATCCGACCTTGGCGAGAGCCCGGACTGCTTCCGCCCCTGAGACGACTGGGAGAACCGGACTCACGCAGTCAGGCGCAAGGTGGCAATGATCGGAGGCTCCAATCCTTCAGGAAGGACTTCGTCCTCGAAATAGAGCTCGAGAGCTTCCTTCAGATTCGCGAGGGCTTCCTCAGCCGTCTCACCCTGGCTGGCGACCTCAACGTCGAGGCAACGTGCGACGTACCAGGGGTCCTCGTGAGTGATCGCTGCCGTGAAGTCCATGGGCTCATCGTACCGGATGGTTCGCGCACCGTACCGATCACAACTGCGAACATCCAGGTCACCGACCCCAATGGAGGCCGGGTCTGCTACGCAAGCTCTGAACAGGCACTTCGTGGAATACACCTGGTCGCCTAGGTCGACGAAGTGCACCGGCAACGAAGGGCACGGTTGGGCAGCGGTTGAGTCCTGCTGAGTCCCGAGCAGCAGACCTCACGCTTCCTTTGAACAGGGCGTTTGGGTCTGACCGTCGTAGACTTCGATTCATGGCAAGAACGCGCATTCTCACGCTCGGGCTCGCCGCTCGGCCGGTCGCGATACCGGAGGGATTTGACGATCCAGGACCGCCAAAGCCTCCGGCATCGTCACGCTCCCATTCCACGTGAGGTGGAGTGATCCGAGTGTCGCCTATGACATGGCCCTGCGTAAGGACCGGATTCGTGTATACGAGCAGGTTCTCCGCGAGGGCACCGAGGCTGACGTGCTCCACTTCATCGACCAGGACGAGCTTGTCGACCTCTTCGATGAGCTGGTACTCCCCCCAAGGGTCCGACAAGCATGGGAGGAATGGTTCGAGCGCCGCGACGAGGCCCAAGTTGAGTGCTGAGTGACCTCCAGCTTCGAGTTGCGAGGATCATTGCTGGACTCATAGAAGCTGACGATTTCGCGCTCGCCGGCGGTGCTGCCCTGATCGTACGTGGCGAAATCACACGGGCCACTCGCGACCTGGACTTCTTCGGAACCAGTCCCGATGCAGTGGACCGGCTGGTTCCAGCAGCCGAGCTGGCGCTCCAAGAGGCCGGTCTGCAAGTCGATCGGTTGATTGACCGCCCCGGGTTCACACGCTTCGTTGTTGCGGACCAAGTCGAACGAACCGAGCTCGATCTAGCAAGCGACGCCCGTCTGTTCCCAACCGAAGTGGGCCCGGGTTTCGACCTCCTGTCGTCCAAGGAGCTTGCAGCCGACAAGGTGCTTGCGGTATTCGGCGAGCTGAAGCGCGCGATTGCGTCGATCTCATGGCCATCGAGCCTCGCTTTGGCCTTGAGCACGTCTTCGAACTCGCGCGAGAGAAGGACGGCGGCTTCACTCCGGTCATCTTCATCGAGATGTTGGATCGCCTTCCACGTCTTCGTCGAGATGAATTCCCGATCGACAACGAGCAGTTCGAAAACCTGAAATTCCGAGTTCAGGTCTGGAAAACCGGAGCAATCGAACTGAGTTCATCCGAGGAGCGATCGACGGAAATCGGCAAGAGCCGAGACGACGGACTCGACCTCGGCTACTGAGTCGCCAGCCGCGCCGTTTCCCTCGGAACGAGGTCCCTGAATGTTCAATTTCGGACAGAAGCCCGTTTTGAGCTGCCGGAAAGGGGTCGCATGGTCCGATGCGCCGTTCTCCGGACGGTCAGAAGGCCTGTCTCCAGAATTGGCAAGCCAACCGACGATCTGAGTCCAGTTGAGTCCCACCTTCAAGCAGGGTTCCTACGACCTCAAGGACATTGCACCTTGAGATGATGAACAGGCATTTCTCAGCGGGAATGAGACCCTCGAACGGCCGGATTTGCGACGTGAGAATGGCGCTCACCACTCTCCGGGGAATTTCCACTTTTGGCCTCTGACCTGGCCTTTCCAGTGGAGGTGAACGGACTCGAACCGTCGGCCTCTACATTGCGAACGTAGCGCTCTACCAGCTGAGCTACACCCCCGGGGTGCCGACGAGAATAGCCGCCCCGCGTCGTGCGGCCTCCACCGTGCCGTCTGGGACCGGTCTGGAGCAACCAGTGTGGCCCAGGTGTTCGCCGTTGGCCGAGCCGTTCGGACGACAGCGCCGCCCTAGTGGCCGAGGGTCGTGGTGGTTGCCGGGCCGGTGGTCGTGGTGGGCGGAACGGACGTCGTGGTGCTGGTTGGGGGGCCGGCCGACGTGGTCGTTGTCGTCGGCGGCAGGGTGGTGGGC